>BNJU01002430.1_pt1:0-322500 | contig 1959997 bp, 1812 predicted proteins | sample 8539281 | NCBI WGS metagenome assembly BNJU01 (sample SAMD00202456, study PRJDB9452) | human saliva metagenome | isolation source: human saliva | place: Japan
TGTTGGCTGTATTGCTATACTCAGAGAGTCGCCTGAAGCAGTTTCTGTAATAAATGCAAAAGAACTTCAAGGCAGATCTATTTCGTTAGAAACCGTTTTGAATAAAACCATAGGTTTGAAAGTTGGGCAGACTGGCGGTTTGGGAAGCAGTTCGAGAATTATTGTTCATGGATTGGAAGGAAACCGCATTCAAATCTTATGGGACGGAATACCAATGAGTACTTCTGACGGGGCTTTTTCTCTTGATGAAATTCCGATAGACATTATAGAAAGAATAGAAGTCTATAAGAGTATCATACCCGCCCGTTTCGGATGTGATGGATTGGGGGGAGCCGTCAATATCGTTACTAAAGAGTTTAGTACGGATTATTTAGATGCCTCGTATGAATTCGGATCTTACCAAACACACAAAGGAAGTGTCTTCTCTCGCAAGAATTTTCCAAAGAGTGGCATTCTACTCGGTGCGGGAGGTTATTATACATCTGCAAAGAATGACTACTCTTTCAGAGTTCCCGAGAGAGAAAATCTGTTAGTAAGACGTGACCACGACCGTTTTCGTTCGTATATGTTGAAGGGAAAAATTGCTTTCACGAAACTTTGGCTCGATGAGATTAGTACCGAGTTCGGGTATTACAATCGTTTCAATGAAATCCAAGGTATCTTAAAAAACATACAACATGCCGAAAACAAATCAGGAATGTTTATGTTGGAAAACAAATTGATAAAAAGCGGAATGCTGAACGACCGCCTTAACTTTGAGTCCCATTTCTCCCTTTCACATACAACAAACAATTTTGTGGATACGGCACGAGTTAATCACGATTTCGAAGGAAACATATATCCGAGTCCGAATGGACAGGGAGAAACAGGGGATGTTCCTCACAACTCGAATGACAAAGGATTGGAAATCAATGAACGTATCAATTTTGATTACAAGTTGTCCGCCAATCACAGTTTGAATCTGAACACACTTATTAACTACGCCAGAAGACAACCGAGCGACAACATTGCAAGTCAGCATGCAGGTTTTGTTATCGGAGGATTTCCCAGTAAAAAGACCAGTTTCATTTCGGGGTTGACTTGGGAGTCAAAACTCTTTGATAAGAAACTGACGAATATGCTCTCCGCAAAGTATTTCCACCTCCATTCCGAGATAGAAGATTTGACTTCATACGAGATGATTGAGGCTCCGAAGAAAAAGAACAATACGACCTCACAAATAGGCTGGATAGAGGCAATAAAATACGAGCCCTTCAGAGGTTTTCACTTGAAAGCATCTTACCAGCGGGCAATACGCCTTCCCAATTCACAAGAACTATTCGGTGATGGTATCATCACCTTTCCTGCAGCCGGATTGAGACCAGAGAAAAGCCACAACTTCAATCTGGGGTTCTTAATAGACAAAAATGATGTCCTCGGCTTATCGCGATTGCAGTTTGAAGTGAACAGCTTTTATATGCAGGTAAGCGATATGATAAAACTGATGAAACAACACATGGCAGCCGGATATGTAAACGCAGAAAAGGTACATATTAAAGGTATAGAAACCGAAATAAAATTGGACATATCGCCAACGGTCTATGCCTACGGAAATCTAACTTATCAGGATGTGCGTGATGTCTTGAACTATTTACCCGGTACCCAAGCCCCCAATCCGACAAAAAGGATTGCGACTACCGAACATTCCCTATTTGTTCGCCAACTTCGGGGCGGAGTATCACAGCAACCGATTATTCAAGAATTGGTATGTCAAGGCTTTCTGGGACGGCAAAATTTACTGAGGAGTTCTTCTACTTCTGGGAACTTACCGAATTACAGAAACGACGTATTCCCCGCAGTTTCGTCAATGACATAGGGCTATTGTTGACCCTACAAAAGCAAATATTCCGTAGCCTTGGAATGCCATAATATAATGAACAAAGAAGTTTGGGACCAATTCCGCCAACCATTGGCAGGACGGACACTTCACCTCAAATTCAGATATGTCTTCTCAAAAGGAATTTTTCTAATTTAACAAATATAAAAAGATGAATACAACAATTTTTCAATCGTATAGCTTTTTTTCTGCTATGCTGGTCGGCTTCATAGGGCTGACATCTTGTAACAAAAATGATGAACCTACGCCTACTCCTCAAGAGGTGCAGCAACATTTCACCTTTGTGCATTATGTGGACAAAAGTGCTTATGTAGGGACATTCAGTGATTTGACTCCTCAAGCGACCGACAATAAGAAAGCATTTGAATTCGGGTTCGGTTGCTACCTCTTTGCTAAGGGTAATACAGTGCTTGTACCCGAAGGGAAATTCGGGGATAAGATACATAAGTTTACAAGAGGTGCCCATGGAGAACTGATAAAAGCAGGTACTATGACATTTGAACAGATGGCTCAACCCGGAGAAATTAACTTCGTTGATGAACAGCGGGCATACGTTGCTTTGCACGGACGTGGAAAAATTGCGTTAATCAATACTTCAACATTGCAAAAGGAAGATGAAATTGACCTCTCGTCTTATGCGGTTCAAGATAACAATCCTGATCCCGGCTGTAATGTCATCCGTGATGGAAAGATGTATGTTGCCCTCAATCAGCTCAATTCGCCTCATACCTCCGTACCGGGTACTGGAGCAGAGGTAGCTATCATTGACCTCAAGACGAAAAAGACTGAAGTTATCAAAGATAACCGCACAAGTGTTGTAGGATTGTTCCGCCATTCTGACGCATTCATAGACGAGCGGGGTGACATCTACTTTTACAGTGCGGGTAACAACTTCAATGTTGCCGATAAGGAAGGTTTCCTGCGTATCCGCAAAGGAAGCGACAAATGGGATAGCGATTATCTGTTCAACCTATCGAAGACAACCATAAAAGGAATAGGCAAAACAGGGCAGTATATGATTAAGTCTTTCTATGCAGGTAATGGTATTGTGTATAGTTGCGTGAAAGTAACGGATACAGAATTTGGAATACTCAAGAAAGACTTCCAACCTGTGAAAATCGACATTTGGAACAAAACCATCGAAAAACTTGATTTGCCAATGACCGATAGCAATGGCTCTTTTGCTATAACTCGCTACAAGGACTTCATCGTCTTTTGGAATGATATGTAACAATGGTACGGGGTATTACACCTACAATACCAAGACAGGCGAATGCTCGCAAAAAGCCAATTGTTACTGCCATAGGAGTTCCTTCAAGTTTAGTCGCATTTGAGTAAACTCTCATTAAAAAAACATTTCTCATGGAGCTATTGGTTCTTTTTTTGAGAGTAATACGGATAAAAAAACTTGCAATAATTCAAGTTTTTTTATCCGTGTTTGTTTGTAACTTTGCAAAAAAAGACATGATAAAATGACCATAGAATTTTGTGCAATTAATAAGCCTGAAGATTGGATGGAGATGGTTGCCGAACAATTTGGCACATCAGTAATAAACGATGGATTTACCATTCCTTCTTCTATTGGTAGTGGATTCTTCAAACAATATTATCCTCTGCCATGGCTAACATTGACTTATATCAGTTTCGTAGCATACGAGCCGATAACTATGATACGTCGCTCGGTAGAAAACTCGAAATGGATTCCTGTCATGTTCTATATCAATGAGCATAAACACGAGCAGATAATTGGAACAAGTACAAAAACGGTCGGAGTGGACACGCTCGATGGCATTTTCATGCCTTCAAGTAGCATCCCGACTGAGTGGAGTTTTCCTCCAAAGAAACGATACGAAAATATTACACTGACTTTCAATAAGGATTGGATTGAAAAGATTGATGCAGCACATGAAACCTATATCGGTCGGCTTCTCCAATCGGACAAGGCTTTTTATTTGTTTGAGACCATTACACCTGCAATGCAACAGGTCTTGGATAACATTAAGTCTACAACTGAAATCGACAATCCTTTTTTTCAACGCTTCATTTGCATGGAAAAACTATGGAATTACTGACAATGTTCCTTGAAAAGCTCGAAAAACGTTCGGAAGTAAAATCTCTTGCCAACCTAAACTTGAATGATGTTGAATCAGTATTCCGTGTTCGTCGCCAGATTCTTCAAAGTCTCAGTAATGTACCGAGTATTCCCGAATTGGCGCGTGAAGCCAATATGAGCAGTTCCAAATTACAAAAGTGCTTCAAGCAGGTTATTGGAAAAGCCATCGCAGAATATGCCCTATCCGAAAAGATGGAAATGGGCAAAACGACTGCTTTCCACTCGCCTCTACTCAGTGTCAGAAGTAGGCTATAAAGTTGGATATACTAACCTCAGTCATTTCACAGAGGCTTTCTGCAAATATCACAGGATGAAACCTAAGCAATATCTTGATTCATTATAAGTTTTTACATAAATATTACTTGCATTTTGAGGGTTATTTTGCCCTAAACAATCTTTCAAACTTAGCCTGCAAAAACATCAGGCAATGAAAATAACGACATTTAAGTTTCATTTTTTTGCCGGAGTAACAATTTTATCATTGTCTTCTGGTATTTCTGTTTATTATTTAGTCGAACTCTTGTATGCTCTCGACACCTGCAATTGTATCAGTAATGGAGAAATTGGTATGGAGGAATTGGCACACACTCTCTGAAATCTTCGGAGTGGAGATAAAGAACTGCTACAACGTATATATGAATATAAAGCATCGCAAAGATGACAGTCGCACTTATTTTCTTGACGAACTCCGTGAAAAAATCAATAAGCGGATGGTGGGGAGCGACCTGAAAGGCGGCAAGTTCAAGAAGTAGTAAATCAAAAGGGAGATATTCCGACTCTGTAATATCTCCCTTCATTCATTCTTTGATAAGCACTTCCAACTTTTTGGCTATATCCTCTGAGGTTGGAAGCACTTGTTTCCGTATTTAATGCATTATGAGAAAATAGGCTATAATATTAATATACTCAATTTTGAACGAAATCGTTGTGAGATTTACAGAGATCATACCTTTGATTCTTATTGGGAATAATCAAATCCATAATTAATAATGTATAGATGAAAGGATTACATTTTGATTAAATGAGCAAGCTTCGGATCATTCTTAATACGCATAATCTCTGAATCAACTAACGAGAGAATTTCTTCCTTGACCTTTGCGATAGTTAGCTTCGATGCTCTCCTTTGTTTATTGAGGCCATCTTCATTTTTTGAAGTCCACTATCACTGGTATAGGCTGATATGCTTTTCATTTCTGCTGATACCTTGGCACTGTCCACCACAATCTCTGCATGAAAAATCTTTCTGGTCGATACGTTCATCAAAGTTGTCGGACACAGCACCTACAAACATACCCTGTGTGAGGTTACTGATTTTGGATGCTGGAATAAGGCTGTCCATCTGTGTAGAAATGGAAGTAGACTTGTCATTGCGGTTGATGGTCATAGACTGCCGTTGCTGAAGCACCTTTCCGAAACGTTCTGAGAGAGTCTTGGCTGTTTCCCCAACTACCTGCCCGGAAAACACATTGCCCACAGTGTTCTGTATCACCTTACTCTCTTTGTCGCCATAATCACGGGTAAGTTGTGAGAAGTCCTGAAAGCCCAAACATACGGCAACTTTATTGCTTCGTGCAGTAGCAATGAGGTTGTCAAGCCCACGAAAGTAGATGGTCGGCAACTCATCGATAATCACCGAGGATTTGAGTTGCTTCTTCTTGTTGATGAGCTTCACGATACGGCTGTTATACAGACCGAGAGCTGCCGAATAGATATTCTGTCGGTCGGGATTGTTCCCCACAACAAGGACTTTCGGCTCATTGGGATTGTTGATGTCAAGTGAAAAATCATCGCCCGTCATCACCCAATAGAGAGCAGGGCTTATCATACGAGACAGTGGTATTTTGGCACTGGCTATCTGTCCCTGTAACTGGTCCTGCGCTCCACCCTCCCAAGCGTCCATAAAAGGAGAAAGGTAGTTGGCAAGTTCATCGTAGGAAGTGAGTATCGGGAATATCTGTGCGTAGGGACGGTTCAGGAACTCGATGGCATGAGGAAAGGTGCAATACTTCCCGTCCTCATAGATTTTGAGAAACCAGATGATGGCAGCCAGCAAGATAATCGGTGACTCCACAAAGAAATCTCCCTGCTTTTTGTATCCACGAGCGGTTGAGGTTGAGCATAATCGTATAGGCACTCTCATAGGCATCCGATATATCCGTCATAAAGGCAGGATTGATGGGATTGCACCGATGCGATTTCCTCGGATCGTCAAAGTTAATTACATAGAACTGTGGTTTTACCTTGTAGGCATCTAAATGATGAAGTAGGTGATTGTAAGCAATCTCTGAAAGGTCTGGGAATTTATAGTCGTAGATGTACATGGCAAAGCCTTTCTCTATCTGCTGCTTGATGTAGTTGTTCACGATAGCGTAGGACTTACCCAGAACCCGGTGTTCCGAGCACCATTGAGGCACGGAACGGATTGACTACGTTAATCCAACCGTTGTTCCATTTCTTCTTATAGTAGAAGCGTGTAGGAAGATTGACGGAGTATTCATTTTCCATCAACCGAGTTTCCTGCATGAAAACTCTCGTTCTCCGTGTTGAAAACACATCGTCCATCAGGTTGTTTTTTTGAGTAGTCGGCTCATCCATACGCCACCCATCAGCAGGCAGATATAGCCAACGGACAGCGTGAAGATATAGAGCGAAGCTGCACCCAATCTTGCCGATGGGCAGTGCCAGCAGCCACCAGTTGAGAAAGAAAAAGACGAAAGCCTGAGAAAAAGCACCGTCCAAATCTTTGGCCACGTGATTTTCTCCTCTTTCACGCCCTTTTCGTCCCCAAGGCAGGACAAAGGCAAGGAAATACCACACAAAAGAGTTTTGTCCAAAGGATGGATGAAAAACAATCCCGTGGTGCGCTGGAAGTTCATTAGAATTTTATCAATGATGCCAAGCGTAAAACCCCAGACATGAAAATGCCTCGTAACAGAACCAATAACAGTTAACGAGGAGGAATATCACCGATATTCCCCTCATAAAGTCCATGACTTTACCTAATGCCCTTAAATCATCTTCCTGTGCCATAATGTCTGTTTTTTTGTAGCTTCTCCCGACTCCCTCCGAAGGAGTGGGAGATAGAAATACTCGTTTATTTAATGTTTTCTTCGTCTAATATTTACCTTACTTTAGTTTTGCGGAGCTTTACGCTGCATGCCGCTTCCTTTCCAATCATCGTTGCCCGTAGATAGGAAAGAACCATCTGCCATATCCTCGATAAGTTCATCGACAAGGTTGTCGCTTTCCTCCGTATTTAGCTGCGAAGGGCTGAACGGTTGCTGATTGTTCCAAACGGGCAGACGGACTGCCATACAGCGTTTCATCCAAGAATGGGTTATGTGTTGGATTGGAGAAATAGCCATTGAATACGTTAGCGGCATATCCCTTTACCCAATCGTGAGCCATTGAGCGCAACGCCCTGCTTTATCATCAATAAAGGTAATGCCATAGATACGTCCACTTTCGTTCTTTCGGATTACCACACGCAAGCTCTTGTTCCTCCAATCGTTTGCCGAAGTTCTTTCTCTGTATTGGGAGAGGTACGCATAGTTTGTAACACTTTGTTCCTGACGGTTGGTATCAGTGGTTTGATAGCTTGTTTCGACTTCTGCATCCTGTTCTGTACAGCAGTATAGCCCACACCACGACCGATGTCCGAGGCGTGGATGGGTGTACTTATTTTGCCTCCCTTATCATCAGTTGGGAACATAGACCAGTCCATCGTATTTCTTTTCCCCGAAACTCCGTCTTTCACTTCTTCTACGGCAAGGTTGTATTTGCGCAAAGAATGGCATTCAGCTCGCCCAAGGAACAGAAGCGATAATGCTTTCAGCACCATGCGGACGGGCACTTTGCCACCTGCTCCTTGATATTTCTTTTGGGTGGTATCAATCTTTGGGCGTTTCTTTCCATCGCTTTGTCAGCGACCTTTGAACTTGGAATGAGACTACTTTCTCTCCAAGGCATCGGTAATCTTCTTGCTCCGCCGTTTCTCAAACTTATCGTTAATCTTCTGACCACGACTGTCCACCCGAAGCGACACGATGTGGATATGCTCACGGGCGATGTCGTTGTGCTTTGAACACGATATAAGGCTGGTTGCCATAACCCAGTGCCTCCATATACTCCTTGGCTATCTGTGTGAGCCTTTCATCGGATAGTTTCTCGTCTGGGTGCGGATTGAGCGAACAGTGGAACACCGTTTTCTTGGTACGACAGTTCTTCGGTATCAATGCCTCCATATCAGCAAGCACGTCCTCCATCGTATAACGTCCTTCCTTGCTCTGATACAATTCAGCGGCAAGAAGAATACTCGCTTCTCCTTTTCTCCACCTTTTTGAAGTTGTAGCCGAGTGCCCTCCAAGGTTCTCTGTTACTGAAATCTTGGCTATCATTTCCTGCGGTAATCTATGGTAAGACTGATTGCCTGCTCCTGCAAGGCAATGATTTGAGCCGACAATTTCTCCAACTTTCTCAAGCATAATCTGTGCAGTCTTTACGCTATGATAGCTGTTGATGGCACGCACGGCTTGGTTATACAGCACGCCAATCTTATGGATTTGTGCCGTCAGTTCTGAGAGCTTTCGGTAATATTCCACGGCAGATTTGTCTATCGTGATGACCTTGAAACTCTCTCCGAGAATACGACCACGCACAAAATCCGACTTGGTTTGCGCCCCTGAACGCTGAAACAAATCAATCGCTCGCTGCTGGTCTTTGGGGTTGGGAAGACGGGTGTCCCATCTGTCCCATCGTTCTATCTTTTCGTTCATTGTTTTTATCCTTATCTAATTACGACTTTGGAGTAATTCTCTCCCCTTCGGGGCAAGGGTCTTTGTCGGCAGAAACGGAGTTTGTCGGACAAAGACACACCTTGCCAATATTAAGAGTTGATACGATTGAAGTATCCACCCTTTTGGGGTGTCTGCTTCGGGACGTTACCTCCATGTATTATTCTCGCCTGCAAAGTTACGGCAGATTTTCAAATATCTCATTATCAGAGATATTCACTCTTTTTCCTCGTATTTCCCTGCACTTCATCGCTGTAATAAAATCAGCAGAAATATCATTTATTTTGCAGTCAGAACGAGCGAACAATGGTATGATAACACAAGCAAAAGATATATCATATTACCGCCTGCTTGCACCAAAGATGACAAGAAGGAACAATACATATTCATAACAATTTATTGTCATGACAAACTATTGTCAATACAACAAATTGTAAGAACTTGAAATCGTCCTTTTGGACTATCGCCCGAACCATACGCAGTCAGAGCAAACTGTCTGCTGATGACTCTTAATAATGAGAGAATATCCAAACATCAAATAGACAAATAATATGAACTAAGAAATTATCATTATGGAGAACAAACAACAACGCCCCCTTTTTCTGGGCTTCTCTTCCCAAAAGGGAGGAGTGGGAAAAAGTACTCTTGCCGAAATCGTAAGCAGCATATTGTACTACGAGCAAGGCATCAACCTCTTCGTGATGGACTGCGACCTGTCGCAAGACTCTTTCTACAAACTGAGGGAACGTGAGAAAAGTATCGTTCAGGAGAGCGAAGAGCTTTCCAAATCCATGCAGGAGTACTTTCATCACCTCGGCAAAAAAGCATACAGAATTTACAAGTCTGCACCCAAGGAAGCCGTCAGGACTGCACGAAGTAAAATCGACGGTATCAGCAACGAGAAGTACCAGTTGGTTATATTTGATTTTCCGGGACATGCTGGAACAACCGAACTGATGGAACTGTCCCTTCAGATGGACTATATCCTTTCTCCGATTGAAGCCGATATTCAGTCGCTGGTTTCATGTCTGGCATACGCCAAGACTATCACGGAGATTGGAGTTTCGATGTCCGACTCTCGGATAAAGGACATTATCCTGTTCTGGAACAAGGTGGACAGAAGAGTAAGGAACATCATCATCGATGAATATACAAAGCTCATCCATGAATACGAACTCACGCTCCTGCCCGGCTATGTATATGCCACGCACCGCTTCTCTCACGAACTTTCCACATACGGACTGCGCGGCGTGTTCCGCTCTACCTATCAGCCTCCTGCAAAGGGATTACGAATGGGTACAGGGCTGGACGAACTCGTCAATGAGATAATTCAACGTCTCAAACCTAAAAACGAAAAACAGAAAATGGCAACGATTGAGGAAAGAAAGCAACAGCTGGAAAAACAAGCTGAAGAAAATGGCAGAGGACAATGTCGTGGTAAAACCTGTCACGATACCAAACTCCTTCGACCCTTCCGAGGATACTGAGTCCTCCCCTGCAACATCAGGGAGGAAGACAATAATTTAGAAGAGACGAAAAGAAACGAAAACAGCAAAAGAAAAAAACCGGTAGATGAAATAGAAAGAGAGGAAACAGGGGAACACGGAACAGAAACGGGAAAGGAAGCCGAGAATGGAAAAAGCCCGGCGTGTCCTCCCTTTCCATAGAGGACTACCGTTCCCTGTACTTTTCATCCCGTCCGCTCCCAAATGCGGACAGCCTTCTCCATTAATCTGGAAACGCTGCAGAACCTGCGCAACGTGTTGCAGGACTTGGGGAGCGTGTTTCCATAGCCGCATATATAGACAACATTCTTAGGGAACACCTGCGTGAACATTTGGAATTGCTCAACAGTGCGGCAGCAAAACAAAGACGCAAGACAACAATAACACTATGATGGAAACAATACTTTTTCAGTTTTTATACTGATACTCATCATCATTTGGATAATGCTGGGTATCCTGTACTTCTATATGCGGTATGTATCTCCGTATGGCATCCTTATCAAGAAAAAAATAAAAAGGGCAATGAGCAGACTAAGGAGAATGAAGCGACGAAGGAAAAAAAGACGGACAAAAAGGAGAAGGAAAAAGAAGATCAAGCCGAGTTTGTACTGATTGGCAAAAAGCCGTTCCATTTCCCTATTATCCCACAAGTTCCCTCTGCTTCTTCATCTGAAAATTCAGAGCAGAATAGTAATAATTTTGCACCTCAGAACTCCGAAAAGAAAGAGGACATGAAGGAAGAGGACAACGAGATGGACGTTGATTTCGAGATGGAGCGAGTTGATGAGGATGAGGTCGCCCGTGAGGAATTAATTCTGCCCATTGAGTCCCACATCGGACGAAACCGAGATGTCAGGGCAGTCCGTCCTCGCACGTGACTTAGTCCGCCTGCAAAAAAATGGGCAAAGAACTGTGAGGAGGCTGATGAGAAAGAAGTCAAAGAGACCATTCGGCAGCTTCAAGACTCAGATCTATTGGATAAGTACAAGGAGAACATCGCCAAGATGCAGGGTGAGCAAACTTCGCTATTGGAGAAAATCCGTAAAGCGGAAGAACAAAGCGAGCAACAAGCAATGTTGTTTTCTCAAAACTCAATACCGGCAGATTCAAGCGCTTCTGACACTTCATCCGATAATGACGACGACAAGCCTCTTTCATATTATCTGTAAACAATCAACGATGGAAGCGGGAAAAGAAAACGGCTCATTAACAGCTACAAGGTTTCCACATGAAAATGTGCCTCTCTTTCCCCTTCCTTTTAAGAACAAGCAATTTTATCACACTTAAAATTATAACATACAAATGAACAAAAAAATTACACTGATGATGCTCCTGCTGATGACTGCCACCATAGGAGCATACGCACAAGGCAATGGTATTGCCGGTATCAATGAAGCTACAAAAATGGTAACCTCCTACTTCGATCCCGGCACGAAACTCATTTATGCCGTAGGGGCGGTAGTGGGGTTGATTGGAGGCATTAAAGTGTACAACAAGTTCTCAAGTGGTGACCCCGATACGAGCAAGACCGCAGCCTCTTGGTTCGGTGCGTGTATCTTCCTCATCGTGGCTGCCACTATCTTGAGAAGTTTCTTCCTGTAAGGCGATGGCAGCATTTGAAATCAACAAGGGTGTAGGCCGGACGGTAGAGTTCAAGGGCTTGAAGGCGCAGTACCTCTTCCTCTTTGCAGGAGGGCTGCTGGCTGTCTTCATTCTCGTGGTTATTCTCTATCTCTGTGGAGTCAGTCAAATTACCTGTCTTGTCATAGGTGTAGTGGGTGCCAGCCTTGTGGTATGGCAAACGTTCACCATGAACAGAAAGTACGGGCAATACGGGCTGATGAAAAAGGGAGCAGTGCGTATGCACCCACGCTACCTTGTGAACCGCCGTACGGTCTGCCACCTTATCCGTAACCTTCAACCAAAGAAAGCAAAGAAATGAGAAACAAAAGCAAGATAACAACTTTGGAATCGAAGTTTCCGCTGCTCTCCATCGAGCAGGGCTGCATGGTGAGCAAAGATGCTGACATCACGGTGGCTTTCCGTGTGGAACTGCCCGAACTCTTTACCGTCACTTCTACAGAATACGAGGCAATGCACTCTGCCTGGCATAAGGCAATCAGGGTGCTACCCAATTACAGCATCGTACACAAGCAGGACTGGTTCATCAAGGAGGACTATCAAGGAAAACTCTCCGATGGCGGACTGAGTTTCCTTGCCCGTTCCTCTGAACGGCACTTCAACGAACGTCCGTATCTCCACCACTCAGTCTATCTCTTCCTTACCAAGACCAACAAGCAGCGTATGGCGCAGCAGAGCAATTTTTCTTCGCTCTGCCGTGGTCCCTACTTCTCAAGGAAAAAAAATCATGCTTACTCTATACTATTTCAATGTCTTCTCCGTCTGTTGCAAGAAAGTAGATAACCAATTCAGACACTATGCCTACGATTAATTTTGCATATTTAGATTCTAAAGTTACGAAGTTAGCTTCTTTTCCATGTCCTGTCCCATATGCATTTCTTAATTCAGCTATACCGTTAATCATGGAAGTAGCCCCTTGTAAGATTTGTTTAATACAGATTTCAGCCTTTTCAGGATTACTGGCCCTCTTAGATTTGAAGTCCAACACATTGCAAGTATGCTTAATTAACTGTCCTAAATTCCAATTTTTATCTACTTTTTCTTTATGCTTAACAAGTATAGATTTACAAGCGGTTTCTATAAGCTCCTTAGCTGTTCCAATAGCTAAATCCGTATTTCTTGAAATTGCTTCATTCATTAAGCTAATTTTGTTATTTACATATTCGGTATTCAGGTATTTTTTTATCTCGTCCTTATTCTCAATCTGATGTGAAAAAAACCTATAGTTTTCAATCTTCCTTCAAACACAGGTTTACCTGATAGTTCGCTTACCTGTATAATCTCATAACCATCATTTTTTTAAATTATTATTATAAATCTCTTGCATTTGCAAAAAATTTCTTTCTCGTCAGCTCTTACCGCAAAAATGTAGCGTTTCTGCAAGGAATCTCAAGTATTCCTCATCGTCAGTGTGCATCAAATTAAATCTCGTGTCAGTAAAAACCCAACCATTTTCCCAATCATAATTCATCACCATATGTTGGTATATATCGTCATACGCATTTGTATAACGATAATCTCTGGATGGAAGTTGTTGAAGATTATACAGGCGATTGAGAAAATCAGGTTCTTCAAGTTGGCCATTATACGACAATTTATTTATTTTTAATTCATCTGCAATATTCTTTCTTGTTATTGCTGTAATTTTATTTTTGTTGTTTCATACGAAATATAGTTATAGTGTTGTAAATATATTGTTGTCTTCTCACTACAGAAAAAATATTTTTTATCGATAAAGGCAACAAAAAGGCACAAGTCCCATTGCTCAACGAGTCTTGCGCCTATAAATAATGTATTCACATTCGTTCGTTACCTTATGGTTCTATCGCAGGCTCTGGTCCCAATTGGGAATGTTTCTCAGCTGGCTTCTTGGATGCCTTGTCAGTTACGATAACATGCTCATAGCTCACACCAGTAAGCGTGAAATACTTCTTTGAAGGGGCAAGATGAACGATAGGCTTGGTAATGTGTACGTTGGGATTGAATTTTTCCTTGCCTTTCTCCACCAACTTACTTTGGAATGATGGGCTCAGTGTGCCGATGTCGCCGAAGTCCACGATATCGCCGTTCTCAACGTGCCGCTTTGCAATTTCAGCAGCGAGTCGCAGAACGGCTTCCACCTCTGCACCTGTGAATGTAGTCGCATGTGCTACTTCATCACAGAAACTACGATGGTCTACTCGCTTACGTCCTGTTGGACGAGCCTGAATGACAATCTTTCCAGCCATTTTCCCGAGATTTGCCTTGCGCTCTGAAAGCACATAGGCTAAAGGTCTGTTTGACATAGTTTTATATTAGATGCTCCTCGTAGGTTAGTCCTTCAGAGGTTAGGAGCGTGTGCCCTCTGCCGGTATTAGGTTTTAAATAGTGCTACAAAGATATAAAATCAATCATCAGAATGCAAGAAAACAGTCGAGTAATTTTTCAAAAAAACACTCGACTGATTTTTTTGAAAAACAGTCGAGTGATTTATGGATGACAATTTGATGAATAACACATTAAATAGCTCTCATATCTATTAGCATAAGTTTCTACGAATTAATTCTTATATGCTTTACTCATGATATGTATTTCTATCGATATAGTGTTAAAAGTGTAAAACTCTAATGAGATAATACACTCAAATCTAAAAAGGCAGTTCGTCATCTACAGGCTGGTTGTAATATTCCAATTTAACAAAATTATCTTCCCAATCTGTAGCCTTGAAGTATTTCAATTTATCATCATCATCAAAAATTTTCTTTGATATTGTGAGTACTTCTGTAGTACTATCTTTAAGTTTTTCGTTCCCATTTATATTCATCTTCAAGAGGAGAAGTGCTATCAGAGTTAAGTTGAAGCATTCTTGCTTTTTAATAATTTGTTTAAATCGTCAAGACCTTCTATAAAAAAATTATATGGGATACTGAGTTTTTGACTTAATGTTGTTATTAAAGGATGATTTATCATTAAAATTTATTTATATCTTGTTTTTTTCATCCTCATTCTTCTCCGTTAGGAATGTTACAAGTTGTGTTAGGTTTCTTGATGTTTTCTCTAAATTTTCAATTAAACTTACTTCCCTTAATTTTTTTGATTGCCCTTCTAAAAACCGTTGAAATAACCCTGCAAATTGTTCTTTTAGATATCGAGTTATCTCCGTGGCTGTCTCAAAGCCTTTAATATTATTGTTAGAATTTAGATTTTTTACTTCCTCAATAAATTGATAGATTTTTTTATATTATCAACAAATTTATATTTGACATCTTCTTTGTCTTTATTCAATTGATAAGTCTCATATTCTGATAAGACATTCTTGTCTATAAAAATATAAACCTGCTTCTTTTTCTTTTAAAGCTTTTTCTCAACTCTGTTTGAGATATCGAATAAAGCGTTTTGTTTAGCTTCTGTTCCAAACCTTCCTCCAATGATAGAAATTAGAATGTCTATAGACTTTATTTCATTGTAGCAATATTCTTCAAGTGCCTCCTCCTTGCCATAGGGAATATCACCTTCTTCATTTCTTATTGCTTCATACCCAAGCGTTTCAATAAAAAGATCTATGTCGGAACGAATCTGTCTCAAGTCATAGAATGTTGAACTGATAAATATTCTAGGTTTTGACATATTTTTATAATTTAATGATGCAAAGATACGAAATGTTTGTAAATAAAAAGGACACAAAATGAGGAATTATTGAGTAAATGTGCAATGGCTATATAATACCTTTTTATCAATCCTATCGAGAGTTCATAACGATTTTCGTATTATGATACGAATCTCACTATTAACTATTAACAAGATTAAAGCATTTAAACTCGGTAATGAGTCGCTCGTATTAGTAAAACTGATGGGCAGACTATCGGACTATTTCACCCAGAACACTGCTCCATCAGAGGAGCAGCGTGCAGAGACAGCTGCTTCTACGGCAAAGATAGAAAACTCCATGCATCGTTATGAGGAGAACAATCGGCTCTTGAACTCCTTTTACGCTCCCGACCCACACGAGCAGGAGCGTGAAGCCCTGCGCTCGGAGATTGATAATCTAAAAGAAAGAACTATCTCAAAAGGATAGTAAGGAGGACAATGAAGAGAAACGGCAGCTTGCCTTGATGGAAAAAGAGCTATCAGATGGCAGCAAAGTATCTGCCCAAAGCATCAACTCCACCTACCTTCAATAATGGTCTGGCGGCAGGAAATGAAAAAACGGAAGATACAGCAGGTGGCTCTAACGCCGCTAAGGGCAAGACCATGCAGAAGGAAAAGCCTGTAATGGAAGTTCTGCTGGAGCGTAGGCAGATAGTATCTTCACTTGATCAGCCTATGAGCGATGTGTACTTTATGGAGGAATATGGCAAGAAGGCTCGTAATATGGGCTTTCATTCGATTACCAATAATTCTCCTTCTTTGATGCGCAATACACTGAAAGTTGTAGTGGACAGGACTACTGTTCTTAAAGAGGGCGACAATGTCGTACTCCGTCTGCTGGAAAGTGCCAAGGTAGAGGGGCTGCACATTCCACGGCAAAAGCCGACTCATAGCCGTTGCCAAGATTGAGGGTAACCGTATGCACCTACTTATCAAAAGCATTGAGGTGGACGGGCATATCATAGCCGTCAAACTCTCGGCATACGACATGGACGGACAGGAGGGTGTGTATATACCTGGTTCGGAGGATATCAATGCGCTTAAGGAAGTCGGGGCGAACATCGGTGGTTCAATGGGCACATCCTTTACCTTCGCTTCCTCTGCCAAGGACCAGATTATCTCCGAGGCTGCCCGTGGGGTGATGCAGGGTGCAAGTCAGCTGCTTCAGAAGAAACTGCGTACTATCAAGGTAACACTCAAAGGTGGTTACCGCCTTTTTCTTGGTTCAGTCAAATGAAAACAATCGAAAAAAATGATAAGTAAAAAAATAACATCAAATAAAAAAGGAACAATGAAGAAAATTATTTTATCAATGGCTATGCTTGCCATGGTAGGAGCAACAGCCACAGCACAGGAAAATAATGATGGTCTGACACCGAGCCGTCCGCTTACTTCGGGAGAGCTCTTTCAAGGTATGAGCCGTGCCATTCCTACAGGGCGTGTCGTACTGCCGTATGGTCTGGACGTTACCTTTGACAAGACCGTGCATCTTATCTTCCCTTCTGCCATTCGCTATGTAGACTTAGGTTCGCAGAACATCATTGCAGGGAAGGCGGAGGATGCAGAGAACGTACTGCGTGTAAAGGCTTCGGTGAAGGACTTTGAAACGGAAACCAATATGAGTGTCATCTGTGAGGACGGCTCTTTCTATGCTTTCAACGTAAAGTATGCCGATGAACCGGAGAAACTCAGCATAGAGATGAAGGACTTCTTGTCACCAACGGACGGACGACTGCCGAGCAATCGCTCTGACATTTACTTTAAGGAACTTGGTAACGAGTCGCCCGTATTAGTAAAGCTGATGATGCAAACTATCTATCAGAACGACAAGCGTACCATCAAGCATATCGGTGCACAGCAGTTTGGTATGAAGTTCCTGCTTCGTGGCTTGTATGCCCATAATGGCTTGCTGTATTTCCACACTCGAATGGAAAACGGCACGAATATGCCGTACTCAGTGGATTTTATCACCTTTAAGGTGGTTGATAAGAAGATGGCGAAGCGTACCGCCATACAGGAACAACTGTTACAGCCACTTCGTGCCTATCATCAGGTGATGCAGGTGCGTGGTATGGGTAGTGAACATGCTGTGTTTGCACTCGAACAGTTTTTCTCTTGCAGAAGACAAGCAGCTTGAAGTGACGCTCTATGAGAGAAATGGCGGTCGTACGCTGACCTTTCATGTAACGGCAGAAGACCTGCAACTGGCAAAGAAGATTGATAACCTCAAACTGAAATGGTAGACATTATGAAGAAGAAAATCATTTTATCGGTTTGTGCAGCGGTGGCAATGGCTTTTAGCTTGCCATCGCAGGCACAGCGACTGATACCCAAGCAAAGGGGCGTAGAGGTCGTAGGAAGTGTTCCGCTTATCAAGGGTGAAAAAGTTCCTTGCTGCTGACAATTTCGGCATGGGAGCAGCACTCACACGATATCTGAGTCGTGAGAATTATACCTTTGTTATGGCAGAGTATGAACAGCAGAATATGCCGTACAGAAGTTATAACGTAAAAACTCAAGGATGCTCTCTTGCAGGTGGGCTATATGCATCCCTGTTCTCTCCGACAGAGATAAGAACGTGTTTCTTTATGGCGGCATATCCGCTTTGGGTGGCTATGAGCAGCTGAACGAGGACAAGAAGCTGCTGCCCGATGGGGCGACGCTGCTCGACCGCTCTCGCTTTGTCTATGGCGGTGCCGTGCATGGTTCGGTGGAAGTGTTCCTAACGGACAGAGTTCTCTTTCTTGTAAAGGCGCAGGGACGGTTCCTCTTTGGAACGGACGTGCATCGTTTCCGTCCTGCTGTTTCAGCTGGACTAAGGTTTAACTTTTAAGTAGAAGAAAAGATGAAGAAGATATTGAATACGATTTGGGTAATGGGTGTGCTGACCCTTGCCGTGTTTTGCCTATCTGCTTGTGATAGGGATTTGGATGTTCAGCAGTCTTATCCGTTTACGGTGGAAATAATGCCGGTTCAGAAGGACATCATAAGGGGACAGACGGCTGAGATACGCTGCACACTAAAGCGGAGCGGTAAGTTTGCCGACACTCGCTATACGATACGTTATTTCCAGTCTGACGGCAAGGGCTTGCTAAGAAATGATAACGGCACTGTCTTCAAGCCGAACGACCGCTATCCGCTGACGAAGGATGTGTTCCGCCTGTATTACACTTCGCTCTCATCTGACCGCCAGACGATTGATGTATATGTGGAGGATAGTTTCGGCAGGGTTCAGCAGCTGACCTTTAGTTTTAACAACGAGCGAGAAGAGGGCAAGAAGCCTGCATCTTCTCGCCACTAAAAACGTAATTGATGCGAACGATAAATTCTTTCATTTTACTTTGTGTATTCTGCCTGTTCTGTCAGCCGACCCTTGCCCAGCGCAGGGTGCGGCTGGCAGACTTACCACCTTCTGAGCGTGCAGTAGTAGTAGTAAAATACTTTGAGGGCATGCACAGCTGGAAGAATTATCCGTATGTTGGATATGGGCATCAGCTGCAACCTGGAGAACGTTTCACTGCGGATATGACAGAACGGCAGGCGGACTCCCTGCTCCGTGCCGACCTTTGGAAATGCTTTGAACACTTCAAAGGATATGGCAAGGATGCCCTGCTGCTGACCTTGCTTGCCTACAATGTGGGCGTGGGGCGACTGCTTGGCTATGGTAAGCACCCAAAGAGTAGGCTGTTGCGAAAAATAGAGGCTGGAGATAGGAACTTTTATCAAGAGTATATTTCGTTCTGCCGATATAAGGGAAAAGTCTTGAGTGGGTTAGTCAAACGACGAAAGGTTGAGTTTGCGTTGTTCTATATCATCTAACTATATTAAACCAAGAATTATTCCTATGATGTTACTTCTATTTTGCTGAAAAATTGTAACTTTGTAATACGATTAAATAGGATAAGCAATGAATGAAGAAACAAAAAAGGTACTCTTCGTCTTATTGAATGAGTACACAGATTGGGAAGGTGCTTTTTCTCTACAGCCCTTCATGTTGGCGTAATACCAGGTAGTGAAATCAAGTACAGAGTGTATACAGTTGCTCCGACATTAGATGCAGTCTGTTCCATTGGTGGATTCAAAACGTTGCCCGACTATTCTTTTTGAGAATATGCCCAAAAGACTATGCAGCCTTAGTCCTTATTGGTGGCAATCGATGGGATTCACCTGAAGCAGAACTTGTTGCGCCATTGGTACAAGAAGCATTGGATAAGGGTAAAATCGTAGGAGCGATATGCAACGGAGCATCGTTTCTGTGTGCTCATGGCTGCTGAACAACGTAAAACATACGGGTAATGGTCTCGACCAACTTAAACAATGGGGTGGTGAAAGATACACGAACGAAACAGGATATGTGAACGCACAGGCTGTGAGTGATAAGAATATTGTTACAGCAAATGGTGTCGCTCATTTGGAATTCACTCGAGAAATGCTCTCACTTCTGAAAGCCAATACCTCGGAAAAAGATTGCAGCTTGGTATGACTTTTTATAAGAATGGATTTGTAAAATAGTAGTCATACTACTAAATAAAATTGATGCGTGGAGTACATCGTCTCCACGCATCAATTTTATAGTTAGCAATCACACATACATTTTATTTTATGGATGTGGTTCTGGCTGAGGTCCTGGATTGGGATGTTCCTCACCAGAATTCTTGTCAGGTGCTGAAACACGCTCGTAGCTCACGCCAGTAAGTGTAAAATACTTCTTTGAGGGAGTGAGGTGTACCACAGGTTTCGTAATATGCACCTTTGGATTGAATTCCGTTTTTCCCTTCTCAACCAATTTACTCTGGAAAGAAGGTGTAAGTGTCCCGATGTCTCCGAAGTCTACAATGTCTCCGTTCTCAACGTGCTTTTTTGCTATTTCAGCTGCAAGTCTGAGAACAGCCTCGACTTCTGCACCAGTGAACGTTGTAGCGTGTGCCACTTCGTCACAGAAACTACGATGATCAACTCTCTTTCGCCCTGTAGGATGTGCCTGCACAACGATTTTTCCTTTCAAATTTCCAACTGTTCCTTTACGCTCCTTTAGCGTATAGGCAATAGGTCTGTTCGCCATAGTAACTAGTCTTGCCCCCGATTGTTAAGCCTTTGGAGGCTGGGGCTTTATCCTCCTCAGGCTTGTTAGTAGATTTATATCACAAAGGTAAGAAATTTCTTGACTATCTCCAAGAAAAAACACATACTTTTTTTGACACTTATCAACCCTTTTTCGCAAAAGGGTTCACCTAAACGAGTAAAACTATCTACCTATTATCAGAAAAAGGTCTACCTTTTCCGCCAAAAGGGTCTACCTTTTCAATTAAAAAGGTCTACCTTTTTTTCACCGAAAAAGGTAGACACTTTTTGAAGAAAACTGGCAAATCTCTTCTGTAGATTTGGATATGGTTAATTAATAACCCTAATGAGAATATGCAGTATTTGGCTTTCACCTTGTCCGCCAATTTTCAATTCATCCGCATAGTTGTAGATGATGTCCTCAATCTCTGTCTTCATATCTCTGATAATTTAATGGTTCATACTTTATGCTGTTGCTTTCATTCTTCGGCTTATAAGACCTCGATTGGCATTGACAAGGTTTACAATTTGCTCGTGATATTCCGTATTCTTGTTGCATACCCCACGACTTTGCACCACTTCCAAAGTTCGTAATGATACTTCAATGGTTTCTATTCGCTTGCCTTCAATGGTAGCCGAAAGGATAAGGGAGTCTTCCTTAAGGTAGTATGCATTAGAAAATACGCAATGGTGCATTGATACACCTTCTTCCAAATGTTCCTGCACGCTCTCCAACACGTGGACTTGGATTATGCCGTCCGTAAAACAGATACCGAAAAACTTGGATTTGAGTTCCTTGAAGCGTTTCTCATCTTCGATTGCCTTCTGCTGCTTCTGTTCTATCTCCTCCCTTTCACGCAATCTGAGAAGTTCCTCATGTCTGCGGTCGTGTTCGCCTTTAAGGTCTTTTGGGCATAAATATTTTGGATTATGAATATCCTTTCCTAATCTTCTAAGTGTATCTACATAATCACTCCAAAGAGAAATGTCTGTTATCTCATAGCCGTTACGAACTGCAATTTTGTAGGACTGCCATAGTTCCTCAAAAGTCCTCCTGTTGCCAAGAAAGTAACGTAAATGGTCTGTGCTACCTGCCTTTAGTAATGTTTCCACACGGCTGTCTGTAAGCAATGCAGGAATAAGATGGGTAGGCACGATGCCATAGAAATTATCCTTAAAACCATTTCTTTGAAGTTTATTTGTAACCTTGAACTTCGGATATATGGGTGAGTAGGCAATATGCTGATAGGCTTCATTATCGTTGCGTATCGCCATAGGACTATAATAGGAAAAGGTATCAACATAGTGTCCCAATACCCTCTGTATGGCAACCACAGCTTTTTTTCGTCCCTGCATATTCCTCAATATTGCCCAATCTCAATTATAGAAGTCTGTGCTTTGTAACCTTTCTCCATACCCACAACAAGTAGGAACATACGTAATACTTGAAACTCTCCACAAGTAGTAAGTATGGTGAAATACTGCTTCTGCTGCAACTTGCGTTCGTAGGTTTCCTTGACCTGCAACTTTGCCCTGCAATGAGGGCAAGTGCAAGTTTCTCTATGTTTGTTCATTACCCAACTATGCCCACAATCCATACAAGTGGTACGACCTTTTGGCAAGCGGTAGGCGAAGTGGTCTATGCACTCACGGAATGCCCACTTGCTTTGTGTCTTGGTTATCGGGCGAAGATGCTTGCTTTGTTCCAAAACTGCCTTCTCAAATTTGTTTCTCGGTTTCATAGGCTTAAAAATCGAAATAGTGATGGTTGTACTTGGGTTGCTATGTTCTCGGTCTTTTTCACTCGTGCGTTACGGCTCTGTAACTTGGCAAGTTCCTCACGCTGATATTGCTTTAATGGCTTCCTGCCTTGCTTCGGCTTTCTCCTCCTCTGTGAGTTCCACAATATGATTTACTGCCACTCTGCAAGTGATTTCCTTTCCTACTTCAATTTCATCCTCGTCATAGTAGTGTACCGCCATTGAGTAGATTTCATCGTCCTCAAAGCCATTGCAGCCATTCTCTGCACTTGGTTCAAGATGTAGGTTACACACTCCTCGATATTCTTGTTAGGCTTTCATCAAGTTGGGTGCAAACAAATGGGTCTGTCGCTAGCACGCTGATTGAGATACTCGGCTATTGCTCTCGTAAAATGTTCTGTTCCTTTCATAGTCGTTTAATGTTTTGGGGATTTCTACTATTTGATTGATACTACCATACAAATAGGCTCTTAGGCTGGTGCGGTCGGGTGCGTAATACTCTGCCCAATGTCCGTACTGATTGACCAAAGTACTTTCTTCAATACGTCCATAGAAGTCAAACCGATAACCCATAAGGGGTACGGCTGTACGGAAATAGGTGTTTGAGTTCACCGCTTCACATAGCCAATTCTTTTCCTCACGGCTCATCATTTCGCCACGATAGAGTTTCATACGCAGGAGATATACTTTGCTATTACAAAGGCTCTCCAACGGGGGAACGTCCCATTGTACAAACTTAATTGCCAACACTTGCTCACTTTTTTCAGCCGCAGGGTTAATGCGGTAATGAGAGGAGGAGCTATATCCTTTTCTGTTCATCGAAGATGTTGTATTTACTTTTTGCTTATCCATAGCGACATTTTTTTTATGCGTCCAAAGATCGGAGTATGCTGATTCCTTTTTGTAGCAAAATAGAGGTAGCGGGGCGGGCTTGCACAAGGTTTTGGCGGAAAATACTACCCGTAGGTGTGGAGATTTTCCAGACAAACCAAGTGGCACAGACCTTTTGAAAGCCACAAGCCCCGTACTACCTTTGCGGATAAAAAGGGGAACAGCATCCGTCTCCTTTTCATCGCATATCGTGGAGCATAGGAAAAGAAGCAAAAGTGCAACGCTCGTAGTGGAAAATAGAAAAGGTGGCTATCTCTATATGCGAGATAACCACCTAATGAAATAGCATGAAAGGTTTTACAGAGCCGTGCTTCTCAAAGCACGCATAGCAGAATGGCACAGAGAATAGCCAGCCAGAAGATATATCTTAGCAGTGTGAAGGTTACTTGGAGAATTACTTTAATAACAAAGCGTAGAACAAGAAAGCCGACAATCACCGATACGACAGTTACGACTTGTGGTGTAACTAGCTTTGAAAGCAAGTAGATAATACCGACTATGATGCCGACAAAGGCTATCAGCCCAATGATGTGTATCCAAGAGAAACGGCGGACTTGCTTCATCGAAGGCTCAGCCATAGTAGGTTTCTCTTTGTGAGAACTCTGCTTGCCCATCCGAATAAAGGCGGGGCTGTGAACGTCTGAGGTCATAACTTTGTAATTCATATCAGAAGCATTTTATGGTTCAAGAGCAATGTCAAGATAGTCCGAAACACAAAGACAAGTGTTTGTATAAACTCTTGACGTGTGGAGCGGAGTAACTATCTTGGCTCTTGACACCACAAATGCTACCGATGTGTAAAGGTACATGACTACTTGATAGCGTTCGCCCCTTGAATGGTCGGCAAATCGTTGTTCTCGATGATGAGTACTATCGTGCCGGTAAGTTCGGTGTAGAGTTCCTCATATTTTGGACTCGCAACGAAGTCTTCGGTGAGGTCGTATTGCCCAAAGACATTTTGTATAGCCTTGTTGCGAAGCAGTATCGGTGCGAGTCGCTCGGGGAGTGGGAAGGGCAGTTCCTTCTCAAACTCATTCTCCAAGACAGACACAAGCGTATCATACTTTGAGAAATGCAGTCCTCGATGCAATACTTCACTTGCCATTACCTCTGCTTCTGGGTAAGAAAAACCTTGTGCTATAGCATCGCAGTAAGTTGTCAATGCTTCGTCTGCGCGAGCAGTTATAAACGTATTTTCATTCACTCTCTCTGGAAAATGCTCTCCGAGATACGCTTCCAACTTCAAACGGAAGTAGGAAAGTTCTTTCTTTGTTGTTGTCATAATCTTCTTGGTTTAGGGTTATACATTATTTTGAGTTGATGCCCATAGCAACATTGAACTTGTCTAACTTGCCAGCCAACTGTTCCATATCGTGTTCTATTTTCTTATTGGTAATGCGGGCATAAATTTGTGTAGTTTTAATGTTGGTATGTCCCAGCATCTTAGAAACTGATTCCATAGAAACACCTTTACTCAATGACATTGTTGCAAATGTGTGGCGAGCCATGTGAAAGGTTAGGTCCTTTTTAATGCCACAAATATCTGCAATTTCTTTCAGATATGAATTAGTTCGCTGATTAGTTAGCATTGGGAAAAGTTTACCATTACGATAGGTCTTGCCACTATACTTTTCGATGATATTCTTCGGAATATCCAATAAAAGAACATTTGTTGCAACACTCGTCTTTTGTCGTTTTGTCATTATCCATTGTTTGTCATCAAGGGTAACAATGTTCTCGGGAGTAAGGTTGGCCACATCAATGTACGCCAAGCCTGTGAAGCACGAGAATACGAATAAGTCACGAACCAATTCCAAACGCTGTATGCCCAGATCTTTATTGGCTATCTTCAAAATTTCTTCATCCGTCAAGAAGCCACGATTGACTGGCTCCAAGTGAAAACGATGATTGAGGAAAGGATCATGATGAATTACGCCCATTTTTCTTCCTAAAATCGTAATTGTCTTGAAAGTCTTCATTGTCTTGGTGGCTGTATTCGGGTTCTGACCAACTACTGTGCGAAGATAAATATCAAAATCGTGTATGATGATATAGGTGAGTTCAGACAAACGTATATCCGAACGTTTGTACTTATCCTGCAAGAAAGTCGTGAAATGTCGTTTGCAGACATTATATTTCTGAAAAGTGGCAGCACTTACAGATATGCCCACTTGCTTAGCAATATCTTTGTTGTGCTTATCGAAGAGTGTCATCATTGTTTCTACCTCTTCTTTCTTGCCGAGATACTCCGATTTGATACGTTCCAAAGAAATGGCATCTGTCATTTCCAACTTTTTGAAGATAGTCTGCAATCCGCTTTGGATGTTATCCAACTCGAGATTAGTAGAAAGAGCCTCTGTAGTTCTTCCCTTCAGTCGTTCTTTTTCACTATCCCATTGCGACTGCTGAACGGCAATGCCTGTTGAGCCAATGGAAAGTCGTTCGTTGTTGAGATAGACCCTCAACATCACGGGTGTTTTACCCTCCTTGTTCACATAGTTGCTTCTTAGATAGAAGACTGCTCTGAAAATGGTTTTCATTTGCGCTGCTGTTGTTTAATTGTAGCCATGGAAAGGAAAGTTGTAGCCAAAATTCAATAATTGTAGCCAGCTTCTAATAGAATTGTAGCCAAAAGATTGAATTATTAGCAGGATAAACTTCTGTAACCACGCTGCAAAGTTCGACATATTTATTTGAATAACAGCAATTTGCGTGTACTCTATGCGTACTCTGTACGAACTCTTGGCTACAATTTTTATTTTGCCTCAAAAAGTGTAGCCAGATTGTAGCCATTGTAGAGTATTTTGGGAGTATTTACCCCCTCTGTACGTACTCTGACAAGAAGAATAGATATAAAAGAAAAGTATCATAACTACTTGTAGCTATGATACTTACGTTTTTGTTAGGATTTCTCTGTTGGTCTGTTCAGAGTACCTAAAGCGGAGAGAGAGGGATTCGAACCCCCGGTGCCTCTCAGCACGGCGGTTTTCAAGACCGCTGTAATCGACCACTCTACCATCTCTCCTGAAGGCAAAACGTTAGTCTACCCGCCTCCTAATTGAAAGCGGTTGTAAAGGTATAGACATTTTTCGGAACTGCAAAATATGGAGAGAGCAAACTTTATATTAAAGCACATTTTTAACTAAACAATACATAGATAGCTACCGTATACACTCCTTTGAGAAGCTTTATCTATTATCGTTGTGGTCAAAAAGCTCTTTAGAGATGTACCCTCTTTTGTTAGAGGGCGGGCGAAAGATGAGATGAATTTATCTCATCTTCGCTCAGACTTTTCTCAAAAAAGGGCGTTTATTCGAATCTTATTGATTTGACCAAATCTAGGATGTAAGAGCCTGACGTACCATTGTCGTAGGCATTTATGACACAAACTTTCTCCCCTCTCTTATCGGTAACGGAGCAGAAACGCCAGTAAAGAGTTCTACCTTCTTTCTGAAAGCGCCAGACACGAAAAACACAGGTATTACCGTTTATATTCTCCCGACCCTCCGCAACCAGTTTGGGAGATTTGTCTTTAAGGCTTTCGAGTGTAAGCTTTTCCAAATTCTTATATACTCTTGTCTTGAAATCATCTGATGTATAAAATGCATAAATGCCCAGAGATCCCACGGCATTATGCTTCAGTTTGAATACTATATCATCGCCTAAGTCCTTACTAACATCCTGCTTCTGACAGGTAAAGCCTTCCGGTATAGTAAAAATAGCCAGTCCGTTTGTACGTTGGTTGGCTGGTAATTTTCTACTGAGCATTTCTCTTTCCTGTCTAGACTGTGATGTAAGGGCTTTTAGCCCGATAAAAAGACCACAAGCAATTCCTATGATGACGATAAACAAGATGATACTCATCCACTTTTTTTTATGTGTATTTGCCAATAGCCCATGCTGTTTGTGGGTAACCGTTTCTTTTTTGTTGTCAGCCTTATCGCCTTGTATCTGCGTCTCAGCAGACTGTTCAAACTTCCTTTCCATCAATCTTATATCCTTTCTTTGTGATTCTTGTTCCTGTGCAGTCCTGTGCAAGACTGCATAAATGACAGAGACCGGCCTCCGTCATCTGCAAGAGCTTCTATACTCTTTTTCCGGAATATCGAGACAAATATAGTAAGATCTATCGACTTTTCGCGATGTTCATTGACTTTCAATCTAACTTATATGTCTGATAGGAATTAAGTACATAGTATATGCCTTGTGAAGTCGGCAGTAAGGCGCGAAAAGAATATTTAGGTTGCCAGATGAGAAAATTAATGGCAAGAAGAAATGTCGTTCCCGCCCTTGTAGGAAAGAAAGCATCTGCCTATATTTGTCTTATCTATGAAGAAAGCAAAGAAAAATACGGTTATTTCGTGTCTGCTGCTGGTGCTTTGTATGACCTGTAATGCTCAACGGAGTCTTGCAGGGCAACGGATAAAAACCGAGCAGGAAAAGGCTCTGCCGCAGTATTCAAGGGCGCAGATTCCGGAGGATAGTATAGCATCTGTGGACAAGAAGAAAACACTTGGATATAAGGTAAAGGATGCCAGCTGGCAGGGAACTTATGAATACTATCTACAGGCATCAAAGCTTCCGCCGGTCTTTGCCGGCTACACGCTGGATATTAAACGAAACAGTTGCATCTTCGAGGGCAATGGTCAAATGGTCACATTCCGCATACTTTGTGCCGTAAAGAGCGAGTCGGAGAATGAGTTAACATTGGTTTATGGCCGTTCATTGAGCGAAATGAACAGCTTGTCTCAGTCATTACAACGCTCCCCCTTCGTTGGTAAAACTGTATCGGCATAATGGGAAATATTATCTTCAAAGTCCCTATATCGTTGACAGAAAGGGCAGAGCTAATGTGAAGGTAGCTTGTGAGAAGCTGAAGGCATCCAATTAAAGCAAAAATCTGCTTTCAACAAGTGTCTTCACCTGTGAAAGCAGATTTTTTCTTCATTTCACCCCAACGGGGGCGACTAAACATTTTTTATTTTCCCATTTCGATAATCCGAGGGAGAAATACCTGTGGCATTCTTAAAATACTTACCCAAGAAACTTTGATTAGGAAAGTGCATGCGCGCCGTAATTTCCTTAATGGACAAACCCGTGTTGCGCAAGAGCGATTTGATCTGCGTAAGCGCGAGCGACATGAGCCACTGCCCAGCCGTCCGGCCGCTTACGGTCTTTACTATCTCTGATAAATATTTGGAGGAGAGTCCCATTTCGTTGGCATACCATTTCACTTCGCGATGCTCCATATAGCAAGCCTGCGCCAGGTTGATAAACTTGTCAAAGATTACGTAGCTATGTGCGGAGTGCTGCATCGCTTCCGGATTGCGCTTAGCCAAAAAGTCGCAGACGTCAAAATAGAACACGCGCATCAACATCAAAATGGCTTCTTTACGATAGCCGTGCGACTCGTTTTTAAGGCGACGAATGAGGGCTGCAAAGCTCTCAAAGAGCCAAATCTGTTCGACTTCTGAAAGATGAATTACGGGATTCTGCAAAAGATAAAGCAAGAAGGGCCAAAGGTTTTGCAAGCCCACAAAGCTCTCTTTGCAATACTCTTGAGAGACTAAGACAATGCGCCCACGAAAGTCCTCGCTCGGCCGGCATTTTTCAAAGACCTGCTCACCAAAACCTACCAAGAAATCGCCGGGTCCCATCTCATACGCCTTCCCGTTGAGCACGAAAGAAGCGCTACCCCGATTGCAGTAGCAACAAAGCATAAAGCCCAGCTGAAGGGTCTTGCCCGTAAAGGCTACATTGCGAAAATTATCGAGTATGATCAGGTTGTTATCTGTATCGGGTGCTCGGAAGCTGGCATAGGGACGCACATCGTCCAAGCTGACTTGCATTAACATCTCAAAAGTGTTTAATTCTAATTTGCGTATAGGCAAAAATACGCTTTTCAGCACTACAAAACAAATTTCCGGAAAGGATTTTAACACCAGCGACTCAAACCTTTTCGGCGCTTTATTTCCACGCAGCTTCTTGTCATTCTTTTTCTTACACGCTGAAGACAGATTCCACTATTTTGCAGTTTGAAAATTTCACGAACAAGTCTAAGGTTTTCAATACATATAAGCGCATATTCCCTTTTCAAAAATCGAATAAAAATAACGTACAACAAATATTCTTGACATAAAAGGCTTCATATCACATCATCAGCAACCAATAGATGAAAATGCCGTCGCCCGACGCAATTGACAAGACTTCATACTACTCCACCCCGGCTGCCGGCCAACAGACGCAGCCGCTTATTTCCAGTCTGTTCAACGCTATTTGCGGCCGGCATCTCCCACCTTCTATCTTTTTCATCACGAGCGCAAGCCTTTTTTATCACGAGCACAAGCAGTTTTCATCGTGAGCGCAAACCTTTTTATCGTGATAAAAATTGGCGAAAGTAAGTCTGCACGAGTCAAGAAACAAAAAAACGCCGCTCGACTTCGTAGATCATACGATAGTCAAACGGCGTTAGAAGGCTGTCGTTTTCAGTGCGACCGGCGTTTCGTTAGGCCTCTCTCACGAAATGGGGGAAGGCCGGTTCGCCCAAATAGGGCGCATAGGAAAAGCCTTCGTAAGTAAAGTCGGCCAAAGCTGATGGTTGGTCAGCCGCAGTTTGGAGCAGATGGCGCGCCATAGCGCCGCGGCAGGCTTTTGCCCAAACGGCTTGCACGTGGAGCCGGCCCTGCTTGCGAACATAAAAGAGGGGCTTGATCACTTTTACTTCACGGCTGACGCGCGCCCAATTGAAGAGGCGCTCATATTCGCCGGTCGAAAGGTGAACCAAGATGCCGTCGTCGGCTTGTACGGCGCGGATGAGGTAATCCGTCAACTTATCGCGCCAAAAGCGATCGATGGGTTTATCGTTTGTTGCTTCCAAGCGCACGGTGTGCTCCATTCTGTACGGCACGATAGCATCCATCGGTCGCAACAGGCCGTAAAGGAAGCAGGTGATGAACAAATGCTCCTGCGCAAAGGACAGGGCGGCCGCATCGAGCGTGTGCGCCATCAGCGCTTGATAGGCGCGCCCGTTGTAAGCCATTATGGCAGGCATCTTTTCGGCTAAAAAGAAGTTTTGATAGCGTTGTTGATTCTCTAAAGCCAACTGCCGGCTGCACCCCAGCTGCTCTGCCAGCTCGTCAAGACTGAGACGGGCCATTTCTTTTGCGAGCCGATCAGCCTCCGCCTGAAACGCGGGGATCGTTAGCGGCTTTGCGGCGACTTCCGTCGGGCAAACCATCATCTTCGCATTGGCCAGCAGGATTTGCATAGGGGCTTATTTGTTGATGTAGTCCAAGATTTGTTCGGCGTGAATCTTAGTTTTGATTTCTTTAGGTGTGAAGATCTTTTCTACGATTCCCTCTTCGTTGACCAAATAAGTTGTGCGAAGAATGCCAAGCGTGCGACGTCCGTAGTTGACTTTCTCGCCCCAAGCACCGATAGCTTGGAGTAAGGTCGTTTCAGTATCAGCGATCAGGGGGAAATCAAGCCCCTGTTTGTCGGCAAATTTCCTTTGAAGTTCTACTCTATCCTTGCTCACGCCGACGATAGCATAGCCGGCAGCAGCCAATTCTTCTTTATGCGCCTGCAAAGAACAGGCTTCGGCCGTGCAACCCGGCGTATTGGCTTTCGGATAAGTATATAAAATTATTTTTCGCCCGCGATAATCGCTTGCTTTTATCTCTTTACCGTCTTGATCTACACCGAAAATCTCGGGTATTTTATCTCCTACCTGCATAATGTTTTAATTAGTCGAATTGTTTTATGATTGTCTGTGTTGTATATTGAATGGAGCGTTTAATGCCCCAAAACTTTATTTCTTCAAACCCAACAAAAGGGAGATACGATGCGGCAGTCCGCTAAACAATGCGGCACGTATATGGCGCGGGGAAAGGGCGTAGAAGAGTCTATAATGGCGGAGCTTGATCCTAAACGTCTCCCAATAATAGTTCAATCCGCTGCGCACGGCGTGGTGCTTGGCTTGCTTACCGAAATTACCCCCCAGAAAGACAATGCGCAAGATGTCTTGCTCGTAGCGTTTGGCCTTCTCGGATATAGGTAAAGGAAAATCTTCCGGTGGCAAGCCGAGTTTATCTATAAGTATCCACCCGACAGCCTCAAAGGCGAGCGTAAAGTTCAGGACCTTGAGATGCTTTTGCAAGGCCGCACGATCTATTTTGTCACGCAAGGCGTGGAGCAACACTGCCACGTCGCAAAACTGGCGCAATCCGACACCAAGCTCGACCAAATGAAAATATAGGTGCAAAAAAGTATAAAGAACGTTGAGCGTTGGAGCGAGCGTGGGCACTTTTAGCCCGTTCACCTCGACAAAATCAGTAGGTGTATCGCTTAAAAGCCGCTCCCAATAAAGCCGATCTGCCTTTGTGTTGAAATCCAACATTTCATAGTGCATCTCAAACAATACCTTCCCGTGATAGAACTCGATGGCGTGCTCGCCGGCTTGGCGCTCAAGCTTGAGTTTCCATTCTTCCTGAAACACTGCGGCAGCAGCATCGAACGACGACGGAGGGCAATAGAAATCTATATCGCCCGGCGTGCGCTCTTCCGGATGCGGATAAAGCGCGGCCAAGGTTTGGCCCTTAAAAACGAAGAAGGGGAGTTTTTTTCTATGCATCACGTTGACCAGATTAGCCAGCTCGTGCTGCAAGAGTGCATTGGCTTGCGCCACGCGCTGCGTAAAGCCGAAAGCCATCAGGGTATCACGCGGCGTAAGCGGAAACTGCCGACGCACTAATTCCCCAAAAATGAGGCCGGCTACCGTTTGCTGCTTAGCAACTTTAGACAATCGCGCAAAATCTACAGACTCGTGCAACTCTTTTTCAACAGGATGTCCCCACAAAGCATTGCGCAGCAAGGCCAAGAGCACTTGGATTGTCGTCATAATCTGTTCAAGAGGGAGTTTGGGCGTGATCGAGTGAAGAATAGACGGAATTTTTGCTAAGAAACTCGGGCACGATGGCCTTCATCTTGCGCACAATGGTCATATCGTCAGCCGTGCGCGCCGTCTGAATCAGTTCTTCTATCTTCTGCTTCACATCGGCGTAATCGTATTCGCGCACCTTGGCAATGCGGATCTTGTCATTAAAGGAGGGAAGTGTACCCTCTTTATCGTTCAAGACTTCTTCATACAATTTTTCTCCGGCGCGCAAACCGGTATATTCGATCTCGACATTCGTAGCACCGGAAAGGCGAATCATACGCTTGGCCAAATCGGCAATGCGGACGGGTTTGCCCATATCAAATACGAAGATCTCGCCGCCATTGCCTTTCGTGCCGGCCTCCAAAACCAGTTTGCAGGCTTCGGGAATAAGCATGAAAAAGCGGATAATATTGGGATCTGTGACGGTAACCGGACCGCCGGCGCGGATCTGCTTTTCAAAAAGGGGGATGACGGAGCCATTGGAACCCAAGACGTTGCCGAAGCGGGTCGTAACAAACTGGGTCGTTCCTTTGACTTTGTTCTCTTTTTCTGCCTTATCAAGACTTTGCACGTAGATTTCGCAAATTCGCTTGCTGCATCCCATTACATTGGTAGGATTTACGGCTTTGTCGGTAGAAACCATCACGAACTTCTTCACGCCAAACTTGACGCTCAAGTCGGCTATTATCTTCGTGCCGTTGACATTGTTGAGGATACTCTCGCTCGGGTTGTCCTCCATCATCGGCACGTGCTTGTAAGCGGCGGCGTGGAAGACGTAGTCGGGGCGAAAGGCGGAGAAAATCTTCTCCATTCGAGTCTCGTTGGTAATGGAGGTGACGATAGTCGAGACTTTAATGCCCGCGAAGTCGTGCAACATCAAAAGGCGTATGTCGTGTTGTGGGGTCTCGGCTTGGTCGATAAGCATCAATTCGGCCGGCTTCAGCAAACTGATTTGCCGAACCATCTCGCTGCCAATGCTGCCCGCAGATCCGGTAATCAAAACGTGCGTGCCGGCTATTTCTTGACCTACACTCTGCATATCAACCTGAATCTCATCGCGCGGCAAAAGGTCTTCGATGCTGATCTCCTTTAGCGTCGCTTGGGGTATGCTTTCTGAAGAGCCGTCCCACTCGCGCGCGCCTTCAGTCATATATATATGTACGCCGGCATTGATCAAAAGGTCTTGCAACTTCTCGTTGCTGCGAAACTCATCGTTGCGCAAGGGAGAGATCAGAACGGCTTTGATCTTCGAATCTTTAATGATTTCCTCTAAATCACTGTCTGCTTGGTAGACGCGCTGCCCCATTAAGAAAATGTCTTTCAGTGTGGGATCGTGAGAAATAAAGCCTTTGAGGCGAAAGCGCCGAGGCTTCTCGTTGTTTATATTCTTCGCCAAACCTATACCGCCATTCTTAACGCCATAAATCAAAGCGGCAGCTGCGCCATCACTATCAAACGCCGTATCATAAAGCATCTTGACGATAACGCGAAAAGCCCACAACAAAACCGTAGCAACTATATAAATGGCCAAGATATGGCGCGTATGAAGCGGCAAGAACCATTTATTACCTTCCCAAAAGAGGATCGGATAATGTAAAATCAACACACAACCACAAGCCAAAGCCATCGCGTAGCCCACACGCTGTAAATCAATAAAAGATGAATAGCGAATTACACCTGAATAGGTATGGAAAACGCGAAATCCCTAAGATATTGAACACCATATAAAGAAGCAACGTGTATGTCAGTGGGACGAAATGGATCATCGTATTGTAACCTCTGAAGAAGAGGAAGAATACAAAAATCCCGGAAAGATAGCAAATCAGACAATCAATGAAGAGTACACACCAATAAGGCAGCGAGTCTCGCCTGAAATACCAATTGATGAGTTTGTTGAAAAAGTCTTTCATAACCACCATTATAATTAGAAGTTGCTTAATCTAATGCCGCTTTTATCTCGGCAACGATCCTTTCTACCTCACTTTCGCTCACGCAAGGGCCGGACGGCAGGCAGAGGCCGCGGCAAAAGAGTTCTTCGCTTACGCCATTAATATAGGCGGGACTTGTTTGATAAACGGGTTGCTTATGCATTGGTTTCCAGAGCGGACGACTTTCTATGCTTACCTTATCTAAAGCTATGCGCAAGGCTTCTACGTTGGCCGCAGGTTCACAATCGGTGTGGATTTGCCCCGTAGCGTGCACCACGCCTGCAGCGCCACCGACAGCTCCTTCAACAGCCTGCGTGTAAGTCTGCGCTTGACCTTTGATTTTCAACTCAGGCGATAAGAGAATCGTATTCAGCCAAAAATTTGAATCACATTCTCCATCAGGATTTCCGTGGAAAGTTATACCATCAATCTTACTAAATGCCGCTTCATACAAGCGAGCCACGCGGCGATGGTGAGCGATGTGTTCGTCGAGCACAGTCATTTGCCCGCGACCTATACCGGCGCAAACGTTGCTCAAACGATAGTTGTAGCCAATCTCTTCGTGCTGATAGTAAGGAAAGGCTTCGCGCGCCTGAGTCGCGAAAAACATCACGCGTTGCTTTGTCGCAGTGTCGGGGCAAATAAGTGCACCGCCGCCGGAGGTAGTAATCATCTTGTTGCCATTAAAACTCAGTACGCCAAAGCGGCCAAACGTCCCGACAACCTGACCTTCATAGCGCGAGCCCAAGCCTTCGGCAGCGTCTTCCAAGACAGGAATGTCGTATTTCGCAGCCACGTCCATAATCTCGCGGATCTTGGCCGGCATACCATAAAGATATACAACGATGATAGCTTTAGGCTTCCTGCCGGTCTTCGTAATACGATCTTGTATGGCACGATCCAGCAGTTCCGGATCCATATTCCAAGTTTCCCGCTCTGAATCGACAAAAACAGGAACAGCCCCTAAGTAAGTTACGGGATGGGAACTGGCGCAGAAAGTAAAGCTCTGACACATCACCTCATCGCCGGCTTTCACCCCCAAAGCGATTAGCGCTAGATGGATGGTCTGCCGTGCCGGAGCAAAGCGCCACAACGCTCTTGTCCTGCAAGCTAGGTAAGCTATCAAGCCATAATTGTTCCGGATCATCACAATGCGCCATAATGCGCTGCGGGTAATCCTCGTCATCAAAGTCTTTTTTTGGCATCGACGGACTTCACGAAACGTGCCAACTCATCCTCAAAAGCGTTGACATTGGGGCCCAAAGGCACCACCCAATTGGTATCAAACGCTTCTTGAATGTACTTCATCTCATTGCCGCTCATATGAGCTAAGCATAAATACGTACGGTTTGCCATCCTTATCTAATTTACTTTGCCAACTCGTCCTTCTTTACAATCACCACGCTGTCATACATCATCATCAAGACATCGTCATCGTAATTGCCAAACTGCTCTTCGTTTGTTTTCCCTTCCATATTACGTTGGATCAACTTAAAGAAATCCACTCCGGCACCATAAGCATGAAGATAAGCACCGCCAAAACGCGGGTTAACTTCTGAAAGATAATATTCTCCATCTTTGTACCAGAAATCCATATCAACAGGGCCGTTGAACTCAAGCACCTTGCAAATCTCCTTGATGAATGCAAACAATTTCGGGTCTTTAAAAGATATCGTCTTGTTGGCACCACCGATCTTCGTTTCGAGCTTACGCTTTGAGAAAGCAGCTACGGGTTGATGAGAAAAACAATCGATATAGACATCAGCATCACAGTCGCCGCCGTCCATAAACTCTTGAATGATATAGTCAAACTTTCCTTCTCTGAAATAACCCTCCAAATCTTCTCGCGTATCGCATTTATGAATCCCGACACTACCACTACCTGTGCGTGGCTTTATAAAGACGGGGAAGCGAATTTCTCCTTTTGCATAGCCCTCATTAAAGTGTTCCAAACTATCGTAGGTAAGCACCGTGCGAATATTGTTTTGATGAAGATACTGAAACATATCATATTTATCAAAACAGTGGCGAGCCGTTTCCTTTGAAGGGGCTAATATGAGAATCCCCTCTTTCTCAAATACATCTCTATGATTGGCTAAAATCTCTATTTCAGGATCAATCAGCGTCGTAATGGCTTTTACGTCATTGCTTTTAGCAATCTCCCAATACGGTCTGAACATAATTGGGATCATCTATACGCGGCACCAAATATTGTCGGTCCGCAAGATAAAGCGCGGGGGCAATGTTTGAGTTATCTGTAGCTATGATTTGACAAGTATCTTGCAAAGATTCTTTCAGATACCTAAAGAGTTGGGCTCTGCGACCACAACTACAAAACATTATGTTGTTCATATTCTCAAAATTTTATTCTGTTAATACTATACTCTTTTTCCCTTTCAGGCGAGCAAGTCAACTATTTCAGGGGTGACGCTGCAATGTCTTATTATTTTAATACTATATATAAGTGTCTTTCTTTTCGCAAGATGTTCTCTTTGCTATTTCTCTGTAGCAACAGCAGCTGATCTGACCTTAGTTAGTCCCATCAAAATCCTCCACAGTAGCCTGTCCTTCCTGCGAAATACCCTCGCGTTTAAGCACAGATTTGATAGTATAATAAATAATCTTCAAGTCTGTCATCAACGATAGATGGTCTACATACCACACATCGTAAGCAAACTTCTGTTTCCAACTGATGACGTTGCGGCCATGGCATTGTGCCCAACCGGAAATACCTGGGCGCACTTCGTGCCGACGAGCCTGCTCTGGAGAATAGAGGGGAAGGTATGAAACGAGCAAGGGGCGTGGACCTATAAGCGACATATCGCCTTTTAGGACGTTGATCAACTGGGGTAACTCGTCAATGGAAGTAGAGCGAACGAAACGGCCTACGCGTGTCAAACGTTGTTCATCAGGGAGCAATTCCCCATTTACATCACGCTCATCGCTCATGGTCTTAAACTTAATCACACGAAAAAAATTTTCGCATGTCTGCCTGGGCGCTCTTGCAAAAAAAAAGCACCATCACCTTTATTCGCAAGATGCAACCAAAGGGTTATGATCAACAAAAGCGGTGCAAGACATATGAGAGCCACAAGTGAGATCAGAAAATCGAAGCAGCGTTTAAAAAAATATTTGTACATACGCAATGATTGTTTGAGTCAAAGCCCGCTTATCAAACCTACGCAAGCCGCGAAAGACAGAACAAGCTTGGCTGCAGAACTTTCTGTTGACAGCATTAGAAGCTGAAGTTATGGGTAACTTATTTATCAAAATATGACACCAACAGATTGTATCTTGCTTCGTTTGCTGGCGGCAAACTATCGTTTGGTGGAATCAAACTCTGGTTTGCCCAAAGCATACGATCGTTTGGTCGGAGCAAACAATAGAGAGGATAAGACTGTATAGCGCTATATGCGCTGGAGGTTGTCAGAAAAGTTATCGTGCAACTACTTGAGCCAGCAAAGAGCCTTTCTGTTAGCGCCTTTCCCTGAACAAGATGATACAAAAAGAGCTATAGATGGGTCAGGGCTGCACGACCAAGAGGCACAGGCGAAGCCTCAAAAAGTGTCTGAAACAGATTATTTAGAGAGGTAGCTACACGTGCGATCCGGAGATCTATACACTTCTACCTAAAGGCGGTCATACGCCTCACGCAGAGCCTCCCATACGGCAGATTGTTCATAGCGAGAGAGAATCATTGGGCGCGCATTGCGTGCCAAGTCGCAGACCAAGGGGCGATCTTGCAGGAAACGCAGCATAGCTTCGTAGAGGGCCGCCTCATCGCGCGGCGGAATCAACAGTCCGTTGCGGTCAGCCTCTACGATTTCGTTGCAACCCAAAATGTCGGTAACGATAGCAGGAAGTTGCATCGAGCCGGCCTGCATCACGACATTGGGAAAGCCTTCGCGATAACTCGGAAAGGCCAAGGCATCGGCCGCCAACAAATAGGGACGAACGTCTTGTTGATAACCAACGTAACAAACTGCGGGCGATTCTTTCAAAAAGGCTTCATTCTCGGGTTGTAAGGGATCTAACTCGCTCTCAAACCTGCCGACCAAGATTAGTTTGCAGTGGGGCTGCTCCCGTACCAAGCGTCGCATAGCAGCAGCCAATTCGTTCATCCCTTTATCGCCCACGATTCGTCCGATAAAGATGAATGCAAAATCTTCGGGGCGAAGTCCGAGCGAACTGCGCATACGAGAGCGAGCATCAGCTCCCTGCGTCGCTTCAACGGCTGCGGGAGAGAAATGCTGTGTATCAATACCATTGATATTGCCGTTGAGCACGACGCGCATCGGTTTGCGCGTAATGCGGTCGGCATAGAGCGTTCGTTTCACGCCCTCGCCTTCCGGAATCACCTTCGTGGCAAATGCGCAACTCAAACGCTCCATTGTCATCAGAATTTTGCGAAAGAGCCCGCTCGCACCTTGATAACGCAAACCGGTGACGGTATAGAGGCGATGGGGGACGCGCGCCAACCAGCCGGCAATCATCGCGAGCAAACTGCCCTTGGGCGTATTGCTGTGAATAATAAAAGGCCGCTCGCGGCGAAACGTTCGGTAGAGCTGCCAAAGGCATTTCAAGTCAGGCAGCAGAGCGATCTCGCGATGCATCGGCACTTCGATCGTGCGCACACCTTCACGCTCGCCGACGCTATGCAAACAGCCCGTATCGTTGGACAAGGCCACGACATCGTAATACTGATTCATATAGCGCAGTTGCCCTTTCAGAAGGCCGTCAAGACTGATGTCGGCGGTCGTAATGCGGATGAGCTTTTTTTTTTTCATACGCTACTTATTGCTCAAAATCTTGTGATAGACGGCTTCATATCCGGCAACCATCTTACTGATATCAAATTGACGTGCACGTAGGAGGCAACGTTCGGCCGTCGTTTTATAATAATCAGCATCCTGCTGCAAGCGCTCGATGGTCTCGGCCAAGGCCTTGTCGTCTTCATGGGGGAAAAGGAGACCGTAGCCTTTGGTCACTTCGCGCAAACCATTGACATCGCTGGCAATAAACGGCTTTCCTGCCGACATTCCTTCGACATTGGAAAGCGAAAGTCCCTCCCAGTGGGAGGACATGCAGATGATGTCGGCCGCTTTCAAAACATTGGGGATGTCTGTGCGCAAGCCGAGAAAGCGTACACGGTCGGTCAAGTGCAGCGATTCGACTAAAGCCTCCACCTCCGCTTGGCGTTCGCCAATACCGGCCAGCCATACTTCATAGGCTTCGCGATCCAAACGACTCAAAGCGCGTATCAAGGTATCTTGATCTTTGGCGTCTCTAAAACCGGCCACCATCAAGAATGCCGTGCGCCCACCTTTCAAACGCAGGAGTTCGGGGTCGGGAGCGGCATTATAAATGGCTTCTACATCAACTCCGTTGTTAATTGTCGTAATATTTTTATAGCGAGCAGAATCCGGGCGTTGCCAATCGCCGCCCATATACTCGCGCAATTTCTTTTCAGCTATTTCGCTGATACAAACGACACTGTCGTAGCGCCCATACATCCAGCTTTCAATCGGCGCATACCATTTCCAATCGCGTTTGCGGTTGGAAGTCGTATGCTCTGTAGTACATAGTCCTACTTTTCCTAAATAACTCGGCAATAGCTACGAACAACTGGGGAGAAGAGTTGTGCGTGTGGACAATATCATAGTCTTTCATCAAACGATAAAGGCGAAAGATATAGGAGGGATGGTAAAAGCCTTTGCCTAACTTGTAGAGTTTGACGCCGGGATTAGTCGCCAGCAAGCGATCTATTAGGGGTGTCGACAAATCGTCAAGGATACAAACGTCGGCTTGATAACCGGCAGCCCGTAGACGAGTCACCAAGTTAACAACTAAGGTCTCCGCGCCTCCAACCCGCAACGAGGTGATGACTTGAAGTATTTTCATCCTAACTTTTTAAGACAAACAACGTTCAAACGGCTTATTGAGGGCGAATGCGCGCAATCAATTTGCGCAGCCACATATTGTCGAAGCCTAAAGCATCAGTTACGATATAACCTTTATACATATTAAAGGTGTGCATACCTATATTTAACTTCGGATGAGGCGAATACAATCTTCTTGTTTCTTTGAATGTAAGTTGCTCAGGATTGAGAGAACTTATAGTAGATAGAGATTCTCCGGCACAGGTAACTTCTTGGAGCGATACAGCATGGCCATATTGTACATTACATTCTTGAGCGGGTCTATAGTATTTCCCGTTATGAATAAAACAGTCGCCTGCCATTCGAGCTAAATTCTCATCAAACTGATATTCTTTCACAAAAACATATTTCTTAAGTGACTCATCCCATTGATAGAGACTCAATTGATTTCCATTTATATTAGGACGGCGTGTACAAAACAAAAATTGTTCATCTCCGATTGTAAATGGTGTTGCATCGCTAACTTCTTCATCTAATACAGAAGCAAGGGTCTCAATACGATTATCTATGGGGTAGTATTTATATAAAGTGAGCCGCCCTGCTTCACCGTTCTCCGGAAGTAAATAAACAAAATCCTCATTGGTCCGAATAATAACCGGAAAACTCATATGAGTAGGCAACTCCTTAATAACGTCAACTTGTTTTAGGTGGAGACTCGCCCTATCAATCGTAAGCTTGGATATGCGCCCTCGATGAAGAGCTTTCGGAAACTCTTCGACCAAAACATGGATTTCATCTGCCGTTACGTCTAAGATAAAAGGATCAGCAAACCAAGCATCACTTATATTATGACGAACCCAATCGACGGCAATAGGCTCTCCGGTCAAAATGGAATCCAAAGAGTTTCGAATAAAACCTATCGTCCAACGTTCATCGGTAAATTGCTTCACAAACTGTTTTAACGACATCTTCTCAAATCATTTAAATGCATTAGGAACCCTAACGGCCATGTCCAAAACCAACGCATAGGAAGGTTAATGGCTGGCATTTGACCTTTCACGCAACAACGAAATCTCCAATAATTTATAGCCGATTTTACTTTTAATTTCATTGGAACATCATAAGTCAGCATTTCCCGATAAGTCGTCATAGTTAAAATCGGACTGGCCATACGCGTTTTTATGATATTGGAAGTGATACCTCCTTGTTGATATTCTGCCCAATAAATAACTTTATTGAGAAAGCGTAAACGGTATTTCGTTCCTATGCGATTCCAAGCTAACACTTCTGGACAAAAATGTTCACCGGGAACCTCCGGAAAAGGAAATTCTCTTAAGACATCACTTCTAAACACCTCTTTCATGTCGCCATCAATAGGATGATTAAATCTAACTTCAACATGATTCCCATCCATTACTTCTTGAGGAAGTCCTGTGCCTACAATTTCTCCTGTTGAAAAATCAGCATCTAATCCTCCAATACCAGCGAATGATTTATCATGGCAAATCTTCTTCCATTCTTCAGCTACAATCTCTAAGGCATTATCCGGCAAGACATCGTCACTATCTACAATAAAGAACAATTCTCCCAATGCCTCTTTCGCTCCCAAATTATGCGCCGTATGTTTCCCTCCGTTCTGTTTATAAAAATAACGAATGGAAAAACCAACTTCCTCCGATTTACGGATAAGCTCATCTACTATTGCCGCCGTATGATCAGTAGAACCATCGTCTACAATGATCCATTCAAAGTCCTTAAACGTCTGCCGCGTAAGACTATCGTAGACTCTAGGTAACAAATCTGCGCGATTGTAAGTAGGAGTAAAAATAGTAAATAACATTGTCTAATTAACGTAAATTCGATATAAGAAAAGTCCTCTAAAGGTTGTAGAAGCAAACTGTCTTTCGCAACTTTATGATTATATCTAAATCAGTTACAAAATATGAGTAACTCCTATGACTGCTACAAATTTAGTGGAACGATTCTGTATATTCAATGAGTTTTACAAATGTTTGACATCAAGGCTAAGCCTACTTTGCAAATCTATGGTAAAAGACATCGCAATCATACCTTCCATCGTCAGAGCGTGAGCGCTAAAACTTTCTCTGAATAAGCCAAGGAAAATCACGCTTAGGAGAGTGGCAAAACTTGCTTAGGAGATCGAAAAAATTGTCTCCTATGATCGGAAAAATTCTCTCCTAAGACAATTTTTTCTTTCCTATAAGAAAGTTTTGCGCCGCCTATGGACAAGTCTTTGTGCATACGAGAGCGTAAGTATGGCTTACGCTTGAAAGCAATAATTACCGCCGGTTGCTTGTCGCCCACTTAGTCGTCTTTTTTTCGTTTCCTTCTTACTTTAGCACGATGTACTATACTTCATCTCAGTAGAAGTCGATACTTATAGCGAATTCGCATTCAATAATTTTTCAACGAGTAGGAGAGTAAGAATGATTTAACAGGCGCCGAATAACTTGCTCGGGCGAAATCCATTTTTTGAAATATGAACGGGCACCTTGCTCCAACTTCTGCCTATATGCTACATCTTGCGTTATACAAACAATGGCATCATATATTTCCTCCGGCGTCTGTACAAAATGTACATTCTCCCCATGAACCAAACCCTCTCCAGGCATTGCGCGCGTTAGTGGCGTAGATATGATGGCTTTTCCCATACACAGATACTCAGCCAACTTCCAACCATGACATTCACAAACAGAAGGCGTATTGAAAACAAGTACGCTTTCTTGCGTCTTGCGAATATAGTCGTCCATCGATAAGCGCTGTTCATAAATAAAATCTTTATAAAGCTCCTTATAACGTGGATAGTCCGGCATCTCAGCCAACACGTCGTCACCATGAAGGAAATAAAGTCCACCTTCTATCTGCAATCCGGCCTTTTGACAGGCTTTCAAAAATTCTCCACGATACATATTGGTATCTGTTGCTGCAAAGCGATTATACCAAAGAGTAGAAGCGTGGAAGATATAATGATCCTTAACCTGAATTGGCCTTGTGTAATGAGCTAATGGACGTCGTCTGATATTGGTATAAAGATAATCTCGTAAATAAGCTTTAAAAGGCAGCGCTGTATGCTTCCGCCCTTTTATGTAATGTAAAAGGCAGTTAAAAACAGAAATGAATGATCGGTGTAAGGTGATGCCAAACTCCGGGCCTATTGCTTTTAATTTCTTCAATTGTGTTGCCTGCTCAAATGTAGGATTCACTTTACCATAGACATCACACCATTCATAACGATCTTCAAACACTACGGCTCGATCTTCCGTATCTATAAATATCTTCTGTACAAACGTCCCTTCTTTGCAAATTAGCGCCAGCCCGCTATTATAATCAGATATCGTCTCGTACTTAAGCGACCGAAAAGGACGAACATCATAGCTGATTTTACGCCTCCCCACAACTTGAGCAAGGCCGTATAAATACCAGGAGGCGTAATTATATTTTAGACGGGGATCAACAATCAGTTGCATTCTATTCTTACTTCTGTGGGTATATCAGATTGTAGAATTTATCACGATCATATTTGTAATCGTATTCATAACTTTGATAGATAAAGTCATCTGATCTGTGGCCAACGGATAAAAAGGTCTTATAAGGACGTATCAAAATACCCCAAGCAAAAAAGATACGCAAATAAAGGACTATACAAAGCACAGTGACGAAACTACGCAAGCCGTTCGTATTGCGATAGCTACAAAATTCAGACATCATAATCATCACACCCAAAGAGCAATACCAAGCAATACGGCCGCCATCGGAAGAGCGGCAGAAAAAGAGCAATACTCCGCAAAACATCAGATATACATTCAACAGGACCAAGCTCCGCCTATCTGTTTGCACCTTAGCATAGTTCTTCAATAATATGAAAAGAAAGAGAAGCGACTCAATCACATATTCAATACGAAATCCGTACTCTGCCGTTTGAGAATAACTTACAACCTTCATATTTTCGGTTACACCACCTGCCACAAGAAATAAAGACTTGGTTATACCACTCAGTCCTAAAAGGAACAAGAGACTCATCACGAGAAGAATTTTTGAGGGAGCATATTTCTTCTGTGGGATGAAGTATAAGAGGATAAAATAAGCTGCTGAATTATGAATCAAAGTAGCCACAACAACAAATGCGGCAAAGCGCCAGAACTTACGATCGACAGCATAAGGTATAGCCATCCAGCAAAGACCACAAGCCAGCACTTGGCGTAGATAAGTAAAACTAAAGAAGAACATTAGCCCAAGGAAAATTAGCAAACTAAAGAATGGATACTTCGTATGTTTATATAACGACAAAGGCAACAGCACATAAATCAAAAGGGAAATAAACAAAATGAAGATGTATCTATTCGGCGTAAAATACCCCACGAGGCTATTCAGCAATCCATATACGGGCTCATTTTTAAAAAGCAAGAGGAAATCAGCATTAAACAATCCTTTTCCTAAATGCACACTCCATGCCTGTGCCTCAAAAGCTTCGGCATAAACATACCGATCATAGCCACCCAGCATATCCCCCAAACCTACAAAGAGGCCAATGAAAAGGCAATATACAAGGAAAAACGATTTAGAAACTTTAGGCTTGTCAAAGTTAGCCCAAGCCAACAGGGCCGTAACGGCAAGTAAAATAATATATTGCATAGCTTATAGCTTAATCAATAAATGCGTATAGTTTTTCTACTTCGGAAGAATTGTCAACAATGTGAGCGTTTAAATAAGCTACATATGATTGACATAGCTCTTTATTGGTAGCCAATTCAATAATAGCATCAGCCAACGCTCCACCATTCATCTCGCATATGCTCGCGTTCACTCTATCCTCAAATTGATCATTAACAGTAGAGAAATTAGTGACAACAATGGGCTTACATAAAATCTTGGCTTCATCTAGCGCAATAGACTTTCCTTCAAACGAGACGGATGGACGTATATACCGGCCGCCTTTATATAAGGATAAGGGTTAGGGCGAATACCTAAGAATACAAAGTTATCGCTCAGGCCTTTTTTTCCTATTAAAGTGAGCCAATCAGACTCTATAATCTTACCTAAGAAGAACCATTTGAAATCTATTTGTTTCTTCTTTAATTGGGATGCTGCCTCAATAGCCAAATCTATTCCTTTAGCCTTTAAGATGTGACCAACAGTTAATAACGACAAAGGAGTTTCCGAAATTTCTATCGATTCTGCAGCCTGCTTTCTAATCAATTCAGGCGAAGAAATATTCTCCATTATAGAGATCTTATCTCGACATTCCGAAAAAAAGCGGTTCAAAGAATCCACACAAGTTTGAGAAATAGAAAAGATATGATCTACCTTAGGGTAATAGCGTTTGTCAGCTGCATAGTAATAAGGCCATTTAGCATAGTCGCTATGAAAAAACGTAATCTTCTTTTTCCCATCCAACTTATCTACCATATAATACAACTGCTGCTGGCCGCCATAATCTACAATAAGATCAAATGAAAGTTCTGTAAAACGCGGCATCAAATAAGCCAGCCATCTACCTGCCCAAGCCCGCGAAATTTTCGACATCAGCATACGGATCAAAGAGCCTAGCGCTAACCACAAATGACCGGTAAACAGCAAAGCACGTACCCCCCTGAGTCCACGATGAAGATTTTCTATTTCTCGATTGACGTGAACTGTAATATCCGAAGGAAGATATGGAGAAAGAATATCTCCTGCCCGATCAAGCAGAAGCAAATGGACGTCATACGTTGTGCGGTCCATCGCATTGAGCAGGTTAACAATGCTCTTTGACACACCGCCCGACTGCAACGTACCAATCATAAAGAGTATTCTTTTCTTCATAACGGTCACACAATTAAATATCTTTGTAGGAAAGCATTCAACCTATCTATCACAACTGCTACAAGATAACTAATGCAGAGCAGACACAAGAAAGATGAGCGACGGATATTTGAATCCGTATATAAAGTTTTGAAACAAATAGTAGCAAAAATAGGTATGGACAAGCCACATACTCGTAGAGCGACGACCTAAAGCATTCAAGCTGCGATCAAGCCAAGCCGGACGCTTAATACAGACAAAAAGCAGAATAAATGCTGTCACATAAAAAGGATAAAAGACAGATTGATACGTATTGCGCACAAGAATAACACCAATCATTAAAAAAGGCAAGCCAATCATTGCCACCCACGTCGGCACGCGCTCCCTAAAACGCGAAAGAGGAAACCTTTGAGCTGAAGCAGCCCCTAAGAGGAAAGGCAACAAAAGCGTAAAGTAGCTGTCTATCCAGAACAACAAGCGATATTCATCCAACCATTTACCATCCCAGCGAGAAGCTAATCTGACCAATAAATAAATAAAGAAAGAGAGGGATAGTATCCATTTATATCCTCTTCGATCTATCTGTCGGAAAATAAAAGGAGCCGTCAGAACCAACAAAGCATAGGGTAGCATAAACCACGTCTCATGATTATAGGAATTTTCCCAAGCTACTATATTCTTAAAGATAGTGACGATACTACCGGGATAAACTTGCGAGTCACCCCAAATACATCCCAAGGGCACGAACAGCAAAAGTGTAAGCCAATAATGCAAATAAAGACGCAAACATCTTTTACCCCCCCGTTTTTATTTGACAAAGACAAACCATACCCACTTAAAAAAATATAAAGAAGTGAACGGGGTTCATAGCAAAGATGAGCAAATAGACAAGCGGCTGCTCACCGACATAGGCTAACGGAGTTGACAAACCTATCAGCTGTTGATTATTAAACAGATGGGCAAATAGCATGAATAGTATAGCTACGCCCTTCACGGCCATCGTATCCGCCTTTGAAAAGGTATCTTTCATTTGTTTTAGCTGAACAGAGATAAAAAGTAAGACCTTATACTTCAAACTGACTCTTCGTGGGAAACTTTCGCTCAAACAGGGCGATCAAGCGGGGCTTCAAGCTCTCATAGTCCTCATAAGAAAGGTCAGAAGAATCGTTTAAGCACAGAGATTTAACTTGATTGTCAAACATCAGTTGCTCTACCTCATCAAGATTATCTGCTCCCAGCTGTATGACTTGCTTCGCACGCAACTGGTTAACCGGATAGAATTTATTGGAGGCCAATTGCCAATAACGGAATACGTAGTTGTTGAGGCTCATATTCTCTCTAAACTTCGTACAACTCTTGGCCAACATTTCAGGTTCTCTTTCCCACAACTCTTGATAAGTAGTCTTCAAAAAGGCTTTCATTATGTGGCGTATAGAAATGTTGAAACGTACTGCGACGAAACCATCCTATAATCCGAGCCTGCAGCCAATACTTCAGTCCCAAATAATGTCCGTACCAGGCTTTTCTGTTTTGGGCAACGACCTTACGACGATCGAAATAAGCGTTAACGACATGCGTATCGCAAAACTCCATAACGTTAATGCCCCACCCATCTGTCTTCGGATTGTAACAACCGGCAGTAAACAAATGCTCATAAGGCGCATCACAAGGCAAACCATTACGAAAATAATAATCCGGAGCTATAGGAGCATTGATAAACATGTCGTCGTTGAAGACGACAAATTGCTCACTCAGACCTTTTATTCTATGCAGATTATCCTCAATTGTATTAGCTTGAAACGTAGGTAAAAACTCTTCGGGAATAAAATCACGATGATCTACAAAGGATAATTTAGGGTGATCAAAATTAAGCCACGATGGGCGTTGGTTATCAGCTACGAAATAAATATGACGCACCCACGGAGCATAAGTTTCTACAGCGCGAAACCAATATTTCAATATATCCCAGTCGCGATACCTGACCGAAGCTGCCTGCTGTGGCGTCCCCTTATAGCGAGCTTTCTTCTGCTGCCATTCGGGGTCAGAACCGTCTACCCAAAAAACGACAAAATCTATCTCTTGCATCTTTTATGGAAGCTAAATTTTAAGCATTGAGAAGTCTTTGAAACCTACGGACAATAAAGGCATCAGACATAATAACCGGCAATGAATCATCGCAGAGTTGATTGAAGCTGGAACAAGAACAAAAATCGCCCATTCATCAAACGAGTTTGAACACGCTTCGTTTGTATTCTCCCATTGTTTGGCGTAGGCAAACTATAGTTTGGTACCGGCAAACCATAGTTTGGGTTGAGCAAATGATAGTTTGGCCCGGGCAAACAAAATAGAGGTTAAACCATTATATTAAAGAAAGGTTTAAAGAATACCCTTTGTCTTGTTCTACGAAAAAGCAGACTTCAACTTGTGTAATTTACTACTGTATACTGTCAATTGGCTACCCGAATAGGTATTTGGAGAGCCGGATTTTGTCGATAAACGCACTACAGAACAGGCTTGCAAAAAAAGCTGTCAAACATGAACCACCCCCCAGCATTACCATTGTTCAACAAAAGTTCACGACAATAAGAGGAAAAATAAACTAAAAGCCATATAAACGTATGATGTAAGATATAAATACCCATACTATTACGATCTATCAGGCTAAGAAAGGCTTCTCCCTTACTATTTTTTATATGTGTTATTGAGTTAGGCAAGCTTTTATAAAGCATCCAAACCTCAGTGATAATCAGAATATTGTGGAAGACTTTCGGAAAGGATACTAAGGGATCTATAATAAGGAGCAGTGTAGTTGCAGCCAACATCAATGGATAGCTTAAAAAGCTCTGAGGTAAAGTTTTATGATCATATTTGACGATAAGCAAACCAAAGAAGAACATAGGTATATATTGTAAAGTCCTATTTATACTGAAGATCCACAAATGATGTTGGATAAAACCTATATTCAGCTGCGAAATGGCAAAGACTACAATTAAAACAACTCCATCTACCCAAGGGGAAGAATTCATCCAACACTTTCTCGTTAGCGCAGCCAAAACGAAAAGATTGAAAATCATCAATAAGAACCACAAATGTGCTAAACCGCCAAGAAACCATTTGAAGTAACAAATCTCATAAAAGAGTAAATAGGTCAACGCTCCCCAAATAAGGTAAGGAACAAGCAATCGATGCGCCTTCTTTAAAATAAAATCCACGGTCTTTGCATATTTCCCCGTAAAGACTCCTCTTGCATAAAGTATAGCAGCAATAAAAACGAAGCAATTCAAAGCTATCCCGCAGACATTATTGAGTATAGCATAAAAATATGACGTTTCAGCTGAAGCTGTGGGAGAATCGGGGAAGAATGACCACGTCCCCATATTAAAGCTAAAGGAATGTACCAATACTATAGTAATAGTAGCAGCAACTCTAATAAGCTCTATATTATAATCTCTATTCATCGTCTTATTTCAACTTGATGCATCAACTGGTTTAGCAATATCCGAATCAATCTATGCGACAAACGATAGATTCAGAATAGGCTCTATCAGTTATCGTATCGTCTACTTGAGCGCCACCGCTAACTTCATTCACATACTTTCCCGGTATCTTAATTTTGTCCTGCGCTTTCCGCAAGAAATATTCATATTCTATATCTACGTGGCCAATATCTATCGCACGATAACCGAGTTGGGATAAATCGTAGGCTAAAAGCGTGGCCGTAGGCCCCATCGCCATAATCAGCAGTGCAGATTTAGGGACGATGGATACAATGCGTTCAAGAATTACATCATATTTATCGAAGGCATTTTCAGCAGGGCCAATGATACGATGCAGCGATTTGCAATTATCAAATAAGTCATTACCTACACCCAAGCGAGTCTTTACTCCTTCTACAATATAAACATCGCGATCAGCCCACAACTTTTTGAGGCGCGCAAAATAGTCGCCATGATCTATACCTTCAAACATCGTATAAGGTCTCGAGACATTAGCCTCGTAATAAGAACGATTAGACTCCAAAAGACGAGCAAACTTTAGGCATGCTGATGGCGCCAAACGTAAGCGAAAGCCTTCTCGCGAGGACGTTTGTAACGGGCCGTCTTACTCTTCTTCTCATCATAGGAATAATCGTTAATTGCGATCATTACGTTGTCCTGCTTGGAGCGTACTATTTCCCTGAGTCTATCACCTAACTTCTTATTAGGACCTTGAAAACCAATTCGCCCACCCCAGATAACATCAAATTCTCCATTCCCTAACCTACACAACGACTTGTTAGAAGATAATAGTTCGTCTAAAGAATCAAAGAGATCATAGACCTTTGGCTCTTTCCACAGGAGTAAGACTAAGGCACCAAAAGGCTTTTCTATCAATTGCCATTTCAAGCTTCTAAGAATTTGAAAGATGTTCATCCGCTTATCTTAATGAAAAATCATCGCTATTAATTTTGTTAATCGACACACAAAGACATACCAGAATGAATGTCTTTGCTGCAAATCCTTTGCTGGTTTTATGAGCGGATACAAGCGCGTATAATCCATTAAGTGTTCGCGAACTACTTGCGGAAACAATTCCTGCATCACCTGCGCTCTTTCACGCTTATCTAAGTCTTTGTTTGTATTACTGATGCCGCTCATATCTTGCTCTGCTACGACCAAATCAAGCATTTGATAGGAGCAACCTTGAAAAAGTATGGCTTCAACCCAAAACTTCCAATCTGAAACGATTTTGAAGCGCTCATCATATTGGCATTTGTCGAAGACGCTCCTACGTATAAAGGTAGCTTGGTGGTTCAGCGTGCTCTGCATCAATTGTACCAACACATCATCTACATATGGGCGCAACAGTTGCCCGTTGTCCATTCTCAAAATCTGGCAAGCTACGATATCAGATGTTAGTTGCAGAGCTGCTACTTTACTCAAAGCATCACGACCATGAAAGGTATCCCCTGAATTCATAAAGATCAAATAGTCTCCCTTTGCATGAGAAACGCCTTTATTCATCGCATTATAGACGCCATTATCGGGTTCTGAACACCAAAAAGAAATATTACCCCCCCCCCATTTTGTATAAAGTTAACACTATTATCAGTGGAGCCGCCATCGATCACTATAAATTCATAGTCAGTGCAATTCTGGCTGAATACACTATCCATCGTCTTGCACAAGCCTTCAGCATTATTGTAATTGATCGTAATGATCGAGAATTTCATATTATTTTAGCCTTTATTGTTCCTATTATTTTTTTTCTCTCCTGCTTCGTACATACGATAAATAAGGACAAAATCAATATCAATACAGTAGACAAGGCTCCGATACTGACAAATCTTAATAACTCATTGACAGGCAACAATTCCAGACAGCAGAAGCAGATTCCTATTACCAATGCAAACATGAGGAAACAAGGAATAACTGCTTCTTTATAAAACCGCCGCCAATTGAAAGTCTTAAGATCATTGCGCAGCAGTCGAACATAATAATTAGACTTAGCCAGCTCCACAATAACCATAAAAACAAATGGAGCGACAGGTGATGCGCCAAACTTAAACAATATATAGGCAACCAACAATACGAGAAGCATCAGGCAACCTTCAAAAAGAGAGTATCTTTTATTCTTGCCCGTAGCCATAATTCCGAAGATTACAGGAGAGAATAAAACGCTAATAACGCAAGCTAACAATTGAAGCTTGCAAAACTCTGCGGTATAAGGTGGTGGCGTCACAAGCCACAATTTCAGAATATAATCGGCACAGAAAAAGAATGGAGCAGAAAGTAGTAACATCAAGGAAAAAGAAAATTTTCCAGAACTTATTATCAACTCCTCAAAACGATTAAAATCCTTGGATGAAAAGGATTTCGTAATAGCAGGCCTTACAGACATTGAAAAGTTTTTAGCAAAGCCGGAAATTGCGCCATAAACAGTATTAGCAAAACCGCACGCTGCATTGACGATCACACCAAAGAATACATTCAAAAAGATATTGATACCTTGGTTTTTTAACGTAAAGCTTAAACTTGCAAAGACGTCCCAAGATGAAAAGACCAAAATAGGCTTCATCAAGCTCCACTCTCTTTGAAAAGAAAACTTACACTCTTCGAAATGATGCTTACAATAAAAATAGTAAATCGACTGTATTAATAAGGCAAAAAAGAAAATCAAGAAACCATATGTAATCAACTTATCAAAAAACACGAAGTAGACGACAAAAGCAAGCGACAAGCTTTAATATTGTATCCAATATACCCACGTAAGCAAAGACATTCATTTTTTTCGTGGGCAATAATCGTCGAATTATATGGCACTTGAATAATCTCAAGCATCAAAGAAAAAATGGAAAACTCATAAACCCAAATTGCAGCGTCCATTCTTGGCTGCGGGATCACTAAATAATTGCAGACAAGCCAAAGTCCTACCGTTTGAGCAACGACAAATACAAGTACAGCCAGCAGAATGTGAACATTTAAGGTGGCGGAAAAGGTCTTGCGTAACCTTTCAGGATCTCCATTTCCTAACTCATAAGCCAAAAAGCGAGAGGTTGCACCAGCCAAAGAGCTATTGAGAAAACCAAACAACACGACTACACCGGCTACGACTTGATAAACGCCTAAATCTTCAACGCCCAACACCTGTAGAATAACCCTCGACGTATAAAGGGAGACGACAAGATTAAACAGCATGCGAGCGTACAGAAACAGTGTATTCTTAGCTATCGTTTTATTTGAAGAAATAATTTCAGCCATTCGATTTTTCTAATCGACCGATTGCACAGAACAAGTTTAGACACGACAAAAAGAGATATGAGGACAAAGCATCACATTACTGCCATACTATCTCCTTATATCTATTATTCTTATTTAATCTACAGAAAGAGAAACGGTACTATCCAGTTTCTTCATCCCTCTCTCTATTTTATGTCATTATTAGCAGTGATAAAGGCTTGCCGGGCCTTGGATAAGTTGGGTAAAGACTTCATCCTATACCAGTTATCTTTCAACTTTATATCGCCAAGAGCGATACTGTGATTTCTATGCCGGATTACAAAGTTACCGATCACAATCTCTCAAATGCAAAAATAGAGATAATAAATGACAAATACCCTTCTCGGCGTTCTATTTTTTAAAAGCCGAGTTAAAAAGCTAACTTCTTAACTCGGCATAGTCTATTCAGATCTCACAAAGATAGAATCTGTATTTCGCTCACCGCTCCTCAGGAATAGTAAAACAATATTTCCTGAAATAGCTAAGCGCTCTTGCTCAATCAGCCTCGAGAAGCGCCGGAGCGCGATTTCACAACAATATAAATACCTAAACCTATGAAGGCCGCAAGGATGATGAGTAGAGGTACAGCATACTCTTGTGGTTCCACCCAAAACTCTTTGAAGAAATCAATACGCCCTAAGATCTCCACAGGAACCCAGAAAACGATTACCGTAGCGTAAGCCATACGCAAGTTAGCGCCCCAAGCCGAAAGACGCAACTGCTTCCAGAACATCAAAATCGAACCAACCAAGCAGAAAGCACCAACCATAAAGGTCACAGGGTGGTGATCTCCAAGAAGTTCTTATCATAACAAAACATCAAGAGCAGATATGAAGCCCAAAGCATCATATTGACCTCCATAAACGTCACGATACTCGTATGGCGCGTCATAGGATACGCTGCGATAGCCTTACGTTTGCTTCGGAAGCACACTTTCTGAATCCACGTAATAAAAAGACAGCCATTGCGCGTACTGAAAATGTACATCACCATCATCATCATCCAGAAGCCAAAAGAGGCTGACAAAATCAGGTATTCAGGCGAGTAGCCATCGCATCTTTTACCCACGGCTCACTCATACTATTGACCAGCTGTCCATTGATATGCATTACGGTTGTAGAGACGCCATCAACAAACGTACTCGTCGTACTCACCACACCATTGACAAGCTCCGGGTGCACGCCATATCGGTGCGCATAATACAGGAAGAGGAATTCCACCCAACCGGTCCAGAAGAGCAAACCGCCCAAGAGTCCCAAGAGGGTTTGTCGCGTATCGCCACGCACAAAGACGCCGACAATCACAATGATCAATCCGGCAAGTCCCAGCAAGAAACCAGCCACGTGAACAGTACTCGGCGCCAAATAATGCTCCATCAGCAGCATCAAGGCGTGACCGAGCGGCATCGCAAACAAGATGATAAGGAAAGACGCTATCGTACGCCACACATACAATTTGCGGCGCGATTTGTCAAGAGTCGAATTTTGAAGTGTAGACATATCCATTTAAATATTCAAGCGTAAATAAAACCAGAAAAGGTGCGTCCATTGCCCACGCACACATCTCTATTATATAAATAATATGGGCCTAAAGCCCATCGTCGGCAAATGTACAACAAAAAGCATACAACAACGAATTTCTTGACGACACTTTTGAGTGCCCTCGCGTTATTTGCGAAGACGTCAACACCCGCGGCCGACAAAGCGATCGCAAAAGCCAAAAAGGCGCGGCCATCACTAACTACAATATATCTGTCATCGCATCATCTAAAGCCTCGCCTGCACGCACACAGAAAAGCCGCCGACAATAACATAAAGCATTGTCGGCGGCTAATTATTGCGTTGTTATCTTCCGTCTTAGAATCTGTAGCGATTATCTTTCACATCACCGTTGCGCAATACAAGCGCGTTGATCAGCAACTCATTTGCACCGTAGTAGCTCTGCTGATAAATAGCTTGGAAGTAGTTTCCTGACTCGCGTTGCATTTCTGCTTTGGCGTCAAACTTCTCTGTGCCTTGCACCTTGCGCTGCACTTGCACGAAATAGATCGCTGCCGCACCTTTGAATTGCCCCCGAGAATTGTCCTTGAGCTGTACGTGCGATTGCGCCGGCCAATTTTGGTTCAGGCACAGCTAACGAACTCAACTGCGTTTGGCTGAAGAAGTTTTGTCCTTGCAACATTTGCAAGATCACACCCTTTTGCGTCTTCGCTTGGGCCATATCCTTCACACCTTTCAAGCGCGCCATAAGCAATTCGCCCTTCTTCTGCTGCTTCACGAGTCCCGTTAAGAGCTCGCGCACATTCTTGTTATCCCAAGGCAGATAGCCCTTGTCGTTAACCGCTGTCACGCCCAACACGAGCAAGTGGTCATTGCTGCGGCCGCACTCGAACAATTGTGAAACCTCGCCCGCCTTAGCCTCGTCGAAGAGCCAACGCACGGCGTCTTTAGCACGGCTGCCGCCGATTTGCTCTTGGATCGACTGGTTGCTTTGTGCATAGTTGGGCACATCACGCACGATATAGCCTTCGCGCGGTGCGTTTTTCGTAATCGCTTCAATCGTGCGGTTTGCAGAGAGGAAGCGGTTCATCTTATTGAGGGCCGCATTATAAGTATCCTTAGAGAATTGTAGCGGGCATTTCACCACAGCCACATTATATTTCGTTTCGATATGCTTGCGCTCCAAGATCTGTACGACGATGCTACCTTGCGCATTGCTGATCACGCTATAGCCCGGCTGCAACGTGTTGATCTGATTGATCATCTTCGCTTGGTCATCAGGCACGTTAGGCGCTTCATATTGCGCTGAGAACATCCAGATAGAGTCCGTCGGTTGGTTGTAGCGCTTCGCCAAGTCGTCAAATTTCGCACCACCCTGCAAAGCCTTCAAGATGCTGTCTGCACGCGTTTGGCTTTCCTGCGGTGTCTTGCCCACAGCCGCTATCATACGGTAGCGTACAGAGTCAGCTGCCTGTAATTTATTAATGAGTTTGAGCGTATTGATCGTATTATCCTGCGCGTTGTAATAAACCGGCTTCACGCTGCCTACGCCCATAGAATCCAAGGCCGCAGCAATGTCAGGCGTCGAACTGAAAGCGTTCTTGCTCATAGCCAACGTCGTGTAGGGGAAGATGGTCTTGCTCGCATTGACAACCGCTGCGGGATCGCCGCCGGCCTCCAATTTTTGACGCACCTCGTTCACCTCTTTCGTCAGGTCTGCCTTATCTTTCGCGCTGGCCTCAACCGTGACGTCGAGCACCTTAAGATCAACGCTCTTCGTCGGGTTGACGAATTGCTCCTTATATTGCTCGTAAGCCGCCTTCAAATCCTCATCCGTCACCTTCACGTCTTTATCGCTCACCGTCGCATAAGGCACGGCAGCCACTTCGACATCGGCCAACGTATTACGAGCATCGAAATCCATCTTCGCAGAAATCGGATTGGAGATAAAGGTCTGGCCCAACATGGTGTAGAATTTCATCTTCAGCAACTCGTTGCGCAATTGTCCTTCCGTGTACTCCCAAATCTGGCGAAGCATTTGGTATTGCTCCATATAAGCCTGCTGGCCACTTTGGGCTAACTGCGCCATATTTTTGTCGTAATTTTTCAAGAAGTCTTGCAATGCATTCACGTCAAAGCGTCCTGTCTGCTGATTAGCAAAGCCCATTTGCGCCATCATCTGCAAGCTCTGAGCCTGCCCCGTGCGCAAAGCGTCTTGCACATCCTCGTCAGTCACTTGGATGCCGGCTTTATCCGTCTCGTGCTTGATGGCACTCGTGTTGACAAAGTCGGACCACACTTGTTCGCGAATCTGATCCTGTTCCTGATCAGTCAACGCATCACTCTGTCCGGCGCGTTGCTTCTGCATTTTCGCAATGTTAGAAAAGTCGCTCAACGCGATTTTTGGAAATCTTGAATCGTCAGTGTCTCGCCAAAGGCTTCGCCAACTTTCTGTTTGTCAGCGTTGGTGAGGCCGGTAATCGACTGAAAAGCCACTCTCGGCAATAAAAGCAAACAGGCCAAGGCCGATGATGATCATCAGGATCTTGCCTTTGCTTCTGATTTTCTGTAGTGCTGCCATTTATATCTATTATTTTATTGTTTCTTCCGTATTTTAATGGCTATAAAGCCGGACAAAGGTAGCAAGTTTTATTGAGTTGCCTGCGCTCGGGCTAAAAAAAAATACAATTTTTCAACTATCTGCACCCATCCGGTTGAATTTCAAGCCAACGAAATAGGCCGACAAACTAAAAAAGCAGCCTTTCTCGGACGAAAAAACAACAAAAAGAACGCCGAACAGTCCTCACCCCATCCTCCGCGCCCCGTTCCGGCATGCGGAAGGCAAACTTAGCTTCCGCCTCCACCCCACGCATCGACCCTCAACGGTCCGCTATTTACGCGTCAAAGTCCGATCCGCCGGTTTACGCTCACGAGCGTACACCTTTTTTCTCACGAGCGTACACCTTTTTTCTCACGAGCGCAAGCCTTTTTTATCGTGAGGTGAAACCTTTTTTGTCGTGATCAAAAACCTCCCCAAAGAGCTTTGCGCGATGAATACCTTGGATTTTTTCAAAAATAAGCCAATTAAAACCTTGGATTTTTTCAAATTTAGGCCGTTTAATACCTTGGATTTTTTCATTTTTACTACCTTTGTCGCAGATTATAAGCTTAATAGTGGCATGTATTTTCCCAGATCCATAGATACATATCTCTCAGCTTGGGCCGCCGCATCAAGCCATAAGCCGCTACTCTTAAGAGGAGCGCGACAGGTGGGCAAGTCTACGGCCGTGCGCCATTTGGCAGCGCAATTCGATAGCTTTGTCGAGGTCAATCTTGAAAAACAGTCGTCGCTCATACAATTGTTCAAAGGCGATCTTGACGCTGTCAAAATCGTTGCGCAGTTGGCCGCCGTGATGGGCCAACCCATCACGCCCGGTAAGACGTTGCTCTTCATTGATGAGATTCAGGCCTCTCCGGAAGCCATCATGGCCTTACGCTTCTTCAAGGAAGACTTGCCGGCTCTACATGTAATAGCAGCCGGTTCTCTGCTGGAATTTGCATTAGAAGATTTGCCCACTTTTGGGGTAGGAAGGATTCATTCGATGTTCATGTATCCGATGACCTTCGACGAATTTCTGACGGCCAACGGAGAAGACTTATTATTGCAGGCACGCAACCAGGCCACAGCAGCCTCACCGTTGCCGCTGCCCCTCTATCAACGATTGGTAGAACTGCTGCGCGAATATATGCTGATCGGCGGTATGCCGGAAGCAGTCAGCAGATGGGTGGAAACGCACAATTACTTAGCCTGCCAAGAAGTGCAGGACGACATTGTCGTAGCTTATGAAGATGATTTTCCAAAATATAAAAAGAAAATCGACCCACTGCTGTTAAGACTGACACTGAGAAGCGCTGCGGTGCAAGCTACGAAGAAGTTTGTCTACGCCAATGTGGGAGGAGGATATAAAACACACGAAATTAAACGGGCATTAGAACTACTTACGTTGGCCGGTATTCTGATTCCGGTGACGCACACCGATGCTAACGGATTACCGCTCGGGGCAGAGACGGACAACGCTTATAGAAAGATGCTGCTACTCGATACGGGTTTGATGATGCGATTGCTCAATATGACGACGGGCGACATCTCAGATTTAACGACTCACATCCTAACCGCCGAAACTTCAGAACTGGTCAACAAAGGGCCGATGGCGGAGATGATGGCGGGGTTGGAAATGCTTCATTATAGGCAACCTAACATTCGCCAGGCCCTTTATTATTGGCAAAGAATGGCAAAGAATGCGGAAGCAGAGATAGATTATATCTCTCAGTATAAGCAGGTGGTACTTCCTGTGGAGATTAAATCGGGTACGCGAGGAGGCATGAAAAGTCTTTGGTCGTTTCTACGCGAAAAGCAATTGGACAATGCCGTCAGATGTTCGTTAGAAAACTTCGGCACTTTCGATTATGCTGATACGCTCGACAATGGTCGCCTGCGCCACGTCGCACTCTGTCCGCTTTTTGCTTTGTCTCAATTGGAGCGTTTAGCTAAGGAGTTGCCTTGAATTGACGTCTCTCGATTTACAAGTTGCTTTCGTGCTCGCTCAAATCGAACGAAAGCGTAAAATAAAAAACGCCGGCCAAAAGGTCAGCGTTTATTTCTTTTGCGGAATGGGGCGTTCGCGCATCGGTGGAGCGGAATCGGGTTGCGTAGGTGCGGAGCCGGAAGTGGCCGGCTGACTATCGTTGAACATCGGCATATAGCCACTGCTGCGATACAATTCATACTGCGTCAGTTGCTCGTTGGCGGTGAAGCGATTGCCTTCTATCATGTGCCCCGGCTTTTTAATCTGCATATAGCTATCAGAGTAAAAACGATGCTCCAGCATATCCCAGAACACTTCGTGCGTGCGAAAAGTCGTCTGCGTGGCCCGATTGTCGATAAAAACGTTGCCTTTGAAGTGCCATAAGCGTTCATCGAAGCACCAAGCCGTATCGGCCTGCATATAAAGGTCCATTTTGAAATTCTCATCAAAACGTTCGAGGAAGATACCACGCGGAAATTCTTGGCGAGGTGGCTTGGTTTGATCGTAATAGAGCCACGCCTCGGCTATGATACGATACTTCATCACGCCGGAATCGGAGATCATTTTCGCCACGCCGAAAGTCTCCATCACGGGCATTGAGTCGCGCGGCATATCGAGGCGTCCGGTAGGTGGTTTGTCGCCTCCGCAACTCCCCAAGAGAGAGACCACGAACAGCAAGAGTAAGCCGGCAACGCTCCAATCAGTCCATCGACGCAAGCGGACGGGAGCGGCTGAAGCGGGTGCAAATGCAGACCGCCGCCCGGTGGTCTTTTGAAAACCGGGCAGCAGTCGTAATGCTTTATTTTGCCTAAAGTGGGCCGTCTTTATTGGGCTTTCCATTTTGCAAACCAGCGCTCGTTAAAGCTGATGCCAATCGTAAAGCGGATATAATCTTCTTTAAGCAGCGTCTTCGCGCCAGGCGCTACGTGTTCATATTGAACGCCTAAATTTACAATGCAACGATTGCTGTAGTTTGTGTTGACGGGAAGGCCTACGCCTGCACTGATAATATAACTCTTCGGACCATCCTGCCCATTGACGCGAACATAGGGCGAAGCGTAAGAGAAGCCGGCACGATAGCGCACGTGGTCTCGCCAGCGCAAGCCTTCTTCGTTGGCGATATACTCTACGCCGGCGGAGAAGCGCGAACGATCGAGCAACTGCCCCTTGGACACATTATATATATAGTGGCCATCGGCGCCTACGGAAAGTTCCGGCATGCGCACATCAGCCCATTTTTGCAAATTATAATCGACGGAAAGCGTCAAACTGCGGTTCCACGTCCACGACAAGCCTGCACCAAAGCTCGTGGGCAGCGCGAAAGCCTTAGCTGCGCCGATTGTATCGCCCACGAATCTATTGCCTACAGACTTTAAATCATAGAAGAAGGCCTTGCGATTGATATCGTGGCCAAGGCCATACGAAAGACCGAGCGTCAGCGTGTGTTTCTTGCCGATCGACTGCACATATTGCAAACCGAAATCGGCCTTATAGGTATGCAGACTGGCCGAATATTGGCGGCGCAGCGTACTGATGGTGGCGTCGGAGAAAGAAGAGGTAACAGAATGATCGATATCGCCCCAGAGATAGCCGAAGTTAGCGCCCACAGAAAGTCCTCGGAGCGGCTCCCAACCGATGCCGGCATAAGCAACGTGCAAGCCGCCATCGCCTTTATAGGCATTGGTTTGCGTAACTTCGCCCGCCTGTGACTGCATCGTGCTCTTCCGACTAAAATCATAGCCTACGGTGGAGTAAGGCAAGAGGCCGAGCGAGAAGCCTAAACGCGGGCGGAGGCGGAAGCCCACGGTAATATAGTCCAAACTCGTATTGCGAGCATTGACTTTCAAACTGCCTTCCGTCAAATAGTTGTTTTGCAGCGTAAGACCTGCATCGAAAAGGAAAGTCAATGAGTCAATGGCAGAATAAGATGCGGGGTTGAGTACATTAAGTGCTACCCCGGAACGCGAACCAAGGCCCGTGCCGGCCATATCTGTAGTTCGGGCACTATAACGATCGTTGAGCAAACCGAAGCCATAGCGCGAATAAGGCGAATTGCTGCCGTTGGTCTGGGCCATGGCAAACGTTGCGGCGAGAAGAGCCGAAACGAAGAGGGTTATTTTTCGAATTGTCATAAGGACTATTTTACTGCTGTCATTAATAAATGCGAACTACTTCCGGCCAACTGTGTTATAGACAGCCAAAACCTTGAGTCCGCGAGCCACGAGATCAGCTTCGCGCCGCAGGGGCAGCGAGGCGTCAGTTGAGAAGTAAACGGCGTCGCCTCCCGTCAGGAAGATTTGCAGATCAGCGTGCGCTTGACGAAAGCGATCTATGCAGCCTGTGATTTCATCTTGCCATCCTGTGAGGACACCGGTGCGAATGGCCGTTGGCGTATCGATACCCGGATTCGGCGTAGCGCCTTTAGGATCGACGAGGGGCAACTGCGCGGTATGTTCATGCAAAGCGGCGAAGCGCAAGGCCAAGCCCGGCGAGATATTGCCCCCAAGATATTCGCCCGAAGCGGTGACAAAGTCGTAGGTGACGCAAGTGCCGGCATCGATAATCAAGAGCGGGTGCGCCGGAAGCAAGTCGGCTGCGCCAACAGCCGCAGCCCAGCGATCCGCGCCCAGCGTTTCAGGCGTATGATACCCATTCTTCAGCGGTGCAGGCGTTAAGCCCGTCACGCAAAGGGTGGGAATCTCCAATTCTGCAAGCAGCGTGCGTAGCGGCAAACTGCGATCTCCTACATCCGAAATGGCGCAACGCTCGACGGGATACTGCCGCACCCATTCGCGAAGTTGGCGGCCGTCGGCCGCCAACGGGCAGGCGGCGGCCACGCATCGATCACCTTCAAAGAGGCTCGCTTTCGTCTGCGTGTTACCCGCATCTATCGTCAGCGTCATTTGGCGTAAACGTCTCAATATTGTTGCAAAAGTAGTGTAAACACAAAGAAAGACAAAACAATAAACGTTTTTTGTAGCCTTATCTGCTCTTGTTTGACAACGAGAAGGCGGGCTTATTTTCTTTTCTTTTGCTCAATGCCAGACTTTTGCGGCTTTGCAGGCAGAAAGTTCTATCGCTAAAAAGGCAGAAACGAGACGGCAGTGGGCAAATTCGCCACACAGGGCTCAAATCGCCCAAACTATTTGCCCTGATGTGAGTTATATTCGACGGATTCTATATAAATTTGCAGACTTAAGCAGACACAACTCCACTATGGGCAATTATATTGTTTCGGCGCGCAAGTATCGCCCCACGAATTTCGATGATGTCGTGGGTCAACACGCGCTTACGACTACACTGAAAAACGCCATCGCGGCCGGAAAACTGGCGCACGCTTATTTATTCTGCGGTCCGCGCGGCGTGGGTAAGACGACTTGCGCACGTATTTTTGCCAAGACGATCAACTGCTTGCACCCCGGCCCCGGCGGGGAGGCTTGCGGGGAATGCGAAAGTTGCCAAGCGTTTCAGGCGGGCCGAAGTTTGAACGTCCACGAACTGGATGCGGCCTCCAATAACAGTGCGGAGGATATCCGCGCCTTGATCGAGCAGGTCAACATCTTGCCGCAAATGGGGCGCTACAAGGTGTTCATCATCGATGAGGTGCACATGCTTAGTACGGCGGCGGCCAACGCATTTCTAAAGACGCTCGAAGAGCCACCCGCACACGCCATCTTTATCTTAGCGACGACGGAAAAGCAGAAACTTCTACCTACGATTTTAAGCCGATGCCAGATTTACGACTTCAATCGTATGGAGGTGAACGACATTGTCAATCATCTCAAGCGCGTAGCCGAGGATCAGCACATTCAATATGAGGAGGCGGCGCTCAACGTCATTGCGCAGAAGGCCGATGGCGGTATGCGCGACGCTCTATCTATATTCGACCAAGTCGCCGGCTTTGCGGAGGGCAATCTGACCTATACTAAGGTTATCGAAGACTTAGACTTGCTCGACTACGACTACTATTTCCGCGTAACGGATCTGCTGCTGGCGGGGAAAGTGCCCGAGGTACTCCTTACGCTCAATGAGATTCTCAACAAGGGCTTTGCAGCCAATCATTTTATCAGTGGTTTGGCGGCCCACTTCCGCGATTTGCTGGTTAGTCGCGATGCCATTACGCTCCCGCTCTTAGAGGTGGCCGAAGACGTAAGACAGCGATACGGCGAGCAAGCAGGTCGCTGCTCCCTACCTTTTCTATATAAGGCACTGCGATTAACGAGCGACTGCGAACTACAATATAAAGATAGTGGCAACAAGCGCTTACGCGTAGAACTGACGCTGATCGAATTGGCCCAACTCGCCAATGCCGCCGTGCCGACGGCGGCCCAAGGCACCAAAACAAACTTGCAACCGGTTTTTCAAAAGCCTGAAGCGTCAAGGCGCACCACGCCTCAGGCTACGGTATCGCAACCTCAATCCGCGCCAAGTAGTGCGACAGCACCGGCACCCTCTTCCGTAGCCGAACAGAAACCGACTTACGGCGCGCCAAAGCCAGCTCCGGAGCAAGCACCAATGTCAACAGCGCCATACAGAAAGCTCCCGGAAACGCTATCCGTCAGAGAGCAGGCCATCCGAAAACTACAGGAGCAGCGCCAAGGACCGCAAGCGCAAGAACCGGAAGAACACTTCGGCAACAAAGCCTTTGAACTCTCGGATGTGCGCTATGTCTGGATGCGCTTTGCCAACAAACTGCCCGCGGAAGAGACGGCAACGGCCGCTCGAATGAAGCGTATGGAGCCGCAAATGGTGAATGCGACAAACATTGTCGTACCAGTGGAAAACACGATGGTGCTCAAGGATATGAACAAGATAAAAGGGCAATTGCAGCACTTCTTTAGAGCGCAACTGGACAATGGGGAGGTTACCCTAAGTTTCAGACTCTTAGCGCCGGAAGAGGATGATCACGCCTTTGACCCGCAGGCGCTCTTGCAAGACTTAAGCAGCGAAGCGAAGGCTTTAATCTGCTCCACAACCAACTCCGATTGCGCCGCGGGTAAAAGCATTCGGCAAAACAGATAATAAAAAGACGCGCGGCAGCGGCTCACTTCGTGCACAAGATGCGCAAACCGGCCGACTGACGCGCAAAACACACAAAACAACAACCCTCTAATTATGGCAAATAACAAAACCATTACGCTGACTTACCGCCTCACGGCAACAGACCGCGAAGGTAAAGCACAACCCGTAGAAGAAGCTACGGCAGAACGCCCTTTCCGTTTTATCACCGGACTTAACTTCGCGCTCGACGCTTTTGAAACGAAAGTGATTGACCTCAAGACTGATGAGGCTTTCGATTTTACGTTGACGCAAGAAGAGGCTTACGGCCCTTACGAAGAAGAGAACTTGCGCAAGTTGCCTAAAGATATGTTTACTGTCGATGGACATTTCGACAAGGAAAACATCTTTGCCGGCAATATCGTTCCCTTTGAAAACGACAATGGCGAGCGCTTCAACGGCACAATTTTAAACGTCACGGACGATACGGTAATCGTCGACTTGAACCATCCGCTCGCTGGCTGCTCGCTCCACTTTACGGGCAAAGTCGTAGAGACACGCGAAACGACGAAAGAGGAGTTGGCAGGCTTCTTAAGTATGCTTAGCGGTGAAGGTGGCTGCGGATGCGGCTGCGGCGAAGAAGGTTGCGGTGACCACTGCGGCGACCACTGCGATCATCATTAATTAATCAATGAATACTTTCGGCCATCTCTTTCGGCTCACTTCCTTTGGAGAAAGCCACGGGGAAGCTATCGGCGGCATCGTCGATGGCTTCCCCGCGGGCATTTTTATCGACGAAGACTTTATCGCCGGCGAAATGGCACGCCGCAGACCGGGCCAGAGCGACTTGACGACGGCGCGCCAAGAAGCGGATCGAGTGCAACTGCTCTCGGGTATTTTTGAGGGACGCTCTACGGGCTGCCCCATAGGCTTTATGATTCGCAATGAGGCGCAGCATTCGCAAGACTATGCAGAGATGCGCGAAGCCTTTCGCCCTTCTCACGCGGATTATACATATCGGCAAAAGTATGGCCTCTACGACTACCGAGGCGGCGGGCGGGCTTCAGCACGCGAAACGGCCGCGCGAGTGGTCGGCGGCGCTTTGGCCAAATTAGCTCTGCACGAGGCGGGCATCTCCGTCGAGGCTTACACTTCGCAAATTGGCTCTATAGCCTTACCCTACGACTATCGTCATTATGATGTGGCGGCTGCGGAGACTAACGCGGTGCGATGTCCGGACGCGGAAAAAGCGGAAGAGATGGCCGAACTCATTCGGCGCGTCAAGGCGGAGGGAGATACGGTTGGGGGTGTCGTTACGGGCCTCATCCGTGGCTGTCCGGCAGGACTGGGTGAGCCGGTTTTCGGAAAACTTCACGCGGCATTGGGTGCAGCGATGTTGAGCATCAATGCAGCCAAAGGTTTTGAGTATGGCGAAGGATTTGCGGCAGCTTCCGGCCGAGGCAGTGAACTGAACGATGCTTTTAAGCCCGACGGTCAAGGCGGTATCACCACGCAAACGAATCACAGCGGTGGCATTCAAGGAGGCATTTCCAATGGCCAAACGATTTATTTTCGCGTAGCCTTTAAGCCGGTCGCCACGCTACTCCACCCGCAATCTACCGTAAATCTACACGCGCAGCCTATTCTGTTGCAGGCCCGCGGCCGCCACGATCCCTGCGTCGTGCCGCGTGCTGTGCCTATCGTAGAAGCGATGGCGGCAATGACGATCTTAGACTATTATTTGCAGTCGAAGACCACACGCATCTAACGCTCCACACATTATATATTATTACTGTTCGGTCAACTGCCAAGCGGCACAACTTTTATATCCGCAATGTCTATAAACCGGCCTTGCGGATTTGTTTTAAGAGAATCAAAGATTCTACCCGCAAGATTCACGCTGAGAATAGAAGCATTCACGGCGATCTTGCTGCATGTCAAAAAGAGAATAGAAAGTCTATTCGCACCAAGCTAATCAATGCCGTTTCCGAACTTTAGGCTGTTTCTGATCCTTAAGCGCGGCAAGCGCAAGACCTTATCTTTCGGTGTTTTGCCCTTGTGTGGCAGTCTGCTCATTATTGCGCTTCCCTTTTCAAAGCACGCAGGCGGTGTCTCTACAGATTGAGACCTCTGTCTCTACGGGCTGAGACTTGAGTATCTACGTGCCGAGATGATGGTCTCTACGTGTTGAGACACGACCTATCCGCGTGATCGTCCTCAAAAAGCTAAAGCCAACTCTCCTTTTATGCCTTAGCGCAAGCATTGGGCATAGCAGTATTTTTATTATATGTAGAATCGTCTGAAAAGGAAGCAAAATATGGAGGAAAGTCCGCTGCAAATAATGAGTTTTATACTGGTTTTCCTACACTGATGCGCCATCATTTACGAAGTCTGAAAGGGAAAAGATAAAAAAATCATGTTACGAATAAAAACGTAAACTATTGACATATAAGAATTAATGGGAGTTTCCGACGCTACGGGACTCCCATTAACCAACACAAAAACTAAACTAGACTTAACTAAACACGTTATCTCACGACAACAATCGATGCAAAAATATAACTTTTTCGCTAAACTCCCAAATATATTTGATAGAAATATACCATGAAAAGAATATTTTTTTCGGTTGAAGTGAAGAAATTCCCTTTTACACTTTCGTTCCTTAGCTAAAAAGAGCGCAAAGACATAAAAATGGCGGGGCAAGGATATGGCGCAAGCGGAGTGAGGTCAGGGGCAGCGGGACTTGTTGGGTAACGAAAGGTGCGCGGAGAATTGAGCGCAAAAGAAGTAGAAGGTAAGAGCCGCGCAGAAAGCGTCCGAACAAGGAGAAACCGATGGAAAAAGGAGAACAAGAAGCGCTTGAACAAGGAGCGGAGAGCGCAAAAGCCGCACAAAAAAACACATAGACAAGGAGCGGCAAAACGCAAAAAGGATGCAAGAAGTATTGTGAACGAGAGGCGACCGAAGGTAAAAAGAGGCAGCGTGGCAGAGGTTGCGGCAATATAGAAAGCAGCAATGGCCGAAGCACATTGCTGCTTTATATTTTTTGTGTAGTATGATCTGTAGTTATAAAAAAGAGAGCCTACTTAGCCGCTTCAGTAGGCGGAAAAGGCTTGCTCAGCGGATTGTTGCGCGTTGCAGCAATATAATGGCGCACATAGGGATTTTCAAGAAACGATTGAGGTACGCTCGTCAAAATGCGCTGGATCTGATCCGTCACGATCGGCGTCGGATATTTGCTGCAAAGTATACGGAAGAAGCCGGGGCCAAGGACGTTATTCCAATTATCGACGATAAAGCGAATTTCAAGGTTCTCGGAAGCCGCATTGAGGTTGTCGATCTTGCCTTTCCACTTCGCCTCAATCGTCTCCATCGTATGCCCTTGCTGCATTTCCCGAATCACGTTTTGCTGAATATCCCAAAGCGCGTTCTCATACTTATCGCGCCGCTTAAAGAATCGGTAAAGACGACTATTGAGCGGCCCACCGGAGACAATCTGACCTAAATTGTCTAATTGAACCGTAACGGTGCTCGCTTCTATAACGAGAGGCATCACCCGCGTATCACCCATATACAGCTGGGCCATACAAGTAGAATCTATCGCACCGTAAAAATTGAAACGGCCGTGGACAACTTTGCAAGAATCCAGATCAGTCGAGGCGATGCCATCAGGAGAAACTTTGAGATAAAGCATACGTCCATCATAGGCAGGCACAGTAGAGCTGCCATTGATGTTATAAGATGAAGCGCACGAAGCGATCAGCACCATAAGAGCTATGTATGTCAATACCTTCATCATTTTCCGTTATTTCGCCTGACTATTGTTTGGCAAATATACGCTGAACACTATAAATACTTAATGTTTCTACTGTTACAAATTCTTGAAATAATATATTTTTGAGGTTTTGCGAACAATTTCTTCGCTTAAGCAGTTGTTTTTTATATTTTACGCGCTTTTTTTAGTTCTGATGGTAAGCGAAAAGCAGTATAAAGTTCAAAGACGACAGCTATGGCCAACGAGATTTTCCACTCATCGCCGCGAAAAGGCGGGAGGCCTTGCCAATGCATATACATTAAAACGCTCGTAACCAGCAAGAAGGCTGCGCCAAGCAACTGCTGGCGATGCAAACGCCGCGCGGTGAAACTTTTGCTGGTAAAGGGAGTTAAAAATTGCGCGCCGGCGAAAAGAACAGCGCCCAAGGTGAATACGAGAAACGCGTACATAAAATCGGCCATAAAAAGCGGCAGCAATACGCCAATGGGTAAGAGCAAGCCGCCTACAATCGTAGCCAAACTAAGGAGGGTTGGAGATAACTTCATGGTTCCTTTTCGATTACGTAAACATCCTCATTGTCAGTCTTCATAAATAAATGGACGCGCGCCACTTTCTCTACCGCCGCCGGATCAGTATGCAGTTCGTAAAGCGTGCGCGCATCGGCGGCGTATTGCTGTTCATAGCGCCGAATATCTTCGCGCAGCGTTTCGTTGCGCTCATACAAGCGATAGCGATACCAAAGACTATTGGGATCGACAAAGCCAATCAAGATCAGAAAGGCAAGAATAGTCCACAAGTACTTATGACGCGTCAAAGACCGGCCGAAAGCAGAAAAGCTGAGTTTCACCATACGTATTATTTATCACTTACGCGGCTATGCGCTGAAGAGGTTTATAAGTCGTGCTGCTCCAAGCGGTGGTGAGCCATTTCTTCATACTTCGTTCCGGGGCGTCCATAGTTGGCATAAGGAAAAATGCTAATGCCACCGCGAGGCGTGAACAGGCCGCACACCTCAATATACTTTGGATCCATCAGGCGAATAAGGTCTTTCATAATCACGTTGACGCAGTCTTCGTGGAAGTCGCCGTGATTGCGAAAACTGAAGAGGTAAAGTTTCAAACTCTTACTCTCGACCATACGCTTATCGGGCATATAACTAATGCGCAATTCGGCAAAGTCGGGCTGGCCCGTAATCGGGCAGAGCGACGTAAACTCCGGACAATTAAAGCGCACCCAATAGTCGTTGTCGGGATGTTTGTTTTCAAACACCTCAAGCACCTCGGGTGCATAATCCATTTTATAATCCGTCTTACTCCCCAGCGCGTGTAAATTATCGAGTTCTCTATTCATTTGTTTATGATTTTTGTGCGGAATCCTTTAATGCCAAATATTCTTCTAAACCGCGGCGGCGCAATGTGCAGGCGGGGCAGTGACCGCAGCCATCGCCTTTGACGCCGTTATAGCAAGTCAGCGTTTCGTTTCTGACCAAATCGAGCACGCCGAGTTCGTCAGCCAGCGCCCAAGTAGCGGCTTTGTCGCGCCACATCAGCGGCGTATGGATCACAAACTGCTCGTCCATCGCCAAATTGAGTGTCACGTTCAGACTCTTCATAAACGAATCGCGACAATCAGGGTAACCGGAAAAATCGGTCTGCGATACGCCCGTCACCAAATGCCGAATATCGTGCTCACGCGCATAGACGGCGGCAATGCTTAAAAAGAACAAATTGCGCCCCGGCACGAATGTGTTTGGAAAAGAACCTTCGGGCTGCTCCGCATCCATTTCGAGCGAAGCATCAGTCAGCGAATTGCGCCCCAACTGCCCGATCAGTGGCGCTTCAAGGCTTTGGAAATGCACACCGGCCTCGCGGGCAATGCGTTCAGCCAACTCAACTTCGTTTGCGTGCTTCTGCCCGTAGCGAAAAGAGAGGGCAAAAACTTCCTTAAATTGCCTTTTGGCCCAAAAGAGGCACGTAGTAGAATCCTGACCGCCGCTAAAGACGACCAAGGCGCGTTCATTATTTAATAGTTTCATCTTGTCTTGTTTTTAGGAGCTTGTCCAAGCGCGCGCTTTGGAAGGGCACGATAATCCGAACAAGGGCGATTACACCAAAAGGCACAAATCGCTACCACCGCATCGTGCTTCTGCCTATCTCGGAAGCAAAGGTAGCAAAAGCCCTTCGCCCGACAAAGTCTAAAAGGCTTTAAGAGGGGCAAAGACAAGACTTTTATAGCTGTCGGACACTCATTTGAACCAAGATAAACAACGATTCGCAAGCCCGACGAAGCGCTTGCTTTATTCCGTTTTGCTGGACAGCAGATACATTATATATAACGACAAGCCCTTCAAGTTTGACCTCGCAAGTGCGTCGGCGCCCGGAAACCGGCCGATTATAATACGCTTCGCTATACTTCACTCGCGGCGCACAATAAAAGAGACTATTTCGGTATAATTAAAACAATGCCGCACCGGAAAAGCAGCCCATACCATTGTTTTTTTAGTTCAATTATTCTAAAAATGAGCGCCTGTAACCACATTTACATATTATATGATGAGGTGAAAATGCGCCAAAGCGTCCAAAAGAGATAGGCTTTCACATTCTTCCATGCCCAAAACCATCGCCACCGTTATAGGTATGTCCACCATTTCAGTATGATGATATGAATAATGTCTATGATGACCAAATAGCTAAAAAGGCGCTGTCGACCGATGCTGCTCGTGCGCGAAAAAGCGGCGTGGGATTAAAAGAGGTGAATCCGCTTTATTTTCAGCACATTATATCGACGCTTTCACCACGCTCTATCCCCCTTAAAATTTGCTTAGGTGAAAGTAAAAACTTTCTCCTATGATCGGAAAAATTGTCTCCTAAGACAAAAAAAATTGTCCTATAAGAAAGTTTTTCTTTTCTTAGGTGAAAGTTTTAAGACTTCTATAATCTCTGAAATACAATTACTTACAAACCCCATTGAGACCCCATAAACGGCTTGATTATCTGCATCGGTTTTTGAGGCAGACTCACTTGTACGACGCAAAGCGTTATGTACCGCAAAGACAAGCTTACGATGACGCGCAAAAGAATAAGGAATCGGGACAACTTTCATGCTAAAAAAATAAGATTTAAACTTGCAAAAGTGCTGTTTTCACAATATATTTGCGTCATAAAACACCTATAGCTGCGCATCTTTCCGCGAGCTAGCAGTAAAGCTCCCCCTATTTGCCGCCTGAAAACCCTTAAAAACAAGACGACAAAGCTTACCGATCAAGGAAGAAAAGGCGTGGAAACACGGCATTTGACCGGAATCCTGCGGACTATATCATAAAACCACAAATCACATGAAGAGAACGATACTTTTGTTAGCCGCTTTGGCGCTTGTCTGCTCACAAAAAATCTTTGGGCAAGTGAATTTCTTTGATGTCCACGTGAGCAAGTACGGAGAATTGGAGCAGGTCTTGGGGGAAAAATGGGACAAAATCGATTCATTAATCGTACATGGACCAATCAATGAAGCTGATTTTACAACGATGTGGAAATGCAGCTTTGAGGGGAAACTTACTGTGCTGAACCTGGAGCATGCGCAAGTAGAAAACAATAAGATACCTACGCGTGCACTTTATAAGGCTGATAGGCAGGTTATTGATGACCCGAGAGCGTATCAGGGCGTGGTTTACCTCCCACTCCGCCACATCATCCTTCCTGAGGGAATTCAGGAAATTGGAGACTTTGCTTTCTCAAGGATGAAATTAGAACAAATAAACCTCCCCAAAAGTTTGAGAAAGCTTGGTCGTTTCAGTTTTTCAAGCTGCCATTGGTTAAGTACCGATCCTTTGATTATCCCGGATGGGATCACGTCTATTCCACCACAATGCTTTATAAATTGCCAATGCTTCAAGAAATTGGTGTTACCCTCTACACTTAAAGTTATTGGCGAATCAGCTTTCTACAACACAAGAATAGAGGAAGTAAACTTGCCAGAGGGATTGGAGAAAATCGAGCAAGGTGCCTTTGCCGGCTGTAATATAAAAAAAGTGATAATACCTGCTTCCCTAAATGAATTACCCGGATTTCTTTTTTCTATGTGTCCCTATCTGAAAGAAATTTATATTCCCAATCACATTACAAAAATTCCCAGCTCTTTTGCTTCCTGGTGTCCTTTGCTTGAAAAGGTGAATATTCCCAAGTCTATAATAGAAATTGGGAGTTGACGCTTTCGCAGGCGATGTAAAACTTAAACCGATAGACTTGCCGGAAGGACTAAAACGCATAGAGCAGGATGCTCTTTGGTACTGTGCAATTGATTCCATCGTTTTCCCTACTTCGTTGGAATATTTGGGTGGAGGAAGTTGTGCAAATTGGAAATACATAAAGAAGATATATTCCCTTGCAACAATACCTCCTTATTGTGCAGAAGACATGGATAATCCCGGTGATGGACCATTTCACGGATATACGCCGGACGATGTTCCTCTCTATGTTCCCATCGGTTCGGGAGAAAAATATCGGCAGGCTTTCGGCTGGAACTACTTCACGAACATCATCGAGACGGACAAGTTCCCAACCGGAATAATGTCTCCTAAGATGGGCAACAACGAGCCTTGTAAGGTGTATGGAAGAGATGGCAAACTTGTCATAGAGACGCCTCAAAAACTTTCTGCTCCCATTCATTATATTGTGTATGCAATCAATGGTCAGGTGGTGACGCAAGGCACACTGGCTACATCGTATAGTTTGTCCACATTGGCTAAAGGCATTTATATTGTGCGCATTGGCAACACTATACACAAAGTACGCTTATAATATGACATACGATAATGATAGTTGCCTTGTAGACTAAAACTACAAGGCAATTATTATATGGTTTGCATCAAGTGTACAAGCATATCCACCCAACTGCACGCACAAAAAAATTGCCGGACATCTAACAAGTTTACGCGTCTATTTGTCAACTTGAAAAAATTACTTACTTCCGCATAACCTTAAAGCCAAATCTCTAAGTTTGCAGTATGAATTGCAACAAACAAAGAGGTTGGACTTAAGCCCTTACAGCAACTAATTCAGATAATAGCACAAAGAAAAGCAAAAAAAATCATCTCAAAATTTGGGAATAAAAGACTCCTTATTTAATTTTGTCATCAAAAGAGATCACTGCCTGATCATATACAACTAAAACCCCTTTGCAACGAAACAACTTTCTACTATATGGATGGTTTTTGGCACATTCGCTGAAATCCACGATTCAGATAGCGCGCCCCCACTCCTATTATCCACTACCGGATTAAGCTGTACCTGCTTACATCAACTTATCGATGGGCGGCAGCTTTAAAGTCAGTCTCTAACCTACCATTTTTAATATTTAAACTAACTGATTATGAAGAAGAAAACATTACTTTCAGCAGCGTTGGCACTCATTACCACCGCAGCAATGGCACAGCCGGTTTACAACATGAAAGTAACAAAGAACGATGGGACGTCCATTGTCATTCCGGTCAAAGACGTAGCCGACGTTACGTTTAATACGGTCGAGAATCAAGAGATGACGTTCAAGTCGGGCGTAGGTAGCTTTGTACATCGCGACCAGCAGTCGAACACGGCCGTTTATCTGCTTGAACTCTCTACCAACATCTTTGGCGACAACACCACGATGCCGATGTCAAAGCTCTACATAACGCTTCTCGGCAAAGCTGATACCGTGAACATCAAGCAGCTGAGCGCGCCTATAGGCACTTTCACCATAGGAGATCCGAACGAACCTGAGAGCAGCAAATTCTATCCGGGCATACGCAACGAAAACGGCGAGGCCGCCAATACTTTCTTAGGCACGCTGAACTCCGCCCAAGACCCAATGGACATCAAACTCATTAACGGCGGAACGCTGACCATTACGCCGATGGAAAACAGGAAATATACGCTCGAAGGCGACTTTACCTGCGTCGATGGCTCTACACTTAAAGCATCTTATAAAGGAATGCTCGTCATTGACAACAACTCCGGCGAAATAGCACCTGCCGATACGCTCCCACTTCCGGAAAGCAAGCTCACGGCTGATACGACCTTGGTTTTCGGCAATAAGAAATATGGTATGGCAACAGACTATGGCATTGGCCGCTTCGGCATTAAAAACAAAACTGAAGTTTACTTGCAACTGTATACTGATGACAGCTACGCGACCTGCCTTGACCTTTATCTGCTGATCGATAATGAGAAATATCCGGGCACGAAGCAGATTCCGGCCGGTAAGTATCCGGTGTTGCCAAAAATCGACTGGGAAAACATCAACAGCCACGAACTGAGCGCCGAGCCGGCCTGGAGAGTGAAGACGCCCGAAGGCTCTCGCGTAGATCTGGGTTGCTGGTTTACGTGGGATTATGCTTACAAGGCACCTCTTGTTGGAGGCGAGATAGAAGTGCTGAGCGGAAATACCGATTCGTCAGAGCTACACTTGAAATTTAATCTCAAGGATGCGAAGGGCCATACTGTAAAGGGTGAATGGAAAGGCAAGATTGAATAACGCCGCTTGCTCTTCATAAGCAAGGTAGCTAAGGTTCGGTTCTGCGAACTTTAGCTACCTTATTTTAGTTGTAAGCTCAGCCTCAAGGAAATACGGGCGATCGACTGCGAGAAGAGGAGGATAATTTGCTTTAACCGGATACAAATATGGCTTTTTAGCCTCACGCGGACAAAAAGCCACTTACCGGCCAATCGAATTGAGCGATTGACCTTAAATTGAAAGTTCGGCGGACAGTGTATCCCAATAGAAATCGCCGCCAAACCATTTTGTGCAAGCCAACTCTTCGGTAAGCGGGTAAAAGCGTGCGGAACAATGGCCGCAATCTACCCAGCCGCCACCCACAAGCGGCGGATGATCGGCCGTATGTGGCTGAATTTCGACCACTTGGTTGCGGAGAATTGTCCCATCGGGCAAGTGCAAACGGCTTACGGCTATGCGTTTCATAAAAGTGAAGGGTGAAAATAAAAAGGTGGTTTGCTCGGACGATTCGCAGCAAGCGAAGACCATATATAATAGGAGATGCGCTCCCCTTACGGCCTTACGTATCGCTTTGATGGCCCATAGGCGGGCGACGGCGTAGAAGCTTCGTCGATCGAATGGAAGGTTGTATCGCTCACCGGCTCAGCTGGCCGCGACGGCTCTGAAGCCGGCGTAGATGCAGAGACAGGCACGCGCGCAAGGCGTGGAGACAGCAACATCATTTTTTGAATAGCGGCAGGAGAAGAGGCAGGTTGCAATAGTACGAAGCCTTCAACCTGCTTCACGGCGCGCGGCGCAAGGGTGAGCGTCAGCATTTGCCTACCATCATTAAGCACAGGAGCACTGAAAGTAGCAACAGAGTCGCCGACGTAGCGCACATAAAGAACGGCCAGCGCGTTGCGCTCTCCTTCTCGCCCGATCCAATGCGACTCAAAACTCCAAGCCAGTTGGTCGCCGGCATGAAAAGCAGTATCGGACGGCTGACTGAAAGTCATGCGATTATTAGCTACTGAAGAAAGCAAATAGCCGGATGCCCCGTGCCAATAGTTAATGCCATCGGAGCCGGGCATATCAGCGCCTCCGCCATTCTCCATCGTGCCGAAACGAGCATTTACAATGCGATAAACAGCCAGCAGTGCATCGCTATGCCGTGAGTAATACTCCATCGACCGATTGAAGTCTGCCTGCGTAAGATCATACTTCCGCAAGACGGCATCCGTATAGAGGCGTGTATTGATGTCTGCACTATCGGAATTTGATTGCCCCAAGGCTAAGCTACGTGATAGTCATACAACAAATTGGCCATCTTACCTTCCGACAAAACACCGGCAGGGCGGCGATTCTTGCAGGCAGAAAACAACAGCAGCACTATAAGCAAGAAGAGTCCGCCGCGACTTATACGTGTCGAGACGGACAAACGATGCTTGATATTACTACTGCCTAATTGCCGCATTCGTCATTATTTATCATCGGACGCATTGCTAACCGCTGAGCGAGGTTTTCCGGTAAGGAAACGCCAATAAAAGATAAGGATCGCTACTGCACCGCAAGAGATCGATGCATCAGCGAAATTGAAGATCGCATTAAAAAAGACTTTTCCGCCTAAGAAAGGCACCCAATCGGGCCAGGTAAACAGCGGAAAATAGAACATATCGACGACGTGGCCCGTCAGAAACGAACCGTTGCCCTCACCAAAAGCGGTAAGTACGGCTGGCGTTGCGCCGGGAGTGCCTTCGAGCGGACTCGCCGTAAAGATCAAGCCGTAAAAACAATTGTCGATGATATTGCCGGCAGCGCCTGCAATCACCATAGAAAGGCAAATAATCAGTCCTGCGGGAAGCCGCCGCCGAATTGCCTTGGCCAAAAGACCGACAAAGAAGCAGATGGCCACGACGCGAAAGAGCGTGAGCAGCATCGTGCCAATAAAGTCCATACCGAAAGCCATTCCTTGGTTCTCGGTAAAGAGGATCTTAAACCAACTCGTCACATCGTGCGACTGGTAAAGCAGCATTCCGGTCTTGACCTTGAACTTTATAAGTTGATCGAGGATCAAGACAATGAGGATGATACCGCCGGACATCCACCACAAAGCGCGGACAGACAGGCGAGAAGGTAAAGCGGATTCGGACGAAAGGTTGTGTCCCATCGTTTCTCTCGATTGTTTCGAGTTGCTCATCTGCCGGAGATTCAGATTTTATTTTTCTTCTCTTGCATCTTCCCCTCGATGCTCGTGGTAGCATGGGGCACGGCGCGCAGGCGTTCTTTCGGGATGAGTTTGCCCGTAACGCGACAAACGCCATAGGTCTTATTGTCAATGCGCACCAGCGCAGACTGCAAGCCTTGGATAAACTTCAATTGGCGGGCTGCCATATTGGTCATTTCCTCCTTGCTCTGCACGGCAGAGCCTTCTTCAAGCGTCTTGTAGGTCGGAGATGTATCGACTACGTCGTTGCTCCCGCGGTTCATCAAGCTGTCCATCAGTTGGTCATACTCCCGCGTTGCTAACTTGAGCTTCTCCTCAATCAATTGCTTAAACTCTGCTAATTCTACGTCGTTATAGCGTGCTCTTCCTTCCATATTTGATTGTTTTAAATTTCGTCTGCAAGGCAAGCCTCGCAGACGAAATACGTATACTTTTTTCTATTTTAACGCGCACTATGCGGCCATCAAAGTCCATCTCTTCGCCTTCTGCTAAAGCCTCGACGATGGAGAAGTTGTCAGCCAATACTTGTCCACAAATATAATCTCCGAAGGCCTCTACCGCTTCAGCCAATTCGCCTTGACGTGACATCGTTACATGAATATGGTCTGTAATCTCAAAGCCACTATCTTTACGATAAGCTTGAATGCGCTTCACAATCTCGCGCGCCAAGCCTTCGCGGCGCAAGGCTTCGTCAATTTCCAAATCGAGCGCAACGGTTAGCGTACCTTCATTGGCAACCGTCCAACCTGGAATATCCTCGCTGACAATCTCAACAGATTCTCTTTCAATCGTTGCCGGTCCGTCGGCTAAGGTGAGCGTCAAACTGCCCTCTTGCTCTAAGCGGGCAATTTCGGCTTGCGACAAAGCACCTACAGCCTCGGCCACGGCTTTCATTCGTTTGCCAAACTGCTTACCCATCACGCGGAAGTTACACTTCACGGTTTTCTCCAGTAAATCTCCTTCGACAAAGACTAATTCTTTTACGTTAACTTCATCTAAGATCAGTTGCTGCACGGCTTCAATCGCAGCGCGCTGACTTGCGTCAGTAGCAGGAATAGAGATGCGGCGCAGCGGTTGGCGAACGATGATATGCTCTTTCTTACGCAGCGAGAGCACCATCGAAGTAATCTTCTGCGCCATTTCCATACGATTCTCTAAGTCGGCATCCACTAAAGCGTGGTCGCAGACTGGGAAAGTTTCAAGGTGAACGCTCTCCAAGCCATCACCGGTCGGCGCTGTCAAGTCGCGATAGAGGCGATCGGCAAAGAAAGGCGCAATGGGCGCCATCAATTTGCAGGTAGTCAAGAGACAAGCATAAAGCGTTTGGTAAGCGCTCAACTTATCCTCCGTCATCGTACCGGCCCAAAAGCGTTTACGATTCAGGCGCACATACCAATTAGAGAGATTGTCGGCAATGAAAGTATTGATCAAGCGCCCTGCTTTCGTCGGCTCATAATCGTCCAAAGCTGCCGTTACTTCTGCCACCATTGTATTGAGTTCGCTCAAAATCCAACGATCAATTTCAGGACGCTTACTAAAGTCTACTTGCGGTGCGTTCGCATCGAAGTCGTCGACGTTGGCATACATGGCAAAGAAAGAGTAAGTTTGATACAACTTACCAAAGAAGGTGCGAGAAACTTCCTTGATACCCTCTTCGTCAAACTTCAAATTGTCCCACGGCGAAGCATTGGTAATCATATACCAACGCAAGGGGTCAGAGCCATATTTTGCAATCGTCTCAAACGGATCTACCGCATTGCCGAGGCGCTTCGACATTTTATTACCGTTCTTATCCAAGACAAGGCCGTTAGAGATAACATTCTTGAAGGAAACGGAATCGAAGATCATCGTCGCAATAGCGTGGAGCGTAAAGAACCAGCCGCGCGTTTGATCAACGCCTTCAGCAATGAAGTCGGCGGGGAAGCAGCGACCGCTCTCCACCTCCTCTTTGTGCTCGAAAGGATAGTGTTGTTGTGCAAAGGGCATTGCGCCTGAATCGAACCAAACGTCGATCAAATCGCTTTCGCGATGAAGCGGCTTACCTGTCTCCGAGACTAAAACAATCTCGTCTACATACGGACGGTGCAGGTCTATCTTGTGGTAGTTCTCCTCACTATAATCGCCGGGCACGAAGCCTTTTTCCTTAAGCGGGTTAGACGTCATAATGCCGGCAGCCACACTCTTCTCGATCTCATCATAAAGTTCCGCAATGCTTCCTATACAGATTACCTCATCGTCATCGTTGCGCCAAACCGGAAGCGGCGTGCCCCAGAAGCGACTGCGACTCAAATTCCAGTCGTTCAAGTTTTCGAGCCATTTCCCAAAGCGTCCCGAGCCTGTCGAAGCCGGTTTCCACTTAATCGTTTCGTTCAATTCGGACATCCGCTCCTTAGCGGCAGTGCTCCGAATAAACCAGCTGTCCAAAGGATAATACAAAACGGGCTTATCCGTGCGCCAGCAGTGTGGATAACTATGTGCGTGCTTGGCAATATTAAATGCCTTGCCCGCCTGCTTCATATCCATACAAATCGACACATCGAGCGTTTCGTCTTTATCGGTCAGCGTACTATCGTAAGCATTCTTTACGTAGCGGCCGGCGTAAGGACCATAGGCCTCTATATTAACGTGAGTCTTAACAAATTCCTCGTCCAAGTCTTCTATACGGAAGAAGCGGCCTTGCAGATCGACCATCGGCGCAAACTTTCCTTTCTTCGTAATCATTTGCAATCCGGGGACGCCTGCCTTCTTCGCCACAAGTGCGTCGTCTGCACCAAAAGTCGGTGCAATATGCACAATACCCGTACCATCTTCCGTACTTACATAATCGCCTAAAATAACGCGGAAGGGCTCTCCCTCGCCATAAGGGCGAACGTAGGGGAAGAGTTGCTCATAGTGCATATTTTCAAGTTCGCGTCCCGTCCAGCGACCTACTACGCGATACGGCAGCACCTTATCGCCTTTCTTGTAAGCCTCCATATCCGCCGTAGCGCCTTCAGGATTGAAGTAAGCACTTAAGCGCGCCTCCGCCATCACAACAGAAATCTTCTCGCCTGTATAAGGATTATAAGTCTGCACGCAGACATAATCAATCTTCGGGCCTACGCAAAGCGCCGTATTGCTGGCAAGCGTCCACGGCGTAGTCGTCCACGCAATAAAATAGGGCTTACCCCAAGCCGTCATCTCGGGTTTGGGGTCGCAAATCGTAAACTGTGCAACGACCGTCGTATCTTTCACGTCACGGTAGCAACCGGGCAAGTTCAATTCGTGACTGGACAAGCCTGTGCCGGCAGCGGGCGAATAGGGCTGGATCGTATAGCCTTTATACAGCAAGCCCTTTTTATGAAGCTCTTTCAATAGCCACCAAAGACTTTCGATATAGCCGGTTTCATACGTGATATAAGGGTGCTTCATATCTACCCAATAGCCCATCTTGTCGGTCAAGTCTTCCCATTCGCGGGTAAACTTCATCACATTCTTACGGCAGTGAGCATTGTAATCTCCGATGCTGATCTTCTTACCGATGTCTACTTTCGTAATGCCCAAGTCCTTTTCTACGCCAAGTTCTACGGGGAGGCCGTGCGTATCCCATCCGGCCTTGCGCTCCACGCGATAGCCTTGCATCGTCTTATAACGACAGAAAAGGTCTTTGATCGTACGAGCCATCACGTGATGGATGCCCGGGTGGCCGTTAGCCGAGGGAGGGCCATCATAAAAGACATAGTCGGGTTTTCCCTCGCGGGAGCTTATGCTTTTGTGAAAAAGGTCTTGTTGCAGCCAATCGGCTAAAACTTCCTCATTCACTTTAGATAGGTCTAAATTGGGGCGTTCCGTAAACTTCATACAGCTGTTTATTTTTCGTCTAATAATAATAGTGTGCAAAGATAGCGTAAGGGCGGAGTATTGCAAAACAAAACGCATTCTTTTTCAAGCGAAAGGCGTGGGTAACGCCCTCTTAAGGAAGCGTCAAAAAGTCCTAAAGTCCGTCAATCATCTAAAGTCTTGCACGCGACTGAGGATGCAAGGATCTTTCAAAGCCTCCTCAAACAACTTTGCGCGATAAGCTTTAAAGGATCTCGACCGACTATCTCCCTTCAAGAAGACGGCCGGATAGACAAAAAGGCAAAGGATTCTTCCCTTTGCCACACCATTATATATAAGGCGGTCGAGAAATCTTGCTCCCCGACCGCCTTAAAAAGATCTACGTTTTATCGTATATATTTCTTCCCATTCACGATGTAGACGCCGCGCTGCGGGATGGCCTGCAAGCGCCGGCCGCTCAAGTCGTAAATAGCCGCCTTATCGGTCGCATCAAGCTTAGGCGCAGTAATGCCGCTCAAGTCGTAATGATACAAAATTTCATCGCCAACTGAACATTCCTCTAAAACGTGTCGGCGCGAACCAATGAGCCAAGTGGTGGTAATAGCGTGCTGAAAGGCATTGCCCGTGCTCCCCAGACATTCAATCCAGGCTTCCCTGGCATATCCAATGTGAATATCCTTATTATAATTGTCCGGATCGTCGTAATTATAAGTCCACTCTCGATACAGGTTATAGCTACGATAGGCGTGTCCGGTATTCTCTATCACTTCATTGGTAGCTACGACAGCAACAGAATCCCAATTACGACAAAGCCTTTCATAATCCTCTGCCGTATCTCCATTATAGAACTCGCGAATATCACGATAAGCGACCGTATCGCCCACAGCAACATTAAAGTCGTACATCAATTCTTCTCGCCCGGGATAAGGAGTGTAGTAGACGCGCTTGTTTTCTTCGCGCACCAAGAAATCAAACTTACTGGAGGAGATGTGATATACTTTCTTCCAAGTCTTACCATCCACGACAGTATCTCCTTTCATAAAGTAATATTCGTGGTCTACGGGATACGTCGGATCATCATTCAGCGGAATGAGAGAGGCAATCCGCCACGTCTTTCCCTCTTCTACAAAAGAGCGATACTGCTGCCCCGCGGCGTAAAGGCCTAAAAGCGCAAACAAAACTGAGTAATACGTGTTTCATAAAGCAATTTATTGAGTCGTTTCTAATTGTAGGCCACTGATCCGCCACAAGATAAGGCGGCGAAGCGTAGCCGTCAACTACTTTTTAACGAATATACGTCTTTCCATTCATCATATAGACGCCACGCTGCGGGGCAGTCTGCAAGCGCCGGCCGCTCAAGTCGTAAATTGCATCGTTTGTAATAGAATTCACTTGGGGCGTGGTAAGGCCCGTTATTTCTCTATGATAAATAACTTCATCCCCCACCGCACAAGTCTCTAAAAGAAAAAATCCTGATCCTTTCCGCAATGCATTATAACACGTATGTCGAAAGAAAGGATGTATGGAACTTCCTATACTTTCAGTCCATATATCTTTTGCATTCTCAAATGAGTAGCGTTCGTTATACTCTACGACAATTTGGCGATAACGATGCCCGCTATTATCCAACTCTTCTACTTTTTTCACAACAGTAGGCCCTAAAAGCGGATTTTTCGCCTCAAACTGCGCCTTACTGCTATACTCAAAAATATCATAGAAAGAGAGCGAATCACCTTCTTTGACATTAAAGTCATAAAGTAAAGCATCAGACTGTGCACCAACATAAGGACGAAAATAGACACGCTTATTTTCCTCGCGCACTAAGATCCAATACTTTTCCAAGTTTGTCCCTTCATAAACCTTCTTCCAAGTTTTGCCCGCAATAATGGTATCACCCTCCATCTTATAGGAAATATAAGCGACCGGAGACTGTGTAGAGGCAGATATTCTCACAATTCTCCACCTCTTCCCCTCTTCTACGAAAGGGCGATAATCCTGCGCTGCGGCGCGAAAGCCGAAGAGCGCCAAAGCGATTGTAAGTAAAAGGTTTTTCATAAGCGATCTTATTTAATGGGTATAAGTTGTCGGCTTGACATTGTTTTAGCAACTAAGCCAAGCCGACAAGTATTCGTTATCGTATATGTTTCTTCCCATTCACGATATAGACGCCGCGCTGCGGAATGGCCTGCAAGCGCCGACCGCTCAAGTCGTAAATCGCTGTGTTTTTAATCGGATTTACTTGGGGCATCGTAAGGCCTGTTATATCGTCGTGATACAAAATCTCATCGCCAACAGAACATTCTTCTAAGACAAACATAGGCCCGCAGATCAACTCAAGTGGAATGGTTTGAAAGAAAATGTCATAGACATCTCCAATACCTTCTACCCAACTTACTTTGCACTCAATCCCATTTAACTTCCGCGATAAAATTAGTTCACGATAACTACGACCGACACTTGTTATCATCTTTTCGGAAACAATCGCAATAGAATCACAAAGAGGACTATGCTTTTCAAACTCCGCAGCCGTACTCTGTTCTTCAAAGTAATAAATGTTATGAAGAGCCAAGGTATCGCCGACAGACACATTAAAGTCATACATCAACTCTTCACGGCCGGGATAAGGAGAGAAATAAACTCGCTTATTCTCCTCTCGAACCAAGTAGCGACAATATGAATTATAAACCACGGGATCACCCGGCGCTGTCACCCCTGACTCGCATACTATTTTCCAAGTCTTACCGGCGACAATAGTGTCTCCCTTCATACGATAATACACATGACTGACCGGATAAGTTGGATCTTCATTTAACGGAATGAGTCGGGCAATCCGCCACGTCTTCCCCTCTTCTACGAAAGGGCGATATTGTTGTGCCGCAGCGCGAAAGCCGAAGAGCGTCAAAGCGATGATAAGTAAAAAGTTTTTCATAAAGCCTTTTATTTAATGATTCCTGATTCAATTGTCAATTCGCATCCGATAGGAATACTTAGGGGATACTCATCGCGAAGTAATATTTGTGCTCCATCTTTTATTAGAATACTACTACCGGGAGACGCTTTCAAATTTACTCCTTTCAAATAACCACAAGTAGAGATAGACGTAGACCCTTGCATTGTAGACTGTTGTTTAGGATAGGCTTGATCTTTTTTTTGTAGCGTCAAGCTTCCACCTTTTTTAAGCACTAAAGAAACACCTTTATAACAAGTAATCGTATCATTAACCAGCAATTCTGCCCCCGGCTCAACGACAATATGATTATGAACATACCGAGGTTGATTCCAAACAGTATTGGAGCGAATATAGATCGTATCACGTAAATCAGGATTCAAGGGTTTGATGTAACCATATTGATCCATCTCGCCTAAGGCATAATTTGAGTCGTCTCCGTCTGGCGTATCCGGAACCCACTTCGGAGCAGTTTTAGGCTTTGGTCCTATACCCCAATTGTAAAGCCCATCACCATCTTCATCCACACAGCGAATATCCGTAGAATCGTGCGTATTCGAATAAATAGGAGGAATGATATAGTAATGATACGTACGACTTGGATCTGCTATAATCACAGACAAGTAACCATCTTTTCGTCCTATTTCATCCTTTACATAGCTATCCTTAAAAATCCAGCAAGTATGCCCGACAGCAGGATTACCTTCCTCAATGATTTTAGTCCCCTCATAAATGTCCGCACTATATTTTACAGAGTCGCCAACCTTAGCAACCCTATAACCTACTAAAGAAAGCGAATGACCCCTATATTCTGTCTTTTTACCATCCTTTTCTTTATATTTTTGTTGGGTATATGAAGAGACCAACGGTCCTTTTGCTATCAGATAATGTTTTATACTATCTTCCCAATGTTCTTGATTTACATCAGATACCTTTTTATAATCTTTTATTTTAACAGTATCAATAGACTTAGGACGAGGACCAACATTCCCCTGTGTATCTCTATCCTCAAAAGGAATAGAAGATTCATCAGCTACGCCGAATTCTTTTGCATACAACAAAACGCTACCAACAAATTGCCCTTTTTTATATCTAGAACGAATATCCATACCATATGGACAATAAACCATTAAATCTTGCTCTGATACATCCAAATTCAAGAGATTATTATAATACAGATTAAAAATTGACTCTATAGCCGAAGCTACTGCGAAACCAACACAATACCCACTGCCACCCTGATCTTTTACAGGCGTCATCCAATTCTTGCCATGACGATTGCGCCAATCAAAGTGATCAATGTAGGGAGATTGCTCATTTGCATCTTTCTTTTCTATATACCCAAGCTCAATAATACCGTCCGCATAGTATTCCAAGCCAAAAGTTTCACAAGTATCATCAGGCAGAGACAACACACACTTTCGCGTCTCATAATCTTTCAAGGAAAGACGCGTAACGCCTGCTACCCAAAGCTTATTATGCGCTTGGTTATAGGCGTTGATGCGCGAAACTATGCGCTCTACTTGCAACCGCCTTGCATCAGCGATAGCTTTAGGGGAATAAGTAGAAGAAGTCTTAGCATCTGCCGGCGCATAGCGCAACTCCTTTAACTCTATGGAAGCATCTTTTAGCAAGACTTTTAAACGCTTCGGACAAACATTATTAAGCAGCAAAGTCTCTTCTGCATAGTCAGATAAAGTAAACTTATCGACATCGTTACGCATACGATTGGATTCTAAAACCAAATAGTTCTTTCCGGTCTCATCCTCCAATAAAATACGCACAAGACTCTTTATGCTATACTGACGAATCGTAACCACTACAGATAGCCCACTAACCTTCTCTTTCCCCGCAAATGGTTCCAATTGTGTAGATTGCGTTATTGTCTGGTTTATCGGAATAACTTTTATCGTTGTTGCCTTTGCTTTTAAGCTGAAAGGTTTATAAAAACCTGCGCGAACCATGCAAGTACAACAAATCCACAAGCAAGCGATAAAACCGATGTGTAACAATCGTTTCATAATCGCTTTATTTTGTATAAATCATACGTTTACTATCAATCACCTTTCCGTCGGCTATCAGACTATAAATATACATTCCGGGGACAAGATCTTGTCCACTGATCTGCACTTTTACATCACCACGATCACTCAGGACCAGCTCTTTGATCTGTGTCCCTTGCAAATTGTAAATATAAAGTTTGGCCGTTTTGACGGAAGAAGCCAGACGCACCTCTATTTCCGTTGCTACCGAGAAGGGATTAGGCTTGTTTTGACTTAATGTTGTCAAGTCCTGCTCTGATAGGTGATTTCCCATAGTCACCGCCTTGACATCCTTTTCCGCTTCGCCTTTCAAACGCGTAATTTCAGCACGCAACTCATTAACAGATTGCACCAAAACCGGAATCAATTCGATATAGTTAATGCACTTTTGCCCATCCTCATCCTCATAAACCAAGTTTGGATAGATCGCTTCCACCTGATCTGCAACCAATGAGAAATGAGACTTCTCTAAATCTTGAATTTGTATTTTACTCAATTGAGGTGCGGCCACGGCCGTATCTCCCATTTCTACATTATTTCTTGTCTTCCGCGCACGCATTTGCGTTTCAGGCAATTGTTTATTGTAAGTAACCATAGAAAGCCCTGAAAGCTTTTCTGTTTCAGAAGTATTATCTGTTACAGCTTTCAATCGAGAAATGGCATTCGATGCTGAAACTTGAGGGGTAGACAATAGAACAATACCCCTTATACCACCGGCCACTTCGAATTGTTTGGTCACCCTCACATTTCCATTAAAATAGCCTGCATAACGACCAGGGATTTCTACTCCGTTTTCACGTTTTTCATCTGTACCATAAACGGCTGCTCCATTTCGTTCCCCTAAAAGACGCCCAAAAACACCATAGTTCCAGCCATCGGTTGCAAAGCCTGCCTCACCCAATACCCCATAAGCACGGGAGCAATGGAGCTCTCCTAAAACATCTGTTACCTGCCCCCAAACACCGACATTAAAAGTTCCGTGATTAGGCAATAAGGAACTTCTACCTACAACTCCAACAGACCAATCTCCTTTCTTAGCCCCCGAACTAAATGCCCCAAAAGTTCGACCATAGCTTTCTGCTTTCACATTAAGGTTCGTATAAAGTTTTTCCTGGCCTAACTGAGATGACCCTAATGTTACCTGCCCTTCTGGAGCAACTTGGATTTGTCCCTTCACTGCACTGGCAGAAAATAATGCCAATGCCAATAATAAATTAGTTCTCATACATAAAAAAAATTAAGTTAGCGGCAGAAAACCGTCGCAATTACTTGAATCTGCCACAAAGTTAGGTCCTATTCCAGAAAAAAGCCAGTAAACTTACATTTATTTTTCTTTATTTTACCCCCTCCCGATGCTCATAAAAACATTTTGTAAACAATCTTGCGAAAAAAGCGAACCATTATACACATCCGATTCCAGTCGGTAAAAGGAGCAACAAGGCCTTGTATGACAATAATTTTAAGGAATATTATTTTCTTCCTATCCTCTCAAAGTCGGCATTCACGTTTGTCTACATTTTGTCAACGAAAAAAAAATTCTGCCACATCGCACAAAATAGAGAAAGGGTAAGGACACAGCAGAAAAATAATGCGTTTGCCTCGCGGCGTATGATTTGTGGGCAAGAAGATAAGCAGGGGGAGGATACAAAATAAATGGCTACCGACGCAAACGCACCTTTATGCTCAATCCGAAAATCTTCATCCAAGCGCACACAAAGCATAGTTTGACAACCGGCGTAGGCCTTGACGCGACCAAGATTTGTAAAGATTTTCCTACACACAAGACCCCAGAAAAATTTGCTTAGGAGAACGGAAAAACTTTCACCTAAGAAAAGAAAAATTGTCTTAGGAGACAATTTTAATTCTCCTAAGGACAATTTTTACTTTCCTATAAGAAAGTTTTCAGGCACATATATAGTCTGATTATCACATGCTTATAATGTCGTTTTTTGAGGCGTATAGCCATAAAAAGATCTTTGATGAAAAATCTCACGTAAATATTTTTCACCAAATACTAACCCATTGCCTCATCGGCCGCCTACGCGCGCGTATATTATAAGATGTGTAGCGCGACTTAGAAGATGGGCAATTGATAAACAAAGCCGGCTGAGAGGCGAGCCTCCGTATGATTCTTCGCGCCGAAGGCCTTGGCGCGCGGCGTATGCACGTGGGAGCGGCCATAATAATTGATGAAGAAATGCAGATTCTCCTTCATCGGATAAAATTCTACGCCGGCCATGTAAGCATAAGAGCGGCGATAGAGTCCTTTTTCTGCCGTCAGCGTCGGCTTGGTCAATGCGGACGTCTCATAATAACCCTTGGCAAAGACGTTCCAGCGCGGCAGGAAGCGATAATTGAGCTTAAGGATCACCGAATTGTAACGCGTATGGCGGACGTGATCTTTCACATCGGGCGTCAGCGTATGCAGCATATCGGTCACATAACCGTGGGCGTCGATGTTTTCTTCTGAGAGCATATAATCGAAATACCCATTGAAGCGCCCGAGCGTCCATTCGTGACCGAAGGCGAAGTAGTAGCCGTTGTTGCCCTTCGCCTGCTTGATCAAGAGGCCGACCAGCGCGTAGTCAGTTTTTCGTTAAAGAAACTACCGTTCCAATTGAGCGTATAAATCATCGGCAACTTTGCGTCGGCATAGGACGGGCCGTACATTTCCGCCGTCGGCGTGCGCCGACTGTTGACTACTTGAAATTGGAGTTCCTGCGTAGGCTTGATCATATAACTGGCGTTGACGCCCGTCAGATAAACCTCCACGCGGTCGAGCATTTCGCTGAATCGGTACACGTCGATCGGATTGAGCCAGGCTTCGTAGCCGCCATAGACGGCGCATTGACGACCAAGGTCGAAGCGCAACTTCTCATTAGGATGAATCCCTACGCTCATCACGTCGACGGACGATGAGAGACCGTCCGTAACTCGCCCGTTGCTGCTATGCCCGATGCGCTGCTGCAAAGAATAGGAAACGAGTTTGTTTAACCGCCCCAGCACACCGAGACGCATTACGGGCACTTGAAAGGATCCATCTTGGAAATTGCCTTTCTCGAAATTGGCGTCAAACTCGCCGCGCATATTCAGAAACACATTGATCTTATCTTGCTTCTTTTCCAGCTTACTGACCATCTCCCACAAGGTCTTATCGCCCTGTGGATAATGCTCACGCGAAGAAGGTTCTTGTGCTTGAACCGACAAGGATAAAAATAACAGTGCTACGAGTGCATATATCTTTTTCATAGATTTGTTTTGTTAAAAATAAGGCAACAAGCTACCCTTTTGCCGACCACAACCATAGAGAAGAAGGGCCAACGGCAGGCAAAAGTAGTCAAAAAGATAACATTCCCAAGGATAGTAAGTGAAGAATCCTCTATTTTAAGTTAAATTCCTCGTTCTGCAATTATTTATTCTTTCAGAATGTAGTTTATCTCAAATAAAGCGCTAACTTAGCCCCGTAAATTATAATGAACAATATAAAACTTGAAACTCAATGACTACTGAAAACACGAAAAAAACCCGCACTGAAAGCGACTTGATCGGTGCGCGCGAAGTACCGTATGAGGCACTCTATGGCGTACAAACGCTTCGTGGTATGGAAAACTTCCCCATCAGCCACTTTAAGTTAAGCCAATACCCGCTCTTCATCAAGGGCCTCGGCGTAACGAAATTGGGCGCCGTACGCGCTAACCACAAGCTCGGCCTCATCCCCGACGATATGGCTAAGGCTATCGAGCAGGCTTGCATGGAACTCATCGAAGGTCGCCACACTGAAGCATTCCCCGTAGATATGATTCAAGGCGGCGCCGGCACAACGACAAACATGAACGCTAACGAGGTGATCGCTAACCGCGCACTCGAACTGATGGGCTGCGAACGCGGCGACTATAAACGCTGCTCGCCCAACGACCACGTGAACCGCTCGCAATCTACTAACGATGCTTACCCGACGGCCATCCACATCGGTCTCTACGAAACGCACCTCCGTTTGCGTCAGCACTTGGAGCAACTGATTGAGGCGTTTGAAAAGAAGGCGGAAGAGTTTGCCGGCGTGCTCAAAATGGGCCGCACGCAACTTCAGGATGCTGTGCCTATGACTTTGGGCCAGACGTTCCACGGTTTTGCTTCTATCTTGCGCAACGAACTGCCTCACCTCGACGCTGCGGCAGCAGAATTCTTGGTCATCAATATGGGCGCTACGGCAATCGGAACGGGTATCTGTGCCGAACCGAACTATGCTGAAATGAGCACAGCGGAGATCGCAGCTATTACGGGCTATGCTTACCGCCTTTCTGACGACCTCGTGGGCGCTACGTCGGACACTTCTTGCATGGCAGGCTATTCGAGCGCAATGCGTATGGTTGCCTTGAAGATGAACAAGATATGCAACGACTTGCGCCTCATCTCTTCCGGCCCGCGCTGCGGCTTGGGCGAAATCACGCTCCCGGGTGTGCAACCGGGTTCTTCAATTATGCCGGGCAAGATCAATCCGGTTATCCCCGAGGTGATGAATCAGATTGCTTACAAGGTGATTGGCAACGACCTTTGCGTAAGTATGAGTTCGGAAGCTGCGCAAATGGAGCTTAACGCAATGGAGCCGGTAATGGCACAGTGCTGCTTCGAATCGGCAGACCTCTTGATGAACGGCTTCGACACCTTGCGCACACGTTGCGTAGACGGCATTATCGCCAACAAGGAAGCTTGTCTCGAACACGTACACCGCAGCATCGGAATCGTAACGGCGCTTAACCCCGTAATCGGCTATAAGAACTCTACCCGCATCGCTAAGGAAGCGCTCGAAACGGGCCGTAGCGTCTACGACTTGATCCTCGAGCACGACATCCTCTCCAAAGAAGATTTGGACACGCTCTTCAGACCGGAGAACTTGATCAGTCCGGTTAAATTGGACATCAAGCCCAAACACTAAAAACATACAGGCCGAGCCGCTGCCCGCGCAGTTGCTCGGCCTTTTTATTTCTCTTTTGTAATCGGAGCAGCGGCCTTTTTTCGCGTCAGGCCGATGGCCGCTAAGCGACCGACCGAACTGTCTCCCGGCGATCTTGGAAACCGTTTGCCGCGACCTTATTTTCAACGCCGCCAACGCCACAAAGCGGTCAAGACCGACCAAGCTATTTTAAGCCCCACCACATGAAATTATCAGAAGAACGCAGCAGTATGCTCCACGGCGTGTTGCTGATGGCCCTCTTCGCCAGCGCCTCGTTCGCCATCGGCGATTTAAGCTTCGTAAAGCACCTATCTTCAGCCCGATGATTGTCGGCATTATTCTGGGTATGCTGTATGCCAACTCTTTGCGCAACAATCTGCCCGAGACGTGGGTGCCCGGCATTAAATTCTGCTCAAAGCGCATCCTGCGCTTCGGTATCATCCTCTACGGTTTCAAACTCTCTTTTCAGGACGTTACGGCCGTGGGTTTGCCGGGTATTTGCATCGACGCCATAATCGTAACTGTCACCATCCTCGGCGGCATTTTGCTCGGCAAGCTCCTCAAAGTGGATCGCGACATCGCTTTGCTGACTTCCGTCGGCAGCGGCATTTGCGGCGCGGCAGCCGTATTGGGCGCAGAATCCGCCGTGCGCACCCAACCATATAAGACGGCCGTGGCCGTAGCTACGGTTGTCATCTTCGGAACAACCGCCATGTTCCTCTATCCCGTCCTCTACCGCAGCGGTATCTTTGTTTTACCGCCCGAAACGATGGGCATTTTTGCCGGTTCGACCATCCACGAAGTGGCCCACGTCGTAGGTGCAGGCAACGCGATGGGGCCTGAAGTGTCCAACGTCGCGATTATCGTCAAGATGATCCGCGTCATTATGCTCGTCCCCGTACTGTTTATTATCAGTTATGCGATGGCGCGCCGCGCAATGGCGGGCAATGCTGAGGGCGCTAAGAGTAAGATCGACATCCCTTGGTTTGCCATCCTCTTCCTCTTGGTTATCGGCTTCAATTCGCTGCATCTGCTCTCCGCAGAAGTCGTAGAATTTATCAATAAGTTAGACACATTTTTGCTGACAATGGCTATGACGGCCTTAGGCGCTGAAACGAGCTTCGACAAGTTTAAGAAAGCCGGCTTCAAGCCCTTCCTTTTAGCCGCCCTACTCTTCTGTTGGCTCATCTGCGGCGGCTATTTCTTGGCCAAATATGTTGTGCCGATGATCAGCTAAGCCTAAAAAAAAGAGCAGCGCCGCACACTTTCGTATGCAGCGCCATCATCTCCATTCCCTCACCGCCAAGGTGGGGGATCATTATATATAATTGTGTGTCGGTCTTGTTGGGAAGTAAGCCATCGGGGGGGCTTTCATCTCTTAAGTTGTCTTCTCCTGCAGTCCGCAAGGCTTCATCGGCGGCGGCCTCGGCAGCGCTCTGCGTCATTCAAAATAGAACACGAGCGAAACCATATTCAGATGCGCGGCATCAATGCTTTCCGTAAAGATGCGCTGAGCGGCATCCGTCAGTTCGGGGCGCTGCTTATCAAGCACATTGCCCAAACCGAAATCAAACTTCAACTCGGGCACGAGTTTGAAAAACGGCAGATAGATTTCGCAGCCCATACCTACCTCCAAGCAAGTATTGAGCGCCTTCGTGCGCAGCAGCGAATGCTTGCTCGTAGTCAGGTCATAAAAGGGCGCAATACCGAGCATCACGTAGGGGCGATAGTTGTTGAAGCGCGGCGCCGCCACTTTGAGATCGATGGGCAGGCCAATGTAGGTCGACTTCATATCTTGCGACCGCTTTTCGCCCGTACTTAAATCGCGAAAACTCAAATGCTTACTCCCAAACTGCAACTGGGGCAAGGCGCGTAGGGAGACGTAGCGACCCAAACGCAGATCGCCTAAAATACCCACTGAAAAGCCAAAGTTCTGACTATCGTTTTCGGCCATCCACTGCCGCCCCGTGCCGGGCTGGATAAAGCCTTTGTTGCGCAACTTCAATCCCTGATCCGCCAGCCCCACGAAGAATCCGTAGTGGAAGCGGCGCTCGTCGATAAAGGGCTGTTCTGCAACTTCCGTTCTTGGGCAGCGAGCGGCAGTTGCAGGCTTGCGAGGAGCAAACAGGCGAGAAGGAGTAATCGGGTCTTCATATCTGTATTGTGAAGGCCCACTTTGAGCGCTTCATCTTATTGTTCTAAACGTGCGGGGGCGCCGAATATTGCCCGCCGCGCCTATTTTTACGGACTTATGGCCCAATATCGAGCAAAAAAGTATTGATAAGAGATAAAAAGCAGCGGCCCGAAGCAAATTACCTCGGGCCGCCGTAAGTCGTAAGTCTGACTAATTATTCGCCAGGAGCGATTGCGCCTGTCGGGCAAGCGTCTGCGCAAGCACCGCAATCAACGCAAGAGTCAGGATTGATTGAATATTTTTCGCCTTCAGAGATAGATTCTGTCGGGCATTCGCCGATGCACGTTCCACATGCAACGCAGTCGTCGCTAATAACGTAAGCCATAGTAATTCTAAAAATTTAAATTGTTGTTATGTAGTAAGTTCCTCTCCGGAACGGGTGCAAAGATACGCATTCCGATTTAATATTGCACGCTTTCCGCTTATTTTTTATCGCCCTGCACGCATTTTTTACGCTAAATGGGGGAAAAACGCGCGAATAAAACTTATTTTTTAGGGACAAAATCTACTTCTTGCAGCCCCTTCTCCCCATCGACGCAGTGTACGCTCACGAGCGGAAGCCTTTTTTCTCACGAGCGCAAACCTTTTTCATCGTGAGCGTAAGCCTTTTTTGTCGTGATAAAAAAGGTGCGCCGCAGATGTTTGCGGCTTACGATGTGCATTCGGAAGGGGATAAAATCAAGTTTTTAGATAACTGATTGGCGACCTGCGGATTCTGCCGTGCGAGGGTCGAAAAAGAAGGTGAAAGCAGGAGCAACAGAGCCGCGAGGGAAGTAATAAAAATAAAAGAATCGCGCTTCTTATAAAAGCTTTGATGGGGGATAGGATGAGACTTACCGACGCTGTATCGGGCCTATTCGTCGACAAACAGGACATCGCAAGGCGCATTTCAAGTCAAGAAATAACAATAGTTAGCCGTCACCTCATTATAATACAACTTATGCGCCATCAATTACCGAAAAAGTAGACAGTAACACACATTTCACCACAAACAACTTGACAATGCGCGCAGAAAAATAAAGCAGAAGCATTGGAAAATAAGTCAACAAAATTCTCACTTTGCCAACATTTGCCTTAAAAAGACGAACAAAGATGCTGAAAATATTGCTGAAGAAAATAAAAATACGCATATTTGTAACGATTATACGGAAAACGAAAACGTCGACCTTTATTTACCTAAATCCATTTTTAATAATGAGAAAAAAATTATCCATCTTAATGACCGGAGCTTTGGCGGCTTGTTTGGCCTTCTCCGGACCGGCGCAAGCGCAAGTTGGCGCAAAGCCGGCGCTCATGCATCCGCGGGGCGACATCAACACACGGCCGGAGGCGGAAATCGACCTTAGGCAAACGTATCCGGCATTGGCGCCGGTGAAAATGGGCTATATACGACCCAACAATTTGCGCAACTTACCGCAAACTTTGAATCGCCCTAATAAAAGCCGAAAGGGGGGCTACGCCTCCAAGCCTCTTGGGAGCACCGGCGCCGATCGAGTTGTGGGGCAATGCGATCTATCAGACCACGTGGGGCGAGGGGGAACCTCAATATGGCTACTACGCTTTCTCTACGGCGGCTCCGGTCAACTCGGTCAACTTGTTGGGCAAAGATCCCGACATGATTTTCAACGCCGGATGCGGCATCGTCAACGGCGTCTTGCACGGCGTCTTCTTAGATACGTCGCTCGCGGTCTATGGCATTATCAAAGCGTATCATTTGCAGTTTGATCCGGAAACGTGGGAAAGGGTTGCGCCCTCAAAAGAGGTGCAACTTCATCTGGCGGCCTTCGAAACGGCGCAGGATCCAACGACGGGTGAGGTCTATGGCGAATTTTATGATGCGCAACTGCAGCAGCGGGAATTTGGCGTCATAGATTTTGAAAAGGAAACGCGCACTACGTTTGGTAAAACGGATAAGTCGTATGTTGCCCTCGGACTTTCCACGGATGGCTTCTTATACGGCATCGCCAGCGATGGCTACTTATATAAATAGATAAGACGAACGGCAAAGAAACGCAAATCGGCTCGACGGGCGTAACGCTCTTGGACGAGGACGGCAGTTACTCGGGGCAAAGTGGTGAAATCGACGCGAAAACAAATACGTTCTACTGGACCTGTGTCGATGCGCAGCAAAATGCGGCCTTGTACACGGTGGACCTCAAGACGGGGGCAGCAACAAAAATTTCCGACTTCCCGAACAATGATATGTTCGTGGGCTTGATCGTACCGAAGCCGAAAGCGGCAGAGGGAGCTCCGGCCGCGGCGGAAGAAATGACGGCAAACTTTGCGGGGGCTTCGCTCACGGGCAAGATTGACTTCAAAGTGCCGACGAAGACTTTTGGCGGCAGCACGCTGAGCGGCAACGTGATGTATAACATCTTGCAAGGCAAAAATACGTTGGCCACCGGTACGGCACAAGCCGGCGAGAAGGTCTCGGCCAACGTCACGGTGGCGCAAGAGGGACTCGTGCGCTTCACGCTACGCTTGGAAAACGCGGCAGGGCAAGGGCCTTATACGTATATCGAAAAGTGGATCGGCTATGATGAGCCGCGAGCAATCGAAAATGCACACCTCGACATCAATAACGAAACGGGCACGGCCAAACTGACGTGGGCAGCACCGACAGCCACACTCCACGAAGGCTATCTCGGCACCTTGACGTACGACGTTATGCGCTATCCGGATTCTGTAATGGTGGTCACAAACGGAAGCGCAACAGACTTTTCCGAAACCCTGACAAAAGGCGAAATGACTTACTACTCGTATGGCATTTGGGCCCACAACGGTACGCAGAAAAGCGCCCAAGCCTACTCCAACGGCGCCGTGCTGGGCGATAGCGTAAGCCTGCCCTACTTGGAAGAGTTCAAAACGCCCGCATCTATGAACCTCTTTAAAATAATTGACGTCAATAACGACGGGCAAACGTGGGTTTGGAATCCCTACGGCAAATATGAAACGGGCGCGGCGGGACAAGCGGCCACATATTACTACAATCCGGAACAAGACGCCGACGATTGGATGTTGACGCCGCCGGTTTCTTTGAAAAAAGATCATATCTACCATTTCGCATTCAAGACCAAGTCGCGCTTAAAAAGATACAAAGAGCGCCTGGAAGTGAAGTTCGGAAAGGGTGATCAGATCGAGGATATGTCAAACGAAATTCTGGCGCCCACAGAAATATCCACGGACGGCTACGTGACTTTCGAAAAAGATCTTTCGATTGACGCCGACGGAAAATATCGCATCGGCTTCCACGCTTTGAGCCCGCAAAATCAGCTCTTCCTCTACATCGATAGTATTTCAATTGGGAATGGCATTGCTTTTAGCGCGCCCGATTCGGTTCAAGATCTGACCATCACGCCCAATCCGCAGGCCGAGAAGAAAGCCACGCTTACTTTCAAACACCGACAAAAGACCTCAAAGGCCAGCCATTGAGCGGTCTGTTCCGCTTTACGATTGAGCGCGAAGGGAAAGGCGTCGTGAAAGAGGTAGAATACCCCGCTCGCGGCAAGCAATACACTTTCGAAGATGTACTTACAGACGCCGGCGTCGCCACTTATACCATCAAATGTTTCAATAAAAACGGGGAAGGTCGCAAACTGACCAAGACGGTCTTCATCGGACTCGACGCTCCGCAAGCGCCTGAGGGCGGCCGACTCTCAGATCGGAGCGACAACATCGGCATCGAGTGGGACGCAGTCGGTAGCGTAGGCCAGCACGGCGGCGTTGTATTGCCGCAAAACGTAATCTATCGCATTTACAACATATCTTACGATAGTCAAAGCGGGAAACCTACGCCCCAATTCCTGACGGAAACGATGCAAACCTCTTACAACGTATCGCGCAACACCGCTCAAGGTCCCCAGCAATACATTATATATGGTCTATCCGCCAAGAATGCGAGCGGAGCGAGCCCCGTTTCGTTCACCCAAGGCTTAGTAGTCGGCGCGCCCTACGCGTTACCGATCAAGGAATCAGTAGCCGGCGACGAACTCAGTCTGCTATGGTGGCACGAACATTCAGGCAAATCCACCTTCGGCACGACCAGCGACCGCACGGTCGACAAAGACGGCGGCGCCTTCAAGTTTAGCGCCGACAAAGCCGGTGACGACGCCTGCATCAACTCCGGAAAAATTTCCATACAAGGCGCTAAGCACCCACGAATCTCCTTCTACCACTTCGCCGAACCGGCAAAACCCATCCGTTTAGAACTGGAAATTCGCAAGGCCGACAACACACTGGTCAAGGTGGGTCAGTTCGACTACGCCCCCCTCAAAACCGTGACCGACTGGAACAAATTCGAGTACGACATCGACAAGACCAAGTTTGGCGCTGAGCCTTATCTGCAATTCCGCATCCGCGCCGTGGCCGACAAAGCCCGCGTGCCGGTTTGGGTCGACAAGATTATGGTGTACGACGCGCCTGATCACGACCTCAACGTCGCAATCACCGCGCCCGAAGTAGCCACGAAGGGCGAGACGATTCCCACCACCGTAAGCGTAAAGAACATCGGTGCAGAACCCATTCAAGCCTACAAGGTACGCCTCAAGGCGGGCAGCGAACTCGTACAAGAAATCGCATCAGAAAAGGCCCTTCCGGCGGGCGAAACCTGCGATTTTACGATCGACTATAAGACGAATATTTTGAGCAACGACGAAGCTGTCACGCTCAAAGCCGAAGTCGTATGCGAGGAAGACCCCAACATCGACGACAACTTCAGCGAAGCGACCACCACGCTCAAAGATTCAGACCTGCCGCAACCGGAAAACGTCACGGCCACACTGAAATCGGAGCAAGACGTGCAACTCAATTGGCAAGCACCTGCCGCTTTGACGCGCAAAGTGACGGAAGATTTTGAAAGCTACGCGCCCTGGACGATCAACAACTTTGGCGACTGGACCGGCATCGACGGCGACGGCGGCAACGTGGGCGGCTTCTGGAAGTCGCACCCCTACAAGCACCAAGGCACGCCCTTTGCTTTCATCGCGTTCAATCCCGAAAACCTCTTCGCAGGTTGCACGGAGAGCAACCCGATCCTGAAGCCACACTCCGGCGAACAATATCTGACGGCGATCTATTCGACCAAGCCCGGCGAGACCGAATCAGTCGATGCCGACAACTGGCTGATCAGCCCCATGCTCTCAGGCGAGGCGCAGCAGATCAACTTCTGGGTCAACAACTATAAGAGTCAATCGCAGGAGTTTACGGAACAGATCGACATACTCTATTCTACGACCGACCGACAGCCCCAAAACTTCCAAAAAGTGGGCGAAACGCGCCGAGTAAGTGGCGGAAAATTCCAAAACATCAAGGCCGACCTCCCACAAGGCGCCAAATATTTTGCCATCCGCCACATTACGGGGAAAGACAACGTCTGCATCTTTATGCTCGACGACGTGACCTTCGTCAAGGGCTATGCGAAGCCGAAAGGCTACAACGTATATCGCGATGGTAAACTCGTCGCAACGCTCAACGAACAAACGATGACGATCGACGACAAAGCGGAAACCGAAGGCCTGCATCGCTATGCCATCACGGCGGTCTATGATAAGGCGAATCGAAGCCCGTTTGGATTGACGTCACTACGGCTATCCAACTCATTGAGGCGATGTCCGGCCAACCATACGACGTTTATGCAGCCGATGGTCGCCTGATCGGCAAAGCGCTGAAGCGTTTGCCGCAACTCGCCCCCGGCGTATACGTCATCAATGGTAAGAAAGTAGTGATCAAATAAAGACTATTTTCTACTAACAATCCTCTTTTTACCAACGACAACCTCCCCACCGTAGGAGGTTGTCGTTTTTTTTGACCTACGACGTGAGAAGCGGGAGCAGCCGAAAGGCTCATTGCCCACGCGGCAGTGCAAACCGACTTCCTGTTTGTTTACATCAGCCATCGGAAATCCCTCCTTATCAAGCCCCAAGCCTCATTTACGCTTCATAACGACCATTCTTTTTATTAGCAAGATAAAAAACGGTCCCGTCGTTTCCGGCGAGTGGCCTGCCGGCTCTCATCATGTATCGCGAAAAAGCAAACAAACGAAAAGGCCGACAAGCATAGCGGAGAAGAACGACAAACCATTTGTCGCCTCCGGCAACAAAGAAGTCCCTTCCACACCAAAAACAAACAGGCACGGCAGACACATAGGCGGCGAAGCGCAAGCAACACACAGCGAAAAACGCTATTATTCAGGCGGATACAGCAAAAAGCAATCCTTCAAATCGCCATTTCCTCATTTCTTTTCACAAGCTTCTGTGTTTTTCATCGTGAGCGCAAACCTTTTTTATCACGAGCGCAAACTCTTTTTATCGTGAGCGTAAGCATTTTTCATCACGATGACAATCCATAGAAATAAGCTTTTTTCGCACATAATCCAAGACGAATCGGGCTGTTTGTCAGACGAAATTAAACTCATATCAGGACAAAGGCGAACCGATTTTAGAGCGAAGCAGCAGGAGGCAGGCTGAGCACGACATATGCGGAAACCAAAAGAGAAAAAAGCCGCCCGTCGACCAAAAAAAACAACGATTCGATCAAACGGAATAAGAACCTTTTATGCGACTGAATCAGAAGGACGAAAGAACTATCGCGAATTACGACAACGCGAAAAAGCACTTGTCAGCCACACAGTCCGTTATCGGCGACAATAGCCCTCGCCCACTTTCAGACAGGCCGACCGGAATAAGACATACAACAAAATAAACACGCATAAACTAAACAAAAAGATATTGAGAAACAGACCGAAAAGTACACATATCGGGTATTTCAGACTTAAATAAACAATTTTTAACCCTTAAATTATAAATAAATAAGGTGAAAAAGGTTGACAATGAAAATCAAGTGGCGGATATTTGCAAAAATCTGCAAGGAAAACGAGACTCTTACTTTTTATTTATTCATTTAAATCATCTTGATCATGACTAAAAGACTATCTACCTTAGTGACGGGTGCCTTGCTTCTTAGCTTGGCTTTTTCCGGACAGACGATGGCGCAAGTCGATCTAAAGCAGCTGCCGGTGCATCCGCGCGGCGGTCCTGAGGAGAAGACGGAAGCGCAAGTTGATCTACAAAAAACTTATCCGGCCTGGGCGCCGGCAAAAATGCGCTACGTGCGGCCCGACCGCCTGCGCGCAGTACCCCAAACCGTAAAGCGCACCTTGAAAAACGCAAGAAACACTACGCCCCCAAGTCTCTTGGACGCCCCTGCACCGATGACCTTATGGGGCAATGTGATCTACCAAAACACTTGGGGAGAAGAGGAGACGCATTATGGCTTCTACGCTTTCTCTACCGCGCCACCGATCACTGCACTCAATCTGCTGGGAGAAGATCCCACTCTGATTGCCAACGGCGGAAGCGGCGTAGTCGACGGCGTTATGCACTCCGTCTTTCTGGATATGTCTTTGGCCATGTGGGGCATTGTCAAAGCCTACCACATGCAGTTTGATCCGGAAAATTGGCAAAGAATAGCACCGCCAACAGAAATAGATCTGAGTTTGGCTGCCTTTGAAACGGCGCAGGATCAGACTACAGGAGAAATTTACGGCGCATTTTATAATTCAGATCTGACCAAACGCGAATTTGGCGTTGTTGATTTTGAAAACGAAACGCGCACAACTTTCGGTACGACGGACAAGGCTTACGTCGCATTAGGACTCTCAACCGATGGTTACCTATATGGTATAGCCACAGATGGTAACTTATATAAAATAGACAAGACGAACGGCACGGAGACGCTGATCGGCTCAACAGGAATAGAACTTACGGACGCCGATGGCTCTTACTACAGCCAAAGCGGCGAGATAGACCAAAAGACAAATACGTTCTACTGGGCCAGCGTAGACAACGCGCAACAGTCGGCCTTGTACACGGTTGACCTCGCTACGGGTGCGGTGACAAAAATCTCCGACTTCCCCAATGGCGACATCATTTTGGCACTAACCGTCCCGAAGCCGCTGGCAGAAGCGGGAGCACCGGCGGCAGCCGAAGAGCTCAGCGTCGCATTTAACGAAGCTTCGCTTAGCGGTAAAGTAAACTTCAAGGCGCCGACCAAAACCTATGGCGGCAGTACGCTTACCGGCGAACTCACTTATCGCGTTATGCTGGGCAAGCAGATTTTAGCTACGGGAAAAACGCAGCCCGGTGCTAACGTTTCAGCTGATGTTTCGGTAACAAAAGAAGGCTTGACGCGCTTCGTAGTACAACTGGAAAACGCTGCCGGCCCCGGCACGTATGCACGTATCGAAAAATGGATCGGCTATGATGAACCGAAGGCGATCGAGGACATAAAACTCACAATCGATAATGCGACCGGAGCGGTTAATTTAACGTGGCAGGCGCCGACGAGCACGATTCACGACGGCTATCTTGGCCCGTTGACATACGACGTTATGCGCTATCCGGACTCTGTTAAGGTGGTCACGAACGGAAGTGCGACCCAGTTTGCAGAAACCTTGCAGAAAGGTGAAATGATTTACTACACTTACGGCGTTTTAGCGCACAACGGTACGCAGCAGAGCGTTGAAAGCATGTCAAACGGCGTTATTCTCGGCGATACGGTCAGCATTCCTTACTTGGAAAACTTCAAAACGAGCGAATCAATGAATCTGTTTAAGATTATTGATGTCAATGGCGACGGAAAAACGTGGAAGTGGAATCCGTATGCAAGCTGGGATCCGGGCACGTCAGGACAGGCAGCTATATATCCATACAATCGTAACGCGGATGCAGACGACTGGATGCTGACGCCACCAGTTCATTTGAAGAAAGGTTTCCTCTATCATGTTGCTTTCAAAACGAAATCGCGCATGGAAAAATACAAAGAACGCCTGGAAGTGAAATTCGGCAAGGGAGACAAGGCAGAAGATATGACCGATGAAATATTAGCTCCGACAGATATCTCTTCGAAAGATTATATCACTTATGAAAAAGACCTCAAGATTGATGCTGACGGTGAATACCGCATCGGTTTCCACGCTTTAAGCCCTAAGAATCAATTCTTCCTTTACATTGACAGCATTTCTATCGAAAAGGGCGTCTCATTCAGCGCACCCGACACGGTATCGAACTTGACGATCACGCCCAATCCGCAAGCTGCAAAGAAAGCAACGATTACGTTTACAACACCTACGCTGGATATTGCAGGCAAACCGTTGAGCGGTCTCTTCCGCTATACAGTCGAACGCAAAGGCAAGGGCGTCGTGAAAATGGTGGAATATCCTGCTCGCGGCAAACAATACACCTTTGAGGACGAAGTTGAAGAAAATGGTTTCGTTACATACACCATCTATTGTACCAACAAAGACGGTGACGGCCGCAGACTGAACAAAACGGTATACGTGGGACTCGACGTTCCGAAAGCACCGACTAACGGCCGCTTGACAGACCAACAAAGCAGTATCAAGATAGATTGGGATGCTGTAGAAGGAGTAGGTAAGAACGGCGGTATAGTACTTCCGGAAAATGTTACCTATCAGGTATACAATATTGTATATGATAAACAAGGCAACCCAAGCGCAGAAATTTTAGATGATACGAAGCAGACAACTTATCAGGTAACTCGCAACACGGAAGAGGGTAATCAGGAATTTATTCTTTATGCACTCTCTGCCACAAACGATGCGGGAACAAGTAAGTTGACCGCAACAAAGGGATTGGTAATAGGTACGCCTTACGCGTTGCCGATCGAGGAATCTCTACCGGGAGGGCGATTAAATCTGCTATGGTGGATTGAGCGCTCAGGCAGTTCTTCGTTCGCCATTACGACCAACAAAGCATATGATAACGACGGCGGTGCGTTTATTTCAACACGAAAGCTGCAGGAGACGAGGCAAGCCTCAATTCCGGTAAGATTTCACTGAAAGATACAAAGCACCCGCAAATCGCTCTCTACCACTATTCTACTCCGGGCAAGCCCATCAAACTTGAAGTAGAAGTGCGCAAACCGGATAATACGATTGTAAAAGTCGGACAATTCGACTACGCAACTTATACAGGCCAAGAAGGCTGGCAAAAGATGGTATGCGATCTTGACGCGAATCAATTTGCCAAGGAGCGCTACATCCAAATCGGCATCCATATCATCGGCGGCGAAATAAATACACCGCTTTGGTTCGATAAGATTAGCTTGCGCGATCTCAACGAACGCGACTTGAAAGCTTCCATCTCTGCACCGGAAATGATGATGAAGGGCGAAACTGCACGCACCACGATTTCCGTAGAGAACTATGGCGTAGAAGCAATCAACACTTACAAGGTACGCCTCACGGCCGGAAATGAACTTGTGAAAGAAATTGCTTCAGAACAAGCTATTCAATCAGGCGAAATTCGCGAAATCGCTATAGACTACAAGGCAAACGTCTTAATCGAAGGCAACAGCATTGCACTCAAGGCAGAAGTCATCTGCGATGAAGACCAAAACAAGGCCGACAATGTTTGTGAAGCAACCGTAAAATTAAAGGATTCAGAGTTCCCGAAACCGGAAAATGTAACGGCTCAAGCCAAAGGAGGCACGAACGTATCGTTAAATTGGAGTGCTCCATCCTCAACTTCGCAAACCATCACGGAAGACTTTGAATTCTATATGCCTTGGTCAATCGACACGTTCGGAGACTGGACGACTATCGATGCCGACGGCGGTATCACGGGTGGTTTCTGGAGATCTTACCCATACAAACACCAGGGCACGCCGTTTGCATTCATCGCCTTTAATCCGGAGAACCTCTTCACCGGTTGTATCGAAGCCAATCCGGGTATTGCGCCGCATTCAGGTGATCAATATCTGGCTGCCGTTTACACGTCAAATGAAGATGGAACCGACTTCTTAGACGCCGACAACTGGCTGATCAGTCCGAAGCTCTCAGGAGCAGCGCAAAAGATCGACCTTTGGATAAACAACTTCAAGGCTAAGTCTAAGGACTATGTAGAGCAAATCGAAATACTCTACTCTACTACCGGCCGCAATAAGGAAGATTTCCAAAAGATCGGCGATACGCACACCATTAGCGGAGGTGTTTTCCAAAACATCGCCGTAGATCTGCCCGAGGGAGCGAAATATTTCGCAATCCACCACATTACCGACAAAGACAATGTCTGCCTCTTGATGCTCGACGACGTAACATTCACAAAGGGCTACGATGCTCCAAAGGGATACAACGTATATAGAGACGGCAAGTTGGTAATAGGCCTCGATGGCAACACGATGAAACTTGACGATAGTGCAGACACCGAAGGTGCGCACACGTATGGCATCACTGCTGTCTACGAAAAGGGCGAGTCGCAAGCCATTCTGATCAACGTAACCACGGCATTGCAACTGATTGAGGCGCTATCCGGTCAGCCAATCGACATTTACACGATCGACGGCCGCCTCATCGCCAAGGGGCTCAACAGTCTGCCTCGACTCGAACGCGGTATCTACGTCATCAATGGCCAAAAGGTGGTAATCAAATAACAACTACCCGCCATTAGTGACCATACACTTTTACGGCAACCTCTCCACCACAGGAGGTTGCCGTTTTTTCAGCCCGCAAGGGACCAAACTCCCCCCACACATCCCACCGCACCCACGCTGACATCCCCGCACACGAAGCCCCCCCTCCCACATACGCCGCCGCAAGCGACTCTTCAGAAAGCTCTCCATCTCCAATCGCCAACCTGCCGCCCCCACAACTCTTTATACCGGTAAACCTACGCCCCGCCCAAAACCATAGACCATCGACCAACGCAGAACTACAAAGAAATAACGCCCCGTTTTATAAGCCGGCAACAAGAAAACCACGCCCCGAGCACCAATTCCCCATCGCCCCCTCCTAAGAAAAACCTTTTTATCACGAGCGCAAACCTTTATCCTCACGAGCGTAGACCTTTTTTATCACGAGCGCAAGCTCTTTTCATCACGAGCGCAAGCCCTCCACTTCAAGCCGCCGCCTCTCCACGTCAGAGCGAAAGCGTCTGATAATAAGAAGCGTAAAGAAAAAGGCGCGACATCCACACCACGCCGCACATCGCCCGAAAAAAATTTCACCAACCCATCGGCCCTCACAAAGCAGAAAAAGCACTTTTTGCTTGCATACTCAAAGAATAGTTTGTAATTTTGCGCCGATTTAGAGTCCGTTGGGGCAAAACAAGAGAAGCTGATCGGCATCCGCCTCGCGGAGAAATCCGTTATTTAACAAAACATCAATGTACGCAATCGTAGAAATTAACGGTCAGCAGTTTAAGGCAGAAGAAGGCAAGAAGCTCTTCGTAGCTCACATCCAAGCCGCAGAAGCTAATCAGACTGTTGAATTTGAGAAAGTTTTACTCGTAGACAACGACGGCACAATCAACGTTGGCACACCGACAGTGGCCGGCGCAAAAGTTGTTTGCGAAGTGATCACGCCGCTGGTTAAAGGCGAAAAAGTATTGGTCTTCCACAAGAAGCGCCGCAAAGGCCATCGCAAACTCAAAGGCCATCGCCAACAGTTTACAGAGGTCACAATCAAGAATGTAATTGCTTAACTCCAAAAACGTAGAAGAAAATGGCACATAAGAAAGGTGTAGGTAGTTCTAAGAACGGCCGCGAATCAGCTTCGCAGCGATTAGGTGTTAAGATTTGGGGCGGCCAATATTGCCAAGCAGGCAATATCATCGTCCGTCAGCGTGGTACGGCTCACTATCCGGGCAAGAATGTCGGAATGGGCAGTGATCATACGCTTTATGCCCTTGTTGAAGGCACGGTAACGTTCCGTAAAGGTAAACACTTCGGAAAAGCCCAACCGCAGCGTAGTCTCTGTTGAGCCCAAAGCTGAAGCTTAACCATCCATAAAGAAAGAAAACGGGATGGATGCGGCAACAGCCAAAATCTATCCCTTTTTTCATTCTCTGAAAGGTAAGAAAAAGGAGGTCGTGCGGACAACGCATAACCTCCTTTTTACATTCTAACGCCGCAAAACCCATAGTGCACAACCACACGACACAACTGATATGACTACTATCCAAATACAATCGGAAGCCGACTTACCTCAAGCCGCGCGCAGCTTCATCGCCGCGATGCAAGACCGCACCATCTTCGCTTTTTATGGTAAGATGGGCGTCGGTAAAACCACGTTCATCAAAGCCCTCTGCGAGGAAATGGGCATCGTTGACGTTATCAACTCGCCCACCTTTGCCATCGTCAACGAATATCACAACGCAGCGGCCGATCGGCGCATCTTCCATTTCGATTTCTACCGCATAAGGCGCTTGGAAGAAGTCTACGATATGGGCTATGAGGATTACCTCTACTCCGGCGACGTCTGCCTGCTCGAATGGCCCGAACTCATCAAGCAATTGCTACCCGAAGAGACCGTCCGCGTCAACCTTACGGAAAACGCCGACGGATCTCGCACGCTGACAATGGACTAAACGCTCCGCCAAACGGCGCGCGGCACGCCCCAAGTTCAGCCGGTCGCCACAGCATCTCGGACAGCGCCGGCCCGCCCCAAAAGCGCAGCGACTCGCCACCGAACAGCCGCATTAAATTCTCGGCCGGCAGCCATAAAATATGCCCCTAAGCTGAAGCGCTTAGGGGCATATTTTTATATCGTAGCGGCCGCAGCCTCGCAAACCTATTTCCAGTCGCCCGGTTTCGTACCTATGCGGTAATAACCTTTGAGTTGGATCTCCATAATCAGCATCGAGCCGGCAGGAAGTTTGCCATAATTGCTCGGAAAGTAAGCCAAATCAGCCGGAATATACAGACGCCAGTGATCGCCGATACGCATTTTCATTAACGCGGTGGCCACTGCGGCGCGCCAATAGCCGACGCCAAACTTCGCCGGCGCAGACATCGTCGGACTAAATATGTCTGCCGGGTTCACACTTTGGCCCGAATGCGCCATAAGTTTGCCTTCCGGATGCTGCGTAGTCGGCATCAGGCGCACCGTATAGTTAATTCGCACCGTGTCGGTAAAGTATGGCGATCCGCTGCCCGTACCGCGCTCCAAGATTTGCACACAAAGCGTGTCGCGATACTTGACTTGCGACTCACCAGTCAGCGAAAACTTTCGCATCAGTCTGTAATCGCAATTCGCTTCCCAGGCGTTGCCGTATTGCGCTTTGGCTGTCGCAATATTTTGGCGGGCCACGTTGAGCTGCGTTTTGAATGCAGCCTCGTTACGGGCCTTCCAATTATCAAACTCCGGGTCTTTTGGCTCTACGTTTTCCTGACAAGCCACCAGCAAAATAAGACCTGTGAGCAAGAATAAGATTCGTTTCATCATAATTCAAGAAGCTTTTGAAAGCCGAAGCGGCTATTGAAGTTGCTTAAGTAAGGACGTGATCGAAACCTTGTCCTCTATCAGCGCACGAAGTTGCTCTACCGGAACGCGCTCTTGCGTCATCGTATCGCGATCACGCAGCGTCACCGTATTTTCTTTGAGTGTGTCGTGATCAATCGTGATACAATAAGGCGTACCTATGGCATCGGCGCGACGATAACGCTTTCCGATCGTATCTTTCTCCTCGTATTTGCAGTTGAAGTGGAATTTAAGTTCGTTCATAATCTCACGTGCCTTCTCGGGCAAGCCGTCTTTGCGAACGAGCGGCAAGACGGCCAACTTCACAGGCGCCAAGGCAGCCGGCAAGCGCAAGACTACACGCGTCTCGCCGTTGTCTAATTTCTCTTCCGTATAAGCGTGGCACATCACAGATAGGAACATGCGGTCTACACCGATTGATGTTTCAATATCGTAGGGCGTATAACTTTCGTTCGTCTCCGGATCGAAGTATTTAATGCTCTTACCTGAAAATTCTTCGTGACGGCGCAGGTCGTAATCAGTGCGAGAATGGATACCCTCAACCTCCTTGAAGCCGAAGGGCATCTTAAATTCGATGTCGGTGGCTGCGTTGGCGTAGTGCGCAAGCTTTTCGTGGTCGTGGAAACGATAACATTCCGCGCCGAAGCCCAAGGCTTGGTGCCACTTCATACGCCATTCCTTCCACCGATTAAACCATTCGTGCTCCGTGCCCGGCTTTACGAAAAACTGCATCTCCATCTGCTCAAACTCGCGCATACGGAAGATAAACTGGCGGGCCACGATTTCGTTGCGAAAGGCTTTACCGATCTGCGCGATGCCGAAGGGGAGCTTCATACGTCCCGTCTTCTGCACGTTCAGATAGTTGACAAAAATGCCTTGTGCCGTCTCCGGACGCAGATAGATGGCCGATGCGCCCTCGGCAGTACTGCCAACCTCTGTCTTAAACATTAAATTGAACTGCCGCACCTCGGTCCAGTTGCGCGTGCCACTGATCGGATCCACGATTTCTTCGTCGATGATGATCTGATACAAGGCTTTGAGGTCGTTGGCGTTCATTGCCTCCTCATAGCGCTTGTGGAGCGCGTCGCGGCGCGTTTGATTATCAATCACGCGCTGATTTGTGGCGCAGAATTGCGCCTCATCAAAGGCATCACCAAAGCGTTTGCGCGCCTTAGCCACCTCTTTCGATCTTTTCTTCGTATTTCGCAATCTGATCTTCGATCAACACGTCGGCGCGGTAGCGTTTTTTGCTGTCGCGGTTATCGATCAACGGATCGTTGAACGCATCGACGTGGCCCGAAGCCTTCCATACCGTGGGATGCATGAAGACTGCGGAGTCGATACCTACGATATTTTCGTGGAGCAGCACCATACTCTGCCACCAATATTGCTTGATGTTATTCTTTAGTTCTACGCCGTTTTGCCCGTAGTCGTAAACGGCTCCGAGGCCATCGTAAATATCACTGCCGGGAAAGACAAATCCATATTCCTTGCAATGGGCTACGATTTTCTTAAATACATCTTCTTGCGCCATACTTCTAATTTCCTGCTTTATATATTTGAGGCAAAATTACATTTTTCTCCCGACATACATCTTCTTGCCCGCATTTAATTGCGCCCTACCGATTGTGAAGGCTTCCTCCGCAAATGGCAGTGCGCAGCGACGGAATGACTCTCGCCATTGTCCCGATTGCCGTGGGACATACTATATATATAATGTCTGCCTACGCACTTTTCGAGCAGCCAATCGGGGCGAGCTGCGCGAAAAGTTGGCTGCTGATGCTGTCGCGCCTCATAAGTCGACTACAAAACTTGGGCACGCCTTGCCGGAATAGGCATTGCACGGCACGGCGCGAAAGCTCTCGCTTCGTTTGCTCCCACCAAACGATGGTTTGCTCCCACCAAACGATAGTATGCTCCGACCAAACGATGGTTTGCTGCCGCCAAACGAAATAGAAAAGCGATGCGAGGGTGAACAGCGAGGCACTGCGCCGCACAAAATAAGCACGTAGTCAACTCATTTTCAAATCGTCCTCCTTAAATATCCCTGTTCGCTTGCACCGCAGCCTACGCTTAGCCGCAAAATTGGGATCTGCCACATCATTATCCGGAACCTCCGCGCTCGCCACGGCACTATAATCGGCGCTGAATAAGAGAAAAACTGTCAAAATGGCAGCATGTGTGACAAAAAGTTAGTTGTTTTGCAGTTTATCTGCGAAAAACACCATAAAATCCGGTTGGCACACGACTTGCGATAGGATAAAGTGTAAACAAAGGTCGAAAGGCCGGAGAATAAAGCATATAATATAACCAAACAAATAAAGAAAGGAGATTTAATTATGGTACCTGTAAGAAAATATGATCAAAACTGGTTGCCCAATTGGTTTGACGATTTTTTTGATAACGAGTGGATGCGCAAGGCAAATGCCACCGCGCCGGCCATCAATGTCTTAGTCGATGAGCAGCAATACGAAGTTGAGGTTGCTGCGCCGGGCATGACGAAGGACGATTTCAAGATCCACGTCGACGCTGACAATAACCTCGTCATCGAAATGGAGAAGCAGCAAGCCAATACGACCGAAGGGGACGAAAAAACCAAGGCACGCTACTTGCGTCGCGAGTTTTCGTATACCAAATTCAGTCAGACGCTGATCCTGCCCGAAGATGTTGACAAGCAAAAGATTGGCGCAAACGTAGAAAACGGCGTATTGCACATTACGCTTCCCAAACTCACGCCGGAGCAGAAGCAAGAGACGCTGCAACAGATCGAAGTGAAATAAATATTTTTAGGATTTTTTTCCATTGAAAATAAGCCGCAGGCCCTCCGCTTGCGGCTTATTGCGTATGTTTTGCTTACATCGGGAAAGTTTTTTCTGCAAGGAGTGGAGAAATACGTTGTAAAACTTTAATTTTGCAGCATCAATTTGTAGCATACAACTAAATTCTTGCTGTATTATGGCAGATCATTACAAACTTTTCCTTGCTGCGCTGACGCCGGCTTTTGCCGTCTGTGCGCACGCTCAAGTGACGACGTCCGCGCTTGGCGGCCTCATCACTGACGAAAGCGGCCAACCGGCTGTCGGCGCGACCATTCGCGCCATTCATACGCCGAGCGGTACGCGCTATACGGCTACGACGAACGCCGACGGCCGCTTTACGATTCAGGGTATGCGCCCCGGCGGCCCCTATACCGTGCAGGTAACTTACTTTGGCTACGGTACGAAATCAGTCGACAAACTCTTTTTGCAATTGGGCGATCAGTTGCCCTTCGATCTCCAACTGAAGCCGAACGAGAGCGAACTTTCGGAGGCTGTCGTTACGGCTGTCGGGAAGAGCCGCGCAGGCGCCGGACAGAATTTCTCATTGCAGAAGATTACGACTACGCCGACCATCGACCGCAACATATTGGAGGTGGTAAAATTTTCGCCGATGGCTATTTCGAGCAAGACGGGTGGCATCTCTTTCGTGGGATCTAACAACCGCTACAACTCGTTCAACATCGACGGCGTCGTAGCTAACGACGTCTTCGGCTTGTCGGCGGGCGGCACAAACGGAAGCGGATCCGGTGCAAACCCAATCAGTATGGACGCTATCCAAGAGGTGCAAGTTGTCGTTGCGCCTTATGATGTGCGCCAAGGCGGATTTACGGGCGGCGGTATCAACGCCGTGACGAAGCAAGGTACGAACACGATGCACGGTTCGGCTTATGGCTTTTTCAATAATCAAAATATGTATGGGCGCTATAGCGCTGCGCGCGACCACACTTACAATAAACTGCCCACGCAATACGAACGCACTTTCGGCGCAACGCTCGGCGGCGCTTTCATGAAGGACAAGCTCTTCTATTTCGTAAGCTTTGAGCACAAGAAATCGAGCTACCCTTCAAGCATTTACCCGGGTTATACGGACAAATACATCTCTGCTGCCACGGCGCAGCAAATCGCTGATCGCTACTTTGCACTTACCGGCATCCGCGAGAGCTTTGGCCAGCGCGATGTAGATAGCCGAAGCAATAGTTTCTTGGGCCGCTTGGACTGGAACATCGACGAGTCGAACAAACTCTCGTTCCGCTATCAATATAACGAGGCTTACCGCGACGCGTATGGCGCCAACGCGAAGACATACTTCTTCAACAATTCGGCATATCGCATCGCCAACGAATCGCACTCGTTCGTAACTGAGCTCAACAGCCACATCACTGACGCGCTCTACAACGAACTCCGCGCCAGCGCAAGCATCGTCAAGGACCACCGCGAAGTGCCTTATCAAGGCCCGACCGTAGAGATCGCCAACGTAACCGGCGCCGACGGCAAGACGAATACGAAAGTCAATATCGGTACGGAATTTTCCAGCGGCGCAAACGCGCTCTACCAGCGCATTTACTCGCTCGAAGACAACCTGTCTTGGTATCTCGGCAACCACACACTCACCTTCGGTACGCACAATGAGTTCTACCACATTCAGAACACGTTCATCCAAGGCTCAAACGGTACGTGGTATTTCCAAACCCTCGACGATTTCTTGAAAGATAATCCTTACAAGTTCTTCTATCAATATACTGATCCTACTGCGCCCCGCGTCAACGGCAAGCTTGATCTATGCACCGGCAATGAGCGCCGGACAGTTCGGATTCTACGCACAGGATAAGTGGAACGTGACTTCGCAATTCAACTTCACGCTTGGCTTGCGCGTGGATATACCTATGTTCTTCAACCGTCCGTCTGTCAACACGGCCTTCAACACGTATGCCGACTCAAAACACTTCGGTGTTCACACGGGCGACGTTCCGAATGCTCGCGTAATGTGGTCTCCGCGCCTCGGTTTCAACTGGCACGTTGACCAAGCGCACCGCACGCTGATTCGTGGTGGTGTGGGTATCTTCACCGGCCGCGTTCCGTTCGTTTGGATCTCGAATGCGTTCACCAACACCGGCGTAGAGAAGAAGGGCACAACAATCACGAAGAGCGTCCCCGGTATGGCCAATTACCACCAAGCCATTCAAGACGTCATCGCGGCGGGCGCAACGAAAAAACCCGAGATTGCAGTCGTTCAAAAGAGCTTCAAATACCCGCAAGTATTCCGTGCTAATCTCGCCGTAGAGCAGACTTTGCCCGGCAACGTCAAGTTGCAGTTGGAGGGTATCTACTCCAAGACGATAAACAACGTATTCTTCGAAAACTTAGCTTTGACGAAAGTCGGCGAAGTCTATGCAGTTCCCGGCGTAAACGCAAGTGCAGCGCCTTTCTACAGCAATGCCTCCAGCGCCTACGAAAATATCATCAACCTCAAGAACACGAACAAAGGCTACAGTTACGCTTTGAGCGCACAACTTGAGAAATATTTCGACTTCGGTCTTGATGTTGCAGCCAGCTATACCTATGGTCGCTCAAGAAGTGTCAACGATGGAACCAGCTCTGTGGCTTATTCCAACTGGAAATTCAACTACTCACGCGACACGAACGGCCCCGGCGAAATGGGTTATTCAAAGTTTGACATCCCGCATCGCGTTATGGTGCGCCTCAACTACAACTCACCGAAATACTGTCAAGGTTGGTTGAGCACATCAGTTGGCATCGTCTACACCGGAACTTCCGGCGGACGCTACAGCCTCACGATGAACGAGAAAGACGACTTCAATGGCGACGGCTGGCGCGGAAACAACCTCCTCTACATCCCGACGAAAGACGAGTTGAGCAAAATGAACTTCATCGCGTCTACGGATAAGAAGGGCAATGTTACCACTGCCGATCAAGCACGTCAACTCTTTGAAGACTGGATTCAAGGCAACAGCTACGCAAGAACTCACCGCGGCCAATACGCAGAGCGCAATTCTTGCATGACCGATTGGAAAACAACATCGACCTCCACTTCGGCCAGAGCATCCACTTGAAGAATCTCGTTCGCCTCGAGTTTACGCTCGACGTAATCAACTTCACCAACATGCTCAACAAGCGTTGGGGTACGACCTACGGAAATGCCTACAACGTGAGTCCGATTATGGTAAACAAGATCGTAACGACGGGCGCTGCCGGCAACATCGTAGCCGAGCCGAGCTATACGTACAACCCCAATGCTAACCCCACGCCGAGTGATATCGCAAGTCGCTGGCACATGCAATTGGGTTTCCGCATCGCTTTCTAAGCCTTGCGACCACGCCAACCTAAAAGCGGCGCGACCTCCTCAGGTTGCGCCGCTTTTGCGTTGGATTATGATGGCTCTTGTTCCTCCCTCAGCAGGCCGGCATCCGCGGCGCAGCGCCCAGCTCGCCCGTCCACGAACCTACAACCCTTTACCCGACAAGGCGTTCCCCTTAACCGGCCGCCTCGCCAAACATGCCGAAGGCGCCCATCGCCTATATATATAATGTGTCACCGTCTGCGCGTCGAAGTATCCACTCTTGCGCCGCCCACTCCGCAATATATAAACAGGCGATCCTGATTCCCGCGAGGCCCTACGCGCTGTGCGCCGCGGCGGGCAAGTGCACCGCACGCCAAAGCCTCGTTTGATAAGACAACAAAAAGCCGCGCAAAGCTTTCGACCTTACTCCGCCCATTCAAGAGCGAAATCGAAAGCCTTGCGCGCGCTTCGCGTGTTTAATCAAGCGGTTACCACACCTTAACTAAAAGCCCACGTTGAAACCGACGCTAAACGTACTGAATTGTGGGCCGTGCCCGCTGCGCAGAACGCTGCAGGGGTTATATTGCACGTAGAAATTTATACCCTGATATCTCACCATAAATCTAAAGTCTACCGTCACGGGCGTCAGGGGAAGATTATTCTGTTCTTCCTCAATCTTTCGACCGTTCAGTTTATATTTTGTCAGCAATGACGATTGATGTTTCCACGCGAAATTCGTAATGACGCTCGCGCCCAACCAAACACTACAGTTTACCTTCCGCTGATAGCCCAGCTCGATGCTGTGATAAACAGCCTTCATGCGCGAATTATGCTTCGTAGAGCCGGCCGGGAAATCCTCAAAGCCCACAATGTGTCCGGGCAGATAAGTAAAGCGGCGATTGCCTTTCATCCTATAATTACGCCAACTGAAACCATAGATAGCATACATCCGATTCTTCTGCCAAGTGTAGTCTAAACCCAGAAGCTTAAAGCTCAACGCCACAGAGCCTCCCATCTTGATGTCGTAATCTTCCGGCGCGTCGATCGGTAAGAGCCATTCACAACCAAGGCCTAACATACTTAAGGTGACCGATCCCTTCCGTGACGTCGCGCACTTCTGACGAGTGTTCACATCGAGTCCGCCGATAGAAAACGTCCACCGATCCGCGTGTTCGTCCAGCAGCGTTTCGCTACCCGTGCGGCGCTGATAGGTATAATGATAAGCCGAATCAGCCCCCATACCTTTGATTTCCATACTACTTGTGCTATCGTTTTCCGTAATAATCACGCGATGCACGTCTTTCAAATCCACGACCGTATCATTCACCATCGCAGCGTTTGCCGTCATGCCAGCCATGGCAGAGAGCAGGAGTAAAGTTATAGTCTTCATATACTGATTAAATTTTCTTCGAGTTGAATATTCCTTGATTCATAGCTATGCACAATTGCCCAAAGCCTTATTTCGCAAAGCGCTGTTTCAATTCCGCCAGCGTTGCGTTGCCTTCCATATAGATCAGCGTCAGTGTGGGCGATGCACCGGCCCGCAGCGTATTGTTGCGATAAAAGATAAATCGATTCGTAGTCCCTGCCGAGCGCAGGCGGTAAAAGCCATAATACAGTCGGCCCTGTCGCAGTCCCGCTTCGCGGTCTAAAGCGCCCACGACGTCGGCTTTTACGCTTGCCTCAAACTCATTCACTTCAGCTGCCGAGGGTTTAATGGTCAAACTCCGAAAAAGATTCAACTTATAAGGTTTGAGTCGGTCGCCGCCGATCACCACCTCCGTCGCATCCTTGCGGTTGCGGAAGCGCTCACCGAAAAGATTGGCAATGTGCAAGCCCGTTTGGGCAAAGCCTGCCACTGATATCATGCAGCACAAAAGCAAGATCTCTATTCGTTTCATTCTCATTTCGTTTTATGGTTCATTGATGGTTGCAAACATATCATTCAAGGCGTGCTCCACGTTAGCCTCATCGGCAGGTCTTTGCGTGGCTTGCAGCGCGTTGTGCGCCTCGTTCATCACGCGAGTGGGGTCTGTGATGCGCTCGCCGCCCACATAGGCCACGCAGACGTCTTGCTCCTCGACGAGGGGGATAAAACGCGTGCCGGCAAAGATCAATCCGCCCACCACGGCTGCCACGGCCCATTTTCGCCCCGTGCGCTGCCAAGTCGTGCGTTTCCGCTTGGCGCGGTGCAGGCGTCGGCCCGTAGCGAGCAGGCCTATCACGGCGCGCACATCATCGTAGCGTGCGTCGGCCGCCTCCGGTTCTAAGAGCCAAAAGGCCAAGCGCCGCTCCTCCTCGGGTGTAGTTTCCGCCTCCCAGTAGCGTCTTACCAGTTCATCTAATGCCGCTTTGTTCATAATATACCTCCCTAATCAGTTTTCTAGCTCGCGAGAGCTGCATTCTTACAGCCGCCGGCTGCATGTTAAGTGTGGCCGCTATTTCCTCAAAGGCCTCTTCGCGCGTCTCCCTACGCTCCAAAATTTCGCGTTGTAGGGGCGTGAGTCGCTGATCTATGATCTGCTTGACGCGTCGATAGCGTTCGGCCGCCTCATCTTCCGCATCGGTCGCCTCAGCCGGGTCGCAGCCCTCCTCGAGTCGCGTTTCGCCCAACTTCTGTCGGCGGCGCAGTTCGTCGATGCCTATGTGTCGAGCCGTGACGTTCAGCACGCGCGCCGCTTCGTCGGCATCAGCCCAGCGCTCGCGCTCAGGCCAGAGTCGGCAGAAGGCTTCTTGCAGTGCGTCGTCGGCTTCATCTTCGCCCAACCACCTACTTAGCGTCGGTCGCAAGCGTCGGCGCAATCCGCTAAAGGCTGCCAGCAGCGGATTTTCGGTGGTTGTTACAGGTGATGACTTCATACTTTTTTGATGCGTTACATAAGCTTAACGCGGAGGGTGGAGATTTGTAACATCAATGTTTTACTTTTTTTCGTCAAGGGCGCTGTTTTTATCGATGCCATTGGCGGTTTTCATTCTTTAATAGTCTTATAATGAGATGAATAAACGAATTGTTTTTAATTTGCTTCCGATTGAAAAATAAACAAGCATTGATACCGATGGTGACCCGCGTATTGCGCCGCGCGCCGCCCCATTGCTACTCCGCACAGGCGGCTTCCTGCAACGCGAAGGGGCACAACAGCGCGCACCAAGGCTTGGTTTTCATAACGCCAACAAGGGGTTAACAAGGGCGCTCGGCCTACAAAGTTAGTTTGTTGTCGTGAGAACAAAGCCTTTTTCTCACGAGCGTACACCTTTTTTATCGTGAGCGCAAACCTTTTTTATCGTGAGAACAAAGCCGGCAAGTCGAAACGGAGCGCAAGGACGAGGGGCAAAGAGTGCTTAAAAAGCAAATGCGGGATTTGGCTTTTCAGCCGGAATCATTCGGCGGGTGGCGCGTATTTAGCCCGTTCGCGCTTGGGTAGCGTGGCAACGAGCGTGGCGTGGGCGCGGCGCAGGAGTTGGCGTATGAAATCGTCATCCAGCGTCCCCTCCAGTGAGACGGTAATCCAATGGCGCTTATTCATATGCCAACCGGGGCGCACTTCCTCGTAAGTTTTTCGGAGTTGGAGGGCCTCATCCGGCGGATACTTGATCGTAAAATTGTTAAACTCATCTACATCTACGAGGCAATACCAGCGATCGGCGACGCAGAAGACCAAGATTCCGCGCACCTCCGCCCGATGGGCCTCGGTAAAGGGCATTTTCTCGGTCGTGCCGGGCAGGGATAGGCAATAGTCGCGAAATTCTTCAATATTCATCAGTCGTTTCCTTTTCGTCAGTCATAAAAATTGCAATGGTCAAGGCTTGGGCGGCAGCCTACTTACTGCAAAGCAAACACAAAAAACAGATTCGAGCAAGGCGAGGGGCCAAAAATGAACGCGAAGGCGGACCTCGGCCGTCGGCATCTTGCAAAAATGGTCGCGACGCACCGGCTCGCACATACTCGGCGGCGCGAAACGAGCCGAAAAGCTTTTTTTTCGGTAACTTTGCCGGCGCTACTAAGCTCATTAAAGCAATGAAGCAATATCTTGACCTCTTAAACGAAATAAACACGCACGGCACGGTCAAACACGACCGCACGGGAACGGGAACGAAGAGCATTTTTGGACACCAAATGCGCTTCCGAATGGCCGATGGTTTTCCTTTATTGACGACGAAAAAGCTCCACGTCAAATCAATTATTCACGAACTTCTGTGGTTCATACGTGGGGAGACGAACATAAAATCGCTCAAGGAGGCCGGCGTCAGCATCTGGGACGAATGGGCGGACGAAAACGGCGACTTGGGGCCAATCTACGGCTATCAATGGCGCCACTGGCCCGACGGCCGCGGCGGGGAGATTGACCAACTGGCGCAGGCGGTGGAGCTGATTAAGCACAAGCCCGACTCGCGGCGCATCATCGTAAGTGCGTGGAACGTGGGGGACATCGAAAGGATGAAATTGCCGCCTTGCCACATTTTATTTCAGTATTATGTGGCCGACGGGCGACTCTCTTTGCAACTCTATCAGCGCAGTGCGGATACGTTCTTGGGCGTGCCGTTTAACATTGCAAGTTATGCGCTCCTCTTAATGATGACGGCGCAGGTCACTGATTTGGAGCCGGGCGATTTTATCTATACGACGGGCGATACGCACCTTTACTTGAACCACTTGGAGCAAGCGCGCCTGCAACTCACGCGCACGCCCGGCCCGCTGCCGACGATGCGCCTGAATCCGGAACGCCGACGCTTAGAGGACTTCCGCTACGAAGACTTTGAATTGATTGACTATAATCCGCAGCCTCACATCGCTGCACCGGTATCTGTTTGATCTTATGATTTCTATTATTTGTGCCATCGCGCAAAATGGCGCTATTGGCTACGACAACCATTTACTTTATCGCCTCTCGGCGGACTTGAAGCGCTTCAAAGCCTTGACGTCGGGGCATACGGTCGTGATGGGCCGACGCACGTTTGAGTCGCTCCCCAAGGGGGCTTTGCCCAATCGGCGCAATATCGTACTCTCGCGCACGGCTACGGCGTGGCCGAACACGGAGGTCTTTCCCTCACTGGACGAGGCCTTGGCAGCCTGTGCGCCGGACGAGGAGGTCTTCATCATCGGCGGAGCGGCGGTCTACGAGGCGGCGATCGGGCGGGCGGACCGTCTATGCTTGACGCTCATCGATGCGACACCGGACAAGGCGGATACGTTCTTTCCGGATTATGATAAGGCAGCGTGGCGCGAAACGCAGCGCGAGCATTACGCGGCCGATGAAAAGAACGAAGCAGATTTTACTTTTGTAGACTATATACGCAAATAAACAGAGGACATTGACTGATATGAGAATCTTATCTTTTATCTTGCTGGCGCTGTTTTCGCTACCCGTCAGCACGAGCCACGCGCGGCCGGCAGCGGAGAAAGGGCCGGCAAAAATTAAGAACGTGCGTCTGAAAATTATTGAGACATCGGACGTGCACGGCAACTATTTTCCTTACGACTTTATGGACCGTAAGCCGGGCGTAGGAAGCTTGGCGCGCATCGAAACCTATGTGAAGGGGGCGCGAAAGCAGATGGGCGCGGACAAGGTCTTGCTCCTCGACAACGGGGATATTCTGCAAGGACAGCCAACGGCTTACTACTATAATTATATCGACACGACGTCGACGCACGCTTGCGCCGCGGTGCTCAACTATATGCGCTATGATGCGGCAGCAATGGGCAATCACGATGTGGAAACGGGACACGCGGTCTATGATCGTTGGGTGAGAGAGTGTAAATTTCCGATGCTCAGCGCCAATACGATTGAGGTAAAAACGGGAAAACCCTATTGGAAGCCTTATACGATTATTCGGAAGGGCGGCGTGCGCATCGCTGTGCTGGGTATGCTGACGCCGGGGATCCCGACGTGGCTTCCGGAAAACTTGTGGCGCGGCTTGCGCTTCGACGACCTTGTGCTCACGGCGCAAAAGTATATGCCGGAAATGCGCCGCCAAGCGGACCTCGTCGTGGGCTTGTTTCACAGCGGCGTAGGGCGCGAGGACGCCACGGGAACGCTGAATGAAAACGCTTCGCTGCAAGTGGCGCGCGAGGTGCCGGGCTTCGACATTATTCTCTGTGGGCACGATCATCGACAGGCTTGCCGCACGATTGCGAATAAGCAGGGCGGCATCGTGCAGATCTTAAACCCCGCAGCCAATGCGGGCTTTGTGGCCGTGGCGGACGTGAGTTTCGATGCGCAGGGGCGCAGGACGATCACGGGGAGCATTGTCGATGTGCGCGACTTAGCACCGGATGCGGACTTCGTAAAGGAGTTTTCGCCGCAGATTGAGGCGGTGAAGGCGTTTACGGGTGCGGTGATCGGCTACAATAAGATAGCCATTGATACGCGGCCTTCTTTCTTTGGGCCTTCGGCTTTTGTAGACTTTATTCACCAACTGCAAATGCGCATCTCGGGCACGTCGCTCTCGTTTGCTGCGCCGCTGGCGTTTGACGCCTCTATTCCGGCCGGAGAGATTCACGTGAGCGATATGTTTAACCTTTACCGGTATGAGAACCAACTCTATACAATGCGGCTCTCAGGAAAGGAAATCAAAGGTTTCTTGGAATACAGTTATGCCAACTGGGCTAACACGATGCAGCAACCGACGGACCACTTGCTGATTTTTAATCCGAAAACGATTGAGGCGAAAGAGACTTGGCAGCGCTTGGCACACCCGAATTACAACTTTGACTCGGCAGCGGGCTTGATCTATACGGTCGATGTGCGCCGTCCAAAAGGTGAAAAGGTACACATCATCAGTTTGGCCAACGGCGAACCTTTTGATTTGGAGAAAAAAGATTATCTCGTGGCGGTCAATTCTTATCGCGGCAATGGCGGCGGCGGACTCCTGACGCAGGGAGCCGGTATTCCGAAAGAGGAATTGCCGAAGCGCATCGTCAAAAGTACGGACAAGGACTTGCGTTTCTACCTGATACAGGAAATTAAACGCCAAGGCACGATCGCCCCAAAAGCGCTAAACCAATGGAAGTTTGTGCCGGAAGACTGGGCCACGAAGGCAGCTCACGCGGATTCGCTCATCCTTTTCAAATAAACGGATAGGCGGAGGCATACATTATATATAAGGCGCCACAGGCCCAACACGGCATCGGCACTTGCGCGTCATCATTGACTGTATTTGGGAGAGAAGCACCGCAATCGCTTTTCTCCGCCACGCGAAAGGGACTTAAAAGCGCCGCCATCCCGACAAACTAAAAAGAAGGCCATAAAAAAAGCGTCTTTTTGCCTGTTCTATGAAAAATAGTGTTACTTTTTGCGGCCGATTCCCCTATGCTAATCGGCCGCAAACTTTTTACCGACAACGCATAGCAAACAAAGGATTCACAAAGCCAAGGAGAGGTGCTCGAGTGGCTGAAGAGCACGCCTGGAAAGCGTGTAAACGTCAAAAAGCGTTTCGGGGGTTCGAATCCCCTCTCTCCGCTAATAGGCTTCAAAAGGACTTCACAAAGGTTGTCAATTTAGCCTTCAAAAATTAGCTAATCGTTGTAAAATCAAGGTTTTACAACGATTTTTTTCTTTGTATATACCTCTATCGCCTGACGGCATAACCCTATGTTTTGACAGTCATCATTCGGTCAAATTCTGCTACATAAACTGCTACACAAAAATTGTAGCAATAAAAAAATGTAGCAGTGACGGGATTCTGAATACCATATTGACGGCATCAATTCTTTCTGTTTCAGTATGTTATATATTAACTTTGCAGCCGAGTGCTACACAAAAGAATGATGCATTATGAGAACAAATTTCAAGGTATCCTTCTACCTACGCTCAAACTATGAGAACAAAGAAGGAAAGTCGCCTGTAATGCTCCGTGTATTCCTTAACGGAGAAATGGCAAATTTTGGCTCTACGAAAATATTCGTGACCAAGACTTCGTGGAATAATGCCACAAGCCGACTTAAAGGTCGGACGGCAGAAAGCTTGTCCGTCAATGCCGCATTGGACTCTATTTCAACTACATTGAATGGAATTTACCGCAAGTTTGAGGATGACGAATCCCTGTCATTGGAGAAAATCCGTTCTTTCTTTATAGGAAAAGACAGGGAGTACACAACTTTCCTCCCGATATTCGACAAGTTCAACGAAGACATCAAGCAGCGTGTCGGACACACCATCAGCAAAGACAGTCTGCAAAAGTACAGTGTTTTGAGAAGACATTTCTCAGAGTTCCTTATCCATAAATATGGAAGAAAGGATATAGGACTGACAGAATTCACACCATCCGTGGTACAAGACTTTGAGTTATATCTGAGTACTGTGGCAGGCTGCGCTTACAATACGTCGGTCAAGAAAATGAAGGCTCTCAAAACCGTAACCATATATGCACAAAAGCGTGGCTATCTCCTTCACGACCCCTTTCTCAATCATCGTTTCCACTTGGAGCCGGTAAACCGTGGTTTCCTCACGGACGAAGAAATCATGAAGATAGCCAACAAGGATTTCGGCATCCAGCGTTTGGAACTGGTAAGGGACGTTTTCATCTTCTCTTGCTTTACAGGGCTGGCATACATTGACGTGTCTAATCTCACACCGGACAACATCGTCACGCTCGATGACAAGCAGTGGATTATGACCAAAAGGCAGAAAACAAGCGTGGAAACAAATGTCCTACTTCTCGATATTCCGAAGCGCATCATTGCAAAGTATAGTGGAAAGACCTATCGGGACGGCAAACTATTCCCCATACTGACGAATCAGAAGACTAATGCGTATTTGAAAGAAATAGCCGACCTTTGCGGTGTCAAGAAGAACCTGACCTTTCACCTTGCCCGGCATACATTTGCCACTATGTCGCTAAGTAAGGGCGTTCCAATGGAAAGCGTGTCGAAGATGCTGGGGCATACGAATATTAAAACCACACAAATCTATGCCCGCATAACCAACAAGAAGATTGAGCATGACATGGAGCAACTTGCCGACAAACTCGGTAAGTTTAACAAGGCAATGGGAATCCGATAATATAATAATGTATAACCCCAAAAATAATGTGAATTATGGAAACGACAAAGAAAGAACTATCCTACTTCCGTCTAAAGTTGGAGAACTATCTCAGTGAGCATTTCCCCGAAATGCTGAGTGACAAACCATTCATAACGGCAAGAGCCGATGAAGCCCTTACCACCTACTGCGATGCTGTGGCACAAGGCTTTTCCCATCCCGAAGCGGAAACAATGGCAAGCGAAGTGTTGTATCAAGGACTGCACTTCTCAAAGTACGACACGCTTGTATCTGTCTTGGAGAATGAGTTTGAGAAAGAACTTCCCAGTCCGCTCCCGGAAAGACTTTCCCCGGTACTTCTGAAGAACAAGGCTGTGCAAAGCGTTTTCGACAAGTATGAACTCACGGACGATTTTGGCGCAAGTCCAGAGTACGATAAACTCTACACCGAACTGACAGGGACGATCGTTCTGCTCATCGAGGTCAATGGTCTGCCAACGATAGGCGGTGAGAACATGACTTGATGTAGCACCACACGGAGCTTTTGTAGTGTCAAGAGCCAAGATAAACGCTCCACTCCACACGACAAGAGTTTTGCAAACACTTGTCTTTGTGTAGTCTGCGCATCTTGTTATCGCTCTTGAACTATTAAAAGCTCCGATTATGAATACAATCATCATGAATCAAGACATTCACACACCTGCCTTCATCAAGGCAGACGTATCGAACAAAACCGATAAAATCAAGCAGCAGCCGACTTCTCCCAAGCAAGTCCGCCGCTTCTCTTGGACACGCTTCATCGAACTCGCTATCCTGCTTTCTATCGTTATCTGTGCCATTTGGCTTATCTCAAAGATAGTAACGCCGCAAGTCGTAACCGCCATCTCAGTCATTGCAGGTTTTCTGATACTACGCTTTATAGTCAGGATAATTCTAAAAGTGACAATTACGCTGCTGAGCATTCTCTTCTGGCTGGCAATTCTCTGTGCCATCTTGCTATGCGTGCTTTGAGAAGCACAGCTTTGTAAAACCTTCATTTATCGTTCATCAGGTGGTTATCTCACATTTCGAGATAGCCACCTTTTCTATTTCCCACTACGAGCGTTGCACTTTTGCTTCTTTTCCAATGCTCCACATGATGCGAAGTCAAGGAGACGGATGCTGTTCTCCTTTTTATCCGCAAAGGTAGTACGGGGCTTGTGGCTTTCAAAAGGTCTGTGCCGCTTGGTTTGTCTGGAAAATCTCCACACCTACGGGTTGTATTTTCCGACAAAACCTTGTGCAAGCCTCGCCCCGCTACCTTGATTTTGCTACAAAAAGGAATCAGCATACTCCGATCTTTGGACGCATAAAAAAAATGTCGCTATGGATAAGCAAAAAGTAAATACAACATCTTCGATGAACAGCAAAGGATATAGCTCCTCCTCTCATTACCGCATTAACCCTACGACTGACAAGAGTGAGCAAGTGTTGGCAATTAAGTTTGTACAATGGGACGTTCCCCCTTTGGAGAGCCTTTGTAATAGCAAGGTTTATCTTCTTCGTCTGAAACTCAATTGTGGCGAACAGATGAGCCGTGAAGAGAAAAATTGGCTATGTGAAGCGGTGAACTCAAACACCTACTTCCGCACAGCCGTGCCCCTGCAAGGCTGGAGGTTTGACTTCTTCGATGTACTGAAGAAATACCTTATCAATCAGTACGGACAATGGACAGAGTATTATGCACCCGACAGAACAAGTCTAAGAGCCTACCTATATGGACGCATCAGTCAGATAGTAGAAATCCCAAAATACTAAGCAATATGAAAGGTACAGAACATTTTACACGGACAATAGCCGAATATCTTAATCAGCGTGCTATGGCAGACCCATTGTTTGCCCCTAACTTGATGAAACCTAACAAGAACATAGAAGATTGTGTAACCTACATCTTAAACGAGGTAAAGAAAAGCGGTTGCAATGGTTTCGACGACGATGAAATCTATTCTATGGCAGTGCATTATTTTGACACGGACAATATCAACATCGGCAAGCCTCTCAATTGTCATATCGCCGTAAACCACGTGGTACAACTCACAGAAGAGGAAAGGCAGAAGCACGCAGGTGCGCCATTGAGCAATACCAACACGCACAACTTGCCAAGCTGCGCAACCACAGCGAGCCTACCAAGAAAGTAGAAACCAAGATTGTACAACCCTCTTTATTCGATTAAGACGATGAAACCGAGAAACAAATTTGAAAAGGCAGTTTTGGAACAAAGCAAGCATCTTCGCCCAATAACCAAGACACAGAGCAAATGGGCTTTCCGTGAGTGCATAGACCACTTTGCCTACCGCTTGCCAAAAGGTCGCACCACTTGTATGGATTGTGGGCATAGTTGGATAATGAACAAACATAGAGAAACTTGCACTTGCCCTCATTGCAGGGCAAAGTTGCAGGTCAAGGAAACCTTTGAGCGTAAATTGCAGCAGAAGCGGTATTTCACCACGCTAACCGCTTGTGGAGAGTATCAAGTATTGCGTATGTTCCTCCTTGTTGTGGGAATGGAGAAAGGCAGTAAGGCACAATATCACGCACTTGAAATCGGTCAGTATTGGTGGAACGCAAAAGGACGGCAAGCCATTGTTGCCATTCCACGCACATTGGGCAGATATGTTGATACCTTTTCTTACTATACCCCTATGGCTATCCGTAACGACAATGAAGCCTACCGATATGCAGCCTATTCGCAGATATATCCTAAATTCAAGGTTACAGACACACTCCGCAGGAATGGATTTGAGGATGATTTTCACGATATAGCCCCGACAATATTCATTCCTGCATTGCTTTCTGACAGCCGGGCTGAAACATTGATGAAAGCAGGACGAATAGAGCATTTACGCTATTTCCTCAATAGTTCCTGCAACTTCGACAATTATTGGCAGTCCTACAAGATAGCTAACCGCAACGGATATGAGATAACCGACATTTCCCTATGGTGCGACTATGTTGATATGCTCCGCAGACTGGGAAAGGACATACACAGCCCGAAATATCTTTGTCCTGCCGACCTCAGAGCCGAACACGACCGTAGGCATACGGAACTGCTCACGCAAAGAGAAAAGGAGGAACTTGCCAAGAAACAGCAAAAGGCGATAGAAAATGAAAAGCGTTTTCAAGAACTCAAATCCAAGTTCTTCGGCATCCATTTCACAGACGGAACAATCCAAGTCCATGTATTGGAAAGTGTACAAGAGCATCTGGAAGAAGCCGTATCAATGCACAATTGTCTATTTCCAACGAATATTATCTTAAGGAGGACTCACTTATCCTATCGGCTACCATTGAGGGCAAGCGGATAGAAACGATAGAGGTATCATTAAAGACATTGGAAGTGGTGCAAAGTCGTGGACTGTGCAACAAGAACACGGAATACCACGAGCAGATAGTAAACCTTGTCAATGCCAACCACAAATTGATAAGGCAGAGAATGAAAGCAACGGCATAGTAAAATAATTAAATTATCAGAGAAATGAAAACAGAGATTGAAAACATTATCTATAACTGTGCGGACGAGATACCGCACATACTCATCAGGGTTATCAACGCAATAACCCTATCCGACAACGAGAAAGAGTTAAGGACGGCAATAGGCAAAATAGCCGAAGAAACAGAACTTGACAAGTTCTTTGCATACGGCTATGGCGCACATCATTTTTGGCTTGTACACCGCAAATTATCCAATGGAGAGCCAAAGGAATACAGATTATTAAAGGTTGAATTTTAAGATTGGAAATTATGAAGAAGAAACAAAGATTTTTGGTCTATACACAATATGTTTTTGACGGCGTATTCGATGTTGTAGCAGAGAGCAAGAAGGAAGCACTGCAGAAAGTCCTGCAAAATTGTGGGTTGGTTATGGGTGGAAGCATTCACAGCACCTTACCCGATGATGAGATAAATTGGGCGTTTGACAGACACCCCAATAAACGAATAGGCAGAATAACGAAAGTGTAGAAACAGCACCTTGAATAAGACAAAGAGCCACACAAAACGGAAATTTGCGTGGCTTCTTTTCTTTTTCTTTAAACGAGCAGGCGACCAAAGAAAAGAAGCAAAAGAAAGTCTCAGAAAATCAAATACACAGTGTCACGTTGATGATGTTTTCATTTTACCCATAAAGTTAGTCTATTTCCGATTTTATACTTTAAAATAGAGGATTCTATTGTATATTGAGATAAAAATTCTTATCTTTGCTATTATGAATTTAATTTTCGAATAGTCAACCCATCTTGAGAGAGGTAAAGATGGCGACTTTAAAAGCACCTCTAAATGTTCCATAGGCTTTGAGATGAGCGGAACAACATTTGTAAAGATGATTGTAATAGTGGGATTTCTCATATTATGCTTCCTTTAGCCAGGAGCATTAACATTTTTCCTGAAAATGCTACCCTTTATTACACATTGAAGACTAAGATTCATGAACAGGCAGTGCTGCTTTTGCGCTGCCTCTTTTTATAATTAGTGAATGAAGAACAGGGCAAATTCTACTTGCCTCCGCTTGACCAATCCTCTCAAAACTTTTCCTTTAGATCGGCAGAACGAAACATACTCCCGATAAATATTTCTATCTCCAGCCTCTATCTTTCGCAGCAACTTACTCTTGGGATGCCTGCCATAACCAAGCAATCTCCCCACGCCCACATTATAGGCAAGTAGGCTGAGTAGCAGCGCATCCTTACCATAGTCTTTGAAGTGTTCAAAGCATTTCCAAAGGTCGGCACGGAGCAGGGAGTCTGCCTGCCGTTCCGTCATATCCGCCGTGAAGTGCTCTCCTGGTTGCAGCTGATGACCATACCCTACATAAGGAAAATCCTTCGGCTTATTATGAAGTCCCTCAAAGTATTTAACAACAACCACACCACGTTCGAAAGGAGACAAGTCTGCCAACCGCACCCTACGCTGGGCAAGGATGGGCTGGCAGAATAAACATAAAATACAGAATAAAGCAAAGTGTTTAGTTGTCTGCATCTTTCAATACTTTGGTAACTGTTGCGGAGGACTTTTCCTTATTTTCCGCCTTTTCGTTGTTGAAACTGAAAGTCAGTTGCTGCATTCTGCCGAAGTTGTCTTCCACATACACATCAATCGTCTGGCGGTCTGTGGAGAGCGAGGTGTAATACAGGCGGAATACATCTTTTGTGAGCGGATAGCGGTCGTTAGGCTTGAAGACAGTACCGTTATCATTTCTTAGCAAGCCTTTGCCGTCAGACTGGAAATAACGTATAGTATAGCGAGTGTCGGCAAACTCACCGCCCCGCTTCAGCGTGCAGCGTATCTCAGCCGTCTGCCCCCTTATGATGTCCTTCTGAACCGGCATTGTTTCCACCGTAAACGGATAAGACTGCTGAACATCCAAATCCCTATCACAAGCAGATAGGCAAAACACGGCAAGGGTCAGCACACCCATTACCCAAATCGTATTCAATATCTTCTTCATCTTTTCTTCTACTTAAAAGTTAAACCTAAGTCCTGCTGAAACGACCGGACGAAAACGATGCACGTCCGATCCAAAGAGGAAGCGTCCCTGCGCCTTTACAAGAAAGAGAACTCTGTCCGTTAGGAACACTTCCACCGAGCCATGCACGGCACCGCCATAGACAAAGCGAGAGCGGTCGAGCAGTGTTGCCCCATCGGGCAGCAGCTTTTTATCCTCGTTCAGCTGCTCATAGCCACCCAAAGCGGATATGCCCCCATAGAGAAATACATTCTTGCCATTGTCGGAGACAATCGGGTGCATATAGCCCAAGTGCAAAAGTGCATCCTTGAGTTTTACGTTATAACTTCTGTACAGCATATTCTGTTGTTCATACTCTGCCATAACAAAGGTATAGTTCTCACGTCCCAGATAGCGGGTGAGTGATGCTCCCATGCCGAAATTGTCAGATGCAAGGAACTTTTCACCCTTGATAAGCGGAACACTCCCTACAACCTCTATTCCCCTTTGCTTGGGTATCAGTCGCTGTGCCTGCGATGGCAGACTGAAAGTCATGGCCACCGCAACGCATACTGTCAGAATGATATTGTTCTTTTTCATCACCATTTCAGTTTGAGGTTATCAATCTTCTTTGCCAACTGCAGGTCTTCTGCCGTTACATAAAAGGTCAGCGTACGCCCGCCATTTCTCTCATAGAGCGTCACTTCAAGCTGCTTGTCTTCTGCAAGAGAAAACTGTTCGAGCGCAAACACAGTGTGTTCACTGCCCATACCACGCACCTGCATCACCTGGTTATAGGCGCGAAGTGGCTGAAGCACCTGCTCTTGTATAGCGGTACGCTTTGCCACCTTCTTATCCACCACCTTGAATGTGATAAAATCCACTGAGTACGGCATATTCGTACCGTTTTGCATACGAATGTGGAAATACAGCAAGCCATTATGGGCATACAAGCCACGCAGCAGGAACTTCATGCCGAACTGCTGCGCACCGATATGCTTTATGCTGCGTCTGTCATTCTGGTAGATGGTCTGCATCATCAGTTTTACTAATACGGGCGACTCGTTGCCAAGTTCCTTAAAGTAAATATCAGAGCGATTGCTTGGCAGCCTGCCTTCTGTTGTAGAGAGAAAGTCTTTCATCTCGATACTTAACTTTTCCGGTTCATCGGCATATTTTACATTAAAAGCGTAAAATGAACCGTCCTCACAGATAACGCTCATATTGGTTTCCGTCTCAAAGTCCTTCACGGCAGCCTTTACACGTAGTACGTTCTCTGCATCCTCCGCCTTCCCTGCGATAATATTCTGTGAACCCAAGTCTACATAGCGGATGGCAGAAGGGAAGATAAGATGCACGGTCTTGTCAAAGGTAACGTCAAGACCATACGGCAGAACGACACGCCCCTTTGGTATGGCACGGCTCATACCTTGAAAGAGCTCTCCCGAAGTAAGTGGACGGCTCGGTGTCATACCATCATTGTTTTCCTGTGCTGTGGCTGTTGCTCCCACCAAGGTAAGCATAGCCATTGATAAAATAATTTTCTTCATTGTTCCTTTTGATTTGATGTTATTTTTACTTATCATTTTCGATTGTTTTATTTGGACTGAACCAAGAAAAGGTGGTAGCCACCTTTGAGCGTTACCTTGATGGTGCGCAGCTTCTTCTGAAGCAGCTGACTTGCTCCCTGCATCACTCCACGGGCAGCCTCGGAGATAATCTGGTCCTTGGCAGAGGAAGCGAAGGTAAAGGAGGTTCCCATTGAACCGCCGATGTTCGCCCCGACTTCCTTCAGCGCATTGATGTCCTCCGAACCTGGTATATACACACCCTCCTGTCCGTCTGTGTCGTATGCCGAGAGCTTGACGGCTATGATGTGTCCGTCCACCTCAATGCTTTTGATAAGCAGGTGCATACGGTTGCCCTCTATCTTGGCGACGGCTATGAGTCGGCTCTGTCGTGGAATTTGCAGTCCCTGTACCTTGGCTGTTTCAAGCAGACGGAGTACGACATTGTCACCCTCCTTGAGCGTGGTTGTTCTGTCCACCACCACTTTGAGTGTGTTGCGCATCGTGGGTGCAGCCGCACTTGCGAGCGAATGGAAGCCCAAGTTGCGTGCTTTCGTGCCATACTCCTTGATGAAGTCAGCGTCGCTCATCGGTTGCCCCAGTGAGGACACTACCTGTTTGCGTTCCGCCAAGATTTCCATTGTAGGCAAGTCGACCGAGCCTCCGTTTGCATTATTACTCATGCGCAGCCCTTTGTCCGTAGCCTTTTGCCCTTTGCCCTCGGCAAAATCATTACCCAAAGATGGTGGAACGGCAGAAGCCTTGGGCAAATACTTCGCTGCCATCTGATAGCTCTTTTCCATCAAGGCAAGCTGTCGTTTCTCTTCATTGTCCTCCCTGCTGTCTTTGGCAGAGAGTTCCTTTTTAAGGTTATCTATCTCCGAGCGCAAGGCTTCACGCTCCTGCTCGTGTGGGTCGGGAGCGTAAAAGGAGTTCAAGAGGCGATTATTCTCTTCATAGCGATGCATGGAGTTTTCTATCTTTGCCGTAGAAGCAGCTGTTTCTGCACATTCCGCCTCTGATGGGGCGGTGTTCTGTGCGAAATAGTCCGATAGCCTGCCCATCTCCTCGCGGGTCTGTTCCTCCTCGTGTGCCTTGTCGCCTAATTCATAGGCTTTGAGCTTGTTTTCGGTGAGCTTTTCTGTCGTTGCCTGCGGGATGCTGTCATTGAGCCCCTGCTCCGCTGCAGTCTTATCCTTGCCCGAAGGCGCGAAGATAAACCACATCGAGAGGGCAAACAGCAGTCCCAATCCTCCGAAGACCAAGCCTTTCTTCATTTGTTCTTTCTGTTTATTATCCATTTTCCTTGATTGTTTGATGATGTTGTAGGTAAAAATTGCCGTGTAACTCTTGTAAAGTACTGTCCGTCCGTATCGGACTGTCCGTCAGCTTTCCCGTGGGGATGGGTAGTTTCTCCTTCTTTGGAGGAAGGAAAAACTGCGCTATCATCCAGAGTGAGCAGAGCAGATAGATGAAGCTCAGCCCATAGACGATTTCCTTTCTCTGCCTTATCGTGAGCCTTTCACAACGATGGCGGAGCCACAGGTGAAAGCGCAGATAGTGACGTGATAGTAAAAAGTTCCTTTTCCTTGCCATAGCCTTACCGTTTATAAGTCTGTATGTCCCTGTTCTCCTTCACAAGGAAGTTCTCCATCAGGAAGCCTTGCGGGTTGTTATCCGAACGGACTGAGTTCTGCAGCGTGCAGGTCGTAACAAGACTACGCTCTGTAACGTTACTCTGACGGACGATAAACTCCCGTGCATAGGTCGTTACCGCATAAGGATAAGTATTAAAGTTACAGTGGATAGAGTCCACCTCTATGCGCTGATTGACATTACCCGATATGGCACGATTATAATAGCCCTTCTCTGCCAAGTCCTTGTAATAGTTGAAAGCCGACTTGTCACACAGCACGAGGCACGTTCCATATTCTTCTCAATGGCATCCTTGTCAGGCGCAATGGTGAAGAACAGCTCATGGAAACGACGCACGTGTTCTCTTGCCTCTACAGGACGATTACGACTTGCATCCTGACTGAGGGCAAGCATGAGCGACTTTCCCTGGTCAAGCACATAGATTTTCTCCCTCTGCTCCTTGGCGAAGCTGTACGAGGCATAGACGGCATAACCGCTTACCGCCACGCAGACGATGGCAAAGACAAAGGCATAGAGTCGTATCTGTCTGAATGAGGTCTCGATATTACCAAGTGATTTAAATTCCATTTCTTTTTTCTTTTATATCTGTTGATTAATTAAGCATAGTTACTCGATTTCTATTTTCCTTTGAGCAGTGCACCCTTGATACGTCCACCGACATTTCCGATGACCGACCCGGCACCTGCTGCGGCATATCGTCCGCCCGTGTAGGCACTTTGTGCACCGCGCTGTGCAGCCTGATTGACATTGCGGCCGTAAGAGCCGATACCGCCTCCTGCTTCGATAATCCAGCCTGCAACGGTGGGAACGCAGAAGTAACCTACGATGCCGATGAGGAAGAAGACGATGTAGTACCATGTCCCCGCGTCGGGCAGGTAGTTGGGGTCACTGAGCGCCTCGATGTCCTTCTGTACCATCAGCACCTGTATCTTCGTAAGCAGTGCCGTAAGGATAGAGCTGACAGGCAGCCACAGGTAGACGGAGATATAGCGTGAGAACCAAGCCGTGAGCGAACCCGACAACCCGTCCCATACGGCAATGCCGAAGACTATCGGACCGAGAATAGCAAGAACGATGAGCATGAACGTGCGCAGCGTGTCGATGATAAGTCCTGCGGCATGGAACAGCAGCTCCATGAGGTCGTGCACCATTTTCATCACCCACTGCTTGGTCTGATAGGCAAGCACGCTCGGCATACATACCCGCTATCGTCACGGCATCTTCAGGTCCGATGATACCCATCTCCTCTATCTTTTGGTCGAACTTCTCGTTGGATACCAAGTAGGCTGTTTCGGGATTGCGCAGGTAGGCTTCCTCCTGCAGACGGTTACGTTTGGCGGTAAGCTCCGCCAAGTTGGTCTCCTGTTGGTGCACCATGCTTTCCGTTCCCTGCACTACGGGCGAGAGAACGGCATTCATCGTACCCAGTACGACTGTCGGGAAGAACATGATGCAGAAACCCAAGACAAAGGGACGGAGAAGGGGAAAGACGTCTATCGCCTCGGCACGGGCTATGGAAGCCCATACCCGAAGGGCAATATAAAAGAGTGCACCCAAGCCCGCAATGCCTTTGGCAATGCCCGTCATCTGGGCACAGAGCGGCATCATCTCGTCATAGGTTGAGTGGAGCAGCTCATGTAAACTGGCAAAATCCATAAGCAAGTGTGTTTAGATGTATGAATGACCAATTACCAAAACCTGCTTGCCGTATTGCCGTAGAGTGCCTTGACGGAGGCAAGGTTGTTCTTCTCCCTTGCACGCACGTAGCTTACGGAGATGTTCTTCCTTGTGTAATACGACACGAGCGAACGGTTTTCCCTAAGCGTGGTATAAATACGGTCGATTGCCTGCATACGCTCGTGGTCGTTCATCGAGAGGACACCCGACTTGACGATGGACTTGAGTTCCTTGAGACTCTCACCGCTCTGCTCCAAGAGCTTGGCATAGCCCGAGGCCATCGCAGCGAGTTCCGAAGGGCGGAAGTTCTTGTCCGAGAGCATTTTCTTATACGAGGTGACGTAAATCTCCGAGATATCGCCCACCATCAGGATGCACTCCTTGACTTTGTAGGCATCGCCGATGAGGTTGTTCACCTTCTTCAGCGCATCGTAATACTTCTTGGTGTCGTTGTAGAGTTTCTCCACTTCCTTGAACCCGTCCAAGGTGTTCTTCACCGTCTTGGAGGCGGTGGCAATCTCCTTGACCGAATTGACGATGTTGCCGGCGAAGTTACCGGGATCGGTCACCACCCACTGTGCGTGGGCCTTTCCGCTGAATAAAAGGACGGTGCCTATCAGCAGCATTAAAATTCTTGTTCTCATTGTTCTTTTTGTTTATGATGTGAATACTATGTTTGTTTGAATTTCCACTAAGGGATGTCTATTCAGCTTGCTGTTATAGGGATAAGTTGGACAAGTTAGTCCAAGTATTTGGACACGACTGTCTAATTGATTGGACACGTTTGTCCAATTGATTATCCACGTTTGGAGCATTATTTGTTTACGTTTGGCTAAACCAATACATTCTTTACATGTCTTGTCCGATTAACGATTTCGTGCAGCCCGTTTCTCTTGTGCAAGCTGACGAATAGCCGTTTCGATGTCCCCACCGAGCTGTGCCGCCCTGTTCATTACCTCCACCTTCTCGGTTTCCTCCGTGGTGTAGGTCAGGTATTCCTCCATGCTCACTTCCGTGGCATAGACTGCACTCTGCATACCGCCCAGACCTATCCACACTTCCTTGTAGAGTCGGTTCGGGTCGTTGTTCTGGTTGATGGAGAGGATTTGGCTCTTCTCCTTTTCCGAAAGACCGAGCATCGCCTGTATGCCGTCGAACTTAGTCATGTACTTGCGCTGGTCGAGCAGTATCTTGCAGTCGGAGTTGTTGATGATACTTTCCTTGACAATGGGCGACTGGATGATATCGTCCACTTCCTGCGTCACGACAATGGCTTCCCCGAAATACTTTCTGACGGTCTTATACAAATACTTGATGTAGTCCGCCATGTTTGCCGAAGCAATCGCCTTCCACGCTTCCTCAATGAGTATCATCTTGCGGATACCCTTTAATCGGCGCATCTTGTTGATGAAAGCTTCCATGATGATAATCGTTACCACAGGAAAGAGGTCTTTGTTGTCCTTCACTTGATCAATTTCAAAGACGATGAAGCGTTTAGAGAGCAGGTCGATGTTCTTGTCCGAGTTCAGCAGGAAATCATATCGACCGCCTTTATAGTATTGCTTCAATGTCGTTAAGAGGTTGTTGATATTGAAGTCCGAGATCGTTACCTTGATGTCACGCTTTTCCATATCCTTGCGGTACACGTCCCGCAGATACTCATAGAAGGTATTAAAACAGGGCGTAACGCTGTGGTCAGCACATATCAGCTCGATATAGGCGTTGACGGCAGAACCAAGTTCGCCTGCCTCGGTCTTAGTGATATGTTCGTCGGCACTCTTCCATAGCGTGAGCAGCAGCGTGCAGATACTCTCCCTTTTCTCTACATCGAAGAAGTAATCATCCGTGTAGAAAGGGTTGAAGGAAATCGGACTTTCATTGGTATAGGTGAAATATACGCCGTCCTCACCCTTGGTCTTGCGGTGGATAAGTTCACACACAAGCCTTGATATGAGTTACCCGTATCAACCAAGAGGACATGCGCCCCCTGCTCGTAATACTGGCGTACCATGTGGTTGGTGAAAAAAGACTTACCACTGCCCGAAGGACCCAAGATGAACTTGTTACGGTTAGTGATGACTCCCTTTTTCATTGGTAAGTCCGATATATCCAAGTGGACGGGCTTTCCTGAAAGGCGGTCTGCCATCTTGATACCGAAGGGAGAGAGCGAGTCCTTATAGTTCGTCTCTGCCGTAAAGAAGCAGAGGGCAGGCTCGATGAAAGTATAAAACGACTCTTCTGCAGGAAAGTCTGCCGCATTGCCGGGAATGCCAGCCCAGTAGAGCGTTGCCGCATCAATGGTATTGTGGCGAGGATGGCATTCCATAAGAGCAAGTGCAGAGCCCACGTCATTCTTGATCTGGCGAAGTTCTTCCTTATCGCTGCTCCATGCCAGTACGTTAAAGTGGGCACGGATAGATGTCAGCCCCTGTGAGTGAGCAATATTGAGATACTCCTGTATCCATTCCTCGTTGATTTGGTTGCTACGGCTGTAGCGTGCCAGTGAGTGCATATTCCTTGCCTGCTTTTCAAAGCGTTCCAAGTTGGTGTCGCTGTCTTCGATGAAGAGGTACTGGTTATAGATATGATTGCAGGGTAGCATCAACCCTACTGGCGAGGCAAAGGAAAGACGGCAGTCACTCCTGTCGGTGGATAACCGTTCATATCGGCTGTCCGTGCTGACCGTCGTCGGTAGGTCATCCGTATCGGAAAGCGTATGCAGGCACAGCTGATTGTCGCCTACACGTACAAGGTCTGCGCCCAGACGGATGTCCTCCAATGAAGCATGTCCCTCTTCAGAAAGGGAGAAGTAACGGTCAAGCAGACCGCCCTTTTCATTTGTGCCAACTAACTCGTCTTCAGTCATGCGGACAATCCTTAGCTGCTCGGTATCATTGATGATACGCTCGAACTGGTCTACGGCTTCCATAAACTTCATCACCTCCTCCTTGTTGGTGATTTCCTTGGGTAACAGGTGTCCACGGCAGAGTGAAGAGAAGTTGCTCTGCTGTGCCATGCGCTGCTTGTTGGTCTTGGTAAGGAAGAGATAGACTGAATGGTGTAGATACGGACGCTCGTTGAAATGCCGTTCAGAGGAACGGGCAAGGAAGCTCAGTCCGCCATCGGAGAGCTTTCCTTGATAGTCCTCCTTAATGAACCAGTCCTGCTTATGTACGATGCTGTAATTGGGCAGCACTTTTATAGCCTTGTGCCAGGCAGAGTGCATTGCTTCGTATTCTGTAGAAGTGACGGTAAAGAGTTCGGGCAATTCCACACGGAAAGCCACCGTGATGTCTGCATCCTTGCTCACCATACAGCCCTGCTCTATGGAGAGCAGTGGAAACTTCGATTCCAAGGTCGTTATCTTGCTTTTATTTCTCATTTCTTCGCTATCTTTGGTTGAAGGTTACGAATAAGGTGGCAGACCGTACGGCGGTTTACAAGGTAGCGTGGGTGCATACGCACTGCTCCTTTCTTCATCAGTCCGTACTGTCCGTACTTTCTGTTCATGGTGAACGTTTGCCACACCACTATGGTGGCACCCACTACACCTATGACAAGACAGGCTATCTGACTGATGCCGCAGAGATAGAGAATGACCACGAGAATGAAGACTGCCAGCAGCCCTCCTGCAAAGAGGAAGAGGTACTGCGCCTTCAAGCCCTTGAACTCCACCGTCCGGCCTACACCTTTGTTGATTTCAAATGCTGCCATCGCCTTACAGGAAGAAACTTCTCAAGATAGTGGCAGCCACGATGAGGAAGATACACGCACCGAACCAAGAGGCTGCGGTCTTGCTCGTATCGGGGTCACCACTTGAGAACTTGTTGTACACTTTTATTCCTCCTATCAACCCCACTACCGCCCCTACGGCATAGATGAGTTTCGTGCCGGGATCGAAGTAGGAGGTTACCATTTTTGTAGCTTCATTGATACCGGCAATACCATTGCCCTGTGCGTATGCTCCTATGGCGGTAGCCGTCAGCAGGAACAGCATTGTGATTTTCTTTTTGTTGTTCATTGTTCTTTTTATTTTAAGTTGTTAAATGAATTGTTTTCTTTTGGGTAGAGATGGTAAGGGGTGGCTCGGTTTTATCGTATGACAGATATAGTTTGATTGTTTTACTTTTGAGCCACCCCTCGATCACGGTACAATATGAACAAACACTATTTTTACAGATAGTATGAAAGTGGATGCTCGTCATCTTCCGAAACATCGCTGTTGCTGCTCTCTACGTTTGAGTTCGTTTCAAAGTCAGAAGAAGAGCTAATATTACTTTCCTCTAATTCCGCTTCCTCCGTTTTGCGAATGGCAGCAAGTAGCTTTTGATGGTCTTTCTCCTGCTTGAGCGTTGCCTCCTTGATATAGTCCATAAGCTGCGTGCCTCGTATCGCTTGCAGTGTTTCGTGAACGTCAGTTTCGCTTTCCTCATCGAGTGCATCGTCATTCCTCTGCCAACCGTTTATACGGGACAAGTCCCTTGTAAGGATTGCCGATGGTGAGACTTCGGGCAGAGAATCGTCTGCAATCTGCAGTTCTTCACGGATGATAGTGTCTTCGTCCGACTCGTCCATCGTGTAGTCAACCTGCATTTCATTGTCCTCTTCCTTTTCATCCGTATGTTCGGGTGCAGATTGAGGTGTAACAGTTGACTCTGTTTCATCTTCCTTGCGTACATTTTGCGTCGCAAAGGTACTGGGATTATCGGCTGAATTTTCAGACGAGGAAACAGCGGGAATTTCGGGGACAGACGGGGAAGTAAAGGGTTTACTCCTGCCCACCAAAACGTGCCTGGCATGTTCTACCTGTTCTTTTGTGACAATAGGCTTTCCTGTGGTTTCATCCACAGATTTGGGGACTGGCCGCTAAGCAGATTTTCCACAGGTATGCGATACCTAAAAGTAGCCATATCACACCCAAGAAAAGGAGAATATCTAATAGAATTGTTTCCATTACTTACAGTGTTATGGTGGTTTTACTTCTCTGTTTATCGGCTGCATCATTGATTAGATTCTGATGTTCCCGTAAATGTTCACGGAGGATATTCTCTATGTAGGAAGTCATAGACACACGCTGATTCAAATCATGTAGAATATTGCGAAGCACCTGCAAGGTTTCGACATTCATGGTAAAGGCTGTTTTCCTTGGAAAGCGTGAAGTATGAAGAAAACGATTGCGATAATCTTCAAAACTATTGAAGTCCGAATGTACGGAAGGGGAAGAAATATCTTCTTCTGATAATACTACCTCTGCTGTTTCCTCCCTGGTTTCCACAACAGGTTTTTCCATAGAAGACAAAAGCCTGTCCATGCGAATACAGAAATAGACAATGCTGATAAGCATCCAGATAATCCCCATGAGGAGAAATGTATCCAATAACAATGTTTTTATCATAAATTAAGTGTTTGATTACGTTTATACTGTGCTCGCTGTCTTGTTCAGCATAGCTTGGTTTTTCTTTCAAATGCTCAAGAAGGATATTTTTCAATGTAGGCAGTGAGGGTAGTCTTTGCACGGACATCCCGAAGGACATCTCTGAGCAACTGCAAGACCTCACTGTTAATGGTGAATCCGGATTTACCATTACTGCATTGAGAATGGCTAAGGTAGCGTTCACGATATTCCTCAAAAGAGAGTTTGGCAGACAGGGCATCTTCCCTGCTTCCTTTGTCTTTATTTTTTTTAGCCCGTAAAGGTTCTGCTGTCTGTTCTGCTGCAGAAGTCCTTGCAACAGGTTCTTCTTCTTTCGCTTCTTGCGGTTCATCCGATTGGAGTTTTTTTCCAAATCACGCTCAAGCTCTGTGGGCTGGTCATAAAAGGGGATTCTTCCGGAGAACGTTCCTGTACACCGTAATTGCCCATCTCCTTGAGTTTGCTCCGGAGGACTTTCTTTCGTTCTTCACTAATGGCGGTCATAGGCTATCCGGAATGAGATGGCATTTTTCGATTACTTCCTCCACCCACAAGTCTATACCAGTAGGAAGACGTAAGGTAAGTGCCGGAGGTAAGTAAGAACTGCGGAAGACACCCTTCACGCCACCTAACTCCAATTCCTGGAGAATCTCACGGAATGGTATATGCGGGCATCAAATATACTGATGTCCTCTTCCTTTGCATATTGTGTGTAATAGTCCATAACGATGGAACTGGCGCTACGGTTGATTTTTGTTCCATAGTAAGAGCAGGTCACGGATACGGGCATCGCTAAGTCCGACTCCCAAGTCCCTGATGGTCCTGGCATAGGCAAAGCTGGACACCAAAGATTGGGGATCCGCCTCTATAGGGGTGATGATATAGTCCATGTCTATGGAGAGTTGGAGCAAATCCTCGGTTGAAGCATGACCGGGAAAATCAAAAATTACGAGGTTTACCTTTATATCATGCGTCCTGATGTATTCGTTCACATATTTAATGACGTTTTTCGGTGTCGAGCGAATAATGGGATAGGCATGTTTCCCAAACTTGGTGAAGAAATCCTTCATCTGTTTAGAAATGGTTTCACTTCCCTCTATCACGCGGCGTTCTCTCTGCCTCAACTTGAAGAACGACTCTTGCGTTCCGTCACAATCTACGACAAGAAGAGATATTCCTTTTTCGTAATATAGAATGGACGCGAGGATTTCGGCAAGGCTACTCTTGCCAACCCCTCCTTTTTGCGATGCGAAGCCCAGATAGACGGGCTGATTTTTAACTTTCTGCTTCATCGTTGTTGAATATTGTATGATTAACTCTATTGTTACTTTCTTACAGACCGAGTTCAGTCAGTCGGATAGACAGTGAGTTGGTAGATAGGTATCGAGCCTTGAACTGACAGAATTTTTGACTGAGTGTCATAATTACTTTTTGACTGACTGATCTATAGACTTTATTACCGTCTGTCCAACTTCCTGAAGAACTCTTTAGCTGAGTTTTGTCGGTCGGTAGATGAGTTGATAAATTGGTATGTTTTGACCTAAATCCACTGCAAAATAAGTCAGTAATTTAGTTATTTCCAACCCTTGGGGAAATGCAGGGAAATGAAAGGAAAAAGAGTGAATATCATTGATAATGAGATATTTGGAAATCCGCCGTAACTTTGCAGGCGGATAGAGAATGTGGAGGTGATCTCCCCGAAGCGGACACCCTGAAAGGGTGGATACTTCAATCGTATCAACTCTTGATATTGGCAAGGTGTGTCTTTGTCCGACAAACTCCGTTTCTGCCGACAAAGACCCTTGTCCCGAAGGGGAGAGAATTACTCCAAAGTCGTAATTAGATAAGGATAAAAACAATGAACGAAAAGATAGAACGATGGGACAGATGGGATACCCGTCTTCCCAAGCCCAAAGACCAGCAACGGGCGATTGATTTGTTCCATAAATCAGGTGCGGAAACCAAGTCGGATTTCGTGCGTGGTCGTATTCTTGGAGAGAGTTTCAAGGTGATTACGGTGGATAAATCCGCTGTGGAATATTACCGAAAACTCTCCGAACTAAAGGCACAAATCCATAAGATTGGCGTGCTGTATAACCAAACCGTGCGTGCCATCAACAGCTATCATTCGGTCAAGACCGCACAGATTCTGCTTGAAAAGTTGGAGAAGCTGTCGGCTCGATCATTGCCTTGCAGGAGCAGGCTATCAATCTAACCATTGATTATAGAAAGAAGAAGTATTGAGAATTTAGTTAGAAAAATGATAGCAAAAATTTCAGCTACGGAAAACCTTGGAGGGGCACTCGGCTACAACTTCAAAAAGGTGGAAAAAGGAGAAGCGAATATTCTTCTTGCCGCTGAATTGTATCAGAGCAAGGAAGGACGTTATACGATGGAGGACGTGCTTGCTGATATGGAGGCATTGATACCGAAGAACTGCCGTACCAAGAAAACGGTGTTCCACTGTTCGCTCAATCCGCACCCGGACGAGAAACTATCCGATGAAAGGCTCACACAGATTGCCAAGGAGTATATGGAGGCTCTCGGCTATGGCAAGCAACCCTATATCGTGTTCAAGCATAACGACATTGCCCGTGAGCATATTCACATCGTGTCGCTTCGGATAGACGGTGAGGGAAAGAAAATCAACGACAAATTTGAAAAGCGAAGAAGCAAGCAGATTACAGATGCTCTGGAAAGGAAGTTTGGTCTCATTCCAAGTTCAAAAATTAGTGAGATGACGGTACCAGAACCGCCCATGGTGAATTTTAGCAAAGGAAACATCAAGGAACAGGTGGCAAGTGCCCTCCGCATGGTGCTGAAGCATTATCGCTTCTGTTCCTTGGGCGAGTTGAATGCCATTCTGAGTAAATATAACCTTGCCGTGGAAGAAGTGAAGACGGAGTTTCGGGGAAAGAAATACGATGGACTGGTCTATGTTCCGACTGATGACAAGGGAGGCAAAGTAAGCACACCCATCAACGCATCGGACATCGGTCGTGGTGTGGGCTATACTGCCGTACAGAACAGGATGCAGAAGTCGAAACAAACCGTCAAACCACTGATACCAACCATCAGGAACAAAGTGTTACAAGCTATGCGCACCTCTCCAAAGACGGAGGAAGAACTGCGACAAAGGTTGGAGGAACAAGTCTTGCGTGTGGTAATCCGAAAGAATGAAAGCGGTCGTATCTATGGCATTACCTTTATTGACGATAAAGAGGGCATTGCGCTCAATGGCTCCCGATTGGGCAAGGGATATGCCGCCAATGTTTTTAATGCCTATTTCTCCAATTCTGCCCATAACCCATTCTTGGACGAAACATTGTATGGCAGTCCGTCTGTCCGTTTGGAACAATCGGCAATCGTTCAACCCTCGCAGCCAAATACGGAGGAAAACGACAACTTTGTCGATGAACTTATCGAAAGTATGGCAGATGGTTCTTTCCTATCTACGGGCAACGATGATTGGAAGGAGGCGGCATGGCAGCGTAAGCTCCGCAAGCAAAGCAAGGTAAATATTAGACGAAGAAAACATTAAATAAACAAGCATTTCTATCTCCCCTCCCTTCGGAGGGGTTGGGGGAGGCTTCAAAATAATACGATTATGGCACAAGAAGACGATTTAAGGGCATTAGGTAAGGTCATGGACTTTATGCGGGGTATATCGGTGATATTCCTCCTGATTAACTGTTATTGGTTCTGCTACGAAGCGTTTCACGAGTGGCACTTCACGCTCGGTATCATCAACAAGATACTGATGAACTTCCAACGTACCACAGGCTTGTTTTCGTCCATCCTTTGGACGAAACTCTTTTGTGTGGTATTCCTTGCACTGTCCTGTTTGGGAACAAAAGGCGTGAAGGAAGAGAAAATTACATGGCCGAAGATTTGGACAATACTTTTCTCCGGTTTTGTGCTTTTCTTCCTCAACTGGTGGCTCTTAGCATTGCCGATCGGTAAGGTCGGTGCAGCCTCGCTTTACATCTTCACGCTCTCTGTGGGCTATATCTGTCTGCTGATGGGAGGTGTATGGATGAGCCGTTTACTCAAAAACAACCTGATGGACGATGTGTTCAACACGGAAAATGAAAGCTTCATGCAGGAAACCCGACTGATGGAGAATGAGTATTCTGTCAATCTGCCTACACGTTTTTACTATAAGAAGAAGTGGAACAAAGGTTGGATTAACGTGGTCAATCCATTTCGTGCCTCGATGGTGCTCGGAACTCCGGGTTCTGGCAAGTCTTACGCCATTGTGAACAACTATATCAAGCAGCAGATTGAAAAAGGCTTTGCCATGTATATCTACGACTACAAGTTTCCCGACCTTTCCGAGATTGCTTACAATCATCTGCTTCGGCATTTGGATGCTTATAAGGTGAAACCGCAGTTTTATGTCATCAACTTCGATGATCCGAAAAAGTCGCATCGGTGCAATCCCATCAATCCAGCCTTTATGACGGATATATCGGATGCCTACGAGAGTGCATATACGATTATGCTCAACCTTAACCGCTCGTGGATACAAAAACAGGGAGATTTCTTCGTCGAGTCACCAATCATTCTGCTGGCAGCCATCATCTGGTTTCTGAAGATATATGAGAACGGAAAGTATTGCACCTCCCTCATGCCATTGAGTTTCTGAACCGCCCCTATGCACAGATATTCCCTATACTCACTTCCTACGATGAGCTTGCCAACTACCTTTCTCCTTTCATGGACGCTTGGGAAGGTGGAGCGCAAGACCAGTTGCAGGGACAGATAGCCAGTGCCAAGATACCGCTTTCACGCATGATTTCACCTGCTCTTTATTGGGTGATGACAGGCGACGACTTCTCACTCGACATCAACAATCCCAATGAACCGAAAGTCCTTGTTGTGGGGAACAATCCCGACCGTCAGAATATCTATTCGGCGGCATTGGGACTGTATAACAGCCGTATCGTAAAACTCATCAACAAGAAGAAGCAACTCAAATCCTCCGTGATTATCGACGAGTTGCCGACTATCTATTTCCGAGGCTTGGACAACCTCATTGCTACTGCACGAAGCAATAAGGTAGCGGTGTGCTTGGGCTTTCAGGACTTTTCACAGCTCACCCGTGATTATGGTGATAAGGAGAGCAAAGTGATACAGAACACAGTAGGTAATGTGTTCAGTGGGCAGGTGGTAGGAGAAACCGCCAAGACATTGAGTGAGCGCTTTGGTAAGGTCTTGCAGCAACGGCAGTCCATGACCATCAACCGTAACGACAAATCAACCTCAATCTCCACTCAAATGGACAGTCTTATCCCGGCAAGCAAGATTTCCAACCTCACGCAAGGTATGTTCGTGGGGGCAGTGTCTGACAATTTCAACGAGCGCATCGACCAAAAGATATTCCACGCAGAAATAGTCGTGAATAGTGCCAAAATCTCCGCCGAGATGAAAGCCTATCAACCAATCCCTATAATTGCAGACTTTACAAACGAAGATGGCTCCGACAATCTCAAAGAGACTATCGAAGCCAACTATAAACGTGTCAAACAAGAGATTATCTCACTTGTGGAATCGGAGAAGGAACGCATCAAGGCCGACCCGGCTCTTGCTCACTTGTCTAAGGAGTAGACCGTTTGCCAACCGATGTCTCAAAGCATCTGTTCCTTGCAAAGGTTTCCCGAGAAAAGTTACCTTACTATTGGGAATAGAAAGATATATGTTCGAGAGAATATCTATCGGACTGTATATGTACGTCATTTTTTTTCATCGGGAGTGCGGCACCTGTTGCGCACCTCCCGAAGAAAATGGATTTAATCATCCCACAGCGATGACGGGCGGCGGCTCGGGGCGTCATAGTCATCGTCGTCCTCCTCGCCGTCAAAGAAGTTGTTGCCTTTCGAGAGTGCAGGCCCCGTGGCGGGGTCTTCACTGATGCCCACACTGATGGAGCCGGCGAGGATGCAGTTTTCCATTTCAAGAGGCTTGGCCTTCATGGTCGGTTTAATATACTTTTTCATATTTTTTGTTTATAATTTATTAGTTATGTGCTATCGGGGAGCGCGTCTCTTCTTGGTGGACGCTCCCCCCGATAAGAAGAGAGACATTATTTCACGACTACCTTCCGTCCTCCTACGATGTAGACGCCTGCGGGCAGCTGGTGGCGTGCGTCGTCTAAGCGGTCGGCCACGCGGCGGCCTTGCAGGTCATACACCGGACCGTTCTTTCCGTCGGTCGCCTCGTTCGTCACGTCGCCGATGCCGGTGGTCTCGCCGTCGAGGACAACAGAGAGCTGCTTGGCACCTGACGCTTGCGGTGGACAGATGATGTAGGCATGATAAGCAGGAACGGTGGCACCGGGGTTGTCGGTCGTTACCTTGTGGAACATACCATCGTCCTGCAGGATGTAGGCGTTGGCTGCGGCAGCCGTAGCGTTGTCCATGCTTACCACCGTGCCCTTGATAGAGTAGCCATTGGCGCTGGTCGTCAGATTAGCTCCGGTGTAGGCTTTCACCTCGATGTTCGTGCCACCGAGCAGTGGCGTGCCGTCGGCAGTGATGTAATACGGTGTGTATGCCGTGAGCTTATCTTTCGTTTCCTTGAAATGGACTTCGTTTTTGTTGCCGCCCGAGAGGGTGTAGGCCTTGAAGCCCTGCACGGGCAGCTCGTAGGGCAGGCAGAGCGTGGCCTTGCCGGCGGCGAGGGTGCGGTCGTAGGTAGCCTTCGTGGCGGTGAAGTCGAACCCGATGGGCAACGGCTGTCCGTCGGTGAGGCGGAAGTCGTCGCACACCCAGCCTTTCTTTGCCGCGTCGTAATACACGTAGTTCGCCTTGCTCTTGTCGGCTGCGTTGTAGAAGTCGGGCATTCCACCCAACTGCTGTGCCCAGTAGCACTTGTCGGTGCGGTTGTTCTGCAACTTCTTTGTCACTTCGCCGCTCTTGAGCTGCTCCTCGGTTATCTTCGTGCCCTGCGCTACGCCGCAGGCGTTGAGGTAGTAGCAGTTGTTGAGGGTGGTGGTGGCCTCGTCGTCAGAGTCCGAGGCAAAGGTGTAGCCTCCGCTGGCGTTGTTCGTGCCGGCGTAGAGGCAGTTGTTCATCACGAGGGTGCCGTTCTGAACATATACAAATCCGCCCATGCCTCTCCTGCCTTTCTTGCCGGTGGCGTTGATCGAGCCCTTGACGAGGCAGTCGCTGATGGTAACGCGGCCAGTGGTGTATATATAGCAAATCAGGCCCGCCGCGTCGCATGAGGAATAGTCATAGCTGGTCGTAAGGTTCACATTGCTCACGCAGCCCGTGACGGTGTTTTCGCCGATCGCTTCGTCAATCAGTCCGCCCAGATAGTAGCTGTCCGACCGGATGGCTCCTTCGGTGCGCAGGTTTTTGATCGTGGCGCCGCTCACTCTTCTGAAGGGGGCGACGTCGTTGGCCGAGCCGGCATCCCAGTTGACGGTGAGCGTGTGGTTCTGCCCGTCGAACGTGCCGCCATAAAGGTTATTGGTAGTTCCCACCATCGCGATGTCCGTGCCGAGGTCGACATCGGCGGTCATCTTGGCGTTGATGCCGGTCTGTCCGCCGGCCACGAGGGCGCAGAACACTTTCCAGTCGTCCTTGGTGGCGATTTCGAAGGTGCCGCCCACGGTCATCTCACGGGCACGGTCTTGTCTTCCGTTACGAGCGTTTCGGCGGTGAAGTTGCCGCCGTCGAAGATCATCGTGTACGTGTTCTGCGGGTTATAGCCCGTGCCGAGGATGTCCTTGGCCGTGGGCAGACCGCCGAAGACGGGCTGGGCGTTGTTGGCGTAGCGCGAGGCCATCTCATTGCCGTTGTAGGTGAACTTCACCCCGTACACCCTGTTTTGTGGCGTCGTTGGTGAGCAGTGGAACGGTGTCGGTGCCGAGCGTCTGTCCCCACACTTGGTCGGTGCGACCGGCTTGCAGCTTGTAGGCCACCTCGCCGCTCTTGAGCTGCTCGGCTGTTACCGGCGTGCCCTGCACGTTGGCGAAGGGGTTGAGGTAGTAGCAGTTGTTGAGCGTGGGGTTCGGGGCGAAGGTGTAGCCGCCCTTGGAATTGTTCGTGCCGGTGTAGAGGCAGTTGTCGAAGGTGCAGGTGGCGTCGTCAGCTTGAGAACATACGAAGCCGCCCATGTTCTGCTTGCTGTTGTCGGTGGTGCCGTTGAGGTCGCCGGCCACGATGCAGTCTTTGAAGGTGATTTTGCCTTCGTTGTATGCTGCGCACACCATTCCTGCGGCACTGTAGGAGCTGTTCTCGTCGCCGCTGGTGATTCTCACGTCGCTGACGCAGTGCTCGTAGGTGGTGGTGCCACCCGCCAGGTAAGAGAATACGCCCATTGGAACATCGGTCGTCATCTTCCCCGTTACGCGCAGGTTCTTGATGGTGGCGTCTGTTACAAAGGGGAACAGCGCGAAGTAACCACCGCCGTTACCGTTCCAATCGACCGTGATGGTGTGCCCCTGTCCGTCGAAGGTGCCGGAATAGCCGGTGCTCTCGCTGCCTATTTTCAGGATGTCCCCGCCGAGGTCGATGTCGGCGGTGAGCCTGGCGTTGAGGTTTCCCCTCCCCGGATCTTACGAAGTCGCCGAACTTCTTCCAGTCTTCTTTCGTGGCGATTTCGCACATGTTGTTTACGATGACATCTACTGCCACGGTGCGGTCGGCATAAATAGGATATTCGGCATAGAAGCCCTCGGCGAAGACGAGGCGGTAGCTGTTGGCGGCGTTGTATGCCGTGCCCAATATTTCTTGCGGGGTGGGCAGGGTGCCTACGTTGCCGCCCCGGTTAGCATAGCGCGTTGCCTTCACCTCGCCGTTGTAGACGAACTTCACCTCGTACACCCGCTTCTTGGCGTCGGTGGTAGGCTGCGGAATGGTGTCGGTGCCGAGCGTCTGTCCCCACACCTGCGACTCTATGCCCTTCTGCAACTTATAGGCTACGTAGCCGTTCTTCAACTGCGCCTCGGTGATCTTATCGCCCTGCGCTTTGCCGCAGGTGTTGAGGTAGTAGCAGTCGGTGAAGGTGGCGCTGATGCCGCTTTCCGCGCCGAAGGTTTGCTGTATTTGTCGTTGGTGGCGTTGTTCTTGCCGACGTAGAGGCAGCGAGTCAGCGTGTAGGTGCCACTATTAGAAAAGACAAAGCCGGCCATCGCTCTATAGCTTTCATCCGCATTGTCGGTGATGCTGCCTTTGACGAGGCAGTCGGTGATATGAACCGAGGCCTGGTAGCCTACAGCTTGAACCATGCCCGCGGCTTGGGAATCATTCCAACTACCGTCTCCCCCCGTGATGTCCACGTCGCTGATGCAGCCCGAGATGGTGGTGGTGCCCAAGGCTATATAAACCATTCCGGACAAGCCGTAACCCTTCTTCGTGATCTTCCCTTGGGTGCGCAGGTTCTTGATCGTGGCGTCCTTCACATACTTGAAGGGGGCGATTTTGTCATCTTTGCCCGCATTCCAGTTGAACGAGAGCGTATGTCCCTGTCCGTCGAACGTGCCGGTGTAATATAAAAAGTTATAGTAAGAGGGGGTCGGCTGTTCCTGCCATCACGATCTCCTCGCCGAGGTCCACGTCCTTTGTCAGCTTGGCGTTGAGGGTGGTCTGTCCGCTGTTCACCCGATTGCAAAACGCTTTCCAGTCTTCTTTCGAGGCAATCGTAATGGTCTCGCTCTCGTTTCCGGAGCCGCCCTGCGCCCACGTCGGCATCGTCAGCACGAGGGCAAGCAAGAAGAGGCTGAGCCTCTGAATGATGTTTGTTGTTTTCATATAAATTGGAATTAAAAATTAAATATTCTTTTTGGGGGATATAGTTACTGCGTTTTTCCGGAAGACTTCCTTGTATATTTCTGTCCGTTCCCGATTACGTTGTACAAGATGGTTGATCGTATCTTTGGAAAGGGAATCCAAAAGATGCTTATGCGCCAAGCCGTCAAACGGTTCTTCAAACGGACGGAGATAAGACAGCTTTTCCTTTCGCATGGAGATTTCGGTGAACTTTTTATCCATATCGAGTGAAAAGCCGATGGTTATTTCTCCGCTTTCATTTCTTAAGATATATACCCAACAGTTCTTTTTCATCTTTGCTGCTCGTTGATTCTGTTGCAAAATTATTCCACGAAGACCAACAGGATGTTTCATATTTGAAAAAACTTGTATCATATTTGTAATTCACTAAGAATAGAGGATTTATAAACATTCAGAACACCTATACCCCCTCATCGGATAAGTCCTTTTGCGTTTTCTTTTTTTCTTTGGAAACAGCTTTGTATTCTGAAGGAGACATCCCGAAGAAAGCTCGGAAACAACGGTTGAATGTGGCTCGGGAATTGAATCCTGACCTATATTCCACCTCGTTGATGTTCAAGTCGGGATTGTTGGTGAGCAGCGATGCCGCGTGTCGCAACCGGTAGCCGTTGATAAATTCGTTGACTGTGGCTCCATCGGCATATTTGCGCACGGCATTGGTGATATAGACGGCATTTGTTCCAATCCGCTTTGAGAGAATGTCGCGGTTCAACTCCGGGTCTTTATAGATTTTCTCATTTTGCATCAGCTCACACAACCGGCGGTAGATTTTCCCCTCACGGTCGAGTTCTTCCTCGGGAACGAGCCTTGCGGCGGTCTCCATGTCGCTTTCTGCCTTGCGGTATAATAGAATGGAGTCGTACAACGCCCTGTTTTTACGGCGCAAGCGGCGGGTGTAGATGATGTACAGGATGACGGTGGCAAGCAGCAGTGCCCCGATGATGAGTGAAAGATAGAGCCGTGTTGTGATGACCTCGTTCCGGAGTGTGAGCTTGTCAACCTCGAAGATGGTGCGCAGTTCGTCGAGCTGCTTGGCAAGCTCGGTATTACGTAGTTTGTCTTTGTGTGGGATGACAAGGCTGTAGAGTTCTGCCGCTTCCTTGTATCGTCCGGCCTCGGTGTAGAGGTCGGCCTGCTGCATCTGTACGGTGAGCAGGCTGACGGAGTCGCCGGCGGCAGTCATTATGTCCATGTTCTCGTTGTTGCAGGCAATGGCCCGGTCGTACTGCCTGATGGCTGCATAGTAGCGGGCTTTCACTTGAAGGAGCTTGAATCGGGCGACGGCTTTGCGCCCCTCGGCATATTTATCGGCGAGCTGCAGTAATTCCTTGGCGCGGTCGTAATGCCCTGTTTCCAATTCAGCGACGGCTGTTGCCAGCGTGCAGTAGAGATAGCGTCCGTTGAGCGAGGGTGTGTAGCCTTTTCGCAGGGCTTCGTTCTTGTATTTGTCGATGACCGCTTTCCATTCTGCGCATTTCTTCCTTAGCTTTTCATATTTCCGCAGTCCGTCGAGCGTTTCACCCAAGACGTTGTAGGCAGAGAGCAATTGTGAGATTTCATCGGCCTTGGAAAGGGCGGCGATGCTCTCCTCGATGGTCTTCTCGGCTTCGCGGAAGCGTCCCATTGTCTGATAGATACATGCCAACCCATAGGTGGAAGTGCCTAATCCATAGTTGCTCTTTCTTTTTCGCGCATCGGCATACATCTTTTGCGCTTCAAACAATGCGGTCTGCACCTTGTCTTCATAGAGGTAACTCTCGATGAGCACGTTCCACGCATTGTAGTAATAATCCCATGTGCCGTTCTTTTTCATGGCACTGAGGACTTCGGGCAAATAGTAGCTAATACTGTCGGTCATCTCGTAGTTGTAATAGCAATACAGCTGGGTGACGCGTGCCTGGGCTTCCGCCTCCTTGTCTTTTTGGCGTAAGGATTCGGCAAGATATTCACGGATGCAGCGTAATTCATAACCCATATTATCTTCGGAAGCTGCCAACCGGCAAAGATGATGGTAGGCCTGCAAAAGTTTTTCTCCTTTGAGGTGCTTCATCTCTTTGCGGATGGAGTCTGACGGAGTGGCAGCATACATTTCTCCTGTGGAGAGTGCAATGACAAACAGTAATGTGATAAAATGTTTCATTTCCAGTATATTTCCAATATATGTTCAGTTTCTCAGATTCATGGACGCAATTGGCTTCTCGTCCTTTTCATCTAAAGTATATCCCTCCGGATTGTAGCAACGACAGCCCTGTTTGAAGTGTTTCTCACCTCTGCCGGTACCACTGGTACCAGGACAAAGAGATTGGTGCAGAGCCTGATCCTCTGATTGATACCTGTTGTTTTTCATTTGCCATAATCTCATTCTCTTTATGAATAACTCTTTTTGCTAATTATGAATTAAATATATTTCTACGTTCTCATTTTCTCATTTCGCATTCCTTTCTGCTGAATTTCGCATGCTGGACAGTTCATTTCTTGGCTGTTCTGCAAGGAATATTTCTGTGAGAACAGCAAAAGACTATACAAAAATAACAAACAGAATGTTATAAATCAGAGTTTCTTAGCAGAAAGACCATTTAAAAGCCTTCATTACACCCCTAAAAACCTTAATAACCACCTTAAAAACACTTAATAAAAGCTTGGCAAAGAGAAAATAAAAACGTATCTTTGCACTCGTTATAAAAAGTAAAAACGGCAACAATGATCATTCATTCTCTCACTGAAAAAGTGTCGGTCTTCCTGCGGTCGCGTGCCGAGAACACCATCGGGCGGCACCGCATCATCGTGTATTTGCTCCACTCCCTTCTCGTTGTTTCCGTCATCTCGCTACAGTTCATGGGGCTTGGAGGTTCGCACGACTGGCTGCCGCTTTCCATGAGCGGCATACACCTTGCGACATGCCTTCTTTCGCTGTTGCTCTACCTCACGCAGTGGCTGACACTTTCCAAGGCTTTTTCACTCACGGTGCTCGTGGCGCAGTGTACCATCGCCGTGCGCTTTTTTTATTTCGCCACCGTGCGTCCCGACCATTTTCTGCAGCTCATCCTCATCAATCAGGTAACGTCGCTGCTGGCCGTCTTCTTCCTTGTGTTGAGCTTTGTCCGGCTCACCCCCTTTATCGTCTCTGCTATCAGTGTGGTTAGCTACGGTTGTGTGGCAGCCTATCTTCAAGAGCCTTCGCTTTGGCGCCTGTTCGGTTTCTTCCTCTTCGTGCAGTTTTTCCTCTGCACGCTGGGCGAACTGCTGCGATATAATGTGATGAGTGTAACGAAGGAAAATACCGATTTGCATCACCGTGAGACAGCACTGATGCACGCCGTCAGGCTGAACAGGCAGGAGATAGAGGCCTATCTGCGCATGAGCGGCAACGGCCACCCTTCGCCCGAGGACACGGACCGCCTGTTTTCCATGCTCAAGCCGAAATCGCAACGCAACCTCATCAACGCCGTGCGCCTGCATCTGAAAAAACACTTGATGGATGACTGCGATCTGGGGCACCACTTTCCCTGTCTGACTAAATCAGAAACGGATGTGTGCCGCCTCATTCTCGCGGGAAAGAAGCGGAGCGAAATCGGCCTGCTACTTGACAAAACCGAAAACAACGTCGACGTGACGCGTAACCACATCCGCAAGAAACTCAATGTACCCACTGACCAAGACTTGCAGAAATTTCTCATCAATTTATTGATAGAAAAGAATATTCGAAAAAGGAGAAATAAATAAATTCCTCTACCGGAAACGTTCATATTTATTTATAACATGCCATTATCCGCTTTCCATATAGATTCGGATAATGGCTTCTTGTTTTTTCCCTGTATTTCCCGCTTTTCCCAAAAGTTTTTCAATCTCTTCATATACCTATAATTTAGCTGCTTGATAACAGTATTCATCATTAAAATAATTAGGTAATGGAATCAAACAGCAATGACAATTATGTGCTGGTCTTGGAAGACCGCACGGAAGTGAAGAACGAGAATGATGCAGGAAAGCTCTCAGTAGTCTCTGGCATTGATGACAAGGGCAAACTCCAAACAACGGAAGCCAAAGATGTGCATCAGGCAGCCTTCTTGAAGTTCAACAACAAAGACGGCTTGCTGAAGAACTTCATGACCAATTTCCTCAAGCAGTTTAATAACCCGACTCATTTCGGGTTGTACAAGGTCGTGGCAGACAACGTGGAACAGGGCGTGGGCAACCTGCGCACTATGCTACAAAACCGTGAGAAGCCCAGAAAGCAAACAGCAACTGGCAGAGATGGGCGTTCCTTTGAGGACTATCTGCCCCAAACAGAAGAATGCCACTGCCATCGATGAGTCGAAAGATTGATTGGAAGCAACTCGACAATCTCGGTCTTACCCGTGAGCGATTGGAGCAGAGTGGAGAATTGGAAAAAGATGCTCAATTGGCAGAAGAGCAATCTCTTGACGATTGCCGTACCTATTGGGTGACACTACCATCTACACCGAAGCACGCCTTGCTTTCCGCACGGACGATAACGGCAATATCGGTTTGGCAATTCATCCTTTGAGAAAAGAGCCACAGCTCGATTTTTCCCTATATGGGCTACAAGTTCTCTCCCGAAGAAAAGGAGCAACTCCTCACTACCGGTAATCTCGGCAAGACCATCGAGGTGACACCCAAGAACGGAAAGCCTTTCTCTGCATACGTTTCTATTGACCCGCAGACGAATGAAATCATCGCCCTGCGTGCCGACCGTGTGAATATCCCCAAGGAAATCAAGGGCGTGACACTTTCTGATGCTCAGTATAAAGACCTTGTGGAAGGCAAAGCCGTGAAAGTGGAAGGTATGACTGCCAAGAGTGGCAAATCCTTCAATGCCACCCTACAGGTCAATGCAGAGAAGAAAGGCATTGAGTTTATCTTTGACAATAACCGTGGTTTTGAAAGGAACGGCAGCAGCAGACACAGCAGCAAGGCGTCCCACATAAAGCTCTGCGGCTTGGAGCTATCAGATAAAACAGCGTGAAGCTTTGGATAGCGGTCGTACACTATATCTAAAGAATATGGTGGACAAACAGGGGCAGCCTTTCAATGCATACGTTCGCATGGACAAGGAACAGAACCGCCCACGTTTTTACAAGTGGAATCCTGACAAGAAGCAGGAAACCGGCAAAGAAAAGGTGGTTGCCGTAGCCGAAGAACACAAAACACAGGTAGCCGTGAATAACCACGGTAAGACAAATGAAGCCACCAAAAACGTGAAAGAGCCACTCAAAACGGGACAGACACAGCCTACTGCCGAGCAGAAGCAAAAGCAGGACGAAAACAAACAGAAGAAGTCCCGTGGACGTAGAATGTAACCTTAAAACCATTTATCACTATGACAACTTGTATTATTGCCGAGAAGCCCTCGGTAGCCAGAGATATTGCCCGCATCGTAGGAGCAACGAGCAAGCAAGACGGATATATGGAAGGCTGCGGCTATGTCGTTACTTGGGCAATGGGACACCTCATCGCCCTTGCCATGCCCGAAGTCTACGGTTTTTCCGCTTATAAGCGTGAAGACCTGCCCATCCGTCCCAATCCTTTTCAGTTAGTGGTACGACAAGTACGTAAGGATAAGGAGTATATATCAGACCCAGCAGCACTCAAACAGCTCAAGGTGATACGATCCTGCTTTGACAAGGCAGACCGCATCATCGTCGCCACCGATGCAGGGGCGTGAAGGTGAGCTTATCTTCAGATACATCTATTCCTATCTCAATTGTCACAAGCCTTTCGACCGCCTTTGGATTTTCATCACTCACGGACAAAGCCATCCGTGAGGGGACTTTCTAATCTCAAAGCCCGGAAGCCATTACGACAATCTCTATTATTCCGCCAAGGCAAGAAGCGAAGCCGACTGGCTCGTGGGTATCAATGCAAGCCGTGCATTGTCCATTGCCCGCAAAGGCGGCTATTCTTTGGGACGGGTACAGACCCCAACACTGGCTATGGTCTGCCGTCGGTACATAGAGAACCGTGATTTTTCTTCCGTACCCTATTGGAAATTATCCGTCCTTACAGAAAAAGAGGGCTTGTCGATAAAAGCCGTTGGCTGTAAAGACTATGAGAAATGAAGCATCGGCACAGACCGCTCTCGCTGCACTTCGCAGTCAGAGCCAGCTTACAGTGGAATCGGTCGCAAGAAAGGTAACGCATACCGCGCCACCACTCTTGTACGACCTCACTGCCTTGCAGAAGGATGTCAACAAACGCCACGGCTTTTCAGCAGACAAAACCCTCTCGATAGCCCAAAGCCTCTATGAGAAGAAAATCACGACCTATCCCCGTACAGGCAGCCGATACATCAGCGAGGATGTCTTCGAGGAAGTACCCGTCCTGCTGCGCAAGATAGGCAAGACACTATCCAAATCCACTTAACCGCCATTCGGTGGACAACGCAAAGATTACCGACCACCACGCCATCATCCCACAGGGTGAAACACCCATCAGGATTGTCGACAGATGAAACAACTATCTATCAAATGGTGGTCAATCGCTTCGTAGAAGCCTTTTCTCCCGATTCAGAGGAAGAACGTATGCAGGTGCGGTTTACGGATGGCAACAGTACTTTTACTTGGAAGGCATGCCGACAAATCTCCTTAGGCTGGAAAGCTGTACAGAAAGGTAAAGAAGTAGAAGCTGAAAAGAAAGAGGATAGCGATGAACAGATTTTGTCTTCATTGCCCAACTTGACAGAAGGTGAAGTCCTATCACTTGTCAATGCAGACATCACCGAGCATAAGACCAAACCTAAACCTCTCTACACAGAAGCGACACTGCTTTCTGCTATGGAGAACGCTGGAAAAGAGGTCGAAGATGCTGAAAGTAAGAAAGCAATGGCAGAGTGCGGCATCGGTACACCTGCCACACGAGCCAACATCATCGAGACACTTATCCTCCGTGATTATATCCGCAGGGACAAGAAAGCCATCATACCTACCGAAAAAGGCTTGGCTGTCTATGAGATTGTCAAAGATAAGAAGATTGCCAATGCGGAGATGACAGGCAGTTGGGAACTTGCCCTTGCCGCTATTGAAGCAGGAAAGATGCCATCTGATAAGTTCGCACAGGGCATCAACTCATACGTGGGAACAATCTGCGAGGAACTCCTCTCACTTTCTCCCGAGCAGAAAGTCCTATCCTGTCTACCGCTGCCCAAAAGTGCGGACAGCAGAGTGTCGGCATCTATGCCAAAGGTAGCCAAGTGCAGGCATGAAACCTGTGGCTTTTCCACGTGTTTCGTGAAGTCTGCGGCATACATCTTTCTGAAGATAATATCCGTGACTTGATAAGCTCCGGTCGTACGCCTATCCTTAAAGGACTGACCAGCAAGGCAGGCAAGAAAGTTCAATGCCCGACTGGTTCTGAGTGAAGATATACCACCACCTTTGAGTTTGAGAACAAAAAAAGGAAAACAAAGAGGAGATAATCCTGGCAGAAACAAAGAGTACAGATATAGGGTTGGGAGATACAAGTATTTGCCTGCTCGACCTTTATTATCTCCACTTTATTAAAAAGAAAAACCTTATGGCATACAATAAGAAAGAAGTCCTGCAAGCCAACACGGAAGCTATCCGTGTGGTCTTGCGCCTGGAAAAAGAACGCCGTGAAGCCACCGAAGCTGAGAAAAAGTATCTTACGGAACTATCAGGGCTTCGGTGGCTTGAAATGTGTACTCAACCGCACAGACAATCCCCGATGACATACGCTATTGGAGCAAGTCAGAGCAGAATCTCTTTGAACCTACCCAACAGCTCAAAGCAGATGATTTATCGTGAAGCCGTAGATGCCAACACCGCCAAGCGGTATTGGGAGAGCATCAAGGCAAGCGTACTGACCTCCTTCTATACCGATACCCGTATCGTCTCTGCCATCTCAGATGCACTTGCCTCTACAAAATCTGCAGATACGACGATGTTTGGACCCTTCTATGGGTATGGGTGCCTTTGCCGAGACCTTTGCAAAAGGCAAGCGGGAGTTGTAGATGCAATGGAAAAAGGACCTGCTCACTGCCCGCATCAGCCAAGCCCTGCACCCCTTATGGCAAAAGGCAACATCTTTCGTCCGAAACGAGCCTTTTTGAAGCCATTGGAGAGTTGGAAAGACAAAGGACAAATACGACCTTATAACAAGTAACATTCCTTTCGGTGATTTCATGGTCTATGACCGAGAGTACAGTAGAGGTAAGGATACACTAAAGCGCGAGTCCACACGTGCCATCCACAATTACTTCTTCGTGAAAGGTCTGGACTGCATCAAGGAAGGTGGCTTACTGGCATTCATCACCTCACAGGGTGTATTTGGACAGTCCCCGCAATGAAGCCATACGCCGTTACCTCATGCAGAACAGCCGCCTTATCTCCGCTCTCCGACTGCCATCGGGTATGTTTTCAGACAATGCAGGTACGGACGTGGGCAGTGACCTCATCGTCCTGCAGAAGCAGACAGGTAAAGAAATCAGCGAGGGAATTGAGCAGCAGTTCGTAGAAACCGTTTCCGTTCCCAAGGAAGAAGGCTCTTCTGTCGTCTTCAAGCATAACTCTCTTTTTGTAGGAGATTGGAAGGACATATCTCATCGCACCATTGCCACAGAGCGCATAATGGGTACAGACCCTTATGGAAGACCTGCATGGGAGTATCGGTTCACGGGAGGGATTGAGGAAATGGCAGAAAGTCTCCGAACACAACTCTCCCTTGAAATGGGACAACGTATCGACCGTAAACTATATGAGACCGGTATACCGATGACAGAGGCAGAGCGAGAGGCAGAAAGCGGAGAAACAGCTTCGCAAGTTGGGTATTACCATAAGTCGGGAAAGAAGAAACGAGAAGACAAAGACTGAAGACAAGGGCATAAACGATGCCTATAACCTCATGCCCGACAGTATCAGAAAGCAATTGCCCTAAAACTTTACAGCACGGAAAAAGGAACTCATAGGCGATAAGGTTGCCTATGCACGCTATTTCTTCCCTATGGGAGCATATACAGCCTACCTTCTGGAATATGACCCTAAGAGCCGCATTGGTTTTGGTGCTGTCACGATGGGTTATGGCTGGGAGCTTGGCAATATGTCCCTCGATGAAATGGAAGGCGTAAAAGTAAGAGGACTGGGCATTGAACGTGACCTGTATTTCTCTCCTAAGAAATTGCACGAGATAGCCGAACTGGAAGAAATCGTCAGGGAACAATATACCAAAGAAGAAGTGGTGGCAGAGGAAATCAAGGAAGAAGCGGTAACAAAGCAGAGACAGTTGAAGACTGAGACTCGAATCAAGATTGAAGGAAACTGAAAGCTAATGTCGGGCAGTCATAGAACGGACGATTTTACGCAGACAAGTGGGCAAAGAAAATACCGTTTCCAATGGAGAGACCACTCCATTGCAACCACCATCATCGGAGTCTGCACCACAGCAATCTGTGTCAGAGCAACCGTCCATAAACGTTGAACCTGCGCCCGAAGGCGTACCCGCCCTGACGCTTCATCATCAATACGAGCAGGAACCACAGGAAATCCGTACGGATATTGAAGCCCCAAGAGAGATGAACGGACAGACGGTATTCTTTGACGACGATCATCATCCGGTGGTGGACAATAACATGGAAGACATCGGACAACCGGAGCAACTGTCACTGTTTGCCCCAGAGGAATACAGTCTTTGGACAAGAGAAGTTACCCGTGTGAACAATGAAATCAAGGATGATTCAAGAACTTCACAGGGCGCATCGTCCTATAACTCAAACTGCTCCCCAGAAAACCATCGGAGTCCAAGATACAAAAAGGCAGTAACTGCTCCTCAACGGCGTACCCGTAGTAGCAGGAAAGCAGCTTCTTCCTCCTCACGTGAGCCGTCCCTCTTTTCGACTTCATGAATGAAGCCGAGGAGCGCAAGCCACAGCCGATAGCAGAAGTCAGAAAAAGAGTTTGACGCTTCACCACGTCCCTTTTCTCTCTTCGCCGGACTCTCACCTGAGAGACGGCTCCATTGTCGTGCAGAAAGGGCAGGTGGGGTTTCTTTCTGACTTAAAGCGACATCCCACCTTTCAACCCGATGGACTTGCCGTATGCCCAGCTTTCACGTCTCAAAGCCTATATCGAGATACGGGAGTGCTATCACCGTCTCTATGACTACGAGGCAGAGAACCATGCAGAAGACAAGGAAGACCGCAGCAGACTCAACCACCTGTATGATGATTATGTATCCTCGTTGGGGCTACTTCAACCAGAAGGCGAACACCGACATCATCAAGATGGATGCCACAGGCGTGGAAATGCTCTTCTTGGAACGCTCTGAGAACGGCAGGTACATCAAGGCGGACATCTTTGACCATCCACGGCATTTTTCCACCACAGAACTGACCGTTGCCGCAGACCCGATGGAGGCACTTGGGTGCATCGCTCAACAAGTACGGCACGGTGGAACTTGACTACATGAGTTCGCTTTTACCTGATATGGAGGAAAGCGACATCATTTCTTCCTTGGAAGGTCGCATCTATTTCAATCCCGAAGAGAATGCCTACGAAGTGGCGGACAAGTTCATTTCGGGCAATGTAATAGAAAAGGCGGAGCGTATCGAGTCGTGGCTCTTGGATCATCCCAGACCATGAGGAAGCCAAACAGAGCCTTGCTGCCTTTGCGTGCAGCCACGCCAACACCCATTCCATTTTGCAGACCTTGACTTCAATCTCGGTGAACGCTGGATACCTGCCAAGGTCTATGGTAGGTTCGCCTCGGAGTTCTTCGGGACGGATATTGGCGTATCCTACCATTCCAACATGGACGAGTACAGCATTGTCTGCGACCGAAAGAATGCCAATATCTGGCACAAGTATGCCGTACAGGGTGAGTTCCGCCGTTATGACGGTATCAATCTCTTAAAGCATGCCCTGCACAATACCATTCCCGACATCAACAAGAGCAAGGAGGTGACGGACAAGGTTACGGGAGAGACCAAGACCATCAAAGTAAGGGACGGACATGCCATCCAGATGGCAAATGCCAAGATTGAGGAAATCAGGCAGGGCTTTGTTGATTGGCTCGGACGTACACCCAATACGTTTAAGCAGCAGCTCTCCGACCGTTACAACCGCCTTTTTCAACTGTTTTGTGCGACCCAAACTTTGACGGCACGCACCAGACGTTTTCCCGACCTTGACCTCAAACGATTGGGTATTGCCGACCTCTACAAAAAGCCAGAAGGATGCCGTGTGGATGCTCAAAACCAATGGCGGCGGCATCTGCGACCACGAGGTGGGAGCAGGGCAAAGACGCTCATCATGTGTACGGCAGCCTACGAGATGAAGCGATTGGGACTGGCAAACAAAGCCGATGATTATCGGACTGAAAGGCAAACGTCTTTCGATATTGCCGATACCTTTTCCGCAAGGCTTATCCCCAATGCCAAGGTTCTCTATCCGGGCAAGAACGATTTCAATAAGCAGAACCGCCAGCGCATCTTCAACGACATCAAGAACAACGATTGGGACTGCATCATCCTCACGCACGAGCAGTTCGGCATGATACCGCAGGCCTTGGAGATACAGGAAGCGATTTATGCAGAAAGGAAACTGGACTCCGTGGAAGAAAATCTCGAAGTGTTGCGCATGCAAGGAAGAGACATCTCCCGTGGGATGCTCAAAGGATTGGAGAAGCGCAAGCAGACGCTGGAAGCAAAGCTGCAGAACATACAGGACAGCATCGCCGAGAGAAAAGACGATGCCGTGGACTTCAAGATGATGGGTATCGACCACCTCTTTGTCGATGAAAGCCACCAATTCAAGAACCTGATGTTCAACACACGCCACGACCGTGTGTCGGGCTTGGGCAATCCCGACGGCTCACAGCGTGCCCTCAATATGCTCTTTGCCATTCGCACCATACAGGAGCGGTCCGGTAAGGACTTGGGGGCAACTTTTCTTTCGGGAACTACTATTTCCAATAGTCTGACAGAATTGTATCTTCTCTTCAAATACTCCGTCCCGCAAGCTTTGGAAAAGCAGGGCATCAACAGCTTTTGACGCATGGGCAGCCGTCTTTGCCAAGAAGTCCACCGACTACGAGTTTTCCATCACCAATGAGATCATTCAGAAGGAACGTTTCAGCACCTTTCATCAAGGTGCCTGAGCTGGCCGCGTTCTATGCGGAAGTATGGGAGTAGAAAGCAGAATATGGCATAAAATTCATATCTGACTGAAATACAGCGGATATTGCTTGTTTCTTCTTAGGGTTGCATCATAGGAAACAGGCAGAAAAGGGAGCGAAAAGGAGGGAGTTCAGTTACCAAATCGTTCGAAAAAAACGATGAAAGGAAAAGGACGGCTGAAAGTGGTAACTAAAACGGAGTTTTTCTCTTTCATTATCAATGTTTTGCATCGTTCAAAGTTCCTCAAAGAAGTGTAATTTTGCAAGTAAAAAAACAATGGAAAAAAAGAAAAAAATTCAAGCTGCTTTTTCTACCTCAAGAGAGGTACGCAGGACAAAAAAACGGAAAAAAAGTCCCATCATGGGACGCATCAGCGCAGGACGCTCTATGGTACAATTTCAGTTGCAAATGCTCGTGTACTCCTCGTTTGTGGGACAGTCGCAAAGAACCGACTGCTGGGCAAGAGTGCCGAAGCCGTATCGGTAAACAAGGAACTTGACCGCCTTCAGGTGAGCATTCACAAAGGTTTATGAGTCTCTTTCGGGTAAAATCCGATGCTCGCATCACGGCAGAGCGAGTACGGGAGCTTGTATTCGGACTGAACAGTGAGTCGCAAGGACTGCTTTATCATACGGGACGAGTATATCGACCGCTTCCGTGAGCGTGTGGGCATAGACCGCAGCGAACGCAGACTAAAATGCCTGTTGCTCTTTCGCAAGCATCTGGCAAACTTCGTCAGGTATCGCTACCGTGTGGAGGATATTCCCGTGCAGAAAGCCGACATCGCCTTTATCAAAGACTTGGAGGACTACTTCGCCAAAGAAAAGGGTTCAAGCTCAACACTTCGGCTGGTTATCTCTCCATGCTGGCTTCCTTGCTCAAAGACCTGCATAAACGGCACATCATTGACACCTATCCCTTCATCAACCATTCCATTCGTTGGGAAGTGGGTACTCCACGTTACATCACGAGGGAGGAGGTAGGCCGTATCGCAGCCTTGGGAGAAGACGAACTGCAAGGCTATGAAAAAGTGTCGAGGGACATGTTCCTTTTCTCCTGCCTGACGGGACTTTCCTATACCGACGTGTATCACTTGACGGAGCAGCACATCTTTCACGAAGCGGGAATGACTTGGATACGCAAGCCGAGAATAAAGACGGGCAACGTGTGCCACATCCCCCTACTTCCCGAAGCCACTGCCATTATCGAGCGTTATCGGGGCATTCACACGAGGGCTTTCCGACACGAACCGCCCAAGGGGTATCTGCTGCCCATACCCGGATGCGACACGGTAAACATACACCTCAAAAAGATAGCACGGCTTTGCGGTATTCAGAAAACGCTGACCTATCACATGGCACGGCATACCTTCGCATCTCAGATGACACTGTCGGAGGGCGTGTCCATTGAGAGCGTTTCCAAAATGCTCGGACACAGTCAAATCAAAACCACGCAAGTGTATGCGGAGACTTCTCCCGAGCGTGTCTTTCTGGACATGAGAAAAATACTTCCACAACTCGCACATTATCAACTGACCAACTAAAACCGCAGAACAATGAAAAGTACATTTGCCATACTATTCTACATAGATAGAAGCAAGACCAATGAAGACGGACTATGCGTAATCCGTTGCCGTATCACCTGTAACGGAACGTCCTCATCGTTTTCCACGCAGTTGCAAACTTCCCCCGACGAGTGGCTTGCCCGAAAAGGGTGCATCAAGGCGACAACAGGTAATTCAAGCGGCATCAATCTGCAACTGAACTCAATAGAAGAGTGCTTGCATTCACTCTATGAACGTACATTAAGGGAAGAAAACTATATCACGGCGGAATACCTCAAGGAGCGTTATATGCAGCAAAGTCGCCCCATGCCAACACTTACGGAGCTATATCAATCCGTTTGTGAATACAAGGAGGAATTGCAGGGCAGAACATTAAGCAAGGCAACCGTCAGGGCTTTTAAGGACAGCTACAAGAGTTTTGTTCATTTCCTGCAAGTAAGGGACAGGGCAGACTGTATGCCCACAGAGGTGGACAAGACTTTGCTTGAGGACTATCGCCTTTATATGCTTCGGGACTTGGGAAACAAGGAAAGCAGTGTCGGCAACCGCCTACGCCACTTGCATCAGGTCATTCGCAAGGCATTGCAGGAGCGATACGTTCGTGAAGACCCTTTTCGAACTCATGAGACATAGAAACGCCTACCTACGAGCGCAATGCACTTACGGCGGACGACCTGCAAAAACTCTTGGCTTACCGTCCGCACCGCTCGACAGATAACCATTGCAGACTTATTTTTCCTCTTGGGATGTTTTCACGGGGCTGGCATTCTCAGACTTTGAAAGAAACTCCAGAATGGACGATGTTTATACAGCTCAGGGGATGGGCGTAGGTACATATCGCTCTGTCGAACAAAGACACAGAACAGAAGTATTGTCCCGTTGCTGCCCGTTGCCGAGAAAAATACTCGCCATTGTGAGCCACGGACGAAGGGAGGGCTTTTCTTTCGAGTTTCCCAGCAACAGTAATTTCAATAGAACTATTCAGGAGATATGTATTAAGGCAGGGACTGCCACCGCATACTCAAGCGACCTCGCACACCGCACGGCACACCTTTGCCACGACCATCTGTCTGGAGAACGGACTTCCGATAGAGACGGTGAGCAAGATGCTGGGGCATCGCTTTCATCTCCACGACCGAGATTTATGCACGGGTGACCAAGAGCAAGATTGCCAGGAAATGCAACCCCTGATGGGTAGTGAGCATACAAGGGTACTGCGTAAAGCCTTACGGCTGTGTCCGTCAAGAACACCGAAAAAGTCAAGTCCCATAATTGGGATGTAACAGCCGTAATGAATGATTCAAAAAAAAGAAGTCCAACTTTTTAACAAGAAAAACAATGAAACAGAAGAACAAAAAGGAACTTTCCTACTTTCCGATTGAAGTTAAGAAGTTACATGAGTGAGCATCACCCCGAAAAAGTTGCAAGATACGGAGTTTATCACTGCACGGGCAGATATGGCTCTCACAGTTTACTGCGATGCTGTAGCACAAGGCTTTACACACATTGAAGCGGAGAGCATGGCAAGCGAGGCATTGTATCAAGGCTTGCACTTTTCCAAGTACGATACGCTTATATCCGTGTTGGAAAACGAGTTTGAAAGGGAACTTCCTGCACCGCTCCCAGAGAAACTCGTACCTATACTGTTGTCGAACAAGGCTGTTCAAGCCACATTCGACAAGTTCGGTTTGACGGACACATTGGCTTCTGACGAGCAATACGGCCGTCTTTACACCGAACTGACAGGCACGATAGTGCTGCTCATCGAGAGCAACAATCTGCCAACGGTCAGACTGACGGAGGAAGCAAGCCTGAAGGCGTTGTAGGCAAAGGCGGCGCACGCAAAGTTCCTGATGCCGTTTCTTATCGTGCAAAGGTACAACGGCAGCCTGTCTGCCCTGACAAGGTCGAGTCCTGCGGATGGAGAGAAGAATCTCCACCGCAGGATTTCTCTGTTTCAAGGTGGTATTGCCATTTTCTATATCCATGCGGTCGTATTCATCTCTCCCAACCTTGCAGGGCTGGGCTGCCGTAGAGAGTATAGGCACGACAAGAATACGGCATACTCAGGCTCTTTGGACGCAAGGCGTAACAACTAACAACAGATAGGACTGACGATAATACGGACAATCTATTGTTTGTACAATTTGTTGTCATGACTATCTGTTGTCAAAACTATATATCGTCAAAATAATCTATCGATAAAACTATCTATCGACACTTCGACATCTCGATTTGTCGAACTATCGAATTATCGATAAAACAACAAGATAATAAAAGGAACGAGCCGGCACCTCATCTCATTACCGCAATAACACAGACGGATTTCCTTTGTTTTTCTATTGCTTTCTCTCTATTTCCCTGCTTATCCTCATTTCTTGCAGTGGTGCTTCCGAGGGGTTACTTTTGCACCCGAGAAGTACGGCAATGGACTGCATAACAGTTTGTTTGCTGAGTAACAATAAAGTAATCAAAACAAAATTAAGGCAATGAAACTCATTATCATCGACCGCAAAGCGTGGGAGCGACATCGCTCCGAATTTGCAGACTTTATCCATCGTGTGGAAAAACTCATCGGTAATCCTCCCAAGACCGAGCAATGGCTCGACAACGAAGCCGTGTGCAAGCGTTTAGGCATCAGCAAGCGTACCCTACAATCATACCGAGATACGGGCAAAATCCCTTTCTCCATGATTGGACATAAGTGTTATTACAAACAGACCGACATCTGTGAAATGCTGAATGCAGTCAAGGATTGAAATCAAAGAATGAATGAATTATGGCAGAGAATGAAATCATTACGCGGGAAGACCCTCAGATGCAGTTGTTTTCACAACTGATGGAAGGCACTTTGAAGAAGTTGGAGCGGTATTGCTCTACCGCCCGTCCGATGCTGAATGGTGAGGTTTACCTTTCGGGTGAGGAGGTTTGCAGCCAATTACGGCTCAGCACACGCACGCTCAAGAGTACAGAAACTCAGGAACGCTTCCTTTCTACAAAATCGGAGGAAGATACTCTACAAGCAGAGCGACATACAAGCCATGCTTGAAAAAAACACTATAACCCGATACCCAAGAAATTATGGCAAGAATAGATGAAAAAAGGAAACAACGCTTGGAACAAGCCATTAGAGATATGGGAAATTATGGCGTTAAGCTCCGCAAGCCCGAAGAGTTACCCGATTTTGACCAGCCCTTCGATTATGAAGAGGAAAAGAGAAGGTTTGAGCCTGTTGATAAAGTTGAGGAACAAAATGACAAGGAGAGTAACAAGGATTTTTTTCTCAACCGTCCTATCAAGAAACAGCGTTGTCGCCAACAGAAAGGGCTACTTCTACCGAAGAATTTCATCAAAGAATGGGAAAAAAACAAAGGACAGAAAGCAATTATCCGAGTTTCAGGGGAAATATCTCCAGCCCTTTCGCAACAGCCACCGCAAAGCCGTGTATGTATCAGAGGAAATCCAACGAAAGTTAGACTTCGTGGTGCGGAGAATCGGTGAGCATGGAGCGAGCGTTTCGGGATATGTCGAACAGGTACTGCGGGAACACCTCGACCAATACAAGGAAGATGTGGAAAGATGGAGGAAACTCTGAATTACTGCATTCCTCGAATGCAAGCCTACGCCGAGTTACTGTATTCAATGAATGCAGTAACACAGCAGGGGCTTATAATCCCATTTTCTACATCAGCAAGGTGTGTCTTTGTACCACAAATTGCCATTTGTACCACAAAGACCCTTGCCCCGAAAGGGGATTAAATCACTCCAAAGTCGTGATTAGAAAGCAATGAAGAAGCAAAAACAAAAGAAGCCAGACGGCAGATGTGCCACCTGCCCACGATGGGACAGATGGCACATCAGAATACTAATTCGAAGACCAGCAGAAACTTATCAGACTCTATCGCAAGTCGGGAGCAAAGACAAAGAGCGACTTTGTCCGAGCAAAGGCTTCTTGGTGAATCTTTTAAGGTCATCACCCAAGACCCTGCAAAAAGAACCTTACTTGGAGAAACTCTCAGAAATCGTTGCCTTGGCTCATAAGATAGGAGTTCTGTACAACGAAGTCGTGAAAGTCCTCAATACTTATCATTCTGTTGCCACTGCTCAACAACTGCTCAGCAAACTCGAAACCTATTCCCAAATTCTCATCAGACTACAACAGCAAGCAGTACAACTGACAAAAATCCTTTGGGAGTAGAGAAGAATGAATGCTGATAAATCATAACACCCATACTCGTATCGTACCGCGAATGTCCAATCCCTCTTTGGATGATACAAAAGGGTCACTTTGAACGATTACATAGGACCAGTTTCAACGATTTTTTTCCACTCTGCCCTAATACTTTATCTTTTTGGAAAGTACATTGATAATCAGATAATTATTTCAATAACTCCCGATTTGGAGTATTACCCCACATTTATTATTTTTTTATTTTGACAATTCCCGATTTGGGGGCATTACCATGACCATTAACAAACACAAAGTCTGTATAATCCCCTATAACTAACGTATCTTTTTGAAATTTTTCCGTATTTTGTAATCAACATATGGATAGAGCTTTTTCCACAGGATGTGGAAGTTTCCAATAAATAAAAACTCGCATGCCATCAACATCAAACACTTTAGGGAATAAAATGTCCTGTTGGGAGTAAATTCTTCATCTCCTTTCTTATTATAAGCTGAATTCAACTTGCAAATGCAACAGAATTCTGATTAATAATTTGTTTAAATTTTTTTCGTTTGGCGTGAGGTATCCAAGTCTTTTACGAGGTCGATTATTGAGTTTATTTTTCAATCCACTTAATCTGTTTGTTGGTTACTTCACTAAAGTCCTTACCCTTTGGGATATACTGCCTGATAAGCCCGTTGGTGTTTTTCATTGGCACCACGTTCCCATGAGTGGTATGGTTTGCAAAAAAATAGAATTTTATTTCCAATTTTTGCGCAATTTCCTCGTGCTTTGCAAACTCCTTTCCATTGTCAGCCGTAATTGTGTGTATTAAGTTTTTCACTTTCCGCAGTGCCCATACTGCAATCTTAGCTACCGGGATGGCTTCTTTTCCCGACAACTTGCGTATCCAGACCCTGCTTGTTGCTCTGTCGTTAATGGTAAGAATGGCACCTTTGTGGTTCTTACCAATAATTGTATCTATCTCTAAATCACCAAATCTCTCCTTCAGTTCCACTATCTCGGGACGCTCATCAATATCCACCCTGCCTGGGATAAATCCTCGCCCTGCATTTTTAGAACCACGTTTGGCATACCTGCGACCTTGTCTGCGAAGATATTTGTGCAGTTTGCCACCCCGCCGCTTATCCTCCCAAATCCAGCGATATATCGTTTCGTGAGATACCATCGCAATTCCCTCCAAGCGGCTCCTGCCGACAATCTGCTCCGGGCTGAATCCTTTCTTCAACAGCTTTATTATCCGTTTTCTCATTGCCGGTGTAAGCACTTCCTTGCGATGTTTTTGCTGCTTGCGCCTGTCTGCTTTTCGCTGGGCAAGCTCCATGCTATAGCTACCACTTCGGGCGTCGCAATTGCGCTTTATCTCCCTGTAAACAGTGCTTTTATCTACTCCGATAGCTTCCGCTATTGCTTTTTTGCTCATCGGTATTTGCAACATCATAGAAAATTGCATACCTTTGTTCCTCGGTTATATGTTTGCTCATCTGCAACTTTTTTTTCTTTGGACGGACAATTAAAGCAAAGATAGCAAACTTTATCCATTCAGAGTGAGAGAAAGGGGGACATTGTCTCTCTTTCCTCTCTGAAAAAAATAAATGTTTTTATTGCTTATTATCCGCACCCAAAAAGTTGCATTTATAAGTTGAACTCAAGAAGTATTCACCTGTAAGAAGTTACTAATGACAAAAAAGAAATTGCCCGTTCGTTTTACGGGTCAGCACTTTACTATTGATAAAGTGCTAATAAAAGATGCAATAAGACAAGCAAATATAAGTAATCAGGATACGGTTTTAGATATTGGGGCAGGCAAGGGGTTTCTTACTGTTCATTTATTAAAAATCGCCAACAATGTTGTTGCTATTGAAAACGACACAGCTTTGGTTGAACATTTACGAAAATTATTTTCTGATGCCCGAAATGTTCAAGTTGTCGGTTGTGATTTTAGGAATTTTGCAGTTCCGAAATTTCCTTTCAAAGTGGTGTCAAATATTCCTTATGGCATTACTTCCGATATTTTCAAAATCCTGATGTTTGAGAGTCTTGGAAATTTTCTGGGAGGTTCCATTATCCTTCAATTAGAACCTACACAAAAGTTATTTTCGAGGAAGCTTTACAATCCATATACCGTTTTCTATCATACTTTTTTTGATTTGAAACTTGTCTATGAGGTAGGTCCTGAAAGTTTCTTGCCACCGCCAACTGTCAAATCAGCCCTGTTAAACATTAAAAGAAAACACTTATTTTTTGATTTTAAGTTTAAAGCCAAATACTTAGCATTTATTTCCTGTCTGTTAGAGAAACCTGATTTATCTGTAAAAACAGCTTTTAAAGTCGATTTTTCAGGAAAAAGTCAGGTCAGGTCAATTTCGGAAAAAAATTCGGTTTAAACCTTAATGCTCAAATTGTTTGTTTGTCTCCAAGTCAATGGTTAAACTGTTTTTTTGGAAATGCTGGAAGTTGTCCCTGAAAAAAATTTCATCCTTCGTAGTTCAAAGTCAGGGTGGTCTACATCAATGCCACTGTTTATCTTCCATTGCTTACCCTTATAATCCATTCTCAGGGTGAGTTCCTGCCCACATATAGATAGTGTGTTCTCATAACTTAGGCTATCTATGTATGGTCTATTCGGTATAGTATAGTCGTAAGTGTTGCTTGTGTTTCTATCCTCTTCGTGATGCAGTCCGTACCCTGTCTGCAATTTCAACTGTTTGCCAAAAGGATGGGTATATTGCAATGATATTCTGCTTTCGTTGCGCAGGGTGGGCAGTTGTTGGCAAAGATTGCGCAACAGTAGTGAATCTCCGCCCACAGCGTTGCGCAGGTGGTGGAATTTCGTCAGTGAAAGGCTGGTATTATTAGTTTCATTCGAGTTACCGCCAAGTGTCGCCTTCACGGTAAATGATGCTCCCAGCCTTGCCAATCCGCCGTGTGAGGTCGGCAGATACATGGTAATTCTTTCCATTGCTTTTTTTGTGTTATTTCGCAGCGTTCCCGAGGTCAGCGTGTCCGCAGCCGTATTGCGCTCATATAGGTATGTTGTGTTGTCAGTCAGGTTGTCTGACCGTCCGAAGTTTCCATTTGCACTTATATTCAGCAAAGTCTTTTTTTGTCTATGTTATACTGCAGATTTATGTTTGCGGCATTACTGTGATTCTTGCTCAAGGAAAGCAGCATTGATTCCCGATATTTTGTTCCCGATGAAAGATATTGCTCATCATAGTCATGATTCTCGCTTCCATTGTGGAAGGCATTGAGTGAGAGGCTTGCATTGAGCGTAATTTTTCTTACCAAATTTCTTCACGATATTGCCCGACAATATGTTTTTGGAAAGTGTTTCCCCAATGTTCATATTACTAAGATTGTCAGAGCGCAAAGTCAGCGAGGTGTTTTCGCCATCGGCATTGAATAGATTGCCCTGTACCTCATCCCTGCGTCTGTCGCGATTGCCGTGTTCAGCCGTTAGTGTTCCTGTCAGGCTGCCATTGTAGGTAGATTTGGTCTTGATGTCCAGCACATAATTGTCAGCACCATCATCTACTCCCGTCATTTTCTCCAATGCGCTGAGCATGTCATACAGTTTCAGTAGTTCCACTGCATCGGTTGGCATATTCTCCAACGCTGCGATAATGTCGTTGCCCATAAAGGTCTCGCCATTGATGTTTACGCCGTTCAATGGCTTTCCTTTGAATGATAGTTGCCTGTTCGCCTTGTCGTATTCCATGCCCGGAATATTCCTGATTAAGTCTTCCAAGTTAGCACCTTTCCTTACTCGAAGGCAATCAGTATTGATAAACGTGGTGTCTTTTCTTATGGAAAACAATTTCCGCTGTCCAATAACTTGAACTTCATCGAGTTCTATCGTTTTATGTAATGAAGAAACATGTTTTCGAGTAGGGTATATAGTATCACCCACAACTAAATTCAAAATAGTAGCATTAGCAGTGGGAAACAGCAGAAGTAGAATGATGAAGATTAAAAAGAATTCTTTTTGATTATCATTTTGCAAAAATTACCATTGTTCATAGATATATGCAATACCTTAAAATGGCGATTTTATAGAATTAGAAATGTCTAAGGTTGATTTTTCATTGAAAAAAAACAACGTAAATACTTTGCTTATATGAATTATATCGCTATCTTTGCAACATCAAACAGAGAGTTCTTTGAGACTTTGCAGAATAAAGAAAGGGAAAGAAACTCGCTCGTTTCTTAGTCGTTCACCTTATCAGATTATATATTCTGCTTTTTATTAGTAATCAGTCGATTACATTCACCCCCATTACTTTTATGCGGAGATTTGCGATTTTCCGTACCGCAAAGGACATCGGTATCGACCGACCCGGAGAAAGAACGAGATACTGCATAACATACCGCCTACACCCGAGCAGGAAGTCTTTATCGGAAAGCTGATGGAGTTTGCCAAGAGTGGCGATGCCACAATCTTGGGAAGAGCACCTCTGAGTGAGAGCGAGGAAAAGGCAAAGATGCTGATTGCAACAGACTACGCCAGAAAGATGAGCCTTGATTTACGCATGATTGATGAAAATGCGTACTCAGATCATATCGACAACAAGGCAAGCCACTGCGCCAAGCTGCTCAATGACTATTACCAAAAGTACGATGCACAGAAAGGTACGCAGTTCGTTTTCTCTGATTTGGGGACTTACAAGCCCGGTGGAGACTTTCAATGTCTATTCGGAAATCAAGCGTAAAGCTGGTAGAGGACTATCATATTCCGTCCTACGAGATACGCTTCATTCAGGAATGCAAGAACGAGAAAGCCAAGAAAGCGATGGTAGATGCGATGAACCGTGGTGACATTCGCATTATCTTCGGTTCTACCTCTATGTTGGGTACTGGTGTGAATGCCCAGCAACGTGCCGTTGCGATCCATCATTTGGACACGCCCTGGCGACCATCAGACTTAGAGCAACGCAACGGACGAGCCGTGCGCAAGGGGAATCTTATCGCCAAGGAATTTGCGAACAACAAGGTCGATGTGATTATCTATGCCGTGGAACGGTCCTTTGGACAGTTACAAGTTCAATTTGCTGCACAACAAGCAGCTCTTCATCAATCAGCTTAAAGACGAACACGCTCGGCAGTCGTACCATTGATGAGGGTTCGATGGATGAGGACAGCGGCATGAACTTCTCAGAATACGTAGCAGTACTTTCAGGCAATACCGACCTTTTGGAGAAAGCAAGATTGGATAAGAAGATTACCACCTTGGAATCAGAGCGCAAGAACTTTCTCCGTGAGCGTGATGCCGCAACGGGCAAGCTGGCAGAGATTGAGAGTTCTGTATCCTTCCATACGGACAAAAATCAAAGAGGCACAGTCTGACTTGGCTCTCTTTGAGAAGCGTGTGGAGCGTGATGAGGAAGGTGTGCCTATCAATAAGCTGACTATCAAAGGTGTGGAAGACAGCACCGATATCAAGGCCATTGCTGCACGTCTGCAGGAAATAGACGAGAAAGCACGCACCAAGGGGGAATACAACAAAATCGGTGAGATTTATGGCTTTTCTATTATGGTTAAGACGGAGAGCACTTCCAAGGACTTGTTTGATTGCTCTGTAAATCGTTTCTTTGTGAAGGGGCAGGAGAGTATCTACTATACCTATAATAACGGTAAGCTGGCATCCGATCCGAAACTTGCTTGCCAGAACTTTATCAATGCCTTGGAGCGTATCCCGAAGGTAATAGAGTCGCACGAAAAGGAGATGGAAAAGGTCGCAGCCAATAAAGACGTTTACACCAACATTGCCAAGCAGCTCTTGGAAAAAGGAAGAAGAGCTTCGCACGCTCAAAGGCGAGGCAGCCGAACTGGATAGGCGAATTGCACTTACCCTTGCTCCACCGGAGGAGGAAAAAGAGGATATAGGGCAAGAGGCACAGCATGGTGCCATACAGCAAAGTAAATCAGTAGATGATATATCAGAACCCCGTTCTTATAAGAATTCATTCTCAAAAAACACAGACAACATACCTTTGCCCACATCTCCCAAGAACAATAGTCAGCAGAATGTATCCGACAACAATGACATTACGAGCAAAGTTATTATCTCAAAACCAAAGTGGAAGATGTAGAATGTCTTATTGTATCGAAAAGCGCCAAGTACTTGAAATAAAGTGTTTGACGCTTTTGAGAAACCGTATCAGAGAATTTGACAGATTCATTGTATAATTTCTATTCTGACAACAGAGCTGTCGTCATCTACCAATGTTGGAGGTGTCTGCTCTTTATGGTGAAAACAATGGGGAATATCATGAACTTTGTAATAGCCATCACTACAAAGCAGCAGAGAATCACCCATGTTCAATGGCAAACGTTGAACCTGAATGGGGTTTCTAAAACCTCTTCCCGCAATGCAAGTTGTCAGATAAGTGTCTGCTCCTTGCATAATGGTATCATCGTTTGTTAGTTGAGTTACTTCTCCTTGTTTGTCTCGATAGTATAGGCGCACATCTCCCAAAGATGTGTAGAAGAGCATAGCATCACTGATATATACAAGAAGTAAAGCCGAACCCATCTTGGATTTCTTCTCCTTGCAAAAAGCAGCCAAACGCTCATCAGCATATTTGATGCTCCTGAGGATATGTTCCGTACAATCAATTATATCGGTTTTTACAAAATATTCTGAGATAGCTTCGCAAACAATTTTTGAAGCACTTTCCGGCAACGACAAACCACTCATCCCATCTGCAAGTAGAATGAGTGTTGCTCCATTAGGCAATTCTCGTTGGAGAATGTAATCTCCATTTTCTTTACCAGCCGGAATACTTAAGCTTTCAATCTGAATCTTCACCATGCAAAACTTTATCAAATACGGCAATCATTTTTTGAAATGCGAGGAGCAGTTTCTCATAAGAAAAAACACTGCTACTATCTATAACCTGTTGTATCAGCCTGCTATTTTCTCTTTTCTCTATCTCATTCCGCAGACATTGCTCATAGTGGAAAAGATGCTCTTTTGATAGAAATCCGACAATGTCATAAGCAAGCCAATAAGCTCCGACAACAATCTCATCAAAGTCTTCCCAATCATACACTTCTGCATGCAAGTTCCTATTCAAGTTAGCAATGAAATAGTTTTCCAGAATGAATGCCATATCTACGGCATCTTTATTCGTTTGGATATTCCTGTCTAACCAAGCATTGAACTTCAATACAAATAATCCATGCAACGATGCTATCTTGATGTCGAATTCATTGTCAATCGTTACGGTAATAGCACCACTCAGCACATCAGCAAACCCCTTAACGGACATAGCTATATCCTCCTCAGGAGGCCAGTATATGTATCCATCTTCTCTTTCTATATCTCCGTATGGTACTATGTCCATTTCGTAGTCGCCATCATAGAACCGTTGATACATCTGTCCGTCTTTTTGAAACCCTTGTGCTAATAATGCCCGCTTAATCTCTTCGAATGCATCCCAATCGGGAATGGCTATGGCGAGGTCTAAATCCCTCGTCTTTCTCCCTGAACTTATACCTACTAACTGCCGAATTAAAATATCTCGCGCAGTAGCCCCGATAACAAAGAAATCCTGCCCAATCTCAGCAAAACAATGACTGACTTTCTTAGCAGTTCAACCAACAGGGGGTTGCCAATCTTCTTACTCGAAATCTGAAAGTTCATCTTTTAATAATTTATTTGCAGCTTCAATACAACGGCTGTCTCCGCTACTTACTAAATCGGCATATATCAAAATGCAGGGCATTACATCGCCTTTCCAAAACTTCTGATATACATAAATAACTCCTTCGGTAGTCCGTGTTGCGCCAGTCTTCATCAGATTGGAGAAAGATGTCTCTGTATAGAGTTCAAAAAGTTCCGGAGTAAGGTAACCATTCAATAAATTAGATGCACACTCTCCACCCCATAACATACCATTTGGCAATGCTATTTCTTCCCATTTTTCTTTTTGTTCCGGTGTCCGAAAATCCAGCTGCTTCAACAGCAACTTGGGCTTTAATATCTGATGATAGTTTTCCGACCATAAATCGAGCAAAAGACGACGTTTTTTCAGAACTCTTTTCTTCTGAGTTACGAGAATAAACTTACGGACTTCCAATTCATCAATCACATTTTTGACAGTACCTATCGAAACTCCACTATACTCCTTGATTTCCCGAAAAGATTTGCCCACATTCTCAGGAGCTTGCAAGAGATAAAAGATTACCTTCAGGCCTGCTTCTTGGAATATAGGATAGTTTTTGTTGTTATTCACAGGGGGCTTTCTCCCCTGTGTGAGAAAGGTGGAATATCACTTTCCTGCCCTTCGTGTACTGTATATTGTAGTTACCTGCCGTGTCAGCAAAGTTAAGTTCCATTTTACGCAAAGTTCCATAGACAGATGGCTGTACATATCTTGCAACCAATATGACAGGTCCCTTGTAAGTCCCCATACAGCTCTTTGATTTTTCTTCAATGCGCAGGATATTTGTTCCATTTATCTCATTTTCAACAAGGCATCGGAACTCTATGCCCATAATTCTGACGTATTGTTCCATCGAAGGCGTTTCCGGCTGAAGCGCATCGATTATGACATCTTGAGAATCCTCCCACTGTCTCCTTATCGCACTAACCGCCTGATCTATAATCTGTATTCCGTACATATCTTGTTCAATATTTATAGTCGTTCAATAGGATTGAACACTGCAAAGATAGTGAACAAAAATCAAACTGCAAATTTTTTTCGTTCATTATTTAATGCTTGTTCAATTTTGTTGAACAAGCATTAAATAATGAACGGGTGCCTACCAGTTCCCTTGTTTCCGTAGCATTTCATCTATCTCTTTCCGAAGGAAAAGTAATCTGCCATTGGCTTTAAGATAAGGAATTTTTCCAGCCCAAACCCAGTTGTAAATGGTCTTTTGTTCCACCTTCAAAATTTTGGAGACATCTATGATATCCAAGTATTCGGGTTTCAATGGAGGGTGAATGGTCGTATCTACTTCTTGTTCCCGTAGGACAAGCAGACGGTCGAGCTTGTCTTCCATATTCTTCAGTTTATCAAACAGGCGTTTCTGCCATGTATCTTCTGGCTGTTGATCTAAGTATGGCATAATTCTCCTTTTTGATAATTCCCACTTGTATCTCGTATCAAAATACGCTGCTCTTTCATATAGGCAATATATTTCTTTGCGGTCCTGTCCTTGATTTCCATCTCTCGCATCAGAACCTCACAAAGTTCTTGGTAAGTGAGCTTGAAAGAATTTCGGAAGGCTTCTTTGACAACGCCAATAAGCTCATCAGTCTTGCGCTTTTCCTTGTCCTCCTTGGACTTCTCACCACGATAGACGTGCATGTCTTCTTCCTTGTCCCAGCCGAAAAGCATCATCGGTACGTCCAACGGACTTCCGTCACGCACTTTCAACGCCTTTACGACCGAGTATTCGGGATTGTCGTCTTTCTCTATGGAAAGGATACCCGCCGCCTTACGTTGAAGTTCCGAGCCGATATGTCCCCGAAGTTTGATGCCGTTCGGCACGAAGTGCAATACGCAGATAATACAAGTATTGTATATCCCTGCCAAGCGGTAAAGTTCGTCAACAATGGCTATACTTTCCGTTCATCGTTCGCAGAACGTATCAGATCAGCAATACCATCAATGACAACGAGGTGTATTCCACCATGCTTGTGATGGAACAAGTCCATACTTTCACGGATAAGTTTCAAGCGGTCCTTACGAGAGAGTGAGGCAAGGTAGAGTGAATGGTAAAACTTCGGTACTGCCGTCAATGAAGCCCGGCGCAATGTCTTGCCCAGATTCTTGTGCAGTTGAGCCTCGGACTGTTCTGTGTCATAATGTAGGACTGCCAAGTCTTTGGGATTGGCGGTAATCTCCAATCCCAAGGTTTTCTCTATCGGCAGCCGTTTATTCCCCAAAGCTCCGGCAAGGATGGCTCCTACATAGTTGCTCTTGCCCGTACCCTCACCTCCGGTAATGCAGAACAGATTGTCCTGCGTTCCCAAAGGGACACCATTCACAGCCACCACAGTCTTGGAAATATCCGGTGGATTGTCGTAGTCAATCTCACAGGAGCGAAGCATCATCATGGTTTGGCTATATAGGTCTGTAAACATCTTGGCAAGCAGTTCTTTCAGTTCCTTCGCCCCGTTGCCTAAGGCAAAGAAATCAGAAATGTCCTTTTCCGCCTTGGTTCCACTAAGTGGGAGTGTAAGATTCAATACCTTGTATTCTGCCAAATGTTCAGCTTGTCTATGCGCTTCCCGTACACCCGTCTCATCTGCATCATACAAGAGAATGATATGCCGAAAGCGAAGTTGAAGGCTCTCTATGATGCTTTCCGGTATTTGTGCCGTTTCACTGTTGAAGCAGATTGCATTGAACCCGTGCGCATACAACGAGAGCACATCTTTTTCCCCACCTGTAATGAAGAGCATATCTCCTTTGGTGGGAATCTGCTCCATGCCGAAACAATAGGTCATAGGCATCCGCCCGCCATAAGAGAAAGCGGATTTTCGGACTGTGAGGGCGATATATCTTGACATAGCCATTTCCAATATAGGCGAATATCGGTTCTGTCGGCGAACTGTGAAGCTCAAACTTCTTACCTTCGGCTGATACGCTATCATACCGTTTAAGACTCCGTACACGAAAAAGCCGAAGTGTATCTTCATGGATACCATAATGCGCCCAATAGTTCATCAGTCCATCGTCAAAAGGCTGTATCTCAAAACTGTATGGACGTTCTTCCGTACACTTGGTTATATCAGCCTTAGGAGTGGGAACGATAGTTCTTTTTATATGATAACGTGATATGGTTGCTATGCTTTTCACCATCACATAAAGAATACAATCCAAGTTCTTGTACAATAGTTTCCAAGACTTCGGGAAAACTTGTTTTCAGGTTCAAGTTACGGAGGGTTGCCACAAACCAGAAGCAATCCCCTGAATAGGTGGTATCGCCATGATCATAGAATTTGTAAGAAGAAGTTTTCCTGTCGTAGTAGATATGGCAGGAAGCCCGTCTGTCGTCATAGAAGGGGCTTCGGAAGTTGCGATGAAGGTTTACCTCAAAGCCGAGGAAATGGGAAAACACATTCAGACCTCCCTGTGTAAGCAAAAGAATCTGTTCCTTTTCTATCATAGTTGTCGGTTTTTAGGATTAAGACATGAACTTATGATGAGATTGTCCTTAAAACGGTTGAGCCGACCAAGAACCTCGTCGTTTCTCATGCCTGAGACACGGAGTCGGTTGCATTTCGTGGCTATCACGATAGACTTGAAGAAGTAGCGTACATCGCCACCCTCCGTGTAGCGATACCGTACCAACTGTTTCTTGCGCCAGCGATAAAGGGTGGACTCTGAAACATTCAGAGTCCCGATAAGATCTTTGGTTGTCATCTCCAGCTCGTCATCTATATCTTGGATAAGATGAGAAGTGCGCTCAACATACCGCTCTATTCGGTTGAGCCTGTCTATCAGTTCCTGATAGGCTTGGCTTTCTACTGCGATTATTTCCATCAGCCTTTATAATTTGGTTTGTAAAATAATGTGTTGCGGCCCAAGCTCCTTTACAAGATCTATAATTCTGTCGTAGGATTCCTTGTCAAACACTTCGATACTCATCTGAGCGAGTGGAAGCGGTCTTGCCTGTTGTCTTTGTGCAATAGATGCAAGCAGGTCGAGTTCATCCCATCCCAATACCTTGGCATAACTGTAAGTTTGTGAGGTGGTCATCGACACAGCTCCAGTTTCCCATCGTGAAATGGTACTTGAGCTAACATTCAGTTTTCCAGCGACATACTCTTGTGAGTAACCTTCAAGCTCTCGCTTTTCCTTTAGGGTTTTGTGCAACTGTTTCATATGTATAAAGTTACAAAGACACCTAAATTTGAGCAACCCGCTACATTCAAATGTTTACACCCCATGCAAGGTGGCTTGCATTAGGTGCAGATGAATATGATGAGCGATGTCGGCATGGGATGATTTAATTGGTTTGTTTTCTATAATTCATAAACGGAAATACATTGTAAGAACAATCATTCCAGAACAAAATCAAATAATTTTGAGAAAATCCCTCCAGTGCAAGGTGCAAGTCCCCTTATATATAGGGGCTTGCACCTTGCACTGGAAGTGTAGCAGTAAAATTTCTAAATATTTATGGCACAAAGATTTGGAGGTTAGTACAATTTTATATACCTTTGTACTCAAGAAAAGAGAGCAGTTGTGCTTTCATAAGGTAGTCAGAATGGTAGTCATTAGGCGGTCAAAATACTGCTACAAAAATGCTACACTACTGATTTGTCAAAATTGATAGGACATTTAATTACAACGAGTTAGCAGAGTTTGGTTCACAAACCTCTCTCTCCGCAAACAAGGGTGTAAATCAACGAGTTACGTGATTTACACCCTTTATTACACCCAAGATGTCGCTATTTAAAATCTTTTGAGACAAATTTATTGCAGACAGAGGATAAATCAAGAAGGAACTCTTCGGGTCAACTCTTTGACCGAGGAATACATCTCGTGCACGGATTGAAAGCAAAGATGAAGAACAAGCTCATGCCTATGTGGGACAAGATTATGCTACGAAAGAGATACATCATCGAGTGCATCAACGAATTATTGAAAAACATGGCAAATCTTGTGCACTCACGGCACAGGCCAATACACAATTTCATTATGAACCTTTGCTCAGCATTGGCGACATACTGTTTCTTTGAGAACAAGCCTGATGCATTGCCTGTTGCCATTGAAGACAAAAGACAGTTAAAACTATTTTAGAAATAACTTATCCCAAACTCGCGTAAATATATACAAGGACAAGGAAAACGGAGGAGAACTGTACAAGCACTGCCGCCACCGCCTAAAGCACAGAAAACGAACCATGGTAGGGAAGCGTATACAAATCCCGGACAGGACAGGCATAGCCGAGCACCCCATGGAGATTGACGGCAAACGATTCGGAGACTTCGAGATGGATACCATCATAGGAAAAGACGGACATTGGGCAATAGTTACTATCATCGAGCGGAGTACCAACATGCTGTTCATGAGAAAACTCGACTAGGGGAAGAATACCAAGGCTCTGGCAAAAACGGTAGTCAGGAGGCTTATGCCGTACAAGGCATACATCAAAACCATAACAACCGATAATGGGACGGAATTCGTCTGTCATGAGATGATAAGCAAGACACTTGATACGAAAATATATATTGCTGGTCCGTATTCCTCGTGGCAGAAAGGAGTCATCGAAAACGAGAATAGACTGATACGGCAAAACATACCAAAGTCCAGTTCGTTCGCAGGGTATTCATATCAGCAAATAACCAAACTTATGCACAAGATTATCATCAGACCAAGAGAAAAATTGAATTTCGCATCACCGAATCAATGCTTTTATGAAAAGATCGTCTAAATTTTCACTCGCTTGTTGAATTCACGTATCGTCTTCATTTCTATCAATTGTTAAAGAGTGTGTCGCATTAGCCTAATCAAGAGTTTTACTAAATTGACACACTCTAACTAAATTCACTTCATCATCTGCTTGAATAATGAGAACGATGAGAACTGTGAGAACTGTGAGAACTGTGAGAACTGTGAGAATAGTGCCCAGCAAGGGAACTCTTCACCATGTCAACAGCCTTTTGTAATACTAGGGGCTGCCTTTTCTGTTTCTCAATTTGTGCTGTTTCCTCATTGCCTCTAAATACATTTGCAATGTTCTCAGAAACATTGGCGCAATAACTTGTTGTGGCAATAAATGCAGACACAAACAAAAACATGAGTCTCTTCATTGATACCTCCGTTTTTAAATTAAACAATATTGTTAACGATTCACTCTGTACAGGAATCTGCACATTCTATTTTCTGTATGTGCGCACTGATATTTCCGTTGTTGGTTGAGAATATGCCCGCACATCCACTTTTCAAGCTACAGCCTTCACATATTGGAAGATATACGTCTTTCCATTCACTGATTGATTGCTTTGCAAATGGCCTCAATTCCGGAGAGAGTACACATAACTGGGCATTGTATATATATGTAGTAATACCCCTATCATTTAGCAAAAGCACTGCTTGTTTTAACTCATGATTATAATCATAAGGGTCTATCCATAGCTCATGTAAATTACGTTCAGCTAACCCTGTTGTTTCCATTTGCATAAATGCCACCTGCACCACAAATGGAAAATTGTGATAGATAAAACCGGACAATTGCACCAAACGTCGATATGTTTGTTTGTGAACCACAATACGTATTCCTATCGGTTGCCCGAATCGAGCAAGGTTGTATAACCCTTGTACCGTTTTATAAAATGTTTTAGCACCAACTATTCTATCATGCTCAGCTGCTATATCGGAGAAGATAGGTATGTCTATCTGCAAATCATGGTGGTTACAAGCGGCAAGTTTGGCGGCATAATCAATGTCTGCAAATTTCACTCCATTAGAAAGTATACTGATTGCAGCCTTTGGACATGATTTCTTAATTTGCCGTATCAAGTCAAACAATCTATCGCCAACCATAGTCGGTTCTCCTCCTGTAATCCCTACTTCCCGCGTATTCTTGTCGAATAATTTTATCAGTTCGAGATTAAAGTTGGTGCGATCTTTTTCCTGATCTACAGGAGGTTGTGGGCACATAATGCATCGGTGGTTGCATCGTGCAGTTGCAAATACAGCATTGGAAGTAGATCTAATCTCATATAGGAAAAATATTTCTCCTTTTGAATTTATAGAAACCACATCACCTTCACAAAAAGCAGAGATACTATCAATAATACAATGAGGGTATTTATTGTTGTCTTTTCCTTCTGACGTGATGATAAATTTATATCCCTTGCCGAAGTCCTTTTCGTTATCACTTACAAGAATGTAATTTGAACGGTTAAAAACATTCTTGCCTTTAAGCGTAACACGTCCGAGTATTTCGTGCGTGTTATTGTGATATAATGTATTTATCTGTTTCATTTCTAATCCTCTATTTTATCCAAGACCAAAAAATTCTATTAATTTCTGGATTCTTGCGATCCAATAGTTCAAACAAATAGTGTATGATAGCTTTGTTTTTCTTACACATTTCGTTTGTTGGACGATGCCCCACCATATCACCTTGTTCTGACAAGTTGCGTACAGGGTCTGCTCCGCAATAGGGCTGAAAAACACATTCTGCACATTCAGGAAGGCATTCGTTGCAAGCAGAACGTATTATTTCATGTAACTTATCTCCATTGAACATTGATTGGTAAGAATCAGTGTTGACATTGCCCAAACGGAAGTAATAATTTTTGAATCGAGCCATCATCCTTCCTTCATCTGCAACATATACACTACCATCATAATCGTATATTGCTCCAGCGATACCTACACCGGCAGGTGACTGCAAATCAACAAATCCTGTAGCGAAAGGAGTTAATATTCTTTTAAGAAGTAAGGCTGCATACCCTTCAACAAAGAATATTCCTTTTTTGTTGAGTTCAATAATATAATCAAATCCTTCTTTGAAATTCGAGATGAAATCCTCTACTGGATATGCAATCTTGTCTTTATATTGTTTAGCAAACCCATAAGGGTTCAAGGCGCGTAAGAATATATTACGAAAACCCAATCTGACGTATTCGTCTATGATTTCCTTAAACCGTCCAAGGCTAAATCTCGAAGTCGTCATCAAGGCAGAAGCACACTCATTATCACACCAGACATTGCGAATCATTTCCAAATTCTTTTCAAATATCGTATGATGGTCAAGTTCTTTGTTTTGAAGTGGCCTATTGGTGTCATGGAGCTCTTTTGGGCCATCAAGAGATGTCGAAATCAGGCATTTATGCTTTTTTAAGTATTTCACCATCTTTTCATCAAGCAATGTCAAATTGGTGCAAATGACAAACTCCAATTCTCTTTTCTTGAACAGATTTTTCCATTCGGCCTCTTCAATAATATATCTAACCATTTCAAAATCTGTCGAGGGGTCACCTCCTTGAAATTCGATCTTAATACAAGGAGAGGGAGATTTAAAGATGGTTTTTACAATATTCTTTGCAGTTGATTTAGTCATATCTGCAGAATGGTCTGTGCTCTCATGACGTTTTACTTGACAATAAATACAACTGGAATTACATCGTAATGTCGGCACAACCATGTGCAAAGAAGTAAAATCCTGCAAGATACTCTTCTTCGTGCGGAACTTGGTTGCGAGCATCTTTACAACATCATCAACATTATCTGTTGTAGCAATTTGTTTAGATGCAATATCATAAAACAAATCACTTTTAGGGTCAATATCTTCATTGACGAACTTAATAAAGTTGTCATTATTTAAGAATATGTATTCTCCTACATCATTCGTTAAGAGATACTTTTCGTCATTAAAATGAGCGAAACGAAATGGAAGTATTTGGTAGTTTCTCATTCTTCTATGAATTGACTGGTTTAAATGCTTCTTCAACAATTAAATCCCTTATATGACCGAATTGCTTATTTTACATGAAAACGTACCTGTTGATCCAACAATTCATTACAGAACTGTTTGACTGTAGATTCCTTTATCACATTTTTCATCTTTTGCCTCAAAAAGTAAATGTATTATTTTTTTATCATCTGGTTCAACTGACTTAAAGATATAAAAGTTATCAGTGAACTTATACGCTGCAGCATCTATCGTTTCTATCGAATAAACCTGCAAATCCAAGTCCAATTGCATTTTATTGCCGTCAATTACCTTTAGAGGAATTTTTAAAACATCCATATTTAGCCAATTCTTTACCCCCATCCAGCTGCCAAATATGGGGCCATACATTGTAAAAGCGTGGCACTGTATGCCAGTATCCATAATGGAGACCACAAAAAAGTCAAATAACACAAAACAATCCACGTTATAATATGAAAACTGTCAAGCTTATTCGTCTTTATTATCCCTTCTATCTATCAGAAGTACAGATGCCGCTTTTGAGAAAGTATCAGGTTTCCATTTGCAACACGAAGCACAACGCTTTTTAATTATCGATATGTCTGGCTACAGTATATACTATCGCCGCTGTAAAATTACAAAATTATTTCCCCCAAAAAGCATTTCGCGTTACTTTCAATCAAATTTTACCAATATTGAAAGGACACTAAAATAATCTCTTAAACAATCAATAATGATTAAAATACAAAATGAGTTTGCCCAAAATAGTCCACTATTTGAATGTATATTAAGCGTTTTTGACAGTCTTTGATTTCCTTGTATTTCCCTATGCTTCCCACTGCATCCCAGCCTCTTGGAATAACATCAGAAGCCCTCTACTTTTGCATCGTCAGACCTGACTAAATGCCCTATGCGCAAGGGCGAGTTATTCATTTCAAAATAATCGAATTATGACGATAAACGAATTATTGAGCAAACCTGTTTGGCAGATGACTGGTGAAGAATTGCTCTTCCTTGCACAGCACGGCAATATGTCCACGAATGGAGAAACGGCTAAGGCTTCCTCCAAAGAAGAAAGACGGTATGTATATGGCTTGGCTGGCATTGCACGTCTCTTTGGGTGCAGTCTGCCCACGGCTAATCGCATCAAGCAAAGTGGTAAAATCGACCGTGCCATCACGCAAGTTGGTCGCAAGATTATTGTTGATGCCGACCTTGCGCTGGAGTTGGCAGGACGAAAGACGGGAGGACGAGGATGAACACGACTGATTATGAAAACATTTGGCAAGCATCGCTTATCCATGTTACGGACGAGTTCTCGCTTCCGCCCGTTGTGCTACAAGCAGGAGAAGCCATCATCGGTACGCTGGGCAACTTTAGTGTCTCAACAGGCAAGGCGAAAGCCAAGAAAACTTTCAATGTGAGTGCTATCGTTGCAGCAGCCCTTGTCAATGGGCAAGTGCTGGAGTATAAGGCTTCATTCCCCGAATCGAAAAGGAATATCCTCTACTTTGACACAGAGCAAAGCCCTTACCATTGCCAACTGGTGATGCAGCGCATTCTGCGATTAGCAGGACTGCCAATTGATAGAGAACCCGAGCATTTGAAGTTCAGCCATCTCAGAGCCATTGCCGATCCTAACGAGCGAAGAGAAATCATTCGTTATGCCATCTACCATACGCCCAACGTGGGACTGGTAGTCATTGACGGCATTCGAGATTTGATGCTCGACATCAATAACTCAACGGAGGCGACTAAATTGGTGGGCGACTTGATGCAGTGGACGAGCGAGCAAAACATCCACATTCAAACCGTGCTTCACCTCAACAAAGGAGACGACAACGCGCGAGGACATATCGGCACGGAACTCAACAACAAGGCAGAGACAGTCTTGCAAATCACGAAAGACAACACGCTTCCAGAGCGAAGCATCGTTGCTCCAGCCATCATCCGTTCTAAACCCTTTAACAAATTCGCTTTTCGGCTCAAGGAAATGGAAGATGAGGTATGCGTTCCCGAAATCGATACTTCTTACAAGGACGCAGATTGCAAACCCCACCGCTATTCTTACCATGAACTAAGCGACACGGAACATCGTAAAGCATTGACACAAGCCTTCTCTTTGGGCAAAGTATTGCCTTATGGCGAACTCATTGCAGCACTCAAAAAGGCTTATGCGGAGGTCGTAGGTCAATCTTATGGGCAAACCAAAATCAAAGAACTTCTACAATTTCTGCTCAACAAAGGTATGCTGATAAAGGAAGAACGAGGAAAATATCGGCTCAACCAAGACTATCTACCCTAAAACCTTTGGTCGGTCGGACACAGGCTATATATACCTGAACCAACCCGACCAAAGAGAAATAAGTTTGGTCGGTCGCAAATGGGTGCCTATAGTGTACGACCGTCCGACCAAACAAGAATCAACCAGCCTCCAAAAGAAAAAGGCTAGAGCAATTTCATTTCAACTTAAAACAGAATTACAATGGAAATACAAAATATCAAGCAAATTTCTATCACAGATTATTTGCAACAACAGGGCTATGCGCCAGCACGAGTACAAGGCATTCACTATTGGTACTACTCTCCGCTGCGCAATGAAAGCACACCATCCTTCAAAGTCAATACAGAGCGCAACCAGTGGTACGACTTCGGCTCGGGCGAACATGGCGACATCATCGACCTTGTATGCGCTTTACATCGTTGCACTATCAGCGAAGCCATCAGGCTTTTGAGTGGTGCTAAACAAGTAGCGCATCAAGAATTATCTTTTGGCGGTGAAAGAAAAATCTCCGAGCGCAAATTGGAAATCCTATCTGCGCAACCGCTCTCCAATCCCTATTTGCTCCGCTATCTCGCAGCACGTTCTATTCCTCTTCCCGTAGCCAGCGCCTACTGCTCGGAAGTTCTATTCCAAAATATGAATCGGACATACTATGCCATTGGATTTGCAAACGATGCTTTGGGATGGGAAATCCGCAATATGTATTTCAAAGGATGTATCGCCCCGAAGGCAATTACAACTATTAGTAAAGCCACAGACGTTTTACAAATCTTCGAAGGGTTTATGGATTTTCTTTCGTGGCAAACGCTAAATCCTTCTTCAACCTGCGATACCATAGTTCTTAATTCTTTGGCTCTTTTACCACGCATACAAGAGAAGATAAAAAGCTACAAGCAAGTAGAAGGCTTTCTGGATAATGACGATGCCGGGCGTAAATCCTTTGCCGTTTTGAAGCAAATATGTCCGCAAATCGTTGATGGTTCTACACGCTACCAAGAGCACAAAGACCTTAACGAATGGCTCGTTGCTCAATCCAAAATCAAAGAGAAACAGGTGTTATTACCGACTACGAAACGTGGCATCAGAAGATAGTGTGTACTTGTGAAGCAAGTTTGTGTTTTGAGTATCTCAAAACCTACTTGCTCCCATCGTTGGGAGGACAAATCCCGCTGATCTCATCAACAGAAAGAACGATTATGGAACAGAAGAATAAAGGTGGACGCCCCACCAAGACTTTATCAGAGAAACGGAAATACCAAGTGCTTCTCCGGCTTAATACGATGGAGTACTATACCCTGCTGGGAAAAGCACGAGAAGCTTCTATCACTCGTACTGAATTTTTACGTCGGCTCATTGCAAAGCAGAAGTAAAGAGCCGAATCAAACCCGAAGAAATGCAACTCATCCGTACGGTTTCGGGCATGGCAAATAATCTCAATCAGATAGCTCATCGGCTCAATGCCTTTGGCATCTCTGCACTCAATGAAGATTTGAATGCACTGAAAGTACTCATTTATGAACTCATCAAACGCTTGAAACCATGATAGCCAAGATTATCAAAGGAACGAATTTTGGCGGGGTAGTCAATTATATGCTCAACAAGCGCGAGGGCGAAGCCAAAATTTTACAAGCCAGTGGGGTGCACTGTTCTTCGTCAAGCGATATAGCACACGACTTCAACTTGCAAGTCTCTATGCGCCCGAACGTCCAGAAGCCTGTGTGCCACACGATACTCTCGTTCTCTGCCAGCGATGCCGAGCGATTGGCAGACGAAATGATGGTAAAGATTGCCAACGAATATTTGGCAAAAATGGGCTATGGCGATACGCAGAGCCTTATCGTAAGGCACAGCGACCGCCAGCATCCACACCTGCATATTTGCATCAACCGTATTGGTAACGATGGCAAAACCATCAGCGACCGCAACGAAAAATACCGCTCTACAAAGATTTGCCGAGAACTGACCGAGCGTTATGATTTGACACTTGGAGAAGGAAAGAAGGCGGTGAACCGCCACCGGTTGCGAGGCGAAGATAAGCTGCGCTATGAGATATTCGACGCTATCAAGACTGCATTGCTACACTCGAAGATTTGGAAAGACTTTGTCGCAGACTTAGAGAGGCAAGGCATTGCCACTCGTTTCAAGACGAAAGGCAATACCGACGTAGTGCAGGGAATCATCTTTGAAAAGAATGGTTGCAGTTTTAGTGGCTCAAAGATAGACCGTTCCTGCTCTTTCTCTCGCCTTAATGCGGAGATAGAGCGGAATTCACAACGGCAAGAGCAAAGCCATCTACAAAAAGAGCCAATGGCACATCCGGTCGATGAAAACAGTTTTACTTCAGACTTTCCGAAGCAATCAGCGAAGTATTTACGATGCCGATGCCAAGTAGTGGTGTGGATGTAGATGAACTCCGCTTTCAAAAGAAACTCCGCAATAGAGCCAACCGCAAACATAGAATTTAATCACTTCTAAATGATAAACGTATGAACAACGAAATAGCACCTATTCTTGACATCCTTGAAGAACTCAAACAAGAATGCAAAGTCATTAGTAAAGCACAGGTAGAACTGCACACTGCTCTTGCAGAACAGCCTACCAAATCAAAATCAGAGCGCAACACAACGCAAGAGACCGTACAAATTCATCTCTCAAAAGAGACGCAAGCTAAAATCAAGGAACACCAACTTTTTGTTTTGGAGGCACTCTCGCAATCAAACAAGAAACTCGACCCGAAGTTTGAAACCTTGCAACAGCTCATCAAAGAGCAACAAAAGCCCGTAGAATATAAGAACTACTCACTATTCGCAAGCGTTCAATTAGCCGAGCGCATACTACTTAGATTGGTTTGCGGGCTGGTCATAGTGAGTTGCTGGTTCTTTGCTATGGGAGCCAACAAACTGCAAATTGCATCCGATTACGACCTCCGCTACCGCTATCTGCGTATGCAAGGCAAAGCTACCGCTTCGGACTTTACTGACCTTGACAGCATCTTTAGCACACATCGCAATTCCAAAGCCATTCAGCAGATGCAACAAAAGGTTGTCGATTACGAGCAAGCCCTGCAACGACAAGCCGAGTTGTTGCTACAACAAGATAAGATTAAGCAAGAGCAAAAAGAGTTAAAGGAACATTTGAAAAAATAGCAAACACTCCAAGAAATTGTTTAGTACAGATTCTTGGAGTGCCTTCATTCAGTAGTTGGCTTTTATGCTTGTAGGTAAACTTATAGTTTACTACCGCGTAAAAAAATAAACCTTAAATCCTCTTTATAATTAATAGCTGACAAATATTGTTGCTTCACCTTTCGATGTCTTGTTCTACTATCTTCGACAATTCTTCCTCAACTTCCTCTACCGTAGGCAGAGCCGATTTCAAATTCTCAGGAATAGCCTTTGAGAGTTGGTAATCGCTCACACCTATTGGCTGATCGTAACCCGAGAGTGCATATTGTGCCACAACCTTGTCGCCACCATTACAGAGGAGCAAGCCGATGGTCTTATTGTCGTGCTCGCCACGTAGGATATCATCTACTACATTGATATAAAGTTCAGTTGTCCCATGTATTCGGGCTTGAATGGTGTCGCTTTAAGTTCGATAACTACGTATGCGTGTAGTTGGATATTATAGAGGATAAGGTCGGCATAGAAATCAGAATCGCCTACTTCAAAATGCTTCTGCTGCGCAACAAACGCAAAACCGCTGCCCATTTCCAAAAGATATTTGGTGATATGAGAAACCAATTGCTTTTCAATGTCTCGTTCTGCCATTTTATCTGTTTGTCCCATCATATCAAAGATGTAAGGGTCTTTCATCAGATAGTTGGCAAGGTCGCTTTGCGGTTTGGGTAATCGTGCCGAGAAGTTACTCACTTTCTTTGCGGTAATCTGCCGAGCAAAAAGGTTTGTTGCAATCTGCATTTGCAGAACATTACTGCTCCAACCATTGGCAACTGCCTGTTGTAATATACCAAAAGCGTTCACCTAAAGGCAACTTGCTGTTAAGCAGAATTACATGGCTTGCCCAGTTGGTGCGAACAATGGCAGATTGCTTGAAAATATCCTCTATCTTACTAATGTCGCTGTGATAGATAGCCGACAGCATTTCAGAAATCTCTCCTAATTGCGCAACAGGCTGTTGCGTAATTATATTTCCCTGAATATCTGTGGCTTGTATTTGCGCAAGAGGCTCTTGCGTAAATTGATTTAGTTTGCTCGTTAGTTGTAATATATTATCAACCGAAGGACTATTAAACCATTCTTCAACCTTACCCATTTCTGTTAGAACCTCCATAGAATAAGCCTTTGCGAACTGGCACATATAGATAAGGTTGCGGGTGGAATACCCTTTCTTGTCAGGATATTGTGAGCGTATAGCCTTGGATAGATTGTCGATAACTTTGCTTCCCCAGCCTTCTTTCTTTTGGAGGTAGAGAATAAAATGCCCCACCTTCCAATAATGGAAGAGCATATCAGCATTAGCCGAAGTAATCATGTGCACTTGTGTATGCTCAAGGTCAGTACCAATGGCTCGTACAACGAGAGATAACTCTTGGTTCTCAGTTTTATTTATTTCTTGTCTCATATCGTCTTGGATTTATAATTGATTGAATTTACTCATGGCATTTGCCTTGATGTCGTCCGCAATATCAATGTAGGGCTTCATCGCCTTGTAATCACTGTGTCCTGTCCACTTCATCACAACTTGGGGAGGAATACCCAATGCAAGCGCATTGCAAATGAATGTTCTACGACCTGCGTGTGTGCCAAGCAGGGCATATTTAGGTGTAACTTCGTCAATACGCTCATTACCTTTGTAATACGTTTGGCGAATAGGCTCGTCAATTCCAGCCATTTCTGCCAATTCTTTGAGGTAGTCATTCATCTTCTGATTGGTAATAACAGGCAGCACCTTGTCATCTTCAAACGCCACATCCTTGTACTTGTCAAGAATCGCTTTGCTGTGGTTGTTCAGCTCGATAATCAGGCTATCGGAAGTCTTGACCGTTGTAACCTCAATATGGTCGTCTTTAATATCACTTCTGCGGAGGTTGAATACATCCGAATAGCGCAAACCAGTGAAGCATTGGAAGAGGAAAACATCACGCACACGTTCGAAAGCCTGCTTGTTGGAAGGGATTTTGAACTCTCGGAGACGATTGAGTTCGTCCCAAGTGAGAAAGATGATTTTCTTCTGCGTACTCTTGAGTTTCGGTTTATAGTTGTCGTAGGCATTGTTCTGATGCACCCCCTTCTTAAAAGCCCAGCGCAGAAACCATTTCAAGAAACTAAGTTGCTTGCCAATGGTTGTGTTGCGCATCTCCTTTACATCACGCAGATAACCCACATAGTCATTCAAGCCTCGCTCATCAAAGAACTCAAAGGTAAGTCCTTCACGAAAGTTGGTCAGATGATTTTTCACGGCTGCAAATTTCTCAAACGTGGAGTCCGTCCAATTGTTCTGACGTCCACAATCCTCGACAAAATCATCAAACACCTGAAAGAAATCGCAAAGCAATGCTTCCTTCTTTGGCTTAGGTTCATCGCTCACTGGCTTGTGCAAAGCATTGAACGCCTCCTTAATCTGTTCGGGTGTTGGCATTATGTCCTCCACTTCAAACCTCTTAAAGATTGAGTGTATTTCCGTGTAATACTCCAAGAGCGAAGCATTGATTTCAGAAGCCGATTGTTTTAACTTGTTGCTACAACCATTCTTCACACGCTGCTTATCTGCATCCCATTTGGCAGCATCAATGCGATAGCCAGTGGTGAACTCAATCCGCTTGGATGCAAAATTAACGCGCATACGAATAGGCACGTTCTCTGTGATAAGAATTCCGTCCTTCTTCCTGCTCTCCAACGTGAAGATGATGTTCCGTTTGATATTCATACCTTCGGGTGTATTGTTTTATGCACCCAAAGTTACACCCTAAAAATGATATAACCAAAGATTTTCCGTGAAATCTCATTTTATTAATAATTTGCGCAAACTGCTATATTACAATAGATTGATGAGATTTGATAGTTTATGACAGTTCAAGAGAAAGAGCCTCTCTCTCCGCTTGAAGGGGCGTAAATCATAGTTTACTTGATTTACGCCCCTTTTTAGATGCTTTCTCGTGACTGTTGCACCTTTTAGAGAAAGTGTTCGTATTGCCAAGCAGGGCATATAAGACAAGAGAAAAGGCGGAAACAACTAATTAAAGCTGAATCCGCCTTTGATTGGCAATGATTTTACGATGTCCTATGCGCAGCTTAATAGGCAATCATTGTTGCTACTGCTGCATTGCAGAACATAAGATCTCTGTTTTTTTAGAAATCGTCCTCATCCTCCTCATCGAAGAAACCCGGAGGCGCATCGGCATCGCCTGATTGAGGACCTGAATTCTGAAGCAATATGCTTTCTACGTCAAGCGTCAACACTTCTATGAATGGTTTGATATATTTCATTTTCATCATGGTTCTTTTATTTTACTGTAATCTTAACACCATTGATCACATAAACGCCAGCCGCAACCGGAAGCGTGTACACTGCACCAGCATTTAGTTGCAGCGCTACGACCTGCCCACCAGTCGCTTTGAAAATCTTTACTTGCTGTGCTGTTTTTGCGTAGAGCGTAATCTGTCCGTCAGATGTCGTTACGGCTAAGTCAGACTGATTCTTGATGTTAGCAATTGCCGTTGTTTCCGTATTAGGCCCAAAGACGACATTAAAGGATGCCATCTCTGCTCCTCTACTGCTATTGAAAGCGTAGTAAGCGCGGAAGGGGCGGACGCGCACCTCTTTTGGATCAGTCGTCAGATTGAGTGAGGAATAATACTTATTGTTGGCAAAGTAGAATACTTTTTGTACTTTTTCACCACAATAGGTTCCTCTATTTTCAAACCTGAAGGAGGTTCCATTAGCTGTTCCTGTAGCCGTTTCTCCGGCTAAATATGTACGATTCTTGTGGGCCGTAGTCGGAAGTATTTCTGCGCCGTACTGCTGTACAATGAACGATTGGCCGTCAGCCGGCATATATCCTTCGTCTACCAATACCATATAAGGTTTGTTGGCTGTAGTCTTGCTCTCCGTCAACTTAATAAAGTGGGCGTCACCATCAAACTTCAAATAGTCGTAACCTTCTCGCTGTTCAGGGCTAACCGTAAGGCAATTTGTCGGTTGTAGCGTGTAGATTTCAAATGAGCAGTCGTTATCTTTATTTGTATGTTTACCGTTTGTCAGTGTCAGAGCGAAGGGTAACATCAACGTTGTTTTACGAGCTTGCCCATTACCGCCGGACAATTCGCGTATATAATTCGCATAATTAGCTGCATCCACTCGAATCTTATAAGGTGAATAGAAGGGTTGCTTATCTGTCAGTATAATATTGCGTGTAGCTTTATAAGTACCGCCTTCTTCAGCATAGGCAAAATTGTCATCTTCACGCGTTGTATTCTTCGGCAGGAAGATCATCGCATTCTTAGCTAATGCTTGCTTTAGATTTTTCCACGTATCGGCAGCAATAGAAAAAGTACCCTCCATTTTACTTCCCATATCCAAGTAGAGCAATTGCTCCATTGAGGTGGGGATATTCGTACCACTGTCGCTATCTTCGTTTCAAGCAATGTTTTTATGGATTCAATAGAGCTGTAACCTAAATGGCCTTCTGCGTCTTTTGAAGTGATAGTCGCACCATAGAATGGGCCGGACTCGCTGTTGCCATAGAATGATTTGTCGTAAATTTTCTCAAACGTTACGCTGGGCGTATAAGTACGAACTACTAGATGGATCTCCATATCATAATAGGCGTAATATCTATGTTGCGTCGCAGTTGTCGGAGCAATGTTGTAGCGTGTTTCATCGGTTGTGAAGACAAATGCATTCTTCTGATAGTCGTGGTTTTCAATAGTCGGTATCATTTGAACGGTGCTGAAAGCTCCACCTCCGGCTGCATAGGATTCAAGTGAGAAGGGATATTCTTTGAACGAGGTAGCCGACGTTGCTTGATTTACTTCATCAGCATTGTTGAACTTAAATGCTTTCGTACCGGCTGTTTCTACGTATACTTTCTTTGTATAATCATAGTTGGCAGCGTCTTCAGGACGATTATAGATATTATTATTGGTAGCGCCAAACAGATTGTAATATTCTGATTTTACAAAACTATAACGCGCATTACCGTTCGTAATACCACCATAATAAGTATTGTCACCATACTTACTCTTGAGGTTTTCAAAAGTAAAATTGCAGGGCGTATTGAGCCATTCGTGCGGAATGTAAAAGTAGAAAACGCCACCACCCACGCTGAAGTCGTTTGATACAAACTCACGAGAGATCCTTGCCTCTCCGTGGTTACACATCAACTCCATGTGATTTATATACGGATCGAGCGCTTCGAGCGTCAAGTCTATGTTGACAATCCATTAGCGCCTACAACTTCCAATTTAATAGCATCATTATTCAAATCAGTCATTTCGTAGCTGCCGGCAGCCTTTACTACTATTTCTTTTGCAACTTTACCCGTTTTGTCATATACTTTCAGCGTGTAGGGTACATAGGTACTTCTCCCCGAACCACTATTGGGCAGATAATTGATTTTGGCTGCGGTGATACGATAGTGGAGCGGCACCTTATTTCCTTCCTGATCAATAGCATCTATCGGTGTTTCAACGAAATAAGTTTGTCCTTCTTGTATTTCAAAAAATCTGCCTGCACCTCTTTCCACAGCCTTGATGCTCTTATTACCTTCTGCGCTCCCAACTGTACGATTGTCTATCGCGAGCCCCTCGTTTACGCTTGCTTTCTCATAGAAAAGAGCGTTTGCCGACAAGTCTTTTACATTCGTGTAGACATAACTTTGGCGCGTAACGTTCGTATAAGTATTCTTACTTATTTTACCAAGATCGACTTTACCCGTGGCAAAAGGACAAGACACGTGACTTGCACCTACAGAACTAGCGGCAGGAGGCGCTACGCTGACAGTAAATTTTGCTTCAGGCGTAAAGGTAAGTTCTATATACTTGAGGGTTACGCCCACATATTGAGAAGGATTATGGTTGGAAGGATCATTGGCAACCTTAAAGTACAGGACATTACCCATATCTCCTTCTGACTGGCTGGTACGTTCGATGGTGTATTCGGTTTGACTTACATTTTTACCTAGATCTTTGTAATAACCAGCTTTGAAATCGAAGTTATTACTGGTTTCACCGAAATAAAAATTCGTCGGATGAGAAATAGTCAAAGCTTTATTCCCTGTTCCAAACTTCTCAATATTATTTTGCACAATAATCTTGTAGCCGGTAAAACGAAAACCCTTAGGTAGTGCTAGCGTCATATAGCCATCCTTTCTTTGACCGCCCAATAACTGTATACCATTTCCTATACCGGCATTATAAAGGTTATTTGCATGGGTAACCAATTGCCCATTTGGAGTAAGATCGGTGAGGTCTGCTGTAGTCATTGTCAATGGTAATTGAAAATGCTTCCAAGTAGCAAATCCACCAGCTGCAAACCCCGTCTCAGTAACTTGACCTCCATAAGAAGTTTGAGAACAAATCATACTACCCGTTTTCTCGCTCACGGTCACATTCTGTCCGTGGAGCGGAATACAGCATACAATCAGTGATAGCAAGATTATCATTGATAACCTCCCTACGCTTCATTGTTGGTAAAAGTGTTTTTTCATAATCATATTAATTAGTATTTTCTATTTTGGTCTTTTTCTTTTTACTGTACTTATTGTTCGATAATCAAAATTCTGAATCTATTGAGGATCAACCTACCAATGTTGAATATTACAGAAGATAGCTCACTATTTTTTTCGATATCTATTTTACTGCCTCAAAGCATAGAAAACTAATCTCAATCTCACAAAAATCTAATTGTCATGCAAAAATAAGATAGAAAAGAAGCATAATGCGAGCTAAACGCGTATAATTTTGCATAAAAGACATCAAAAAAATAAACAAAGTGAAAGAAGTAAAAATGTATCTTACATCCCTCCATCCACTTTAGGGTCGGAATATGACTCTTATACTTTTTTAATTCGTTTTTATAGGTAGTCAACCCTGATAATTTTTTTCTATTGCTATAAAAAGCTTTTCAAATTTGTATGATAAAGGATTATACACGATAAAAGCGGAAAGAAACTATAGCGAATTAGATATCAGAAACCATATTCAAACTGGCTATCAAAGCCCCAACACTACATGTCGAAATACCCCATAAAAAGATACGCTGCCTTTCCCAAAAAGATACGCTCCTTTTCTCCAAAAACTGCGCTGCTTTTTCCCAAAAAGGTAGGTCGCTTTCGACTGAAAGGTACGTAACTTTTGGCCTCGAGGATTTGAGAATACAGCCTTTAAGAGTTCTATGGGTACTAAATTTTAGGGAGAAACCCTTTAGCTATGGGTGGCTGTCTAAAACAATTGACCTTTAATTATGGTGAAGCTATCATAATTAACGTGAGTTCGATGAATTATAAGTGTCTATAGATTTGGTGATTAGCGAAATTTGTTGTAATTTTAAGGTGTTGATATACATAGAATTACAAACAAAAATCGCTATGCTCACCGAAGCCAAAGTTACTGAAATATTTTGTATGGCAGATGGCTTCTGCAAGTTTTTTGATGCTATGACGGCAAAATATGCGCTAAAACCTGCCGGGAAAAGAAAATATCATCGAAGTTCTACAATGTCAAAGGCTGAAGTTATGCTGATAATGATTCTTTTTCACGATTCCGGTTATCGCTGCTTTAAACATTTCTATCTTGAAAAAGTATGCAAGCATCTTCGCCATCTGTTTCCCAATGTTGTTTCTTACAACCGTTTAGTAGAGTTGGAACGGGAGGTAGCAATACCCTTAACCTTGTTTATCAAGAAAGGTTCTGTTGGGCAAAATGCACGGGCATAAGCTTTTGTTGACAGTACACCCATTGCGTGTCTGCAGAAAACCAAAGAATACATATTCACAAAGTTTTTCAAAGGCATAGCTCAAAGAGGAAAAATGCTCTATGGGTTGGTTCTTCGGTTTCAAAGTGCATCTGATTTGCAATGAGAAAGGAGAGCTTCTCAACTTTTATGATAACGCCGGGAGATGTTGATGACCGTAAGCCTCTGGAGTACAAAAAGCGTTTGTAGAGTTCATACATGGTAGGCTGTTCGGTGACAGGGGGTACATCAGCAAGAACCTCTTTCAAAGGCTTTTCGTTGACGGAATACAGCTTATTACCAAGTTGAAAAGTAACATGAAAGGAGCTTTAATGAGCGTTTCAGACCGACTTTTACTCAGAAAAAGAGCCATTATAGAAACGGTGAATGATGAACTTAAGAATATTGCACAAGTGGAGCACTCCAGGCATAGATGCTTTGACAATTTCATCGTCAACTTATTAGGGGCCATTGCTGCATATTGCTTGTTTCCAAAGAAGCCGTGCATCAATGTACAAAGAACCTTTGACACAAAACTTGCTTTGTTCTGGATTCGTCGAACTCACGTTAACATAATGCTAATCTCTTCATATTGTTTTTATTTCTTGAACATAAACCGATTTGACATTGGAGTAATGGAAGACTTGGGAGCTACCTCAATCTATATAACTTTTCTGTAATTCTAATATATCGTGAATATAAACAGAGGACCCTATATTTCTGCAGGTAAGTCATTTCTTTTTGTGAGATATAAAATACCATTTATATTTACCAGATTGCCAATATTCGTGGCGGTCTATATCTTGACTGTCTACCAACAGTGTTCCCTTATCGGTAACCTTGGCTTCCCCGCTTTTGAAAGGGTATGCAAATCTGTATTTTGGAGGAATGATGAGGTTCCCCATGGTGTCAGCAAACCCGATAAGTCCTTCTTTGTCTACAATTCTAAAAAGTCCTTCGCTGGGATAATCAGGGCCGTTATCATACTTAAAAACATCAAAGAGGTATTTACCTTTATGATTGAAACATTTAATATGTCCTATGCTGTCTGCAACAAACCCAATTCGAGTAATGGTATCTGTATAGACCAATGGGAATACGCAATCAATGACTGTATCACCTTTAGCATTGGAGTATCCATATAGTTCATCTTTTTCTATTGCGAACAGTCTGTCATCTTCTTTTCCATAACAGGAAAACAAAAGAGCAAGAGTAAAAATGGTTGTGAAGAGCTTGATTGAGGTTCTCATTTCATTCTTTTTTAATTTCATGCAATATCGTTGTACCGCATCTGTTGAAGTATCCATTTCCTTTTACTTCTTTTCCGATTTCACCTAAATTCTAAGTTTGCAATTCATATTGCAAACTTAGAATTTAGGTGAAATCGAAACACAAAGAAAATAGAACAGAAACTCATGCTACTGCCCGAAGGTCCCAAGATGAACTGGTTGCGATTGCTGATAACACCTCTTCTTCATCGGCAAGTCCGACACGTCCAAGTAAACGGACTGCTGTATCATAACAATCGTGTGATACAACATCTTTCATTTGGTTGAGAGGTGGTTTTACTTGATGAGGAACTTCATTGATTTCATTTGGTTGTTGCCGTCAATTTGCAGTATATATGCACTGGGCGTCAAACAACCGGTGTCCAATTCATGGTCGGTTGTGGTAAGAAGCAGTTGCCCGTTGGCATTGTAAAGCTGTGCACACTTGAAACTGCCGATAATCGCAACCTTTCCGTTTCTAATTGAAACCCTTAAAGGGCTCTTGCTTAACGCCATTCACACCCGAGACAGGGTCATCTTCACCAACATACGCTTGCCGTTCGGTATAGTCACCATTAAAGTCCATCACTTTCCATCCCTTGTCTGTAGCAATTTTCACATCACTTTTATAGCATACATTCTTGTCCTCGACAGATGTATTGACAATCATGATTTCTCCACCGCCTTCACCTGTAATACTTTTCCCATTTATATCGGGCAGACTGTTCATAAGGTTTTTCATAGCGTCGCCTTTTAGCTGATTATTAAAGCAGGTTACAGACAGTAACGTGGGGTTTTCTGGAAGGGAGATGGATGTAAGCTTATTATTGGCACAAGATAGTACGGTAAGTTTCACGTTATTTGACAAGTCTAATGTCTTCAACAGATTATTCTTAGCCGATAATTTGGTGAGTTTTGAATTCGTCGCAAGGTTAAGTGATTCTATATTGTTGTAGTAACATTCCAGCAATTGAAGATTCTTGCATCCTTGCAAATTCAAACTGCGTAACTCGTTGCCGCTACATAGAATTTCTTCAATGGCATTCTCATCAGCCAATTGTATATCCTCAATCTGATTACTGAAGCAATAGAGAGAAGTGAGTTGTTTATTATTTCTTAAATCAAGATGCTTAATGCGATTGTACGGGCACAGGAGATCTTTAAGTAGAGGATTATGGCTTAAATCAAGTGATTCAATAGAATTGTAATCGCATGATAGATTCACAAGATTACTGTTTTTGTCAAGCAGAAGTTCAGTTAAGGAATTTTCGTAGCATAGTAGTTCAGTGAGAGTGATGCATCCGCTCACATCAAGTGAATTAAGGTCATTATCCGAGCAGTCGAATTTTGTTATGTCGCCTATTATGTTCACATTTTGTGACGTTAAGGTGAGTATCGCTTCTCCATTGCCAATTGTAGCCGGCTTTGCTCCCTCTACCTTGTACTCTCCACTTCCATTTATTACGAGTTTAATCTGTTCTTTAGGGCTGCGCAATGTTTTCATCTTAATGACGTTGGAAGCCTCGATTGTAACACCATGGATAGTTAGAAATATTGTAGTAAGGATAACTGTGCAAATCAACTGTTTTGCATTTTTGGTGACTTGTGTAAATGATCTTTTCATTTCTTCGGTTTTTAGGATTAATAATTAATGTACTATTTATACAAACAATAATAAAACGCTTGTTCTCTACATTGATGTGTAAAGATAGAAATAAGGATTCATAATATCAAGCATTCTTATCATTTTTTGTAAACCTTACGCCAGTTCGGGATAAGAACGTTCCATGAAAAGTTGGTAGTCTCGCTATTATTTTTTAACTTACAAAATACATACAGCGATGATTACCACTGACAAAGTTTCTGAAATGGTAATGTCCAAAAAAGCAGTCAACAACTAATAAAGAAGTCGACTGCCTTACAATTTAGGTTCATTTATAAGCAACTTGCGATGCTAAATGAACCATCTATTCACTAAATCATTTGCCAATTGTCGTCTTTTTACCATTGACGATATAGACGCCCAGCTTCAATCCGGCAAGGCTCGTAGCTTGACGTCTGATGCAAACACCTTGTAAAGTGAATACATCGAACGTGTCGTTCGTTGTGACCTTATCAATGCCGCTGCGCACTGTAACAATGAGCCAGCCGTCGTGTCCGGACAGCACATTGTTGTCGATAATCTTGAGCGTATCAGCAGAACCACCGTTTTTGTAAGCGAGCACCTTAAGCTTCATAGCCTCGCCAGGCAACGCATAGTAATAGAAATAGAGAAAAGGAATTGCGGTACCTGAGAGAGATATCTTTCCGAAGGTGAGCACAGCCTCGCCATTATGGGAAGTACTATTGTATAATGCCGCAGCCCTTATCATTATCAACATAGTAGAGGTTCGTGAAGCCAAATCCTTCTTCACTGTTTCCTCTTCTGACGTCTGAGGCCCAATACCTAGCGCCTTTCCCGCCGGCAAAGGACTCGAAGAAAGGCAATGTGTAAGGAGCTTCCGTCATCAGCATTCTTTGAAGTGTGCATAGACATATACATCATAGCACCGTCTGCAAAGCTCCAAGTGAGGTTGTCATTGTTATTGTCGACAACAACAAAAGAATAAGTTGAGCCGATGGCTAAGAACACCTTATGATAAGGCGGAACAATAGGATCGCCATTACATTCGATATTGGATGAAGCCGATCTTATCTCTCCTATTTGTCGACGCTAATGCTCACTTCGTGCAGCCGTGATAAGATGGAACCTCAAATCCGTCACATCGACAGCATCATTCAGACGCAACCCGACGGCCGGACTGAATAAGCTCAACCTTCACCGCCGAAACCATCGCCGTTCGACTAAGGGGAGCTTACTTTGAAAAAGCCGATCCGAAGTCCTATGCTAAAGGACTTCAAGCAGAACTTGTATGCGGTTTGGAAGTTTTCCGAACGGCGATTTTATGTTGTAGGGCCTATTCCTTGGCATAAAACAGACAGTAGACCCCACGTTACTTGCGCAATGAAGTTACGATAGGTCGAAGTACCATTCAAGGAAGGTGTTGAAATCGGGCCATTGGGGCTTTAGTCTGCCCTGCTGAAAGTCCCCATACACCTTCCCAAGAGTAAGTTCTAACACCTCACCCGTATTCCTATTGTAGAAAAATCCACCCTCTCCTTCAAAGCTATCGAGCGGAATGTACTCCTCAGGCAGTCTGAAAACAGATCTCATAGACGCCATTTGTTCATAGTAAATCGAGTTTATTGCGAACCAACATACATTATATAACTCGGCACGATTGCCCGTAAACGTTACGGCATTCGTATAAAGATTAAACTGCGCAAAAGGGGTTTCAAGGTCAATCCCTAAGTTTGACATTACCTTTTGATAGGCTTCATCTGCCGTGTCATCGTACAAACGCGATTCTATCAAGTAGTTCTTTATTTTTTCCGACAGCATAAAAATTGCTTTACAGAAGTTTATTCTCCATTCGTTCAAGATGTTAGCCAACTGCCAACAGCCTTATGGTTTCTTTCAGTGCCTCTAAGTCGGCTTCATCGAAGTTGTCGCTCATAGCATCTACCAACTTTACTATTTTCTGTTGCACCGCTATTTCTTGCCAAACGAGCCGGTCTGATTGTCCTTTCTCCTTTGTATCAAATCCCATAACATCAACGGTTTCGAGCAGTTTAAGCCCGCAATAGTTGATAAAATCACTATTTTGCTCTTTTGCAAAGCGAATACAATAAGCCAATGCTATTGCTGCGTTTTGCGCAAACACAGCTCCCTTGCTTCCGTCGACGTCGGTATCGGGTATCAGAGAATCGATAAAGGTCTGTTCTTCTTCGGTAAACATCGTCCCGATAGAGGCGAAATTATCCAATAGGCAGCCAAGAAACAACACATCAGTCAGTGCACTTACTGCAATAGAAGCAGATTTCTCACTTCTGTCTTCGAGAAACTTATAAAGATGATTCTCTATCCTTTAAGGCAACAGGTGCCAAACAATAGTTGTTTATGTGGGGGCAATGCGACAATAATGTTTTCTATAGCTTCATTCATTTCAAACTATTGGAGATTCGGTTTCTTCCAAGGGGCATTTCATTCCTATTTCTCTTCGTTATAAAGGCATATGCTATCGTATGCTCGGAAGATGCGGGTATAAATAAATTACTTTCTGATAGCGCATTATAAGGCGGCCTGTTAGGGTCGAAAATCCGGTTGAGCGGTTATCCACTAAACAGCCTACTCCATCCCCACGAGCGTCGCGGATAAAGTAGGCGGTTAAATCGTTGAAGAGAAAGGACTACTTGTCCTTTTTCCCAAAGATGGAGAAATGGACGTAACGCTTCGGATGTGCCTTAATATTGATCAACAAAGAGTCGGCGCTACTTACCGTACGATTTAAATTATCGTAAAGTTTACGATCATTCAGCAATAGGCCGAAAGTATTATCCCGACTGTTCAACTTGCTATTCAAGTCGTTGGTCATCGCATTGATATTAGCCGAGAATTGCTTTACCTCTGCAAGTGAAGCATTAACCTCATTCATCGTCTCTTGCAGGTTAATCGCCGCCAGATTGTTGCTCAAGCGCTCGACGTTGCGACTCGTCTTATTCAAATTTTGCATCATCTGCGGTAAGTCGCGGCCAACCATTGCATCAAGTTTGGCCGATGTGCGCCGGAGGTTATTCGTAATCTCTGCCGTATTGCGTAGCGTTTGTGCCAAAGCCGGATCAGCTGAGAGGCGCGCCATATTCGTCACGATAGAATCCAATTTAGGCAAGATATTCATCACAGTCGGCATCATCGCCTCTACTTGCTCGACCGCACCCTCGTGCAAGCCGCCGCTAATCGTATCTCCCTGCGCCAAGTTGTCCGTCGGGTTAGTCCTAACATCAACGACATCGTCACACCACCCATCAGCGAAGTGACCAGCTCTGCTTTCGTCCCACGGGGCACGTGCATTTCCTTATCCAACTCTATCGCCACAACGACGCGCTCGTGATTACCATAATCATACTGAATACCCCGCACAATACCGACGGGATAACCATTGGCGTACACGGCATTGGAGACCGCTAAGCCCGCAATGTTATCAAAGCGCACGTAATATGTATTGCTCGACTTAAAGACATTGATGCCCTTCATAAAGTTGATGAGCAAATAGACGAGCACAATAGCCACGATGGCTGTAAGTGCGATCTTAACCTCCCTGTTAAATATTTTCATAAGTCCATTGTTAATATTTACGCCACTATTTACCACAAAAATGTCCGAAAAGCGTCCTATTGATGCTTGTGTTTACGTGAATAGCGTCGCTGATTGCCACACTGAAATCAAGGTACGTGCGTATTGCCATTAAACTTAACGATAAAGGCATCGGAAAATGATTTCCTCACCTCTTTGAGGGCTGCCTGCGCCTCCGCTTTTGTGGCGTAAATGCCCGTTACATACTTAAACCGCCCGCCCTCTTTAAAGATATAAAGGTGGTCCAAGCCGCGAAACTGTTTGTCTTCGGAAGACAGACGGTCTGAATTGACAGCTATCTGTATGCGATAGTGCAAGCCCTTGCTTGTCTTTTGGATGTTTTTATTACTGCCGGCTACTTTTGCAGCCTTGCCGTCCTTTTCTTTTGTTGAAGGCCGGGCAGATTTTGCCGGAGCAGCCGTCGTCGTCGCTTGTGTTCGAGTGCTCGGCTTAGTCGTGGCAGCTTTCGACGAGGCAGGATCTACGACAATCACACGTTCAGCCGGTCTTGTCGGCTGCGATACTGAGGACGGCATAGGGACGACTTCCGCGGGCGGCGTATTATTATCTCCCTCAGCAGCAGTCGGTTCATCGGATCCTGTAAATATCGGTTGTGGCAAGCCTGCGGCCGTGCGATCATACATCTTGCGATACTGAAGAAAGCCGTTGTAGATACACGTGGCCAGCGTGATGACGCCACGATCTGAGTTGAGGTAAGCCTCTTCGTCGGGCGTCGTGATAAAGCCCAACTCTGTGAGTACGGCGGGCATAGACGTCTTACGCAAGACTAAGAATCCGGCTTGATGCACACCCTTATCTCGCCGGTTATTGCGTACATATTGACGCTGAATAGCCTGCGCCAAATCTACACTTTGCTTCATATAGCGATCTTGCATCAATTCAAAGATCACATAACTTTCACTTTTGCGTGGGTCAAAGCCTTCATAGCGTTGGCGATAATCCTTTTCGTAGGTAATCACACTGTTTTCACGCTTTGCCACTTCAAGATTGGCTTCAGCACGCGCCATACCGAGCGTATACGTTTCGCTACCATAAGCCGAACGATTGCCATCGACAGCATTTGTATGAATAGAAATAAAAAGATCGGCTTTAGCGTTGTTGGCAATATCGGCCCGCGTCTGCAAAGGGATAAAAATATCCGTCTTGCGGGTATAGATGACTTTCACGTCGGGACAGTTGCGCTCCACGAGCTGACCGAAAGCCAGCGCCACTTTCAAGTTGATATTCTTTTCTACGGAGTATGCGCCGGGCGCGCCTGTATCTTTCCGCCATGGCCGGGATCGATAACAAGCGTAAAGCGCTTACCATTCTGGGCGAAAGCAACCTCACACAGCAAGCACAAACAAAGTAGTATATACGTTACCAGTCTTTTGGTCATAGTTTATTTAAAGCAAGCGGTTAAAACCAATATATGGCCAATGCCCTGCCTTTTCGTTTGGTGAAGCCTTGCTTTTCGCAGAGAAGCAGCCCCATGAACGGAGCAAAGATAGGAGAAAGTCGGCAGAAAACCAAAGAAAGCCTGCTCTTTGTCAAAGGAGACGGATAATACAGTCGGTATAAGCAGTGACCTTGGACGACGTCCACTCAATTAGTATGTTAGAAATAACTCGTAAGGCTCTTCTAAAGCCTCTTTGCTATGACATCCACACCACCCTGCCGCCACAAACAGACGCATCAGACTTCACTTTTGAAGGCCAATATTAAATTCTCAAGCCACTCCGCAACAAACAGCCTCATAGACTTTCGCTTTTGATGGGCAATAAATGAAATCTTCCGCTACTCCACGGCAAAGACCTCAACAGAACTTCGTCCGTAATCAGACTGTGATCAAAACTTGCCTATACAAATCTCGAATCGCGCACCTCACACTCAATCAATCTCATAGGCGCTTTGGCAAGACTTGAAAATTAAAACGCAACGGAAGCCTATCGATACTTAGCGCAGCAAACGACGGTTTTATCCAACAAACTATTAACTCCCAATCGATTTAAGCAAGACTTTGCATTCGATTGCCCATAGTGTACACATCCCCCCTCGACCTCTGTTTCAGGATGAAAGGGAATAATATTTCACGATATATGGGCTTAGTGTAAATCCTTGCATATTCTGCGTAGGAATGTACGGCGCCCAATGCCCACGGACAGGCTGAAAAGCTTAGTCCCGACCTAACTTTCGAGGCATAGGCAGGCGGATGCTTAGTGTCTCTACTCGCAGAGACGATCGTATCAACCCGCAGAGACGAACGTATCTGCGAGTAGAGACGAATGCATCAGCGAGTAGAGACGCCACTTTAGCATTTAGAAAATATATTGAATTAGGCTTGTCTGCTTTTCTTTGAGGAGCCGAAACAATCGGAAAACAAAGATGGATCTGCAAGGAAAGTCACAAAGGGAAACGAAATGAAGACATTCAAAAATAAATAATTAGATTTGCAGTTGTACACTTTGTTTAACAACATACAATCTCAGTAAAGACAAACATCTCAACGACATGATAAATGGAAGAAAACTGTGCTATGTGTCGCGAAATTATAAAGGACGACAAGGGGCGGGCAACAAGGCTAAGGGCGACTATGAGGATATATTGGTACAAATAGGGGCGCACAACCTCGGACTGCGGCGCACGTATTGCAAAGAATACATCGCGGCTTTCCTTACAGATTTGGCCGGAATCGTGACGTATGCGCTGTCGGTAAGGAAAGGCGACGTGGTTTTCCTGCAATATCCGACAAAGAAATATTTTTCGTTTATGTGCCGGTTGGCACGGTGGCGTGGGGCAAATACGATGGCGTTCATCCATGATCTTGGAGCTTTCCGCCGAAAGAAGCTCACCGTGAAGCAGGAAATACGCCGACTATCGAATGCCGACTATATAATAGCCGCCAACGATACAATGGCGGAATGGTTAAAGAGCCACGGACTTAAACGACCATGCCACGGTATGGGGCTACACGATTATCTTTCAAATTCGGAAACCGTGGATAAACCGGCGACATTCCCTCCACACAGAATTGTCTATGCCGGTTCAATAGAAGAACGCAAAAATATGTTCTTGACAAAGCTGTCCGGAGTTATAAGACATGGCGAGATACACGTGTACGGAAGCAACCATATAGCCGCACTAAAATCAACTCGAAATCTGATTCTTCACGAACCGATGGCGCCTGATAACTTTATAGTCACGGCAAAGGGCGACTTCGGATTGGTGTGGGACGGCGACTCGCTCACTGCCTGCACGGGCGACTTCGGTGAGTATCTGCGCATCAATACGCCGCACAAGGCGTCGTTTTACTTGCGCGCAGGCTTGCCGCTGATCGTTTGGAGCCGATCTGCCTTGGCAGATATAGTCGACCGTGAAGGTATAGGTATCACAGTCGACAGAATAGACGAGATAGAGAACCACATTGAAAGCCTCACCGGACAGGAGATAAGGAAGATACGTGACAACGTGAAACGCGTTTCCCAAGACCTGGCCGACGGACTATCAATGCGCAGGGCTGTAGAGAAAGCAATGTGCAGGATTAAGAAGATGACAGAGGAACAAACGGTTTAGAGTACAGCCTTCTCTCTTGAGCATCTGCTTAAAAGCGTTGAAGGTTAATGTAAAAGAATTACTTAGGATATTACCATACCCTGTGCGGCTTACCGGTAAAAAGCAAGGCAAGCGCAGCATAAAACAAGGAATCGAAAGGGAGAGCACGACAAGCGACGTAAGCAATGGTGCAGATAAGACGGAACTGAGTCAACGCTTATGTCGCACATCCGAGAGACCTGCGAAGAGAACCTCAGGATAGGATTCTTGGCTCACGGATACGAAGCAGCCCCGCTCTGAAAGAGCGAGGCTGCAAGTTATAGATCTAAATCGAAATGTCGATTATTTGTTCTTAAATAATTGAACGTTCTTCAATTCGAACTTAGGCATCTTGTGAATCATAGCAGGTGCTTCATCACGAGGAATTTCATTCTGCAACACGAAAACATCAGTCTTAGCGGGGAATGAGCCAGCCTTAACGAAGTAAACCACGTTGAAAGTGTATGTTTGGTCTTTGCATCATAAGAGCTGGGCACAGCGCCATCTGCACCTTTTGTCACAGCGTCTGAGATGAAGATATGTCCGTATGGCGTACCGTTTTGAGTAAAGTCATACATCGTATCTTGATCTTTAATAACGATCAAGCCGGTAGACTTATTATGAGTGAAATAGATACCATCACGGTTTTGAACGAAGGGCTTGATCTGATACTTAGACTCGTCCTTGTTGCTCTGATAGAGCGTACAAGTGCCAAGAGATCCAAACACACCAGAGGTATATTCACCTTCATAGATAGGAATCATAATCTCAGGCTCAGCCTTGCTCTGTGCCGGATCTAAAATCACTTGTTGGCCGTTGATCGTCATAACGAGCTGGCCATTGGCATTGTAGCTCACAGAACCTTGCGTGCCATCAGCGAAGGTAATTGTACCTGCGCCATTAGCAAACTGGTGTGTGATAACCGTCTTGGCACCACCATCGGGGGTCGATGTACTTTGACCTTTATCGTTCAAGACCAAAGTAGTTTGCACGCCATTGATATTTGCAGTCCAAGTGCCATAAATATCAGATGGTTGGCTCTTCACCAAAGTAGAAACTACTTGACGTGTGCTATCGGCGGCCTTCAACACGTTTAGCGTAACCTTGTTGTTATCCTTCTGGAAAGCTGCGAAAGCAAGTACGGGGAAGTCATAAAGAGAGCCTTCTGAAGAAGCGCTCAAGATACCTGTAGCAGGATCATATTTCACATCCGTGGTTGCAATAATATTACGGTATACACCACTATCGGAAGCTGTAGACTTACCGCGCATCTTTACAACGAGCAAGGGCTGCCCTGCTGAGTTTGTCGTATAAGTGATCGCGTATTCGTGGTTATCATCCGGCGTATACTGCGATTGATAGTAGCCATAAGGCATCTGTGCCGGATAGCTGACTTTCGTGTTTTCGAAGTCATTGTTGCAAGAGGTCAGGCCAAGACCCGTAACCACTAATGCAGCTAATGATAAAATAAACTTTTTCATTTTGTCTCTGTTTTTTCCTTTCTTATTGTAATTGTAAGTAGAAGGCCGCCACCAACTGCATTGTTGCAGCGGCCTTCTGCTCGCTCTTATCGAGGAATGAACTTTAGTGCTTACGGTGTCTTAGTCGAACTGCGTAATGTTCGGGTTCATATTCTTCTCTTGCGTCGGAATCTCGAACGTCCAATTGCTATGGAAAGTAGGTTCAACCGTCAAACCAATGTTGGCAGTAGCTTCACCTGTATAGACAACGTTAGCAGCTCCCGTTTGCGTCGTAGCATCACGTTGGGAAGCCAAGACCCCAACGCTTGAGTACGTGGAAGTACATGCCTTCGCCCATAAACTCGCGCTTCCATTCCAATCGGATCTCCTTTGCCAAGCTCTCGCCCGTCTCGACCGTAGCGAGCAAGCCGCGCTTCGTACGCAAAGCGTTGAGATATTGCTGTGCCTTAGCTGCATCGTTGAGGCGATAAGCTGCCTCTGCTGCGATCAGGTAAGTCTCGGCAATACGGAACAACTTCGGAAGGTTGTAGTGAGCATATTTGCTATCACCCTTCTTTGCCAATCTGGGGTTGCCCAAGAACTTGTTGAAGAGAGCAATGTTGGAAGCCGCTTGATCTTGGCACTTTACATTCCGCGGATCTAAGTAGATCTTCGTACGCCAGTCGTTAGAAGAGTACATATCAACCGTTGCCTTAGAAGGAATCCAGTCGGGGCTGAATGCTCCAGCGGCAGTATTGTAAGCGTGGAAGTTGTTATCATTTATAGCTGTACCATATTCATAACGCCTCGTCGGGCGTGCCGGCCGGCACGTAGATGAACTCAGAACCTTCGTCATTGGTCCACATAGCTTTCAATGCGTTTTCATTAGCTGCCAATGAGAAGTGACCGCTATTGATCAAAGCCTCAGCTTGTGCTAAAGCATTCGCATAATCGCCCATTGTGAGCAATACACGAGCGCGAAGCGCTTGCGTCATCGTTTTATTGATCATTGTACCTACAGCATCATCCACATCAGGGCCATTTGCCTGAAGATATTGGTCTGCCATATTGAGATCATTGAGGATGAACTCTAAGTAGCCTTCAGTTAGCACTTTTGGGCTTAGCTGACACATCAACCTTCGTCAGGAGCGGAAGGCCACGCGTGGTAGCAGCAGTGCCTGCATCATAAGCGGGACAATAGTAGCTTGCGATGATAGAATAAGCCATAGCACGAATAAAGTATGCTTCACCTTTATACTGCTTAAGCCAGATTGTGTCATTAGCGAGATCTTTACTTTTACTGTAGTCAATCTTATCAACATTCGTCAAGAAGTAGTTACAGTCAGAAATGGCACTGAAGCCACTTTGCCAAGGACCACCCACGTCATTCGCACTATAAGTCCAAGTGTAGAGTAAACCTCCACGGTTACCATAGCTAATGGTCGGCTGGAAGTAGTCCATCAAGATATCGCCCCACAAATAGCCTGACCCTGCAAGGTTAGCACGCAAACTAGAGTAGAGACCTTTGTGAAAGTTAGTAGCATCACTTGGCTTCTCCCAAGATTTTTCACCCGGAATAGAAGTCGTGGGATATTGGTCTAATTCGCACGCGGTGAAAGTCGGCACGATGAGTGCGGCGATCATCAGCGATTTGAAAAAAGTCTTTTTCATAATTCTGTTTGTCTAAACGATTAGAATGTTACTTCAATGCCCAAGAAGAATTCGCGGGTATTCGGGAAAGTTGCCCTAGAGATGTTGCCGCCGTACTCGGGATCTGCGCCCTTCCACTTCGTGAAGGTCACGAGGTTACGAGCCGTTGCAGAGAGGCGAACATTGCGAATCACCTTAGTAGCCTCCATCCAAGACTTCGGAAGGTCATAAGAGAGCGACAAGTTCTTGAGGCGGAGGAAAGAAGAGTTGTGTAATTGTGAAGTATCAAAACGATTTGCTACGCCAAAACGAGGAATGTCCGTAATATCACCCGGTTTCTTCCAAGCATTGAGGAGCGCGCGATCGTGGTTGTCTTGCGTAAAGTTATGGTTGTAGGTAAAGAACTCTACGTTGTCTACCATCCATTTACCCAACACAAATGCGAAGTCAGCATTCAAGGTCAAACCTTTCCAAGATGCATTTACACCGAAACCACCATTAACCGGAGCGAAGAGGCGCTTGCCTGTATTTTGGTAAAGATCTTCAGAGTAAGTTTCCGTCGTACCACCGCCCGGCTTAGCCCAAACGATGTTACCATTGGCAGGATTAACACCTACACGTACCGGCAAGAGGTAAGTAACACTCTGACCAACCTTATATATAAGCGTGCTACTCGGGAGTTTCCACTCTTTAATGCCGTAGAAGAGCTTCGTGATCTTATCAGCGTTGTACGTGAAATTACCATAAACGTTAACGTTCAGGTCATTCCAGTTGCGTACAGCGTCAACGTCGAATTGGATCTCTATACCGTTGTTAACCATAGAACCGATATTCAACGTTTGGCTGTTGAAACCGGTCGTGTAAGGCAACGGTGTATCCATCAACATGTCTTTCGTGCGACGGTTGTAGTAGTTTACTTCAAGATTCAAGCGATCGAAGAGGCGCGTAGAGAAGCCGATCGTCGTTTGAATTTGTGTTTCCCAACCGAGGTTCTTGTTCTCCGGTGTAGCGAGACCCCAACCGTTAGAACCATTGTATAATACCTGTCCCGTCTTCGTCAATGCGTCATAGTAGCCGATACCTTGAGAGTTACCCGTAGAACCCATGCTGGCCTTGAATTTGAGGTCAGTCAACCATTCTATGTCTTTCAAGAAATCTTCGCGCTTCATATTCCACATAAAACCACCGGAAGCAAACATTGCAGAGCGGTTGTTCGCGCCAAAGCGAGAGCTGCGGTCGTTACGCACAGTCACATCGAAGAAGTACTTGTTCATTAATGCGTAGTCTACGCGGCCGAAGAAAGAAAGATATTCAACCGTATTGTGACCTTCCAAGTCAGGCATTTCTGCTTTCGTACCGTGACGCAAAATTCGATCAAACGGTCGTCAGATTGACCCACCGTGAGAGAGTTGAAACCAAAGTCTTGCGCCTTAATACCTTCCTGACCGAGGAGGAATGTCAACTGATGATCTTGGTTGAGTTCCCATTTATATTCAGCTGTATTGGTAATCGTGAAGCTTGATGTACGGCTAAAATATTCATTTCTAAAACCGCCATCCTTCGTATCATTCCAAGGTGCGCTCGGGTAGCCGATAACCGTTGAACGCGTGTCAGCAGCGTCGACACCCAATTGAGAACGAAGCGTCAAACCCTTAACCGGCGTCAATTCGATAAAAGCCGTACCTGTAAGGCGCGCATCATTTGTGTATCTCGGATTAAGTTTGGCCCAAAGTTCATTGTTATAAGCATTCATCACCGGAATGACATCCAACTTGCGGCCATTTTTATCATAAGGATTGATGTAAGGCTTGTTGGTTACCGTAGAGAATGCGCCATTATTACCGGCATAGAGCTTGCCAAACATTCTATCTGATCTACGCTCGTCGTAGTTCAAACCGATGTTCACGCCATAGTGGAACCAGTCCGTTGCGCGAGAATCCAAGTTAAAGCGAACCGTATAGCGCTTGAAGCGAGAAGAAGGCGTCAAACCATTTTTCTTCAAATAAGAAGCAGAAGTATAATACGTCGTACGTTCGCTACCACCGGCAACGCTGAAGTTCGTATTATACATCGGAGCGTTATCATTGAAGTAGTACTTCTGCCAGTCAGTATTTACGCCTGAAGCCTTGTAAGCTGCATACTGCGCACCGTTAATGATACCGTTCTGCAACTCATACTCCAGCAATTCGTTAGAGCTCATCGGGTTACCAATGCGGCGAGCCAATTGGCTCCAACCGATGCTCTGGCCGATTTTGATAACAGCCTTTTCATTGCGGTGACCTTTCTTCGTTGTTACGAAGATTACACCATTGGCAGCACGAGAACCGTAGATAGACGTAGCTGAAGCGTCACGCAACACCGTGTAGCTTTCGATATCGTTCGGGTTCAACATATAGAACACAGAAGCGCCTACCGGCATACCATCGATCACGTAGAGCGGCGTGTTACCACCATTGAGTGAACCCGTACCGCGGACCTTCGTACTTGTACCGTTGACATTACCAACGTCACCCGTGTTGTTCAAGATCTGCACACCAGCTACTTTACCCTGCAAAGCATCGAGGGCGGTAGTTACCGGTTTGTTTTCAATTTTGTCGGCAGAAACCTTAGACACAGTACCAACGACTGTACCCAATTTCTTTGCCGTACCGTAACCTACAACGACTGCTTCAGTCAGGTTGCTATCGCCGGACTCTTTCATCGTCACTTGCATATTGCCCGTGATGCTCACCGTCTCGGGGTTCATACCCACGTTGGTGATGTTAATGTACTTAGCCGTGGCTGGCAAGCTCGAGAACGTAAAAACACCGTTGTCATCGGTTTGCGTCATGAGCTTAGTCCCTTGCACACGAACGACAGCACCGCTCACGGGCGAGCCATGCTCGTCGACTACCCGGCCGGTTACGTGTTGCTGCGCATAAATAGAGCCTGCAGAAAGCAGACACGCAGACAAAAGCACTAACTTCTTGTTCATAATATAACCGTTAAATTAAACATATATTCAATCTTCGTGCGTTTTTCGTGAAGAGAGATAGGCGCGGCGAAAGCTATGATTTTGCTATGTTACCGTCCGATCTTTTCCCTCCATATTTTTGCTTATTCTTTACCTCGAAAAGAGGGGTTTCCAAGGCCTACGGCGAGTTTTTTTCGCCAGTTCAGAATCGTAGCTATTGGCAAATGTACGGATATTTTCAGTAAACGCAAACTTTTCATTCTATTTTTCTCACTTTTTTTCTACTTCCACAATTGCTCCCGCGGTTTAAGGAGGATAAAAAAACGCTAAAATGTCCACTTTTGCGGCTTTATGCACCTTGTTTTCGCACCGACTTCTACGGCGGAGCGGACTTGATTGAAAGCGTTTTTAGCAAGACGACATGGCAGATTTCTTTTGTTGCCCTTCAGCCGAGGAACGTTGTTGCTATAATAATCAGAATTTATTTGTTTGTCAGAATCAATGAAGAGGGTTTAACGAGTTGAGGATAATCACGCCCAAAACAAAGGCCGTAATGCCGGCATACAACCAATCGCGCTGCTTGAGGAAGTCGAAAAAAGAAATGACGACGCGCAAGAAAGGCGTAAGGATCAAAACCAAGACGCCGAGCTGTATCCACCCGATGGGGTTCATTTGCCCTACGCTGCCGAAGATGCCGCCAAGCGTCGTATAGGCTTCCGCATTTTCCGGCAAGGCATTGTAGGAAAAATGAGAGAGGTCGGGCAGCGTTTCCGAGCCGTGACGCCACAAATAGCCAATCCCGCCCACGAGGGCGATCAGTCCGGCCAGCGCCACGCCGATTCGAAGCGTGCGCGCCACGAGTAGCGAAAGATCGCGCGAAGTGCCGTCGCCGGAAGCCTCGCCTGCTGCCTCCTTTGTGCAGGGCTGCCTTGGGGCGCTGCGGAGCGCGCTTTTTCAGTTGATGTCGGTTCCCTCATTGTTCCGAAAGGTTATTGCTCTTGCAAGAGACGTGATACATATATATAATGTGTACGAACCGGCCGCTTAGAACCTACCGGCGAATCCGTTGTATAGCATATTGAGCGCCACGAGTAGAATGGCGAAGAAGAAAATCTGCCGCAGGCGTTTTACGTTCATACTTTGCAGGAGTCGCGCGCCCGTCAGTGCGCCGAGTAAGACGCCGATCAGCGTCGGGAAGGCCACAGACGGGAGAATGATACCGCGCTGCACGTAGACTACGGCCGAAGCGCAGGCCGTAACGCCCATCATAAAATTGCTCGTCGTCGTACTCACCTTAAACGGCACCTTCATAATGCCATCCATCGCTATGACTTTCAAGACGCCCGATCCAATGCCGAGTACGCCCGACAAGATGCCGGCAACGTACATTACGCCAAGTCCGCCCCCAACGTTGCGCAATTCATAATGCTTCAGCGTTCCGTCGCGCTGCGGCCAAGCCCCGAAGAGCTTTAAGCGCCGCGCGGCTTCCGAACCGACCACGCCCTCATGGTCCAGCTTGCGCCGCTGCTGCATAATGACAGTCAGGATGAGCACGAAGCCAAAGATAACGGCAATAACAGAACTATTGAGCCAGACGGCGACAAAAGCGCCCGTGACGGCGCCCACCGTGGTAGCCACTTCGAGAAACATACCGAGGCGCACGTTGGTAATACCTTCCTTGACATACGCACTTCCGGAGCCGGAACTTGTGGCTATCGTGCTAACCAGTGCCGCTCCGACGGCATAATGGAAGTCGATGCCAAACCCAAGCGTAAGAAAAGGAATGATCACAACCCCACCGCCGAGTCCGGTAAGCGAACCCAGCAAGCCTGCGCAGTAAGCAGCGAGCAATATCAACAATATAAAAACAACGACTGTCATAATTCCGGCCGAGCCGCGTACAGATCATTTTTGCTTATTCCGGGTTGCAAATATAGTATATTTGACTTTTGCCAACCTATTCTCACCTAAAAAAATTGCGATTTCCCATTTTAGTGCATTACGCTACTTTGCACCATCACGCACACTGCACAGCCTTCGATGATAGGCGATGGCCGAACGCTGCCACCCCACCCGTTGCCACCCGACTGGCCGCAGCGCAAACTTCGCTCGCTACAACGATGCACCAAATGTCGATTACGTAAGGCGAGGCTATTCATTTCGTTCCGGCGAAGTTGGGGCTTCGATATTTTTCATCGTGAGCGCAAAGGTTTTTTCTCACGAGCGCAAGGTCTTTTTATCGTGAGCGCAAACCTTTGTTGTCGTGATGAAAAAGGTAGCAGGCCAAGTTTGATCCACGCTATCTTTACGCTTCAGCGAATAAAGTCTTGCGCAAGGACGTGCAAAAAAAGCCTTGGCAGCATAGTCGATACCGATAAAGCCACTCAAAATTCGATAAAAAGGCCTCGGTAGCAGGCCCGCCGACATCCGATTTTGACCACCGACTACACATTATTATATATAGCGCCTCAAAAATGAACCTTGCAGGAGCAAAAACAGCCCTTCGCGATGGGCTTCCGGACCAACTGCCGCACACGACGACGCAAAACGAAACCGCTTTATAAGATTTCCTGCCTTAAAAAAGGCAAATGTGCAGAATAATCTCTACTTTTGCTGTTTGGTTAGACGATAGAAAAATCTTCAGAGATGACTGACGCTGCTCCCGATTACCACATTCCCGTATTGCTGCAAACCACAGTGGACGGATTAAACGTTCGGCCGGATGGCTGCTACGTCGATTGCACCTTCGGCGGGGGCGGTCATAGTCGGGAGATCTTACGCCGACTGGGCCCTAACGGGCGCTTGCTGGCTTTTGACCAAGATGCCGACGCGCAGCGCAATATTCCGGCCGGCGAAGATCGACTGACCTTTGTGCAAAGCAATTTTCGCTATCTGCCAAACTGGCTGCACTATTACGGCTATGCGCAGGTCGATGGCATTTTGGCCGACTTGGGCGTTTCCAGTCACCACTTCGATGCGGCCGACAGGGGGTTCTCCTTTCGCTTTGAAGGGGCGCTGGATATGCGGATGAACAAACGCGCGCACACCTCAGCGGCCGGCGTCGTCAATACGTACAGCGAAGAGCAGTTGGCAAACCTGTTTTATCTCTACGGCGAACTCAACAATGGGCGCCGCTTGGCCGCAGCCATCATCAAGGCCCGCGCCGCTGCGCCGATTGAGCGCGTGGAGCAATTGGTCGACGTCGTTACGCCCTATCTCGGCGCAGCCCGCGCGAAGAAGGATATGGCCAAGGTGTTTCAAGCCCTGCGCATCGAGGTGAACCACGAAATGGAGGCCTTGGAAGCTATGCTGACGGCAGCACTGACGTTGCTGAAACCGGGGGGACGCCTGGCGATACTGACTTACCATTCGCTGGAAGATCGCTTGGTGAAAAACTTCATCAAAGCCGGCAATGCGACGGGCAAAGTCGAACAAGACTTCTACGGCAACCGACTCGCTCCGATGAAACCTGTCAACGGACGTGTGATAAGGCCCGACGAGGCTGAAATGAATGCGAACCCACGCAGCCGAAGCGCGAAGTTGCGCATCGGAGAGTGCATCGCCGAACGAACAGACGGCAAGTAAGACCCATGACAAAAACAACTGACGAGAAAACAGACGGACGAAAGGTGATCGAAGCCTTGGAGCGGTCGGCGGCTGAAAAGCAGCGCCATCGCCGCACTAAAACGCCCCAAAAGCAGACTGAAGACGACAACGAAACGAAAGCGAAGCGGGCCTTCAAGAACCTGACGGGGGAGGAGGAGTTTAACCTCCGACGCTCGCTATCCCTGCGCGCCATTCTCGGTGGCGACATCTTGGCGGGTGCTTGGTTTCGCCGGCATTTTTGGTATATTGTGATGATCATCGTCATGTGTCTCCTTTACGTTGGCAATCGCTATGCGTGCCAGCAGCAAATGATCGAAGGGACGCATTTGGCCGACACGCTGCTCGACAGGCGCTACAAAGCGCTGACGCTCTCCGGACAATTGAAAGAAATGACGCGCCGCAGCAGCGTAGAAGAGCATCTGGCTGACACGACGCTCCATACGTCGACGACGCCCAATTATAACTTGCCTGTAGAGGCTGAGACTTCCTCGAGTAGCAAACAGCCTTAATGGCTTGTTGCCCGGACAGTTTAGGGAAAAGTTACAGGCTTTTAAACATGAAAGTATATTTAGACAAATTCAGTTCGCGCTTTTCGGTCATCGCAATACTCCTGGCGCTTGTCGGACTGGTCATTGTGGGTAAATCGCTCTACATTATGACCGTCAAAAAGGACTATTGGATGGCGGTAAACGATCGCTTCCAGCGGCGAAATGTGTCGCTCACGCCAATGCGTGGCAATATTTTGGCCGACGATGGGGAGGTCTTGGCGGCGTCTTTGCCTGAATATAAAATGTATATGGACTTTATGGTCGAAATGGATGACTCGGTCCGTAAACATAAAGAACAACTGATCCGCGATTCGCTCCTGACGGTCAAAATGGATAGCATCTGTCAGGGGATGCACCGCATTTTTCCTGACATAGATCCGGCTAAGTTGGCCGAACACTTGCGCGAAGGGCGCCGTAAAAAGAGTAAAAACTGGCCGGTCTATCCCAAGCGCGTCAGTTATATACAATATCGCCGCGTGAAGCAATTGCCCTTGCTGCGCTTAGCGCCCTACCGCGGCGGTTTCCACGTCGAAACGTTCAGAACCCGCGTTAATCCCTTCGGCACTTTGGCGCCGCGCACCGTCGGCGACCTCTATCGCGGGAAAGACGAGGCGCGAAGCGGCATCGAAAAGACTTACGACGCGATCTTGCGCGGCAAGCCCGGGCGCTACCACCGGCAAAAAGTGCTCAATCAATACTTAAGCATCGTAGACCTTCCGGCAGAAGACGGCTGCGACGTGCAAACGACGCTCAACATTGCGATGCAGGACATTACGCAAAAGGCGCTGGGCGACCGCTTGCGCGAAATTCAAGGAGAAGGGCGCGGGCAGGTAAACTTTGGTGTAGCCATTGTGATGGATGTCAAGACGGGCGACGTCAAAGCCATCTCGAGTCTGTCGCGTGTAGGCGATGGCTCGTTTCAAGAAATCTCCAATAAGGCGGTAAGCAACTTGATGGAACCGGGATCGGTATTCAAACCGATGTCGTTCTTGGTGGCCTTCAACGACGGCTTTCTCCACCTCAACGACCAAGTAGACACCGGTTATGGCATTATAGAAATGCACGGCCGAAAAATGAAAGACCACAATTGGCGCAATGGTGGCTACGGGCGCTTGACGGCACGAATGTGTATCGCAAACTCGTCGAACGTCGGCGTCAGCAAGTTTATCGATCGTTTCTACGGCAACAACCCTGACAAATTCGTTGACGGGATCTACGCGACCGGCATCGGCGAAGATTTGCACATTCCCATTCCGGGCTACGCAAAGCCCCGCATTCGCCGTCCGCGCGACTTGGGCGACCGCTGGGCAAAGACGGACTTGCCGTGGATGAGTATTGGCTACGTAACGCAGATACCACCGATTAGTACGCTGACTTTTTACAACGGCATTGCCAACGATGGTAAGATGATGCGCCCACGCTTCATCAAAGCAATCTTGCGCAACGGAGAGGTCATTGAGGAAAAACCGCCCGTTGTCGTTCGCGAACAGATGGCGAAACCGGAAGCAATCAAAGATGTGCAGGCTTGTCTGCGCGCCGTGGTGACTGACGGCGTTGGGCGAAAGATCAACTCCAAACTTTTCCACATCTCGGGTAAGACCGGAACGGCACAGGTTTGGACGGCCCACGGCCGCTCGGCTGAATATCTCGTTTCCTTCGCCGGCTATTTCCCCTCAGAGGCGCCACGCTATTCTTGCATTGTCTGCATCGAAAAGGCTGGTAGTGCGGGCGGCGCACTGGATTGCGGGCCGGTGTTCAAACGCATTGCGGAAACGGTGATGGCGCAGGATTGCTTAACGGATTATACGGTTGCACGAGACTCGGTAAATATTCCGCTACCCATCGTTAACCCGGGTAACATCTTGGCTGCAAATTATCTTTTGGACGTCTTTGGCATTCCGCACTCAACGAACGTTGGCGGCAATGCGGACGGCGTGATCTGGGGAACGTGTGCTACGCGCTCTGGCAGCGTTTCGCTGGCCAACAAAGTGACGCCGAAAGACGAAATGCCCGATGTGCGCGGCTATGGTTTGCGTGATGCGGTATTCCGTCTCGAACAAGCGGGATTGTTGGTAAACTGCGCCGGCATCGGACGCGTGACGGCGCAAAGTATTCCGCCGGGCGCGAAGATCAAGCGCGGAGAACACGTCAACCTCATTTTGGGAGAAGGCGCTGAAGTGCAGGAGATGGCGGCGACCGAAGAAGAAGCAGCTACTGAACCTGCGCAACAAGCTGCTCCGGAGAACGCGACACCGGCAACGACTAACACGCCGGCGCCCGCACCCAAGCCCGAAAAGCCGCAAGCTAAACCAGCTAAAGAGGGCATCAAACCGGAAAAGCCGAAAGTGACCAATACGGAGAAGCCGAAGGATAAGCCAAAAGAACCGGCACGAACTGGGACACGCGAAGCTACGCCGCAGCGCCGAACGGAGGAGAACAAGGCAAAGGACAAGCTCAAGACGGCTACCAAAGATAAACCCAAAGACAAACCGAAGGCAAATGCGAAAACTACAGCGGAAGCCGCCGGAAAATCGAAACCCAAACCCGCCTCGTCGGCATCCGGAACGAACGGAAAGAAAAAAGAATCAACAACAACGAATACTACATCGAACAAGGGCAAAAAGAAATGAAGCCCGCTCTCGGTGTCAGTAAATCATTCAACGCATACAATATATATACATGATGAAATTGTCGGACCTCTTGCAGAAAATCAGTCCCCTCGAAACGCGAGGGAGCCTCACTATTGATATTAACGGCGTGAACATGGATTCGCGCTTGGTTGAAAAGGGCAATCTCTTTGTGGCTGTCAAAGGCACGCAGACTGATGGGCACGCTTTTATTGCCGGCGCGATTGAAAAAGGCGCTTCGGCGATCTTGGTTAGTGAACCCATTCCGGCTGAAACGCCGGCCGACGTCACCTTTGTGCGTGTGGCGGACACGGAAGATGCGATCGGGAAGGTGGCTACTACGTTTTATGGAGATCCTACGCAACGCTTGAAACTCGTTGGGTGTGACGGGCACAAACGGAAAAACGACAATTGCCACTGTATTGTATCATCTGTTTACGGAACTCGGCTTTAAGTGTGGCCTTTGCTCTACGGTATGTAACTATATCGGAACGCACGCTGTGCCGACGGAACACACGACGCCGGACCCCGTAACCTTAAATAAGCTCCTTGGGGAAATGGCCGACGAAGGCTGCGAATATGCCTTTATGGAATGTAGTTCACACGCCATTCATCAAAAGCGAATCGGCGGTTTAGACTTCGCCGGCGCACTCTTTACCAACTTGACGCGCGACCATCTCGATTATCATAAAACTTTTGAGAATTATCGCGACGCTAAGAAGGCTTTCTTTGACGGCTTGAGTAAGCAGGCTTTTGCTATCACCAACGCCGACGATAAGAATGGACCCATTATGGTGCAGAATACAAAGGCTCGCATCAAAACGTATTCCACGAGAGCAGCGGCCGACTACAAAGGAAAGATCCTTGAAGAGTCGCTCGAAGGTATGCTGCTCGAAATAAATGGTCGCGAAGTTAGCGTGCGGTTTGTCGGACGCTTTAATGTCTCTAATCTGCTCGCCGTGTATGGGGCGGCCATCGAACTTGGGATATCTCCCGATGAGACTTTGCGCGTACTCTCTTCGCTCCATCCCGTCAACGGACGCTTTGAAGCCATTCGCTCCCCAAAAGGCGTGAGTGCGATCATTGACTATGCCCACACGCCGGATGCCTTGGCCAACGTGCTCTCGTCTATTGATGAAATCGTACACGGCAAAGCGCAGGTGATTACGGTTTGCGGCGCCGGCGGCAATCGAGATAAAGGTAAGCGCCCCTTGATGGCCCAAGAAGCGGCCAATCGTAGCGATCGCGTTATCATCACGAGCGACAACCCGCGCTTTGAAGAGCCGCAAGCTATTGTAGATGATATGCTCGCGGGCTTGGATGAAACGCAACGTGCTAAAACCATCGCCATCGTAGACCGCCGCGAAGCCATCCGCGCCGCAGCGGCAATGGCACAAGCCGGCGACGTAATCCTCATAGCGGGTAAAGGACACGAGCCTTATCAAGAAATCAAAGGCGTTAAACACCATTTTGATGATCACGAAGAAGTGCGCAAGGCTTTCGGATTAGAAGCATAAGCGCCCACCAAAGACTTTCAGATATGTTATACTATCTCTTCCGCGCATTAGAAAGCATTGGCGTACCCGGTTCCGGCCTATGGAGCTACACCTCCTTCCGCGCCCTGCTTGCATTGATGCTTGCGCTGATCATATCCACGTGGTTTGGCGAGTATTTCATCAAACTCATGAAGCGCAAGAACATTAGTGAGACACAGCGCGATGCAACCATTGACCCCTTTGGTACGCAGAAGTTGAATGTGCCCTCAATGGGCGGCATCATCATTATTATAGCCATTCTCGTACCCGTACTTTTACTCGGTCGTCTTCGCAATATCTACCTTATATTGATGATCATTTCGACCGTCTGGTTGGGTATTATTGGCTTCTTAGACGACTATATTAAGATCTTTAAGAAGAAGAAAGACGGCTGCCAGGACGCTACAAAATCTTAGGACAAGTAGTCTTGGGTTTAGGCATAGGTTTGACGCTTTATCTAAGTCCGGATGCCGTGATGCACGAGAATGTAGAAACTGTCAGCGTCAACCACGTGACGGTCGTCAAGCATAAGAGTCAGCCCGTCAAGGCTACGCAGACGACCATCCCATTTGTAAAGAACCACAATCTCGACTATGCCGAAATCGTTTCATTTGTAGGCGAACACAAGCAAGCAGTAGGCTGGATTCTCTTCGTACTGATGACCATCTTCGTAATCACTGCCGTCTCCAACGGCGCGAATCTTAACGACGGAATGGATGGTATGGCCGCCGGCAATTCGGCCATTATCTGTATAGCGCTGGCCATCTTTGCCTACGTATCCGGCCACGTCCAATGGGCCGGCTACCTAAACATTATGTACATTCCAGGGTCGGAAGAACTAGTCATCTTTATCTTTGCGATGATTGGAGCGCTCATCGGTTTTTTGTGGTACAACGCCTACCCCGCCCAAATATTTATGGGCGATACCGGCTCACTTACCATTGGCGGCCTGATTGGCGTTTTAGCCATCATTACCCACAAAGAGCTCCTTCTCCCGCTACTCTGCTTCATCTTCTTTGTAGAAAGTCTGAGTGTGATCTTACAAGTAGAATATTTCAAATTCTTCAAGCGCAAAGGCTTGAAGCGTAGAATCTTTAAGCGCACACCGATTCACGACAACTTCAGGGTCTTGGGCAAGCAACTTGATCCGGAGTGCCGTTATTTGCTAAAAAATTGGCCGCGCGGCACGTGGCACGAGTCGAAAATTACCGTCCGCTTTTGGATTACAACCATCTTGCTGGCCGCAGCAGCCATCATCACATTGAAGATCAGATAAGGAAATACAATGAAAATAGTCATTTTAGGCGCAGGCGAAAGCGGCGTAGGCGCCGCCATTCTCGCGCAGCAGAAAGGTTATGAAGTATTTGTGTCCGATATGGGGCACATCCAAGATAAATACAAGGCCCAACTCTCAGCCCACAACTTGCGTTGGGAGGAAGGCAAGCATACGCCCGAAGCGATACTCGATGCGGATGAAGTCATCAAGAGTCCCGGCATTCCGGAAACCGCACCGATGGTGCGTGCACTGCGCGAAAAGGGCACTCCCGTCATTAGCGAAATCGAATTTGCCGGGCGCTATACGCAAGCACGCACCATTTGCATCACGGGTAGCAATGGCAAGACGACGACGACGTCACTCATTTATCATATCCTGCAGAAGGCTGGCTTTAACGTAGGCCTCGCCGGCAACATCGGACGCAGTTTCGCGTTGCAAGTAGCTGAAGGCGATGTAGATTGGTACGTGATCGAACTCTCTTCTTTTCAACTGGACGATATGTTCCGCTTTCGTGCCGACATTGCTGTTCTGCTGAACATTACGCCCGACCACCTCGATCGCTATGACTTTAAGATGGAGAACTACGTGGCATCAAAAATGCGCATCCTGCAAAACCAGCGCCCGCAAGACACATTTATATATTGGGCCGGCGACGAACACATTCCGACCCAACTCCAACAACTTGCGCCCGCAAGCCGCCTATTGGCTTTTGCCGACGCTCCTGAAGCAGGTGCAGCCGCCTATGCGGAAAATGGTTTGTTGACGATTGATCAGCCCACATCCTTCACGATGGCTCTGAGCGAACTCTCACTGCCCGGCCGCCACAATCTACGCAACAGTATGGCCGCAGCCTTAGCAGCCCAATCAGCGGGCGTAGATGAGGCAACAATCCGCGCCGGCTTGGCCGACTTCCCCGGTGTGCCTCATCGCCTTGAGAAGGTAGCAGATGTAGCCGGCGTACATTATGTTAACGACTCGAAAGCAACCAACGTCGGCGCTTGCTATTGTGCGCTTGAGAGTATGCAGACGCCCGTCGTACTCATCTTGGGTGGTACGGACAAGGGCAACGACTATAACGAAATAGCACCACTCGTGCGAGAGAAATGCCGCGCCCTCGTTTTCCTTGGGGCTGACAACAGCAAACTGCAAGACTTCTTCGCCGATTTTAATCTCCCGATTAGCGATACGCATAGTATGAAAGATTGCGTAGCAGCTTGTGCAGCAGCAGCCCAACCCGGCGATACGGTTCTATTGAGTCCGTGCTGCGCCAGCTTCGATCTCTTCCGCAATATGGGCGATCGCGGCGATCAATTTAAGGCACTCGTTCGCGCAATGCAAACCACCGAATAAGCTTGAGTAACAATAATAAAAGTCAATGGCAAAAGTAAGCAACATCTTCAAGGGCGACCGCGTTATCTGGGCCATCTTCTTCTTCCTTTGCGCTATCTCGCTTGTCGAGGTCTTTAGCGCAGCCAGCACGCTGACTTACAAAAGCGGTAGCTTTTGGATGCCTATGTTCAAGCAAGCCCTTTTCTTAGGTTTAGGCACGGCTATCGTCATAGCTTTTCAGATGATCCAGCCGCGTTTCTTTCAAGTCATACCCGTCATTGGCTTACCTATAACGTTGATCTTACTCATCTTTTCCTTTTTCCTCGGTGCCTCGACCAATGATGCCCAGCGCTGGGTCGACGTCGGTTTCATCCAATTCCAACCCTCCGAGTTGGCTAAATGTGTGATGGTTCTGACCACAGCCCTCATTCTATCTCGCCTTCAGCGCGACGATGGAGCCGACCCAAAGGCTATCAAATATATTTTGCTACTCACGGGCTTCATCGAACTCTTTATTTTTACAGAGAACCTCTCGACCGCAGCCTTGCTTTTTGCCGTCATATTCTTAATGATGTACATTGGGCGCGTACCCTTTCGGCAACTGGGTTCATTGCTCGGCGTCTTTGCCATTATTATAGCGCTCATACTCTTAGTCGTGGCCCTCTCGCCCTCATCTACCTCACCAGATGATTCAGGTGTGCTCCACCGCTTCTCCACGTGGAAAGCACGCATTACGAAGCACTTTGGTGATGATAAGCAGCTCGCCCCTGAAGACTTTGATATTGATAAGGACGCCCAAGTGGCCCACGCCAATATCGCCATCGCCTCCTCCAATGTCGTAGGTAAATTGCCCGGCAACTCTATTCAGCGCGACTTCCTCAGTCAGGCATATTCCGACTTTATATATGCCATCATCATAGAAGAGCTGGGCATCTGGGGAGGCGCTATTGTCGTGATTCTATATATTTGGCTACTCTTCCGAGCCGGGCGAATAGCGTCGCGTTGTCGAGATATGCAGCGCACGCCGACCCATTCACGCTACTTTTATGCCTTAACAGTAATGGGCGCGGCCTTGATGCTGGTACTCCAAGCCTTATTTAATATGCTCGTAGCCGTAGGCATTGCACCCGTCACCGGGCAGCCGCTCCCACTCATCAGTCGAGGCGGCACATCAACACTGATCAACTGTTTCTATATCGGGATCATTCTCAGCATTAGCCGATTGGTCGTGCGCCGCACTAAGGTTAAGACTGCTACCGAAAGGGCTGCTGATCCTAAAGATGCAACTACCAATGAGGAGGAAGCGATTGTAGCCGATGAGGAAGTACAAATCGCAACAGAAAACTGACATTCATATAATCTCGGACGTCCTTTGGGGCTGCCATAAACTTATAAAAACCATGCATCTCTTCCAAAAGCTACTCCTCGTTTGTCTGCTTTGCCCCTTACAACTCTTGGCAAAGGAAGACCCGCGGGTACGGGTGCGCTTCGAAACTTCCCTCGGTAAATTTACAGTAGAACTGTATAACGAAACACCGAAGAACCGCGACAACTTTATCTCCTTAGTGCGCAATGGCTATTTCAAACAAACGCTTTTCCATCGTGTGATTCGTGATTTTATGATCCAAGGTGGCGACCCTGATTCGCGCAATGCCGCACCCGGCCAACGCTTGGGCGAAGGTGGGCCGAACTATACCGTGCCCGCCGAGATTTGCCTGCCGCGCTACTTCCACAAACGCGGTGCACTGGCTGCCGCTCGCGAGAACGATGATGTAAACCCGCTACACGAAGGAAGCGGTTCACAGTTTTATATTGTATGGGGTAAGACCTACTCCATTGAAAAACTGATGGAAATGATGTTCAACGCTTCTCGGCGCAACCCCGCCAAGCCCATGCCAATGACGCCCGAGATGATGATGACTTACGAAAAACTGGGCGGGACGCCCTGGTTAGACGGCAATTACACCGTCTTTGGACAAGTCGTAAAAGGTTTGGACGTTATTGAAAAAATACAACAAGTTGCTACAGACAAAAACGACCGGCCCCTCACCGACGTCGTAGTGCTGCGCACGTATATTCTCAACCCCAAAGCCTTAAAGCGCCTCGGCCTGCATTGACAGACGGGCAGTAAAAGAGCAGAATGCACTCTGACAGAGCATCATTACATAAGCGGGCTATGCATTTGTGGCATAGCCCGCTATTCTTAGTACAAAGTCATTGAAACGACAACTCCTTTTGGAGCACTTTTCTCTCGAATAAATGTTAACAATATGAAATAACGACATAAGAGTTTGCTTTTAACGAAAATATTGTCTATTTTTGAAGCTGAAGAAGAAGTAATTACACAGATGTCGCGTAAGCACACTCTATTTTGACAGATTAGCACAGAGGGATTATCCCATTAAATTGTTGTACAACTTTAAACATTTATCATTATGAAAAAATTTCTACTCTTTGCTCTCGTAGCAATCCTTGGCGTTAGTGCACAAGCACAAGGCAAGCCTGAAGTTATCAAAGATCAGCCGGCTGGTAGCGAAACGGTTTACAAACGTGTTAGCGGTAAAATGTTTTGTATTCAAAATGGAAAGCTCGCTACCTATGATCTTAAAAAGTTAGCAGAAAATGATCAACCGGCCGGCGATTTGAAGGTCGTTACTGCTGCTGACGGCAAGACGGTTTATTTGAATATGTGCTTTCTTACGCCTCTTATATCAAGGACGATCAAGCAGGCGGCTGGGTGAAAGGTACTAAAGAAGGAAACAAAATCACTGTTCCTGCAGGTCAATACATTCTGTATGGCCAATTCGAGGACGGAGAATATGGCATCTGCGTAGGCTATTTAGAGCTCAAGAATGGCAAATTTGAGGTATCAAATGAGCCTATCACTTTCACGCTCGATGGCATCACGGCTAAACTCGATGGTACCTATATGGAAGGAGAAAGTCAAGACGACTTGAAGTTGAAGATGTTGGGTGGTTATTGGAGCGATGACAAGAGCTTCTTCTGCGGTGATGTTGGAACACTATTCTCTACTGATCCTACAAGCATCGAAACAGTTGAGAAAGCTGATAACAAGCAAGTTGTTGGTGAAACGTACTTCGACCTCTCCGGTCGCAAGCTTTCTGAGGCCGGCAAGGGCATCGTCCTCAAGAGCATTAAGTTTGCTGACGGCACAACGAAAACTGTAAAGTACATCGGCAAGTAATTAGCAAGAAAACAAGAGCTAATTAAAAAGCAGTATCAGGGGCAACTCCTTTATGTGGAGTTGCCCCTATTCTTTTGTACAAAGCTTAGCTGTCTACCAATATTAAAAACAGGGAGAATTCAACTACTGTATAATCCTCTCTTAAAGTGAGGCAACCCTTGGATAATATCCTAAAACAAGTTGTAAGCCCGATAAAAGAAGCTTTATCGAGCGACCACATAATATATTATCCGGATTCGGTTAAGGCAAGGCTTTATCGCCCCTTGTAGATAGCGCGCACTTCTCCCCGCCCCTTCGCTTTAGAGCGAAAGGAAATTATAACACAGCAGATGCTTACCATAAAGGCACTGACAGCGTCCTTTATGGAGCTTTCCCCACAAACCGACGTTAATTATGCAAAATAACAGCGCAAAAGTTTGTCCTCATAAAAATATTGTCTACTTTTGGAGCTGCAAAAGAAAGCGAACACGCAGATACCGTGCAAGCTCTCTCTATTTAGACAGATTATCACAGTGGGGGTTACCTCATTAAATATTGTAACACTTTAAACATTCATCATTATGAAAAAATTACTACTCCTTGCTCTCGTAGCAATCATGGGCATGGGTGCAAAAGCACAAGGCACGCCTGAAGTTATTAAAGAACAACCGGCCGGCACTGAAATGGTTTACAAGCGTGTTAGCGGTAAAATGCTCTTTATTCAAGATAAGCAGCTCAAAGTTGGTGACATCGCAAAAATAATCGGAGGCGGTAACCAAGTAGGCGATTTGAAGGTCATTACTGACGCTGACGGCAAGACTGTTTATGTGAAATATGCGCTCGCTTATGCATCATTCATCAAGGACGACCAAGTAGGCGGTTGGTTGAAAGGTACTAAGGAAGGAAACAAGATCACGATTCCTGCAGGTCAATACATTATGTATGGCAAGTTCAAAGATGGTGAATATGGCATGTGCGTAGGCTCATGGAGTACAAGAACAACAAGTTTCAGGCATTAGATGAGCCTATCACTTACACGCTTGAGGGCATCACAGCTAAGCTCGATGGCACCTATATGGAAGGAGATTCTCAAGACAACGTGAGAGTGAAGATCTTAGGCGCTTATTGGAGCGATACCAAGGACTTCTGGTGCGGTGAAGTTGAAACATTAGCTTCAACTGATCCTGCCGGCATCGAAACGATTGAGAAAGCTGACAACAAGCAAATTGTAGGTGAAACATACTTCGACCTCTCCGGCCGCAAGCTTTCTGAGGCCGGCAAGGGCATAGTTATCAAAAACATTAAGTTTGCTGACGGCACAACGAAGACCATAAAGTACATCGGTAAGTAATTAGCGAGAAAACAACAGCAAATTAAAATATAGAATAGGGGCAGCTCCATATAAAGAAGTTGCCCCTATTATTTTGTACAGTTCTTTGCCCTCTACCAAGGGCTAACGCAGCGGCAATACAACTTATTATTTCATCATCATTTAGTGGGGCAATCCTAAGTCGCTATCCTAAAACTAAGCGTAAGTCCGATAATGTCCCAAAAACACCGATAAAGGGCATCGGTGGGCAAAATAGCGCCTCAACGTCCCTTGTATATGACTGATTATCATTACTATAAAGCGTCGCAAAACTTTCCTATAAGAGAAGAAAAATTGTCTTATAAGACAATTTTTTCGATCATAGGAGAAAGTTTTTCCGATCACCTAAGAGAATTTTTGCGATCTCCTATAAAAGTTTAGGCACACTCCTAAGCTCATTTTTCGAGGCTACGTGCGGGCGAAAAATGATGCGCTATGAGGCTTGCCGGACAAGGCGCATTGCCGCTCTAATCCTGCATGTTGATGCCATAATCTCCTACTTTTCAAAGAGACGAAACTATGATTGTCATATTTTAAATAAGACAAACTACCGATCTCTGCTTGAAGGGCTAAATTCTTGCCTAAGTTTCTACTTTTGCGGGCGGACTGTAATAAGCCTTTTCGGGCTATATCTGAAAAGCCTTTTAATAAAGAGCCTAAACTGCTTAGCTTTCTTTCGCCTATTGGTAATGACCCATAAACAAAAACCAAAAGCTTGATAAAAATCGCGTATTAGAGCCTCGGTTTGATACATGCCGCTTAATAAAGAAGCCTTTGCAGCCTATATGATGAAATGAGAAAAGATATGTGCACATTCGTGAGACGGAAGTAAAGCCTTAGCCAAATCAAATCAAGAGTAATGTTTCAAGCTGTTTTTTTGCCAAAGATCAACCACAAATGATCGACAAGCAGTATCTTTGCAGCGTTTTAGAACTAAACTTAGATAAAATGACACAAGAAAAATTTTTATCGATTCTCGGCTGGGTAGCTACGGCAACAGCGATGGCCATGTACATTTCTTATATCCCGCAGATTGGTTCTAATCTCTCCGGACATAAAGGCGATTGGCTTCAGCCAATGGTGGCAGGCATCAACTGCGTGCTATGGGTGGGATATGGTTTCTTTCGCAAGAAAAAGGATTGGCCGATTGTCATTGCCAACTTCCCCGGCGTGGTGTGTGGCTTTATGGCCTCTTTCACGGCTTTATAAGGTGCATCATCAACTTAATAACAAACGAACTACTAAGCAAACAGACAAATATCCTGACAGGATAAGTTATCTAAAAGGGCCTCAGGAGAAGGCAAAGCATCTCCCGAGGCCTTTTTATGTAACAGCAAATTAATGACCGGTTGCGTGGCTGCTCGCAAAATGCAGCATCTTTCTCTTCCGTATGTTTAGTTACCTTGTAAGGTCCTTTTGCTTTAATCAAAAATAAGCTCAACAATGAAACGAATACTTTATCTCCTATTGATCTTTTCGGCTTCGCTTCCGACATATTCGCAAATGCTTTTCTCCGAAAATCTCACAATGAATATAGACAGCACCAAAAGTATACAAGGGACATTATTGCCCGTGCTGGATTTCAAAACAGAGAAGAAGAATATACTTACTTTCAAAAATACAGCTAACCTGAACCTGCTGATAAAGCGCAAACGGGTAATCAACTTCATAAACAAGCTTGAGTTTTCTACCTATGGCAAGAAAGTAATGGTTAGTGGAGGTTATGTACACTCCGAATATCGCTACTTGTTGGATAAGGCTTTTGAAGTTTATCCTTATGCCGAGTCGCAATGGGCCGGTAGTAGAGGTCTGAAATATAAGGTTTCTACGGGTTTGCAATCGCGCCATCGGTTGATCAATACAGATCATTGCCTGATGTTTGCCGCTGTAGGCTTCTTTTTCGAATTCGAAAAGTGGGAAAATCCTAATCCCGGTCCATCAACAGGGATGTATGCTTACAGCCGCAGCCTTAAAAGTCACCTTTCTCTTAGTTTCAGGCATCAGTTGGGGGATCATTGGGAAATTACGACGACGGCCATTCACCAAGGAAAGCCGGATAGTTATTTGAAAAAGGCACGTTTTGGCGGGGCTTGAAATACAACATCACACCGACAATAGGCTTACGCGGAGCCTATCGCATCATTTACGACACATCTCCGATTGTACCCATACGGAAAGATTTCGATTCCGTTGATGTCGGTCTTGATATTTCATTTTAAGCAAATATCAAAAAGAAAGAAGGCAACCTTAAAATACGACTTGATAATGGCCTGTATGTAAGGTTGCAGCTTTTCATCTTATACAATAAAAAAACAGCTACGAGGCTGATGGATAATGGATGCCTCGTAGCTGATGATGATTTCTTATCTTTTGGTTTTGCGTTTAACGCATAGCATGGAGACGATGAAGATTCTCGCTTTTGCTATGCGCTAAAGGTCTGTTTTAATTAAGTTTTACGACGCGGAAACCGGCATCGTCAAAGCGACTGTTGTATTCGCTGCCGCCACGATAAGCGCTGCGACATTGCAAAGCACGCTTTGTCCAGCTACCGCCGCGCAAGATACGATACGTTCCGTTGGCAGGTCCTTTCGGGTCAGTCTGCTCGGCTTTCGAATATTCTTCGTACCAGTCGGCACACCACTCCTGCACATTGCCGTGCATATCATACAAACCCCAGGCATTCGGCTGACCTACCGACCCAACAGGCACGGTTTGCTTGCGGTAAAGCCCCTGCTCGTGGTTGTTATAAGGATAAGTGCCGTCGTAATTAGCATCATCCGTCGTCAAGTTATCGCCGGTATAGAACGGTGTAGTGCTGCCGGCGCGGCAAGCATACTCCCACTCGGCTTCAGTAGGCAAGCGACAACCGGCCCATTCGCAGAAGGCAACGGCATCTTCCAACTTACGTCGATAACCGGGTGACTTTCGCGACCCCAACCGTAATCATCAGGCTTTTGGCGGCCCGTTGCTTCGCAAAACTTATCAAATTGTTCGAATGTAACGGGATATTTGCTCATATAAAAGTCCTTCGTCAGCGTTACCTTATGCTGTATTTCGCCCGCTTCTCGCTGCGGCTCGGTCGTAGGGCTTCCCATCACGAAAGAGCCGGCCGGAATTTTCACAAACTCAAGGCCGATATCTTTGGGATCTACCGTACCAACATTGGATTTGAAGAACTTAATATCCTGCACCTTTTCTGTGGCGATCGTGTCCTTCGTGCCATCTGCACGCTTTACGACCATCTTCCAATTTTGTGCACAAACATTTGCAGCTGCTACTAAAGCAACCGTAGCACAGAGTAAATGTCTTTTTTTCATAAATTCGAAGTTTACAAGGGTATAAAGTCAGTTGCGCTGCCCGACGGTTTAGGCGGTTGAGCAGTGCGGTCTGACTTTTATTTCTTCAGCCACTTAAAGGAGCGCTGCCCTGCGGTGATGACGTAAACGCCGGCCGGCTGGTCACGCAAATTCAAGCTGTGCACGTCCTTCTTTATCAGTGATGACCTTTGCCACTTGGCGGCCATTGCTCGTGAAGACGGTAATCTTCGTGCCGGCAGGATACTGCGTGAAGATGGCTAAACCTTGCACGAAGTTGGTTTCTCCTTGCGACTTGTTTTGATCTACAACTTTACCAATGCCCGTTGGGTCGCGCTCTTCAAAATGATAGTCTTTAAGATCTTTCAGCGAGAAATTGAGTTGCTGCTTGTCATAAACGACAGCTAAGCTATCTGCAAAATACATCAACTTAGGACTTCCCTCTAAAAAGAATACGCTTTCACCGCCCGCTTGCATTTTAACAACGAGGCAAGGTTGTTTATCTCCATCGGCCTGCAGAGCATTCTTAGAAGTTGATGCACTGACAATGCTCGACGCGCCGCTCAAGAGGCCGGCTGCCAAGATAAATAGGAGTTTTCTTTTGGCTTTCATGTAATTAATGAATTATAATGGTTTAAAAAATCTCATTTCGAGAAACGGCAAAATCATTTGCAGCCTTGCAAATATATATATAAATTGCTACGGAAACAAGCAAACGGATTGATTTTATCGTCATCAAGCCTCAACAAGTGCCTATTGAGGCTCGCTAGCACCGATCTGCGCCGCTTTTCGCAGCTTCAGTCGCGCGCTTCTCATCGTTTGCCCCGTCGTTGACACCATCGGTCGAGTGCGGCTGAGGCACATCTTCTTCAGTAGTAGGCAGGCTTGAAAACAACAAACAACAAGTCTTCCGCATGGCAGCAGGACTTGTTGTCAGCAAAGCTTAGGGCTACTTTATGTGTGCCCTTATGGCTAATAATAAAAAGCAAACTGAGGCACGCTCAATCGAAGCGGCGGGTAAAGGAAAGGGCTTTGACGCGCTTATTGCCTTTTCCGAAATAGACCACAAAGTTGGCTCTCTTCTGCCGCAACGAGCGCTTTGTTGTGAGTATTACTTTATAGCGTACGCCTTGACCGGGAGCGAGCGAAGAGATATGAACCGCAGGGGAAATGCGCACTTGCGGATTGTCGCAGACAAGGATGGGAAGCACATTTTGCAGCGTATCGCTCCCATTATTATATATGTCCATCGTCAAAGGCAAGGGATGCTCGGGTGAGAGCGCTACTTCCGTTGTCGAATCGGCTATTTGCACGTTCTTCACATCTAATGCGGTCCACTCGGAATAGGTATACGCCTGTCCCGAAGAGGAACTGCGACCGGCGCGGCCTACTTTTGCGCGGTCGTAAGTATAGCCGTCTTCCTCTTGGTCTGCTGAGGCGTAATTGCCATCACGTGATTTTTTCTGCACAGTAGATGCACCGACAGCGGCGCCCGCTATGCCTCCGATAATTGACCCTAAGTCAGAACCGCGCGGCCCGCCTATTATCTCGCCGACTGCAGAGCCAAGCACGCTACCCAGCAAACTACCGCCGGCCATGGCACTTCCTCTGTCCGAGCAAGCGCTTAACAGTAGGGCGGCAGAAAGGAAAATGGGTAATCCACGCTTCATAATTATATTCTCCTATATATACAAACGTCGCATGCCACAGGTTTTTTACCCGCGGGCGGGCGACGCTTTAATTATTTTACGGTAATCACCAAATACTTGCTCACACTCCAGAAGCGATCCGGGTTAGTAATGCGCAAGACATATTGCCCTTGCGCATCGCGCTCGAGCGAATAAGAATCTGCAGGGTGCGAAGTGTTCAGCTGTGCACTCTTGGAATAGAGGCGAATCGTCTTCGTCACGCGATAGTCTATGCGCGTAAAATAGTCGCGGTTAAAGTCTTTCGACTTCAAGACATCGCCGTGCGCCAGAATGCGTTGCTCGCGGAGTTCTTTCTTCGTGCCGAACACGTAATAAGCCGTGTAAAGCTGCTGATCCTGCGCGGCAATGGTCTGCGCTTTCTGCTCATTGCTGCTTGAAAGCGAATTGACGCTATTATTCAAGGAAGTGATCTGCTCATCCTGTGCAGCGATCTTAATGTCCTTTTCAGCCAGTTGTGCCCGAAGCTTATCAATCTCCTTCGTCTTCTCTTCCAACTGCGCTTGAAACTTCTTGACCATTTGCGAAAGCGTAGACTTCAATCGCGAATTAGCCCCCGTAGATGAGCGAAGTTGATCCTGCAAATTGGCAATCAGCGCCCTGTTCAGCTTCATCTTGTCCTGAATGAGGTGCATATTGTCTGCTATGGCCTGCTTATTAGAGTTTTCTCCGTGTTGCGCCTGCATCGTAACAATGTTCTCAGCCTCATTAATCTGACGGAAGCCTTCTTGAATCTGTTCGACGGTTCCCATTAAATCGTTCGACTCGTTTTGCGCCTCTTTCAAAGCGTTTTTGAGCGAATCAATCTGCTGAGCCGTAGCTTCCACGGCCTCTTCTTTCTGCTTTTTCGTATTGCAACTGAAGAGCAAAGCAGCAGCTGCAACGACTAACAACGCTTTTTTCATAATCTTATTCTTTTTAATGTGTGGAAGCTTCCACCTCCTTTGATTTCTTCCTATTTAATCCCTCAACGATAATGACAAATTCGCCGCGGGGAGCTGTCGTCTTAAAGTGCGCCGCAAGCTCTTCAAGCGTCCCTCGAAGCGTTTCTTCGTGTAGTTTGGAGATTTCTCTCGACACTGACGCACGCCGATCACCGCCAAAGGCCTCTGCCAACTCTTCTAAAGTCTTCACGACGCGATAAGGCGATTCGTAAAAGATCATCGTGCGCGGTTCTTCGCAGAGTTGGTGAATGCGCGTTTGCCTACCTTTCTTCTGCGGCAGGAAACCCTCAAAGGTAAAACGCTCACAAGGCAATCCGCTATCGACCAAAGCCGGCACGAAAGCCGTAGCACCCGGCAAGCAAATCACGGTTACACCTTCGGCAGCGCAAGCCCGCACGAGCATAAAGCCCGGATCAGAGATACCCGGCGTGCCGGCGTCTGTCACGAGCGCCATCTCCTCACCTGCAGCCATTCGTTTGGCAAAAGCTTCAGCCGTTTGATGTTCATTGAATTTATGATGTGCGCAGAGCGAATTGCGTATCTCGTAATGCTGAAGCAAGATGCCCGTCGTGCGAGTGTCCTCGGCCAGGATCAAATCCACCTCTTTCAACACGCGTAGCGCGCGCATCGTGATGTCTTCTAAATTGCCTACAGGAGTAGGCACTAAATACAAACAGCCCATTTGGAGGCAAATTTATAGAAATATCGGGGTGAAAGCAAACAATAAACCGTCCGATTAGACATTTTTGAAAATTCTTCATACATTTGAGGGCTCTAAAAAGCAAACAATACAAGTTTATGATGAAAAAGGAAATTACTTTCGACCGCTTTATCCGCGGCGCTTTAGTCGTAGGCGGACTAATTCTTGCGGGCTATATCCTCTCGTATCTAAGCACCGTCTTGCTGCCTTTCTTCGTAGCGTGTGCCGTAGCTTATCTGCTGTTTCCGATCGTACGTTTCTTGCAGTATAAATGCAGATTAAAGAATAGGATACTAAGCATCTTTGTTGCCCTCGCACTACTCTTGGGCACACTGACAGCCTTAGCTTATATTATCGTACCGCCTTTCTTAGATGAGTTCAGCCATATCAAAGAAGTTGCCATCAATTTCTTGAAAGATCCGAAGATGCAAGAGAAAGTCATCCCGCCTCCTGTGCTTCATTTCATTCAAGAGCGAATCAGCGCGGCGCGCATCGAGCAGTGCTTTCCTCAAAAGATGTGCAAGAGGCCGCCCAGAAAATACTACCTAAAGCCTGGGACGTCATTTGGTCTACGGCAGGCGTTATTCTCAACATCTTAGCCTCACTGATCGGTCTACTCTATCTCTTCTTCCTCTTGAAAGACTATGAACGCTATGCTTATGGCTGGATCAACTTCGTTCCGCACAATCGACGCGAGATAGCCCGACAGTTAGTAGGCGACATTAAACAAGGAATGGATGGCTACTTCCGCGGCCAAGCACTCGTTGCTTTGAGCAATTGCATTATGTTTTCCGTCGGCTTTTGGATTATAGACTTTCCTATCCCGGTCGGCTTAGGCTGCTTTATCGGGCTCATCAGTTTTGTACCTTATTTGCAAGTCGTCGGTTTCATTCCCGCCTTGTTCTTAGCCCTCCTGCGCGCGGCCGATACGGGACATAGTTTCTGGCTACTCTTCGGAGGGGTATGCTTGGTTTACATCGTCGTGCAAGTGTTGCAAGACACCATTGTCACGCCGCACGTCATGGGTAAGATTATGGGACTTTCTCCGGCCGTGATTCTCCTTTCCCCTCTCTGTCTGGGGCTACATCTTAGGCATCGTCGGCCTGATCATAGCTTTGCCTGTCACGACATTGATGATCTCCTACTACCGCCGCTATGTTATCGGCCCGGAGCAAGAGGCCGTCGAAGACAAACCCCAAGCGCCGATCGAAGAGGAAGTGCAAGATCCGGCTTAAATAGAGTGACAAATACAAGCACACACGGGGCAATCTGTTTTTAGCGGTTTCCCGTGTGTGCTTGTTTATATCTTACGTAGTACAACTTCGATACATCATTTTTTCAAAAGCACTTCGACAGGCCTTAACACGCACTACCACACGATCCGGACAATCGAGGCGCAAGTTCTCCCCTCTTCCTTTATTTGCCATAGCTCTCATTTGTAGCTATGTCCTTTTATTTTGACCCTTCGATCAAGGCCAAACAGACCCAACTACTTCCTTTTTACCACTCACCCCTAAGTATCGCGCCGCCCTTTAGCTCTGTCGGCCGCGGGAGTGCTTATGTTTTATGCCCCAACAAGGGAAGAAAAGAATTCCAATAAGGAGGAAAAAAATTCCGAATAGGGGAAATAAATTTCCTATATGTAGGAAATTTTGTCTCAACAAATGGGGAAAATCAAAAGGCTACACAGCGCGCAAAATAGGCTTAAGACAAGCTCGCGCGGCAGCATCTACTTGTAATGTCCTAGAATTAGTTGACAACTTTGGTTCTTAATTTCATTTTTCTTTGACAAGTTTATTTGCTAAGTTCAAATACGCTTGTCGTTGCTTTGTGCGGCCTGTGTGCGACAAGGTTCATATGCAACGAAGAAGACGGCCGCGGCGCCCCTCCGCCGTCTCTTAACTGTTTCTAAACGCACTGGGTGTGACGCCCGCCAAACGCTTAAAATACTTATTGAAAAAACTCGGATTAGAAAAATTAAGTTTTTCAGCGATGCGCGCAATGGGCAAATCGCTGTGTTTGAGCATTACTTTCGCTTCAGTAATAACGGCACGGTCTATCCATTCTTTGGCATAGACGCCGCTCTCTTGCTGCACTACGCGGCTGAGATAAGGTTGCGAGATGCACAATTGAGCGGCATAGAAGGCAAGGTTGTGCTGATAGCCGCCATACTTGTTGACGAGCAAAATAAAACGATCAAAGAGTTGACGCGTGTGTGAACGGCGACTCTGTTGCTTACCAACCTGCTTTTCATAAATCTCACTGAAAACGTGGGCCAATGCCGCTATGAGGTGATGAACCACGCTGCGGTTATATTCCCCCTCAGCAAACGTGAGTGTAAGCGCTTGAATAAGTGCATTTATCTTTTCTCCGGCAGCCTGATTTATGGGGGTAATGAAATCGCGCACCTGCCCATTGAAAGTTGCCGGCGGACAAGCGGAAAAGATTTCGTTGAACAAGGCAGGATCGACAAAGACGCCCTGCACTTCGCTATCCGGCGCAATGCTTTGAAGTTGAAAAATAGAGTTATCGCCGATGAACACGGCAGCGGGAGCCTCTACGTGGTAACTCATCAAATTGATCATCACATCGGCCTCCCCAGCCATCAACACCCCCAGTCGGATGCCGGGCAGGCGATAAGGAATCTGCACCTCAACAGCCTTTCCAAAAAGGTTGCGCCCTCGGCTCAACAAGGCAACGCCATCGGCCAAGATGGGCAACTGCCTTTTGTCTACGGTTTCGCTCAGGCGATCTCTTATCTGCTCGATGGTAAGCGTCTCAGGCTTCTTATCGTTCATCGCGTGTGGTATTATTTCGACCACAAAGATAAATGAAGAGAAGGCTATTTGCACGCTTTTTCCCCACATTTGTGTAGCGTAAGACCATTTTATAGCCATAAAAGATAATGCGTCCTACTTACATCTGCCTTATCTTTGCTGCAGAAAAAACGAGCGAACGATGAAAACTCTCTTATTGATGGTGATGATGCTAACGGGATGGGCGATGAGTTGCCGCGCGCAACTTACGCTGGAAGCGTGTCAGCAGATGGCCAAGCAAAACTATCCTTTGGTAAAGCGCTATGACTTGATACGCCGCTCAGCAGCCTATAATGTGAGCAACATAAAGAAAGCCTGGTTGCCACAAGTGCAGGCTTCGGTGCAAGCAACAGTGCAGAACCGCACGACGCAACTACCCGACAAACTCTCATCGATACTGGCACAAAGCGGTCAAACTTACGAGGGGATAGGCAAGGAGCAATATCGCCTGCAAGTGGAAATCAGTCAGACGCTTTGGGACGGCGGGCGAATCAGTCGACAAGCAGAAGTGGAAAAGCGCAAGGCAGAAGTGGAAGAGGCGCAAACTGATGTAAATCTCTATGCCTTACGCCGCCGTGTGAGCGACTTATTCTTCTCGCAACTGCTGCTTAACGAACGCATACGCCTCAACGCGCAACTGCAGGCAATGCTGCAAAGCAACGAAGACAAACTCCGAGCAATGCTGCTACGCGGCGTAGCTATGCAAAGTGACGTAGACCGACTCCGCGCCGAACGACTCCGCGCTATACAAGCAGGCGACGAACTCACTGCAGCGCGACGCGCCGTAAGTCGTATGCTTGCGCTGTTCTGCGGCGTAGAGCAGGCCGATAGTTTGGTGAAGCCCTCTCTGGAAATCGATACCGCTCCTAAGACCAACGAGCGTCCCCGAATTGCAACTCATCGACTGCCGCTTGCGTTTAGCAGATGCGCAGCAGCAGTTTCTCAAAAGCCGCCTGCTGCCCGTCTTGAGCATATTTGCCCAAGGCTATTACGGGCGCCCCGGCTATAATCTCTTTGAAGATATGCAACGCCGCCGACTCTCGTTTAATGCGCTTGCCGGTGCGCGCCTCTCGTGGAGCCTCAGCAGTTTATACACGCGCCGCAACGATTTGCACCAATTGGCCGTGCAGTGCGAAGAGGCGGAGAATGCGCGTGAACTTTTCCTCCTTAACAATCAAATGGAGGAGGCTCAGCAGCAAGCACACATCGCGGGGCGACGCAAAGTAATGCAAGCCGACGACGAAATCGTCAGTCTGCGCCAATCCATAAGACGAGCCACGGAAGCACAACTAACACACGGCACAATCGATGCTGACCGACTCTTGCAAGAAATCACGAAAGAAAACGAAGCTTGCATCACGCGCGCCGTGCACGAGCTTGAACTACTACAAAGTATATACGAACTGAAAATCATCAAAGGTGCTTTCTGAAAAGAGAGCGAGATAAACGAAAACGCTGCACCTACAAAGCGCTTAAAACGACGAGACATGAAAAAGACTGTAATAGCTATCGCCGCATTCACCCTGCTGGTAAGTGCCTGCGACAACAAGGAAAAAGAGTTTGACGCTACGGGTATCTTTGAAGCAACAGAAGTAACCGTCTCCGCTGAAGCCACAGGGCGATTGATGACTTTCGACGTAAGCGAAGGCAAACTTGTAGAGGCGCATCAACAAGTGGGGCTTATAGATACTGTTCAACTCCAACTTAAAGCCCAGCAGATCGGCGCCACGCGAGAAAGTTTTGCCGAACAACGCCCCGACATCAGCGCACAAATTGCCGCTACACGCCAACAGTTGTCAAAAGCCGAATTGGAGCAGAAGCGCACGGCGGCTCTCTTTGCAGACGGAGCGGCAACACGAAAACAAACAGACGATGCAAGCAATGCCGTGCGGGTATTACAAGGACAACTTAAAGCACAAATCTCAGCACTTTCAAATAGTACGCGCAGCCTAAACAGTCAAGTAAGCGGCGCCGAAATACAACGGCTCCAGGTACTTGATCAATTAAAGAAGTGTCACATCACATCGCCGATTGCGGGCACTGTATTAGAAAAGTACGCCGAGCAAGGCGAATTTGCCACGATAGGAAAGCCTCTTTTCAAAGTAGCCGACACGCGCCATATGTTTATAAGAGCCTACATCACGTCACGTCAACTGGCGCAAGTAAAGTTAGGACAACGCGTAAAAGTATTCAGCAACTATGGCAGCGACACGCGCCGCAGTTATTCCGGCACGGTAACTTGGATCTCGCCCAACGCTGAGTTTACGCCCAAGTCGATTCTCACTGACGATGAGCGGGCAGACATTGTCTATGCCGTGAAGATTGCCGTGATCAACGACGGCTATCTCAAGATGGGTATGTATGGAGAGGTAAAACTATGAATGCGATTGAGGTAAAGCACATATCGAAACGCTACGGAGCAATTGTGGCCTGGACGATTGCTCTTTCAGCGTGCCAAAAGGTGCGCTTTACGGACTTATCGGCCCTGACGGAACGGGAAAAACCACGATGTTTCGCATCTTGACCACCTTACTTTTACCCGATTCCGGCACAGCAACCATTGACGGCTACGATACGGTAAACGATATGCGAACCATCCGCCGGCGCTTAGGTTACATGCCGGGGCGCTTCAGCCTCTACCAAGACCTCACCGTAGAAGAAAATCTGCGCTTTTTCGCTACGCTTTTTGGAACGACCATCGAAGAAGGTTACGACGATATTAAGGACATTTACGGACAGATAGAGCGCTTCAAAGATCGCCGTGCAGGCGCGCTGTCGGGAGGTATGAAGCAGAAACTGGCCTTAAGTTGCGCACTGATTCATCGCCCAAAGCGTATTATTATTAGATGAGCCTACGACGGGTGTTGACCCCGTCTCGCGTATCGACTTTTGGGATATGCTGGCCACCTTGAAGCGCCGAGGCATTACAATGTTAGTATCAACGCCCTACGAAGATGAAATAAAGAAGTGCGATGAAATTATCTTAACGCGCCCCGCAACAACACCTGCGCCCGACTTTATCACAACTGCTTCTGCCTATATAAAGGGGCAGGAAACAGAGGCTGCGACAAAAGAGGCGACGGACGTCAATGTAATCTCCGTCAATCATCTCGTGAAAGCTTTCGGCTCTTTCCGCGCCGTCGACGACATTTCATTTACGGTCCGACGCGGTGAGATCTTCGGTTTCCTGGGCGCTAACGGAGCCGGTAAAACTACGGCCATGCGCATTCTTTCAGGGCTGAGTCGGCCCACGTCCGGCACGGCTATCGTCGGCGGCTATGATGTGCGCACACAATATGAAGAGATTAAACGCCACATCGGTTATATGAGTCAGAAGTTTTCGCTTTACGAAGATATGACCGTGCGCGAGAACATTCGCCTCTTCGGCGGCATCTATGGTATGCGCGACCAAGCTATTCGCCGCAAAACTGATGAATTGCTCGACAAACTCGACATCGCGCAATATGCTGACCGATTAGTGGCCTCGCTGCCCTTAGGCTTTAAGCAGAAACTGGCTTTCTCCGTCAGCATTTTCCACTCGCCTGAAGTGGTCTTCTTAGACGAACCTACGGGCGGCGTAGACGGAACTACGCGGCGACAGTTTTGGCAACTCATTTACCAAGCGGCGGCAAAAGGCATCACAATCTTTGTCACCACCCACTATATGGACGAGGCGGAATATTGCGACCGCATTTCGATTATGGTAGATGGAAAGATACGCGCATTGGGCACGCCCGACGAACTGAAAAGCAGATTTGAAAAAGAGACGCTGGGAGAGGTATTTACGCTCCTTGCGCGCCGCGCAGAAAGAAAAGAAACATAAGGCGGAGGAATAAGAATGAAAATGTTTATAGCCTTTGTGGGAAAAGAGATTCGGCACATCTTGCGCGATCGACGCACGATGCTTATCCTCTTCGGTATGCCGCTCATTATGATGCTGCTCTTTGGCTTTGCCATTTCTACCGACGTAAAAGACGTGCGCTTGGTCGCTGTGACAACGCCTGCCGATCACCTCACGCAACGTATGCTCGCTCGACTCGATGCCTCAGAATACTTTATCCTGACGCATACGGCGCAGACAACCGCTGAAGCGGAGCAACTCATTCGCAACGGGCAGGCCGACATAGCCATCGTCTTCTCGCCGCGCTTTGCAGATCGGTTGCCCAAAAGTCAGGGCCAAGTACAACTAATCCTTGATGGGGCTGACCCGAATCAAGCCTCTATGCAAGGGGCATACGCTACACAGATCCTCCAAGCGGGTATGGCGGAAGCAACGTCAGCGGCCCACGTCCCACAATCCACAGAAATCATCACACGATTACTTTACAACCCGCAAATGAAAAGCGCCTACAACTTTGTGCCCGGTATTATGGGCTTATTGCTGCTGCTCATCTGCGCGATGATGACTTCTGTAAGCATTGTTCGCGAGAAAGAGCGCGGCACGATGGAGGTTTTGCTCGTCTCGCCCATCCGCCCGCTGTTGATCCTTATCGCCAAAGCCGTGCCCTACTTCTTATTATCTATCATCATCTTGCTTTTCATTCTCGGTATCTCCAACTTTGTGCTGAAAGTTCCCGTTGCCGGCAATCTTCTCGCCATCCTCACGCTCTGCCTGCTTTATATTTTTCTTGCCCTCTGCCTTGGCTTGCTCATCAGTGTCGTGGCAAAGACTCAGCTACAAGCTTTGCTTATCTCCGGTATGCTGATGCTGATGCCCAACTTGCTACTTTCGGGCATGATCTACCCTATCGAAAGTATGCCCCTCCCCTTGCAATGGTTCTCGGCCATTATTCCGGCGCGCTGGTTCATTGCCGCCATTCGCAAACTGATGGTTATGGGTGTAGGCTTGCAAATGGTGGGGCGCGAACTCCTCATTCTTACGGCTATGAGTCTGTTAATTCTTGGCATTGCACTGAAAAAGTTTAAGACCCGACTGGAATAACTCTCTTTTTACCTTCTCCCAAATGATGTTCCGCTACCTCCTTCAGAAAGAATGGATACAAATACGTCGCAATACTTTCGTCGTGCGACTCATCATCTTGTTTCCCATAATAATTATGGGCATTGCTCCGTGGATTACCAGTATGGAAGTGCGCAACATCGGTGTATCTATAGTTGATCACGACCAGTCAAGCATTTCTCGGCAATTGATTCAGCGCGTAGAAGCCTCTACTTATTTCAATTTTTGCGGTACGGCACCCTCCTACAATCGCGCCCTACAAGCCTTAGAGCGGGGAAAGACCGACATTATTATAGTTGTCCCGCGCCATTACGCTCACGACCTTACGCTCGGCAAGCCCACTCGCGTGTTCATTGCAGCCAATGCGGTCAATGGCACTAAAGGCGGCATCGGCGCCGCTTATCTCTCCAACATCATCGCAGCAACCGGCCTCTCCGGACGCCCATCACCCGCGCCCATACTAAAGCCTCTCTTCGTGCAACGCCTTTACAACCGCCACGAGAGTTATAAAGTCAATATGATCCCTGCCCTTATGGCAATGATAATGATTATGATTTGCGGTTTTCTACCGGCGCTTAACATCGTAGGTGAGAAAGAAGCCGGAACAATTGAGCAAATCAATGTCACGCCCGTCCGTAAGTGGATTTTTATCCTTGCCAAACTCATTCCTTACTGGGTAATCGCGCTCATCGACTTCAGTATTTGCCTGCTACTCTCTTGGCTTCTTTATGGCATCACGCCGGTCGGCAGCATCGCGCTGCTGTTCGTTTTCGCCATCGCGTTGGCTATCGTCTTTAGTAGCATTGGATTGATCATCTCTAATTACAGTGATTCGCTCCAGCAGGCTATGCTTGTGATGTGGTTTGCACTGGTTTGTATGATGCTCCTCAGCGGACTCTTTACGCCGGTGCGCAGTATGCCTGATTGGGCACAGATCCTCACCTACGCCAATCCCGTTCGCCACTATATGGACGCTGCGCGCACAATCTTTATCCGCGGCTCGGCTTTCTCAGGCGTTGTTCTTCAATTTTCTATCCTTACAGCTATGGGCATCATCTTGGCCTCATTGGCCGTGAAAAGCTATAAGAAGAACGAATGAGTCGCACATTTTAAGCGTTTGTTAGCAGCAATACGAAAGCAAAACAAAGAATAAGAGAACTTATACTTCCTCAAATAAATCTTAATGTTTACCTTCGCGCACCTAAACAAACTCTATCGAAACACTATGAGAAATATTCTCGCAGCTCTCTTGCTCCTATGCACTTTAGGAGCAGGGGCGCAAACTACAGAACAAATCAATAAAGACTTCAAAGCGCGCTATAAAGCCACGCCGTGTGCATTGCCCGCACAAGCCTTGCAGCAAGCCAAGAGCGAAGAGGCACGCCAAGCCCTCAAGTTCCTATATACTTATATGTATTGGCCCGACGTGGTCGACTACGAGCCAAGTTTCTTCGTCCGGCAAACGGAAGCCGCTTTGCGTGCTCGGCGCGAAATGCCTTGGGGGCAACGCGTACCGCAGCGCGAGTGGCAACATTTCGTCTGCCCGTACGCGTGAACAACGAAGCCTTGGATAGTTTCCGCACGACTTGCTATGAAGCCCTGAAAGCACGCGTTGCCGGTTTATCAATGTACGATGCCATCTTAGCCGTCAATCATTGGTGTCACGAATATGTCACCTACAAGCCCTCCGACGGCCGCACCAGTTCGCCGCTGGCTTCTATGCGAACGGCTACGGGGCGTTGCGGCGAGGAGTCGACTTTTACGGTAGCCGCTTTGCGCGCAGTCGGCATTCCGGCGCGCCAAGTTTATACGCCGCGATGGGCGCATACAGACGACAACCACGCTTGGGTTGAAGCTTGGGCCGATGGCCGGTGGTACTTCCTCGGCGCTTGCGAGCCGGCCGCCCGACTTAACGTAGCCTGGTTCAACCGTCCGGCTTCGCGCGGCATACTTATGAACACGACGGTGCTCGGAAAATACGACGGGCCTGAAGAAGTTTTAGAGCGCCATCCTAATCGGACAACCATTAACGTGACAGAAAATTACGCCCCTACGGCTACAACAAACGTTACTATCGTCGACGAGCAAGGACGCCCCGTCAAGGGCGCAAGCGTGCAGTTCAGACTATACAATTACGCTGAATTTTACGTCCTCAAAGCGATGCAAACAGCCGCCGATGGCAAGGCTTCGCTCCTTTCCGGCTTGGGCGATTTGATCGTATGGGCCACTTACAAAGGCCGCTATGGCTTTGCCAAAGTCCACGCCGGCGAAAAAGCGACAATAAAGTTGGATCGTAAACCCGGCGACCGCTATGCGGTGGATCTCAACATCGTGCCGCCCGCGGGCACGGATACGCTTCCGACCGTGAGTGTCGCGGCGCAGCGTCTTTGCAACGAGCGCTTGGCTCGCGAAGACAGTATTCGTATGGCCTATGTTCATACTTTCCCCGACTCTACGGCGTCAGCCGAATTCTGCCGGACCAACCATTACGACTTTAAGCGCCTGCGCCCGCTCATCGAGAAGAGCAAAGGCAATTGGCAGGTACTCTTCAGTATGCTGCGCACACCGAATATCGATCGCGAACTGACTTTGCGCGTCTTGGAAACACTGACAGAAAAAGATCTGCGCGACTTTGACAGCTCCGTTATCTTGGCCCACATTCAAGCGCTTGCGGGCACAAAAGATTATGATCCGATGATCATCCGTCCTCGCGTGTGGAACGAGCAACTCTCCCCTTGGCGCGCTTATCTGCGCAAGGCTTTCACGCCGAAGCAGCAAGCTGATTTCCGACGCCAACCGGCCTTGCTGGTCGACTATATCCGAAAAAACATTCGTGAAGATAAGACCGACTATCCGCAACGTAGCACGCAGCGGCCCGAAACGGCTTTTGCTTACCGACTGGCCAACGACTTCAATCGCGGTCTGCTCTTCGTGGCCGCAGCGCGAAGTTTAGGAATACCTGCGCGCCTCGATGAAGTGACGATGAAGTTCCAATATTTTGACCACGATTGGCGCGATACGCCCTTCTGCCGCACCGAACAGCAGACAAACAAGCCGCAATCGCGTTTAAGCATCGACTACGTTCCGCAGCAATTTCGCGAAAATCCGGGCTATTATTCGCAGTTTACGATCAGCAAACTCGAGGATGGAGCGCCCGTACTGATGAATTATGACGAAGAAGCTACGTGGAAACGACTTTGAAAAGGGTACGCGCATCGACAACGGAGATTACCTCCTCGTGAGCGGCACACGCCTAGCCAGCGGTAGTGTTTTGGCACGCTTATCGGCCTTTTCCCTTACCCACGATACGGCCGTCGTCCTCTCGCTCCGCGAAGATCCGGAAGAAGTGAGCGTTATCGGCAACTTTAATGCCGAAAACCACTATTACGATACGCAGGAAAAAGCCGAAAAGGGCTTGATTGCAACGACCGGCCGCGGCTATTACGTCTTGGGATTGCTAAAAGCCAACAACGAGCCCAGCACCCACATTCTCCACGACATTGAAGCGCAACGCGAAGCGCTCGAAGCTTGGGGGCGCGAACTGATTATGCTCTTCCCGACGCAGGAAGAATACGACGTATTTATGAAACGCCGCGGCGAATTTCCCAATCTGCCGCGCAACCTGCGCTTCGGCATCGACACGCAAGGCGAATGCCGCACAGACATATTCAATAGTCAACTGACGAAGACGCAGGAATTACCAATCATTATCATTGCCGACACCTTCAACCGCGTAGTTTTCTTCAGTCAAGGCTATACGATCGGCATCGGCGACCAGCTGAAGCGCGTCATTGGCAAGATTTAATCAGCCTAAGCGGCCCTTCTCTTCGCCGGTTTAAGAGCATTTACTCACGATGAGCGGCTTATAGCTTCACCGAGTTCCTCTTTTTTTGCCGCCCATCTCCATCAATAAGGCGCCCAAAAGCCTATCAGTCTCACCAACGGCAGATAGTCAACCACGAATCAACCTGCTCGAAACGCGGCCCGCGCGGCTGCTTTCGAGCAGGTTTTTTATAGCGCTACGACGGCGCCCCAGACAATCGAGGCTCTCGCAAAAGTAAGCCGACAAGCGCCGGCCAAAAGTTGCGCAGCATAGCCCTTTGCAGCGACAACGTTGGGCGGCGGAGGTTTTTCATCACGATAAAAAAGGTTTGCGCTCACGATGAAAAAGGTTTGCGATCGTGAGAAAAAAGGTCTACGCTCGTGAGCGTAAGCCCACAAAGGGCAAGCGAAGCAGCAAGAAAGCAGGCTGCGCGACGCGAAATGCGCGTTGCGGAGCGGCAAAAACGGAACGTAGGGCACACACGTCCGGACCGCAATCGGGAAACGTAGGGCGAAGGCTTGTTTAGTCTTGCTCGCGGCAGTATCTGCGGGACGCATGTTGGCCATCCGGTTGTTTTTTAGTATCTTTGCGCCCGATTTTCTTTCACCAATGAGGGCCGCGCGCCTTCGCCAATAAGCGGGGACACGAACGAAACAGCGTTCGCCTCCCTCTTTTTAGCACGCTAAACAAACGGGAACTTATGATTTCTAAGACATTATTTCTCTCATTATCAACAGACATTAAAGTTGGGCATTCCGATCTCCATCGGGCAGATTGGTACAATCGTACTTTCGTTTGCCGATACGATGATGGTCGGACGCTACGATACGCCCTCGTTGGCTGCTGCATCGTTTGTGAACAGTGTTTTTAACCTCGTCATTTTTCTCCTTATAGGTTACTCTTTCGGCTTAACGCCCCAAGTGGGTGCCTTGTTTGGCCAAGGTGAGACGGCTTCAGTGGGCGCCGCCGTACGTCAAGCGTTGCGCGCTAATAGTCTGTTTGCCGCCCTGCTCATGCTGATTATGGGCGTCGGTTATTTCTTCGTTGACCGGATGGGACAGCCGGAGAGTTTGCTGCCTTTGATACGTCCTTATTATTTAGTCATACTGGCGTCGATGCCTTTCGTGATGCTCTTCAACGTATTGCGACAATTATCCGACGGAACTATGCATACGAAGACCGCCATGTGGGCACTTTGGGCCGGCAATGCGCTCAACATATTAGGCAACTGGTTGCTGATCTACGGCGTGGGCCCCTTTCCCGAGTTAGGACTTTTAGGTGCGGGCTTGTCGACGCTGCTTTCGCGTATTTTTATCGTAGTATGGATCTCAGCAGCCCTACTCTTAGAGCGCTGCTACAAGCCTTACCTCAAAGGTTTCTTTAACGTCCGCTACGATTGGTCTGCACTGCGCCACATCAATGCGCAATCTTTGCCTGTCTCTATCCAGATGGGGGCAGAGACAGCTGCGTTTACGTGCTGCGGCGTGATGGCCGGATGGATTGGAAAAGTAGAGTTGGCGGCCTTCCAAGTGATCATGACGGTGAGCACATTGGGCTTTATGTTCTATTATAGCTTGGCCTCGGCTATGTCAATTCGAGTGGCGACGTTTCAAGGTATGCAGGATTGGACCCAACTGGAGCGCTCGGCGCGCGCCGGTCGCGACATCCTGCTGGCCGTTGCGGTCGTAGCCAGTTTCGTATTTTACTTCTTCGGCCCTTCGCTGATCGGCTTCTTCACGAAAGACGCCGCCGTGATTCAGATGGCCGTGATGCTTATTCCGGGACTGATCTTTTATCAGTATGCCGACGCGATGCAGATCTGCTACGCCAACGCTTTGCGCGGGACGGCCTTCGTTAAGCCGATGGCGCCCATAGCTTTGGTGTCGTATCTTTGCATCGGCATTCCCGTGGGTTATCTGCTGGGATTTGTTTTCGATTGGAAGCTTAACGGACTCTTCCTCGGTCTGCCTGCAGGCTTGTTTACGGCTGCCGGACTTTTCTTCTATTATTTTAGAAGAGCCATGAAGCGCAACCTGCAAGCGTCTTTAAGCTGAGCATAATCGGAGGGGCGAATCAGAGTTGCTGCACGCGTTGCTCGAAATCGGTCTTCGAGAGAACGGATTTGTTTCTGTATTTACTCCTATAATTGTAGATCGTAGCCAGCGAATAGTTGAGGAAATGCGCAATCCGTTTGCTCTCTTTGACACTAAACGTATCAGTGCAAATACGCGCAACTCCGTATTGAGCAATTCATCGTTTTTCGGATAAATCTGCGCTTCGGGCAAAAGTAAAGCGTTGAAATCTTCTATAAAATTGGGAAACAGATTCAAGAAAGCTTCATCAAAATCGGCATAAAAGCGCTCTTGCTCGCTCTCTTCCCAAATATCCGAGCGAAGACGATTGGCCACCTCCTGCATATTACCCGCCTTGGCCAACTTCAAAAGCGAACGCCGATAACCTCCGATGGCTTCTATGTAATCTCGGCAGCGATCCAGATAGCGGACGATGTAGGCTTCTTTCATCTTATCGGTCATTTGCAGGTGCGCATTGGTCTCTAAGAGTTGCTTATTCGTCTTGGCCAAAGCCATTCTCGTCTGCGAGAGTTTTTTCATCTGCCGCCGCAGGTAGAAGACGGCGATAAAAAGCAGCAAGGCCAACAAGGAAACGCCGGCAAAGAAGATGCGCTCGATGCGTATCCATTCCTGCGACTTCTCTTTATAAGCGTGGTCGATCAGCGGGAAGATTTTGCTGGCTTCGACAGAGCGCAAGCGCGCCTTGCAATAGCTGGCATCCTGAATGGTGCAGATCAAATAATTGTAGGCCCGCGTCAGGTCGCCGCGCTGAAAGAGCAACTCAGCCAACAAGGGGGAGGGCCTCATATTCTTTTATGCCCGCCTTCAAGTCCATCAAAGCCGTCTCAGTCAAATAATAAGCCGCTTGGTCGTAATCGTCAGAAAGTCGATAACATTCTGCCAAATTAAAAACCGTGAAAACATCAAGCTTGCCCTTGCTCCGCTGGTATTCAGCCTTCGCCAATTGCGAGGCTTCCTTCACTTTTCCTTCACTAAGGAGTTTGTCGATCAGGACAATGTTGCGCCCGTGTCCGGCCGGCTCAAGCGAAAGAATGGAGTCTCTGTAAGCGGCCGTCAACTTGGCAGGCGATCCGCCGGATGCCGTTTCGGCCGCAAAATCTTTCATCCAGCCGTAAACCGTTCGTTTGATGCGATAATAATGGAGCAGGTCATCGCCTTTCAGATGCAGGGCTGCAGCTTTATCGGCCGTCTCCAGCGCCGCCGGGTATAAGCCCATCAAAGCCAAAAGTTCGGCACGCCCCAACAAGACATAGGCTCGGGAGCGATGGGTCGGTATGTGCCTGCGGCGTCTGCTCGAACCGCTGCAAATACAAATTGGCCGAATCGGCTTGCATATGTAGGTAGATTTCGAAAAGCCGGCGGTAAATCGGCGCCCGCTGCGCGTCGGGCACTTTACGTAATACTTGCTTCAACTTTGATGCTCGCTGCTCTCGCTGTTGCAAATAGTAGTCTTTTCGCTCGACCACCTTATCTAATTCCTGCAAAAGCGTTTGCGTTTTCGTGCTGAAGTCATCGCCGGCTACGGCAGAGAAAGCCAAGCAAAAGAGTGCGGAGAACAGGAGCAGTCTTTTCATCATGGAATAATGTGTTGATTGGACGATAGTTTGCGCCTACAAAAATAAGTAGCCTGCCTCTCTTCTCCAAACATCTACACTTAAAAAACACCTCATTACCTCCCGTAGTGCTACTTGCGCCGAGGCATATTTAAGATGAGACGGACACCACCCACCTTGCAACAGATGCAAAAAACGGAAAATCGGGGCAAAACGCCTTCGTTATACATTGGCAAATTTTTAGACAAAACAGTGACATCGCAGCGCAAAAAGGGGCGAAACAGGTCAACTCGTTTATTTAAAAACGAACTCGCGACACATCAGCTTCCTACTATCGCCTGAAAAGGCGAAAGAAAACGACAAAAAATTTCCATACGAAGAGCTACAAAGTGTAAAGTAGAGCGTTTCCGAAAAGAACGAATTAACTGCAAGTTTTGTTTAGCTGATAAAGCAAAAGCATAAGGGTAATTGTTAATCGCTCTAAAAAACGTTGATTTTCGACATTAAAATCGACAAAAAGAGGCGCTCAATTTGCGCAAAAGCAAGGAAATCTATACTTTTGTAGTATTCTCAGACTGATTAGGGACGTGCATTAACCATTAATCAACACAAAAAACAACCGTTTAAACTAGACTTAGAAGATCTTACACCCTCCATTCGAGGAGGTTCACAGAAAGAGATTATAATACAACGTCCGAATAGTTTGAGATAGAGAGCGCCGCACAAAGTGTCGGCGCTTTTTCTTTTTTTGCTTTCTCCTTGCTCACTTTCATCTCACTATAAGCTCACAGACAATATATTTTGTTGTATTTCGTTTTTGTCTGTATATGAGTTTTCACTATCTTCGCGCAAAATCTTCTGATATGAGACGTTTGTTGTCGGCCCTTTTGGGCTGCTTTTTCGCCCTCTTCGCGCTGTCGGCTCAAGCTGATGACGCCAATCCTTCGGCTATGCCGAAAATGCGTGTGACGTATGGCGAGACAATCGGCGAGGAAGTTTCAGAATACATAGGCAATGCGCCGATGACGGCTGAATTTACGGCCAATCCGCAGACAATCGGCAACTATACGCCGCTTTATGAATGGCGCTTTACGAAGGTGGGCGAATCAAAGCCTTTCCTCTTGCGCCACGAAGAGAATACGACTTACGTTTTTCGAGAGAGTGGTTCGTTTACCGTCAGTCTTTTGATTAGTTTTGTGCAAGGTACGGACACCATAGAATATAGTATGGATGAGCCGTTTAAGATTACCATCTCCGAATCTCGACTGGAGGTGCCCAATGCCTTTACGCCCAATGGCGATGGCATTAACGACGTATTCAAAGTAAAGGACGGTTATCAAAGCATCGTCTCTTTCGGGCCGTCATCTTTGATCGTTGGGGTAAGAAACTCTATGAATGGACGGACCTCAAGGGAGGTTGGGACGGCCGCGCCGGAGGTAGCGATGCTCCCGATGGGGCGTATTATCTCAATTTGCAAGCCAAAGGAGCAGACGGACGCAATTATAACATAAAGAAAACGATCAATCTGCTGCGCGGCTTTGAAGAGGGCTCTTCGGTAGCACCATAAACCAAACATGTCTACAGACGCTGAACAATATATCGATGTGCTTGGAGCGCGCGTACACAACTTGAAGAATGTGGACGTACGCTTGCCGCGCCACAGTCTGACGGTAATTACCGGTTTGAGTGGAAGCGGAAAGAGTTCGTTGGCCTTTGATACACTTTATGCCGAAGGTCAGCGGCGCTATATCGAGACGTTTTCAGCCTACGCTCGCGGCTTCTTGGACAATCTTGAGCGCCCCGACGTCGACAAGATAACGGGCCTGAGTCCTGTTATCAGCATTGAGCAAAAGACAACCAACAAGAATCCGCGCTCAACCGTAGGTACCGTGACGGAAATCTACGATTTTCTTCGCCTTCTGTATGCTCGCGCTGCCGATGCCTACTCGTATTTGTCGGGCGAACTGATGGTGAAGTATTCCGAAGAGAAGATTACTTCGCTTATTTTAGAACAATATGAAGGCAAAAAGGTGCTTTTGCTCGCGCCGCTTGTGCGACAGCGTAAAGGACATTACAAAGAACTCTTTGAAACTGTACGTCGAAAGGGCTTTTTGACGGTTCGCGTCGACGGCGAACTGCGCGAGGCCGTGAGCGGAATGAAACTTGATCGCTATCGTACACACGACATAGAAGTAGTCGTAGACAAATTGGTCGTTCAAGCCAAAGACGAAAAGCGCTTGGCGCACGGCGTGCACAAGACCTTAGAGCAAGGCCACGGCTTGATGATGCTCTTTGATGTTGCGGCCGATCAAACACGTTATTACAGCAAGCGTTTGATGGATCCTGTCGGCGGTTTGTCGTACAGAGAGCCGGCACCCAACAACTTTTCTTTTAATTCTACGGAAGGCGCTTGCCCCAAATGCAAGGGCTTGGGCTATGTCAGCGTGATAGACCGCGAAAAAGTTATTCCTGACCCCACGCTTTCCATCCGCAGGGCGCTCTGGCGCCTTTTAGGCGCTTATCGCAGCACGCTTATCTTTGCGGAGATTGAGGCTATTTTAGTTCCATTCGGCTGCGATCTTAAGACGCCTTTTTAAAGATATTCCGGAAGAAGCCGTTGATATGATCTTCAACGGCACAACCGAACGCTTACACATTCCCGCCGCAGCAATGCATACGACGGAGGACTTCATCGTAAGCTACGACGGCCTTGCGAAATACATCAACCAAATGGCGGATAGCGAGATGACAGCACTTCGCAGAAATGGGCTGAACAATTCTCGCGCACGGCGGTTTGCCCTGAATGTCACGGCAAACGCTTAAATCGCGAAGCGCTCTCTTATCGCTTGGACGGCCGCTCTATCGCCGACTTTGCGGAGATGGACATTAGCGAACTTTGCACTTGTCTCTCCGATCTTGAAGCGCGACTCGATAAGCAGCGCGCCGCCATTGCCCACGAAATTTTGAAAGAATTGCGCACCCGCCTCAAGTTTTTGTTAGACGTAGGTTTGGATTATCTCTCCCTTTCGCGCGCCACGATGAGTCTTTCGGGCGGCGAAAGTCAGCGCATACGCTTGGCCACGCAAATCGGCTCACAGTTGGTCAACGTACTATATATATTAGATGAGCCAAGCATAGGCTTGCACCAGCGCGATAATGTCCGTCTGATTCAGTCGCTCAAGAATTTGCGCGATATAGGCAACACGGTCATCGTCGTAGAGCACGACAAAGATATGATGCTGGCGGCCGACTACATTATAGATATGGGTCCGCGCGCCGGGCGCTTGGGCGGCGAAGTTGTTTTTCAAGGAAAGCCGACCACGATGCTGGCTTGTCATACACTGACGGCCGACTATCTGAACGGCGAGCGAGAAATTGCCATTCCTCAGACACGCCGCAAAGGCAACGGGCATAAGCTCCGCCTTATCGGGGCTAAGGGCAATAACCTTAAAAGCGCAAATGTGACGATCCCGCTCGGCACATTCGTCTGCGTGACGGGCGTTTCAGGCAGCGGCAAGTCTACGTTGATCAACGACACCCTACTCCCCATCCTTTCGCAACACTTTTATCGCTCCCTTCGTGCGCCTTTGTCTTACGGCAAACTCGAAGGGATCGAACAGGTCGACAAGGTCGTAGCCGTCGATCAAAGTCCTTTGGGGCGCACGCCGCGTTCCAATCCGGCGACCTATACGGGCGTCTTTTCAGACATCCGCAATCTCTTTGTCGAATTGCCCGAAGCCAAGATGCGCGGTTATAAGCCCGGACGCTTTTCTTTCAATGTCAAGGGCGGACGCTGCGAAGTATGCAAGGGCAATGGCTACAAGACCATCGAGATGAACTTCCTGCCCGACGTCTACGTCCCCTGCGAAGCCTGCCACGGCAAGCGTTATAATCGAGAGACCTTAGAGGTGCGCTTTAAGGGTAAGAGCATCGCCGACGTACTTAATATGACGGTCAACAACGCCGTTGAGTTTTTCGAGAACGTCCCCACTATTCTGCATAAGATCAAAGTATTGCAAGACGTAGGTTTGGGCTATCTTAAATTAGGACAAAGCAGCACGACGCTTTCAGGCGGCGAGAGTCAGCGCGTAAAACTGGCTACCGAACTGGCAAAGCGAGATACGGGCAACACAATATATATATTAGATGAGCCGACTACGGGCCTGCACTTCGAGGATATACGCATCCTGCTCGGCGTCTTAAACCGGCTGGTCGAAAAGGGCAATACCGTTATTGTCATTGAGCACAATTTAGACGTGATCAAATCTGCCGACTACCTCATCGATATGGGCCCTGAAGGCGGCCGAGGCGGCGGCAAAGTAGTAGCCGCAGGCACGCCCGAACAAGTCGTAAGCAAGGGTTTAGGCTATACGGCCCGATACCTAAAAGAAGAATTGCACCGATGAGCAAAGAGAAGAAAACCAACGCTGCCCGCTTGCTCGACCGCGAAGGCGTCAGCTACGAACTGATTCCCTACCTCGTCGATGAGCACGACCTAAACGCCGCCCACGTAGCCGCCTCTTTAGGCGAAGACGTCAAGAGCGTCTTTAAGACCATCGTCTTGCGCGGCGATAAGCAAGGCTGCCTCGTTTGCGTAGTGCCCGGCGACAGCGAAGTAGATCTAAAGCGAGCGGCGAAGGCGAGCGGCAATAAGAAAGTCGAACCCCTTCCACTCAAAGAATTGCTCCCCCTCACGGGCTACATTCGCGGCGGCTGTTCCCCGATCGGTATGAAGAAGCACTTCCCGACTTATTTTGATGCGTCGGCTGAGGAGCAACCTTTCATTTATGTCAGTGCCGGCGTACGCGGCTTGCAACTCAAAGTAGCACCGGCCGATTTATTGCGCTGCTGCGCTGCCGTCTACGCCCCATTAACACCCGATGAGCACGATTCATAAACAAGCAAATTATATACATAAATTCAATTACTAATAACTCCTTAATTACACAATTATGTTCGAAGGACAACCCAAAGGGCTTTTCGCCCTTGCGCTTGCCAACACCGGCGAACGCTTCGGCTACTACACGATGATAGCCGTATTTGCGCTTTTCTTGCGAGCGAATTTTGGTTTTGAACCCGGCACGGCCGGTATGATCTACAGCAGTTTCTTAGGCTTAGTCTATTTTCTGCCCTTGATCGGCGGCTATATGGCCGACAAATTCGGCTACGGCAAGATGGTTACGATCGGTATTCTCATCATGTTTGGTGGTTACCTCCTGCTTTCCGTACCCTTAGGTAGCGGCACCGTAGCAATGATTGCTATGCTCGCAGCCCTGATCTTCATCAGTCTTGGTACGGGTCTCTTCAAAGGCAACTTGCAGGTAATGGTCGGCAATCTTTACGACAGTCCGGAATATGCCGGCAAGCGCGATTCTGCCTTTTCCATCTTCTATATGGCGATCAACATCGGCGCCCTCTTCGCTCCGACAGCCGCTGTGCGCATTAAAGAGTGGGCAGAGTCGATCGGTTATCACGAAAACGACGCTTACCACTTCTCCTTTGCCGTAGCTTGCGCCTCTTTGATTCTTTCAATGGCTATCTACTACGGTTTCCGCTCCTCTTTCCGCCACGTAGAAGGTTCGACAGGCACAAAGAAGTCTGCCGACGATAAGGCCGAAGCACCCGTGCAGGAGATTTCAGCCAAGGAGACGAAGGATCGCATCATCGCCCTTTGTCTCGTCTTTGCCGTAGTGATCTTCTTCTGGATGGCTTTCCACCAAAACGGTTTGACGCTCACATATTTTGCAAATGAGTTCGTACAAAAGACAGCTACCGGCGTACAGAGCATGGCCTTCGACGTGATCAACCTCTTTATGATTATTATCATTGTCTACGCCGCATTCTCTCTCGTGCAGGGTAAGACGGGCAAATCCAAACTCATCTCCGGACTCGCTATCATCGCCGCTTTAGCTGTGATCGGCTATAAGTATATGAACCTCGAAGGCACGGTAGAAGTCAGTGCCCCGATCTTCCAGCAGTTCAACCCCTTCTATGTCGTAGCCCTCACGCCCGTAAGTATGGCGATCTTCGCTTACCTCGGCCGCACCGGCAAGGAACCGAGCGCGCCCCGCAAGATTGCTTACGGTATGCTCGTGGCAGGTGCAGCCTACATCCTCATGGTTTTGGCTTCACAAGGTTTGAATACGCCTGCTCAGCAGGCAGTAGCCGGCGCTAATGCTACCTATACATCGCCCAACTGGCTCATCGGTACTTACCTCGTCCTCACTTTCGGCGAACTCCTACTCTCTCCGATGGGTATCAGCTTTGTCAGCAAGGTAGCGCCGCCTAAATATAAAGGTTTGATGATGGGTGGTTGGTTCGTAGCTACGGCTATCGGTAACTTCCTCGTCAGCGTCGGTGGTTACCTCTGGGGCAACCTCCCGCTCTGGTCTGTTTGGGCCGTCTTCATCGGTCTCTGCCTCCTCTCTGCCCTCTTCATGTTTACAATCATGAAGCGCTTGGAGCGCGTAAGCTAATCAGGCATTTTAACTTCAAAAGCGCAAGGCTTCGCCTTTCGCTTTTGAGAATACGAACGATGCGCATTTCTCGTGGGAAATGCGCATCGTTTACTTTTTGGGTGGGCTAATAAACAGCCCGACGTGGGCAATGAACCTACATACTATTTACCATTTCTTGCAGGTCGTTCTGCTGCCGCAGCAGTTGCAAAAACTCTTTGGCCGCATTCTTCTCATAAGCGCCCTCGAGTGTATGTATACAACCGATCATTTCATTTTCAGGCAGATCAATCGGAATAGCCACCACCTCTTGATGCCCCTTTACCGTCGAGGCCGACAGTACGGAAACCAACCGACTGCGCCCCACTAAATCAAGGAGCATATGGACCACATTGAGCTGAAAGCGCACATTAAAATGCAAATCCGATTTTTCGGCAAAACGATTAAAGAAGTTGCGCGCTTGCAAGCCGTTCGTCGGCAGCGCCAAATCACATTGTGCCAACTCCTTTAACGTGACGCTTTTCTGTCCGGCAAGCGGATGGTCCACAGCCGTAATGGCCGCAAGTTGTGTACGAAAGAGTTCCCTACTTTTAATGGACGGAAGCGCATGCAAGGGCTTGTAAGAAAGCACAAAGTCGACTTGTCGTTTTTGCAAATCCTCCAGCAAATCTTCCATACGCTTATAAAAGATATTCAGGCGAATGGCCGGAAAGCGCCGCATAAAGGTCAGCACCGTCTCCGTCATAATCGGGTGAAACGAATACGTGACTCCCACATTCAGCACGCCGGTCTTAAGATGTTGTAGATCTCGAATATACAGTTTACTCGTTTCTGCATCATCAATAGTACGCCGCGCATTGGGCAGAAATGCTTCACCCGGTTCTGTGAGCACGACTTCGTGACTATTGCGTTCTAAGAGTCTTACGCCCAACTCCTCCTCCAATTGTTTTATTTGCTGTGATAGGGTACTTTGTGTAATGCAAAGCGACTTGGCAGCCGTCGAAAAATTAAGTTGTTCGGCTACAGCTATAAAGTAGTGAAGTTGGCGTAGTTCCATGCGTTCTGTTATACTGAGCGCTGGAGCAACAGCGTGCCACTTAAGCATCGTTCCGCCGGCCACTCTTACAGCCAGCCATCAAGGAGTACGCTACCCGCCCCTATGCGTCTGAGTTGAATTTATAGTCAATCTTCGTCTTCGTAATCCTCATTTTTTGCAAGTTGGTCGGATTTGAAGCAATAAACGGCGTCAAAGATAATAAATAGTACGACAACTGCCGCAATGATCATTCCAATTGTTTGATTAGTCATAATTCTACTTGTTTTGAGTTAACGCTGCAAAAGTAGCCTTACGCCCAACGCACCACAAGGATTGATAACGGATTGTTTCGATAGTGGCTATCGTAAAAATCAATACAAAGTTACATATATAGCCTTCTATAACCCAAAATTTACACACAAACAGCCGAGAAAATAGTTAAAAATCAGTCGCTAAACTTTCATTTTTAATTTACATCTTTGACCATTTATCGCCTGACGTTCATACGCATTTTTTCGCTGGCGTGCGGTGATTATTCACGGCGACAGACAGAAAAACACACCCCCGCAATCCACAAAATGCTCTATATTCGGTCAGTTTTTACGCAGAGTGACAACGCAACACGACATACTCTGTAAGAAAAAAAGCCCAAAGGGTTGCTATTTTTAGTTCCCCATAGCGAAGAATGGCGTGTTTTTGTATGGATGCAAAACGAAAAAAGCGCAAAAAACCGTGATTTTATCGCATATTCGGCTATAAAAATCCAATCCCAACCACCCCGTCGCAACCCGCTGCGCACCCTCGCCAAACTTTCACCTATGATCGGAAAAAATCTCCTATAAGACAATTTTAATTCTCTTATAAGACAATTCAAACTTTCACCTAAGATAATTTTTACGATCATAGGTGAAAGTTTGAACAATCCTTATCCCCGCACACCTGATCAACGGCCTATTTTCAACAAGCTACGAAAAAGCCGCGCCCCCGAAAACGGAAACGCGGCCATTGCTAAACGTAATTTTTTGCCGGCACTACGATGTGCCAGCCCCCTCACTTACTTCGCATTCCGAATATCGTCCTGCGCACCGAAGATCGTTGCGCTTGTCGAGGGCCATACGCATCGTACTGCTTTTCGTAAACCTCACGCTCACGCACTTAATGAGGTTCGCACCTTTTTCCTTAGCCTCTTTCGCCGTTGTTGCGCCCTCGCCGTGCATTGTCAGGCGAAAAGAACCAAGATCACCTAAGCGAACCGAATTACCATCGGAGAGTGTTTGGAGAATCTCATATTGCAGGGCATCCAATACCGCCTTGACGGAAGCAGAAGATACGCCCGAACGTTTCTCGATGCGCCCGACAATCGTGCGCAACATTACGGGCACGCCCGGCGCCATCTGCGGATAAAATTTCACTTGATCTCTCTTGAGCGGATTTTTCTTCGCTCTGATAACGAATTTAATCATTGTGGTATAGATTTAATAGATGAATAATTGAACCAAGAGCGCTCCTCACCCTTGCGTATGCAAAGGTAAGCATTTCCGGCGAACCGACCAAAACGCGATATAATCCATTGATAATAAGCCAATCCACGGATATTTTGAAAGACCAACCCTAAGGGGTTGCATTTTTGCGACGAACTATGGCAGGGTTGTCGCTTCGTTCCAACGCCTGCCCTGCCAAAAGACCAAGCCTAAGGGCTTGTATTGCAGGGATGGACTTTGCTGGTTGGGTTTATCAGCATGTTCACACGCCTATATGCGGACGGTTTTGAGAGACCAACCCTAAGGGGGGTGTACTTTTGCGGCGCATCGTGGCAGGGTTGTCGCTCCGCTCCAACGCCTGCCCTGCCAAAAGACCAAGCCTAAGGGCTTGTATTGCGGGGGTGGGCTTTGGCGGTTTGGACTTATCTGTGTATTTACACGCCTATATGCGGACGGTTTTGAAAGACCAACCCTAAGGGGTTGCACTTGGCGACGCGTTGCGGCAGGGTTAAGCCGCTTCGCATCTTAACCCCGCCCTGCCAAAGGACCAACCCTAAGGGGTTGTTTTTGAGGTGTAGTTTTGTCGGCTTAATTTTGTGTTACCTTTGGCATAATATAAATATGAGGCTAACATTTGCACGCCTAAAATCGTCAACTATCGCTCACTTCCGTCCACAAATAACCCCATCGGGGTTGGTCTTTTGGTAGGGCAGTGTTGACGTGCAACGTCAACGCTGCCTCGGAATATAGCTAAATTGACAACCCCATAGGGTTGGTCTTTCAAAACAAGCGAATATCCGCCGGCTGTTACTTTCAAAGCCCAAGTCTAAGGGCTTGTGGTGCGGGTGTGAGCTTTGTTCGATTGAGTTAGTCATTGCTTTGCGATCATTGTCCTATTTGATGGTAAAATCTTTGACCCAAGCTCGCCCAACTATCGCGCATTTTCACCCACCAATAACCCCATCGGGGTTAGTCCTTTGGTAGGGCAGTGTTGACGCACAGCGTCAACGCTGCCTCGGAGCATACCTAAATTGGCAACCCCTTAGGGTTGGTCTTTCAAAAACAAGCGAACGCCCGCCTGCGGAAACCGTGAAGGACTCAGCCTAAAAGGCTGTGAAAGGCTTCTTGTGCAACATATTTTACAAAAGGCGGCATAATGTTTGTGCTTCAAGCATATTTCTACTAATTTTGCAAAAGATAGGTAGCACCTTAGCAATTGGGAGCACTTTCATTGCATTCGGCTTGCACCATCTTGTAAATGAAAAGCGGCATTTTAGTGCGCGCTGCAAAAGGCTGACCATTGACGGGTGAGCCATAAAATAACAGAATATGACAGCTAACGAGATACGCGAATCTTTCAAAAGATTCTTTGAGAGCAAAGGGCATTTGATCGTACCCTCTGCCCCTATGGTGATCAAAGATGATCCCACACTGATGTTTACCAATGCCGGAATGAATCAGTTTAAAGACATCATCCTCGGCCATCGCGAACCTAAAAGTCGCCGACAGACGGACTCGCAAAAGTGTCTGCGCGTCAGCGGCAAGCACAACGACCTCGAAGAGGTGGGCCGCGATACGTATCATCATACGATGTTTGAGATGCTGGGCAACTGGAGTTTTGGCGACTACTTTAAGGAAGAAGCCATCGAGTTTGCTTATGAATATTTGGTCGGCGTCTTGAAAATAGACCCCACCAACCTTTATGTGACTGTCTTTGAAGGTTCGCCCGATGAGGGACTTTCGAGAGATGATGAGGCGGCAGCCATCTGGGGCCGTCACTTCCCCGAAGACCACATCATTAACGGTAACAAGCACGACAACTTTTGGGAAATGGGTGAGACGGGACCTTGCGGACCTTGCTCGGAAATCCATATAGACATACGCTCGGCTGAAGAAAAGGCGGCCGTGGCAGGACGCGAATTGATCAATAAAGATCATCCGCAGGTGATTGAGATTTGGAATCTCGTCTTTATGCAATATAACCGCAAAGCCGACGGTACACTGGACGCTCTGCCGCAGCGCGTAATTGATACGGGTATGGGCTTTGAGCGTCTCTGTATGGTGATGCAGGGAAAGCAGTCGAATTATGATACCGACGTCTTCCGCCCTATTCTGAATAAAATTGCGGAACTCTCGGGCCGCCGCTATGGCGAGTCGACGGAGACGGATATCGCAATGCGCGTCATCGCCGACCACTTGCGTGCCATCTCGTTCAGCATTGCCGATGGGCAGTTGCCCTCCAATGCGAAAGCCGGCTACGTGATTCGTCGCATCTTGCGCCGTGCCGTGCGCTATGCTTATACCTTCTTAGATCAGAAGGAGGCTTTTATGTATCGGCTTGTGCCGACGCTCGTAGAGGAGATGAGCGAGGCTTATCCGGAACTCGCTGCGCAGCGCGATTTGATTACGCGCGTGATGAAAGAAGAGGAAGACAGTTTCCTGCGCACACTCGCCACGGGTATTTCGCTGCTTGAAGGCGTGATGAAAGAGACGAAAGACGGCGGCTGCAGTGTTGTAAAAGGCGAAAAAGCTTTTACGCTCTTCGACACTTACGGCTTCCCGCTCGATTTGACCGAACTGATCTGCGCCGAAAACGGACTAAAAGTAGATGAGGCCGGTTTTAACGTAGAAATGCAGCGACAGAAAGAGCGCGCACGCAGTGCCGCAAGCGTAGAAACGGGCGACTGGGTCATCTTGAGCGAAGGCGAATCGCACTTCGTAGGTTGGGATACGCTCCGCCAAGCGTGCCACATCCTCCGCTATCGCAAAGTGCAGCAGAAGAAGCAAACGTATTATGAATTGGTTATCGACACAACACCGTTTTATGCTGAAATGGGTGGACAAGTCGGTGATAGCGGCGTATTGCGCAGTGCGAACGAAACGGTGGAAATCTTCGATACGAAGCAGGAAAATAACCTGTCAATCCACTTGACAAAGCGCCTGCCGGAGAATCCTGCGGCAGAGTTTATGGCAGAAGTAGACGAGGCGGCTCGCCGCTCGTGCGAAGCCAACCACTCGGCGACCCACTTGCTCGACCAAGCCCTGCGCGAAGTGTTGGGTGCGCACGTAGAGCAGAAGGGATCGCTCGTGACGCCCACTTATTTGCGCTTCGACCTTTCTCACTACCAAAAAGTGACGCCGGAAGAGTTGCGCCAAGTAGAGCGCATCATCAACCGCCGCATACGCGAAGATATTCCGCTGCAAGATCACCGCGACGTGCCCATAGAAGAGGCAAAAAAGATGGGCGCTATTGCGCTCTTTGGTGAAAAGTACGGCGACCGCGTGCGCGTAGTTCAATTTGACAAGAGCGTAGAGTTTTGCGGCGGTTGCCACGTCCGCAGCACGGGCCGCATCGGTTTGTTCCGCATTGTGAGCGAAAGCAGTGTTGCAGCAGGTATTCGCCGTATCGAAGCCGTAACGGCAGAGGCTGCTGAAGAAATGTGCTACCGGCAAAACGATGTGCTCAATGATCTGCGCGCGCTCTTCAATAATGCGAAAGATATCTCCGTAGCTGTGCACAATGCCATTGAAGAAAATGACGAATTGAAGAAAGAGGTAGAGAAGTTTATGCAGCTACGCGTAAAAGAACTCGGCAAAGAGTTGGTGAAGATAGCGGAGAATCGCGACGACATTAAGCTCTTGAAATATGTAGTCAAAGATGAGTGGGCGCCCGATCTGATAAAGGATCTGGCCTTCCAGTTGTCCGCACAATTGCCGGAGAACTTGTTCTGCGTCATCGGTAGCCACCAAGGTGGGAAGCCCTTGTTAACGGTTATGATTAGCAAGCAATTAGTAGAAAGCAAGCAACTTAACGCGGGCCAATTGGTGCGCGAAGCTGCAAAACTAATTAAAGGTGGTGGCGGCGGAGCGCCTCACTTCGCCACAGCCGGCGGTAAAGATCTCAACGGACTTACTGCGGCTGTAGATAAAGTGGTAGAGTTGGCCGGCATTTAATACTGCATACACATCTTATATAAAATAGTCCGCACAAAATCGGATTTGTAATCATTAACGACTTCGGCGCCTTTGTAAAAAGAGCGCCGAAATCGTTTAATAAAAGGGTAGAAAAGGCGTTTACGGCGCATCTAAATCCGAGAAAAACGGGAGAAATAAGCAAAATCGAGGTCATAGCACTAAAAAAATCAAAATAATTGTGCTGATTACAAGCGGTGAATTGAAATAAGCGTTAACTTTGCATCGTCTATAGAAGAGTTAAATCGTTTTTCGCAAGAAAGAATACTGGTTATGATCAAATTAAATGGGACTCCGCGGCAGAGTATTGTCGCCTCATCCTATAGACTTAATTATCCGATAGCGTTCGGGTAAACATCTATTGTATTAGATTAGGCAAGCTAAGCGGGGCGTGAGTTTCGCTTAGTTGCTTTTTTATATAGTTCCATAAAAACGTAAGGTGTATTTGCGCCCACAAATGGAGAAATCACGACATCAGAGCATCACGCCTTGACGAAATTCTTCCTTTCCACAATAAAAACAGACCGCTCAGTAAATCTGTTCGCTCTTAAGCTCTACGCTGCTAATCTTAGAAAGGTCGTGGCAGTTGGCTGAACAGACTCTCGTGCCACAAATCACAAGATTGTAGTCGGCCTGCGTCTGCGCCATCGTAGGCAGGGCAAACATCGTAATAAACAGTACAATGATTGCTGCATAGAAATGCTTTTTTTGTCGATTAACTCCACTCCTTCTGTCTATCAAGCTTACTTGGGATAAGGCTTGACAAAAAGAACGCCTGCCGATGGCTTATACCCTCAAGAAATCTCGGCAAAGTTAATCTTCTCGCGCCTCAACTGATCAAGGCGCTGACGGAAAAGCGCATTTTGCGACTGCTCGAAAAGCGGATCTGCGTCTATAATAGCTTCGGCAGCTTCACGAGCCGTTTGCAGCAGATTTCCGTCGCGCACAATATTGGCAATCTTCAGATCAAAAGGAAGTCCGCTTTGGGCCGTCCCTTCCAAGTCGCCGGGACCACGGAGTTTCAAGTCGGCTTCGGCTATTTCAAAGCCATCGTTCGTATCAACCATAATACTGATACGCGCCCGACTGTCCTTACTCAACTCGCGCTTGGTTACTAAGATGCAGTAACTTTGAGCTGCTCCTCGCCCTACCCGACCGCGCAATTGGTGAAGTTGGGCCAGGCCAAAACGCTCGGCATTTTCTATCACCATCACACTGGCATTGGGAACGTTGACGCCTACTTCAATCACCGTTGTCGAAACGAGGATCTTCGTTTCTCCCCGAACAAATCTGGCCATCTCTGATTCCTTTCAATCGGTCGCATTTGCCCGTGCACGACACCAATATCCATATCTGAGAAGACTTCGCGCAAAGATTCGAAACCTTGCTCCAAAGCTTTCAGATCCATCTGGGCATTTTCTTTAATCAAGGGATAAACGACGTAGGCCTGCCGCCCCAAACCGAGCTGATAGCGCAGGCCATCATACAGTTGGCTACTGTTATCTTGATAATAATGTACGGTCTTAATCGGCTTTCTGCCGGGTGGGAGTTCGTCAATAATAGAGACATCTAAATCGCCGTAAACGGTCATAGCCAAGGTACGCGGGATCGGCGTCGCAGTCATCACTAAAATATGCGGCGGACGAATGTTTTTCGTCCATAGCTGGGAGCGCTGCTTCACGCCGAATCGGTGTTGCTCATCGATAACGGCTAAGCCTAAGTTGAGAAAGCGGACGGTCGGCTCTATTAACGTGTGCGTGCCGATCAGCAATTGAACGGAACCATCGGCTACGCCATCCAAGATTTCTTGGCGCGCCCTTGCCTTTCACAATACCCGTCAGAAGGGCGACACGCAAGGGCAAATCGCCGAGAAACGCCGTAATGGTAGCCAAATGCTGCTCAGCGAGAATCTCCGTCGGCGCCATAATGCAGGCCTGAAAGCCATTGTCGAGCGCTAATAAGCAGCCATCAAAGCTACCATTGTCTTTCCGCTGCCGACATCGCCTTGCAATAAGCGATTCATTTGCCGCCCGCTACCGACGTCGTTGCGTATTTCGCGAATCACTCTCTTTTGCGCCCCCGTTAATTCAAAAGGCAGGCGCTCATGAAAGAAACGTAGAAAGAGGTTGCCAACTTTAGGGAAACGAAAACCTTGCACCGAAAGTTGGCGATGCTTCATATAGCGCAGAATATCCAGCTGCAAATAAAAAAGTTCTTCAAACTTTAGGCGGCGCAAAGCTTCAGGGAGTGCCGCAGAAGAGGGCGGGAAGTGAGCCGTAAGCAAAGCCTTTGTCAGCTCCATCAACTGATGCTTTTGCACAAACCACGCCGGCAAAGTCTCGGGCAGCGGCGTACTTTCAATCAAGGCAAAAGCGCTTGCATCAGCTTTGACATAGACTTTGAAGTAAAGCCCATCTTCTTCATCCGCTCTGTCGTATGATAAACCGGCTGCAACCCTAAATTTTGCAAAGGCGCGTCGGGCGCAATCTTTTCCAGTTCGGGATGCGCAAATGAAATGCGTCGGGCAAAAAGCTTCGGCGTTCCGAGCAACAAATAAGTTTCGTCGTAACGCAAAGTCTCCTTCACGTATTTCAGCCCTGCGAACCAAACAATGTCCACATAGCCTGTCCCATCTGTAAATACAGCCGATATACGCTTCTTACGCCCTTCCCCTTCCTCACTAAAAGAAATAAAGCGGCCACGAATTTGCACGTAAGGCATTCCTTCCTGCAAAGCTTGTATCTCGTGCACTTCGCTGCGATCAATGTAGCGAAAGGGAAAGGTATAAAGCAAGTCGCCCAGCGAATCAATATGCAATTCCTTGCTGAGCAGTTCAGCCCTGCGCGGGCCTACACCTTTCAGATATTTGATAGCTTGTGAGAGGAGCGGAGTGGAAGTCAAAAGAGAATGCTATTGAATAAAAACCTAATCAGTCGACGGCGCACACATTATATATAATGCGTCTTAAGCCCAACAAGCCTTATCAGCAGCAGGCACACATTATTATATATATGTAGACGGACGAGAGCGGAAGAACTTATGGCCGATAAGTGGTCGGCGCATAAATCATTCCTTGACGCAATTGCGCCACACAATCAGCCGACGTAAGGCGCTCGGCAATGGTAAAGCCAAATTCGGCCGCTGCGCCGGGGCCGCGCCCGGTAATGATATGGCCGTCTTCTTCTACGAGTCGTTCCGTATAGACTTTACAATCCAAATATTTTTCAAAGCCCGGATAGCACGTAGCCCGCTTATCTTTCAAGACGCCGGCAGCGCCAAGCGTCATTGGTGCGGCACAGATAGCGCACAACAAACCGCCGCGCTCATTTTGCTTTATGATCGCCTCGCGCAAGGGAGCAAAGTCGCACAAGTTTTGAGCGCCCGGCATCCCGCCCGGCATAATAAGCGCCGCGGCCTGCGTCAAATCAATCTCAGTAAAGACGGCATCTGCCATAATCTTGAAGCCGTGACTCGAAGCTACGAGTTTGTCCGCCGTAATGCTCACCAAGCACACATCAAGACCTGCTCTCTTCAAAATATCAGCCGGCAATAAAGCCTCCGACTCCTCAAACCCATCAGCCAAGAAGATATATACCATCGTAGGATTACTTTAAGCAGTTAAGATATTGTTGAATAGTATTGTGCAGTCCAAGGTAAAGCGCATCCGAAATCAGGGCGTGCCCGATACTCACTTCGTCTGCCCAAGGTATTTGTTGATGAAAGAACGAAAGATTCTGCAAACTCAAGTCGTGGCCCGCATTTAAGCCAAGCCCTATTTGGCGTACATAATCAGCCGTCTCCACAAAGGGGCGTATAGCAGTTTCTCTGTCGGTAGCATAATTGGCCGCGTAAGGCTCTGTATAAAGCTCTCCACGATCAGCCCCCGCCCGCTTAGCATATTCTGCCATTTCATTCTCAGCCGAAATAAAGATACTCGTGCGGATGCCTTTCTCCTTAAAGCGCCCAACGATGTCTGTCAGTTGCGAAAGGTTTGCCCGCGTATCCCAACCGTGGTTCGACGTCAACTGGCCCGGCTTATCAGGCACCAGCGTCACTTGCGCCGGCCCGACTTCGCAGACCAAATCAATAAAGTCGTCAGAAGGATAACCTTCAATATTAAATTCCACGTCCAATGCCGGCCGCAGCAAGTGCACATCGCTACGGCGAATATGGCGCTCGTCCGGCCGCGGATGCACGGTTATACCTTGTGCGCCGAAGCGTACACAATCAAGCGCCACAGCCAAGACGTCGGGATTATTGCCTCCGCGAGCGTTGCGCAGTGTCGCTATTTTGTTGATGTTCACACTTAACTTTGTCATGCGTTATGCAGTCTTTTTCGTCTATTAATCCTTACTTTTGCAAAGTTAAGCATATTTGACGAGACGTGAGATCGGGAACTTTGAATTTTACAACAGAAAAAACGCTCCGCATAGCTCTTTTCGGCAACAAACATCAAGATGAGAAGAGCAGCTGCATCGCAACCCTGTTCGCAGGCCTTAAAGCGCGCGGAGCGCAGGTGATGATTGAAGAAAACTTTGCCGGTTTTCTTCGACGCCGCGGCTTGAGCGACTTGTATCCCTATGAACTATTGCATCGCAACAACCCTTTTACCGCCGATTTAGCCATATCGCTTGGCGGCGATGGCACGTTTCTTCGCACGGCAGCTTTCATCGGTAACCGCGGTATACCTATTCTTGGTATCAATACGGGGCATCTTGGTTTTTTGGCCGATGTCTCTCCCGAGCGCATCCCGGAAGCGCTCGAAGCCATCTATAATAATGGTCAGAATGTCGTAGAATCTCACTCGGTAATCGCCGTAAGTTGCAACAGCGATCACCCCCTGCGCACCTTTCCTTATGCCCTTAATGAGGTAGCCTTACTAAAGCATGACAACTCCTCGCTAATCAACATACGCACAGAGATCAACGGCGATTTGCTGGCCGACTATATTGCCGACGGCCTTATTGTCAGTACACCAACCGGCTCTACAGCTTATGCTCTGAGCGTAGGCGGCCCGATCATTGCGCCCGACTCCGACGCTTTTTGTATTGCGCCCGTTGCGCCGCACAGTCTGAATGTGCGCCCCTTCGTTGTAAAGGACGATGTTGATATTCGCCTAACAGTCAAGAGTCGCTCGCATCGCTATCTGCTTTCCATAGACGGTCGCAGCGAAAGCCTGTCTGAGACGATCGAAATACATCTGCGCCGCGCACGCCACACAGTCGGCGTCGTCAAAGTGGAGCACTTAAAGTTTTTCGACACCTTGCGCGATAAAATGCTTTGGGGCGCAGATCACCGCCATTAAGCTGACCGCCGACGCTCTGCGCTTTCATCCCCATCAATAAGCCACAGACAATGATCAGCTTGAACCGCTTAATGAGTCTCTTCCGTCGCTCGTCAGTCTCTTCGGCCGGCGATAGTGCTATCCACCTCTCTCTTCATATCCTTCTCTTCTGAAATGGTTATGGAAAATGTGGCAAGGCTATCGCACGCAAGCCCTGATGAATGTAGTCATTGGTCTTGGGGTCGTAGCCTTGGATCTGCTCTTCGTATGGGCCACGAAGCTGGCCATAGACATTGCGACGGGCGTCGACACGCAGTTTAGCCTGAAATGGGCCATCTTCCTCTTAGTATGCTTTGCCTGCGGGCAAGTCGGTTTGGGTATCTGCTCGCGCTGGGTTAGCGCCGTACTCGGTGTGCGCGCACAAAATAAGATACAGCACGATCTCTACGCCCGACTCTTAGGCAGCGGCTGGCGGGAGTTGCGCGCCTACCATACGGGCAACCTCTTGAACCGCTTAGAGACAGATGTCTATACCGTCATCACGCTGCTAACGGAGAACTTCCCCCTCTTTCTTTACGACCATCGTAAAGTTCTTGGGTGCCTTCCTCTTCCTTTTCTGGATGGACAAGACGCTGGCTTTAATCGTTGTCATTATCGTGCCCTTCTTTGTTATTTGCAGCAAACTGTATATGCGCAAACTGCGCCGACTGACGCACGTTATCCGCGACAACGATAGCAAGATTCAGTCGTTGCTTCAAGAAAGTCTTCAGCACGTCGTTGTGATTAAAACGCTCGGCCGACAGCGAACGATGCTTGACCGATTGGCTTCACTGCAAAATTTACTCTACCGCGAAACGCTCCGCAAAACAAAATACAGCACAGTTTCTTCTACGGTCATCAATGCCGGTTTCATCGCCGGCTATATGCTTACCTTCACGTGGGGCACGGTCAGTCTGCAGCGGGGCTTGATTACCTACGGCGCACTCATCGCTTTTATCCAACTCGTAGGGCAAATTCAAGGGCCGGCCCGCCAATTGGCGCGCTACGTTCCGCTCTTCATCAGTGCCTTTACGGCTACGGAGCGATTGATGGAACTTGAGAACATACACCACGAAGCGGCCAAAGGCGATCGGCTCGCTCTCCGGCCGCATCGGACTGCGCTTTGGAGCATCTCACCTTTGCTTATGAAAAAGGGAAGTAAAAAGATTTTCGACAATTTCTCCTACGACTTCCCGCCGCAAAGTATTACGGCGATCTTGGGCGAAACAGGTAGCGGGAAGACGACGCTCGTCCGTCTGCTACTCAATCTGATTCGTGCGCAGGCCGGTTCGCTTTATCTTTACGACGCGCAAGGTTTGCGCTTAGAGGCATCGCCCGATACGCGTTGCAACTTTGCTTATGTTCCACAGGCAACACGCTGTTGAGCGGCACGATCAAGGAAAATCTCTTGCTCGGGCGGCCTGATGCTACCGACGAAGATCTCCACGAGGCTTTGCGCTTGGCTGCGGCCGACTTCATCAGCGAATTGCCCGACGGCATCGAGAGCATTTGCGGCGAAGGCGGCACGGGACTTTCCGAAGGACAAGCGCAGCGCATCGCCATTGCCAGAGCCTTGCTCCGGCGTGCGCCTTTCCTCTTACTCGATGAGGCTACATCGGCTCTCGATACGGAAACAGAGCGCCGCGTCTTGCAAAACATTGTCGGCACTTTCGAAGGGCGCACGGTCATTGTCGTTACGCATCGTCCGGAAGTCCTGCAATATTGCACGCAAGTACTCGATTTAGAGTACCTTTAACCACGCGACGGAGCTACTTAGCTCCGTTTTTTATGGCCTCAATAGTGTTTGAAGAAGCTCCGAGGCCACCCTCTTTCACCTCAACTTTAGTAAAGCCGATTTAGGAACATAACTGCAAGCTGCGGTACACTTACAAACATACAAAAGCTACAGCCATCGCATCGCTTGCTATATATAAAGTTGTGTGTAGGTATAAAAATAAACAAGACCACCGATAAGGGGTCTTGTCTGCTGAATAAGCGTGCGCCTGATAGGACTCGAACCTACACGACCGAAATCACCAGATCCTAAGTCTGGCGCGTCTACCAATTTCGCCACAAGCGCATTCGTGGGCGCAAAGTTAGGCATTTTCTTACAATTTACGCAGAAAAGAAAGGCTTTTTTTCGTAATTTTGCCCGAAAAGGAGGCCTACTGCGCTTGCTTGAGCGCTGACTTCTCCACCTAAAGTCGGAATAAACCGACCTTCAACCCGAACGACTCGCACCGCAGCAGAGCAGCGTGCGTCTCTTCACGGTAAACGTACAAATATGGCAGAGCAGATTGAAAACGACGCAACATTAACGGAAGCCCATTCTACTTATAAACCCGCAGATGCAAGCAGCGAAACCGGCCGCCACCCGCTGACGGGGATGTATCGCAACTGGTTTCTCGATTATGCCTCTTATGTGATTCTCGAAAGAGCCGTCCCTCACTCCGACGACGGCTTGAAGCCCGTGCAGCGCCGCATCCTCCACGCGATGAAGCGCCTCGATGATGGGCGCTACAATAAGGTGGCCAATGTCGTGGGGCATACGATGCAGTTTCACCCCCACGGCGATGCGTCGATCGGCGATGCACTTGTCCAACTCGGGCAGAAGAATCTGCTGATCGATACGCAGGGCAACTGGGGCAACATCTTAACGGGCGACGACGCGGCGGCCCCGCGTTACATCGAAGCGCGCCTCTCAAAGTTTGCACTGGACGTGGTCTTCAATCCGAAAACAACGGCGTGGAAACTCTCTTACGACGGCCGCAACAAAGAGCCTATCGCGCTGCCCGTGAAGTTTCCGCTCCTCTTGGCGCAAGGCGCTGAGGGCATCGCCGTCGGACTATCGGCTAAAATCCTGCCCCACAACTTTGGCGAATTGTGCCAAGCGGCCATTCAATACCTCCGCGGAGAAGCATTTACCATCTACCCCGACTTTCAAACGGGTGGCAGCATAGATGTCTCCAATTATAAAGAAGGACGCCGCGGCGGCTCGGTCAAGGTGAGGGCGAAGATTTCCAAATTAGATAACAACAAGACGCTCGTCATCACCGAAATCCCCTTTGGCACGACGACGCAGAGCATCATCGACTCCATCCTGCGCGCCAATGAAAAAGGCAAGATTAAAGTGCGCAAGGTCGACGACAACACCGCCGCAGAAGTAGAGATTCTCGTTCACTTAGCCCCCGGCACGAGTTCCGACAAAGCGATCGACGCACTCTATGCCTTTACCGATTGTGAAGTTTCCATCTCGCCCAACTGTGTCGTCATTACCGACAAGAAGCCGCACTTCCTATCGGTCAATGAAGTTTTGCAGCAATCCGTGGATCGCACGATGTGCCTTTTGCGTAGCGAATTGGAAATACGCCGCCACGAACTGCTCGAAAGTCTCCACTACGCCTCATTGGAGCGCATCTTCATCGAAGAGCGCATTTACAAAGACAAGGCCTTTGAGCAGGCCGTCTCGACTGATGCTGCCTGCATTCATATTGACGAGCGTCTGACGCCTTATTACCCGCAGTTTTATCGCGAGGTCACCAAGGAAGACATCCTGCGCCTGCTCGAAATCAAAATGGCGCGCATCCTGAAATTCAACAAAGAAAAGGCCGACGAACTCATTGCCCGTATGACGGCCGATGTGGCGCGCATCAACAAGGACCTGAACAATATGATCGGCGTAACGATCAATTGGTTTCAGTTGCTTTTCGACAAATACGCGGCCGAGCATCCGCGCCGCACCGAACTGCGCTCTTTCGATACGATTGTCGCATCGAAGGTGGTCGAGGCCAATCAAAAACTCTACGTCAACCGCGCCGACGGCTTTATGGGCACTTCGCTCAAGAAAGACGAATTTGTAGACAACTGTTCTGACATCGACGACGTAATCCTTTTCTATCGCGACGGCACTTACAAGGTCGTGCGCGTGGCCGACAAGGTCTTCATCGGGCGCACGGAGAAAAGCGAAAAAGAGCACCGCAAGCCTGAGTTGATCCACATTGCCGTTTCAAAAAGAACGACCGCCGCACCATATATAATATTGTCTATCGCGACGGCAAAGACGGCCTTTGTTTCATCAAACGCTTCAATATAACCGGCATCACGCACGACCGCGAATATGACGCCACGCAAGGGACGCCGGGCAGTCGCATCATTTACTTTACGGCCAATCCCAACGGCGAGGCCGAAACGATCAAGGTGCTCTTGAAGCCCAACCCGAAGTTGCGCAAGCCTTTCTTAGACCGCGACTTCTCCGAAATACTCGTCAAAGGGCGTCAGAGTCGGGGCAATATGCTGACGAAGCTCGATGTGCAGCGCGTTGTGTTTAAGGCCCACGGCGTTTCCACCCTTGGCGGGCGAAAGGTATGGTTCGATGCCGACGTGCAACGCCTCAACTATGATGAGCGCGGCACTTACCTCGGCGAGTTTCACGGCGATGAGGCGGTACTCGTCATTCATCCCAACGGCGATTATTATACGACGACTTGCGACCCCAACAACCACTACGAGGGCGAAATCTTACGAATCGAAAAGTATGATCCGGAAAAGGTTTGGACGGCCGCACTCTTCGATGGCGACCAGCAGGGTTTCCCCTATTTGAAGCGCTTCCTCTTGGAGCGCACAAGCGGAGCGCGCCGCAATTGTTTCTTAAACGAAAATCCGGCCACCCGCTTGCTGCTGCTGACGGATACGCCTTATCCGCGCTTCGAACTCATCTTTGGCGGGGCGGATGCTTATCGCGACCCGATGATCATCGAAGCGGACGAATTTGTAACGGTCAAGGGTTTTAAGGCCAAGGGCAAACGACTGACGACCAATGCCGTCGAAAGCATCAAGGAGTTGGAACCGCTGCGCGTCCCCGAGGCGGACAAGGCGGAAGCCGCTACATCGGAAACTGAAACGGCCCCCACTGACGACCAGCGCCTAATGAGGCCGAACAAGAAGCGCAAGATCTTTTCAATCAAGCGGATTAACGCGCGGCAGTAAGGGCAAGTGACGAACTCGCCCCTTGTCTTCATCACACGATAGATACTCTGAATAAGGATAAATTTGATGGTACTGTTTAATTAAGAACTGAAATTATCAACTAATTCCTATACTTCATAAAGTTTATATGATGTGCAACAAGTATTTTTTTGACACGGAAGCGAATAACGATATAAATATCCGCATAAAAGCTATCGAATTTGCTATTTCTCTCGCAAAGAAAGATGCAACTATATCAAGAATCGTATTATATCTTACGAGCAAAAACAGTACTGGCTGGTTTAGGAACATATTCGATAACTCTTTCATAAAAAAACTATTCAAGGGTTATCAGCTCAAAGAACCAAAAGTCCTTATAAAGATAGAGACTCTAATCACATACAAAAGGAGTCCTGGTTGTTCAGATGTAGTTATAGCCTTTGGAACAAGGACTAAGGAACTATGTGAATTAGAAGATATCCATAGTGTTAAGTATATTATTTCAATCCCTTGGTTAAAATCAGAAACGAACGAATGGATCCAATCACGTAATGTGATAAATGCAGAAACAAATAAAAAAAACTCAATAAGGTTGCCATCTCTTATTGTACGTATTGCCCTAGAACAATTGACTACTATAATTAATTTGAGTACAGGAATCACACACCCAATGGATAATGAAGCTGCTAAGAAATACATCAGAGCTTTATATAGGTATGAGAAGGAACCGCTAGAAGGTCTTGTTGTTGAGGCATACCTCGTAAATAACTTAAATTGGAAAGCACAAGACGCCAGACAAGTAAGAGATCTTGTGGATAGATTAAACAATGGTAAAAATTTTCAAGGGGGATCTACGACCTCTCTTTGTTCTCTATATAGAAGATGGGAAGAGTTAGCTTCTGAATAAGAGAAGTCTTAAAAAGTAAAGCTTTAAAATAAAAGTGACAATGAAAACAAATTCTATTTATTTATAGAGGCAATCAGGGGCACAAAAACAAAGGTTCATCGCGCCCGACAAATACGCACCACCTTCGCCTCACCCGCGCCAAAGCGCAAACAAGCCACCGTCAACACCGCTTAAAAATAAGTTCTTAGTCGGTCAACCAAATTAAAAACAGGACGATAAGCACGCAACCAAAAACATGAAACGATACTGTCAACTAACTTTGTACTTAAGAAAAGATCACGACAAGCGCATTTGAACTTAGCCAACAAGCGTGTCAAAAAAGAATGATATAAAAAAACCAACGTTGTCAACTTATTCCGGTACTTTTACAAGCAGCGCAAAACAACGAAGACAAAGACATTGCAACATTATAAGGCAACAAATTCCACCACATTACGCATTCAATTTTTTCCCATAGCTTGGAAATTTAATTCCTACCTGTTGAAACTTTTGTTCCCTTAGGTTGGAAATTTTGTTCTCTTAGGTTGGAATTTTTGTCCCCACCCGTTGAAACGAAAAAACAGAAGCACGTTATGGAAAATCTTAGGCATCTACGCCGACCCAACTACGGATCCAAAATCGCCTTTCCCCTTTCGCGCTAAGCGCCCACAATACTTTTCACCGGCTCTCTATAAGATGGACAGACAAATAATACGGCCCCAATCGCACGCCCGCTTATCCTCAAAAAAACAGAAAGCAAACTCCGCCGACAAATCATAGAAAACTATTGTCGAACAACAACCTTTTTCATACCTTGTACTTGTGAAAATTTGTTCGTCTAACCCCCCTTATCCTTCGGAGCTTACGCCACACATTTTTCGCTATAACAATCACCCTTCCATATAAATGTAACGCTATGGAAAATATACCTTACGGACTAAAAGAAGCCATCGAAAAAGATGAGTTGGTACTATTCATCGGCGCCGGCCTATCTTGGAACTTAAAGAATACGGAGGGCAAAGCCCTTGGAGGATGGAAAGAAATGGTCTCATCTATACTTTCTTATCTGAAGGATAAGGAATATATCACAGCTGAAGAGCAACAATCTTGCGAAGAGTTAGGGCCGATAAAAGCGCTTCAGAGATTAGAGAACAATAAAATAGATAAAAGAGTAATAGGACACTTTGTCAAACGCTATTTTAAATTGGGAAAGGAAAACAATTTCTCTCTTCAGGAAAAACTATACACTGGCCGAAGAGTCCTTTGTGGTCGAGTTTGTTAAACGTATCCGCAAGAAAGCCCCCGGCATAGGAGGCGGGAAGCTTTGGCGTATGTACGCGAACGAATTCTGCCACGAACACTCCGTGGGCTACAATCGCTTCTACAACATTCTTGAGAAGTACAGCCTCAAAGTGCGTAAACGCCGCCGCCGTACCCAAACGACCGATTCCTCGCATGGTCTTCCAACCTACCGGAACCTCATAAAGAGGCTCATCCCAACCCGTCCGAACCAAGTATGGGTCAGCGACATAACCTATATGACGCTGCATAAGAAGGACAAGGATGACGACGACTATAAGTTCTGCTACCTCTCACTGATTACCGACTACTATACAAAGGAGATCATCGGCTGGTGTGTCGGAGATACGCTGGAGTCCAAATTCGCTATTCTGAGCTTGAAGAAAGCCCTCAAACGGCTGAATAACAATCATCCACAAGACATCATCCACCATTCAGACCGTGGCGTACAATACGCAAGCCTCGCCTACACAGATATCCTCAAGGCGCACAACATACGCATCAGTATGACCGAATGCGGAGATCCCAAAGACAATGCCGTAGCCGAACGGATCAACGGCATTATCAAGCATGAATTGCTTATGGGCCTAAGGTTCCGTACCATAAAAGATGTAAGAACTGCAATCGTTACAGCCGTCAACTTTTATAATAACGAACGTCCGCACATGAGTCTCAATTGGCAAACGCCCGCACAAGCTGCAGGCCGTACAGGAGAGATAGAGAAAAAGTGGGTAAGCTACAGAGAAAATTTCATTAAAAACACCATTATGTAATAAAGTCTTTCTAACTTTGAAACATCTCAACAAGACAACCTTGCTACTACAGTAGGGGCAGAAACGAGAACAACAAGCGGAACTATAGGAACATCGTTCCTATATTGTAAAGTTTTTTCATTGAAAGAAAGGAAGTGTAAACTTCAAATATGATTAAGATCATATCGTATCAACGAATATTAAAAATAAGTTTCTTAACCGGTCAACCAAACTTAAAAATAAGACGAAATGTAGTCAACCAAAAACATTAAACTACAGTTTATCTACAAAAATTATTACCACCAACTATGATTTAGCTTTTGAGAAACCCATTAAAAAGCTACGAAAAGAAAAAGCATATAAGGGTCAAAATCACAAATTAAGCAAACTGATGGAAGACCCCGTCTTCTTATTCAAGCTTCATGGTTGCATAACAAAAATAAAGTCTTTGGTCTTATTCCCATCCGACTATAGAAAACTTTATAATAACTATGACCGAGACGCCGCGTTTACATTGCTGGCTTTCAAATTCCTCATCTTCAGTAAAACATTTCTCTTTATTGGAACAGGAATGGACGAGTCTCAAATAATCAACTTTTTTGAAGAGATTAAAGACATACGAGGATTCTACAACCAAGAACACTATATCATCACTACTAACCCATTAAATATTCCTACCAACTTCCTAACGTCGATCAAAATCAATGATTATGCGGAAATTCCTAGCTACATTGATAAACTTTTAGACATTAAGGAAAAAGCAGAAGAAGAGAAAAATCCAGAAAAGAAGCTACTTTTAGACCAGCTTGAAGCATCTGAAAAAGAGAAAAAAGAACTCGCAAAAAAACTCGATAAAGATAAAGAACTCGCAAAAGAACTCGATAAAGAAAAAGATAAAAATAAAAGGATAGCACTCTTCTTAGAAAGAGAGGCTAACAACCGTTTCCTCACAGGACTAGAGCATCATATAGCTAAAGAGTATTTAGAAGCTATAGAAGAGTATAAGGCCGCAACGGAATTAAAACCTGAATATTCTGAAGCATATTACAATTGGGGAAATGCTTTAATTGAGCTAGCAGAAATAAAATCAGGCAACGAAGCAGAAGAACTATACAAAGAAGCTTGCAAAAAATATGATAAAGCAATAACATTTAAGAAGGACTTTCAAGAAGCATATTACAATTGGGGAGTTGCTTTAATGGAGCTAGCAAAGACAAAATCAGGAAGAGAAGCGGAAGAGCTATACAAAGAAGCTATTGAAAAATATAAACTGGCAACAACGTATAAGAAGGATAAACAAGAAGCATATAACAATTGGGGAGTTGCTTTAGTTGAGCTAGCAAAGACAAAATCAGGAAGAGAAGCGGAAGAGCTATACAAAGAAGCTATTGAAAAATATAAACTGGCAACACAAGTTAAGCAGGACTTCTATGAAGCATATTATAATTGGGGAAATGCTTTAATGAAACTAGCAGAGAAAAAATCTAATAGCAAAGCGGAAGAACTACTCAATGATGCTTGTGAAAAATATGACAAAGCAATAACGTATAAGCAAGACTATCATAAAGCATATTACAATTGGGGAGTTGCTTTAATGGAGCTAGCAAAGACAAAGTCCGGCAACGAAGCGGGAAAACTATACAAAGAAGCAATTGAAAAATATAAACTGGCGACAACGTATAAAAAGGACAAACAAGAAGCATATAATAATTGGGGGTTTGCTTTAATGGAACTAGCAAAGACAAAATCAGGAAGCGAAGCTGAAATACTATACAACGAAGCCGCTAAAAAAATTAAACTAGCGATTAAGCACGGAGGGGACGCCTATTATTTAGCTTGCCTCTACGCCATAAGGAATCAAAAAGCAGAGGCGCTGAAATACTTGGAGCGCACGCTCTCAAGAAATGAAATCACAATAGACTTTGTGGAGCAAGATGAAGATTGGAAGAATCTTCGTAATGACCCCGACTTTCAGCATTTGCTCTCTCGCTATAAAAAGTAATAATGAGAAGCCATCGGGCGGCTTTATAGCGCTTTCGATAATGTTTACGAAGCTGTAGGGTTCGAGCATCTACGCATAGAAGCAACCGAGGCCTACACCCTTTTGCCGACTTAAAAGAGCGCGTTGTTCTGTCCTATCTCCCACTCGCAGGCAGATTAAAGCGGTGCGGGGAGCGGATCGTGTCTATTTATTGCGTACCTTTGTTGCACAAGTCACACACAGTCAAGCACAAGGCAACGCAGATTGCCCGCTGACTAAATCCATTTCCAACCAATGAGACCTTTATATACCCTTTTGCTCGCCTGCAGTTTGAACCTCTTCGCAACAAGCGCTTACGCGCAGATCGGTAGTGCGCAGGCGAAAGTGTACCCTTCGTTCTTGCAGCGCAGTCAATTGCCCGACGGTCTGCTATACTTGCCCGCGCCGCCCGATACGACAAGTATGGCTTTCTTTTATGACATCGAGCGCCACCAATGGGGCAAATCGCTCCGCGCCACGGCCCGCGGCCGACAAGCCGCAAGCGATGCCGACCAGTCGCCCGCGGCCTTGGCCTCACAATTCTCCGAGGCTTTCGGACAACTATTACAAAGGAAGCAACGCCCGAACTGTTTCGCCTCGTCGAACTTTTAGACAGCGATTGCGGCAATGCGACGTACACGGTTAAAAAGAAATATTTGCGCAAACGCCCTTACGTACAGTTTAACGAAACGACAGCCATTCCGGCTTCTGAAGCGAAATATCGCCACACAGGCTCTTACCCTTCCGGCCATTCCGCCACCGGTTGGGGCGTAGCGCTCGTACTGGCTGAAATCAACCCCGACCGGCAAGAAGCCATCTTGCTGCGTGGTTATGAAATAGGACAAAGTCGCGTCATTGCCGGTTATCATTATCAGAGTGACGTAGACATTGCCCGCTTAGCCGGCAGCGCGGCTATAGCCCGCCTGCACGCAGACGAAGGATTTCAAAAGCAATTGGCCAAAGCCAAGCGCGAGTTTGCCCGCCTCAAACGTCAGCAAACGCCCGCGCTGCGCAGCACACAAAAGCAAACAGATAACGACGAGCCGACAATGCCCATAAATAGATGAGCAAAGGCGCGGCGTCCGGCCGATTTCGCACCGCGGCGAAAGGCGCCGATTGCGCGGAAAATCGTAACTTTGCGCCGTCATTCTTACAGAATAAAGCGAAGATTAAGATGAAGATAGAAGAAAAAATGGCGATTGACGTCGTCGAAGCGCTCCAAGCGCTGTATGGCGAAACGATAGCGCCGACAAGCATACAATTACAAAAGACGAAACGCGAGTTTGAGGGACATCTGACGCTCGTCGTCTTCCCTTTCTTGCGCATTTCTCGCAAAAAAAACCCGAAGAGACGGCGCAAGAGATTGGCGCATATCTGAAAGAACATAGCAGTGTCGTAGCCGACTTCAACGTAGTCAAGGGTTTCTTGAATCTATGTATTGACTCGGCCGCGTGGATCGATACGCTCAATGATATACATACGGCAGAAAATTACGGTTTGCAGCCCGTCACGGCAGATGCGCCGCTCGTAATGATCGAATTTTCTTCGCCCAACACGAACAAACCGCTCCACCTCGGCCACGTGCGCAACAACCTGCTCGGCTGGTCGCTCGCAAAGATTCTGGAAGCGAACGGCAATCGGGTCGTAAAGACGAACATCGTGAACGATCGCGGTATACACATCTGCAAGTCTATGCTGGCTTGGTTGAAGTATGGCCACGGCGAGACGCCCGAGAGTTCGGGCAAGAAAGGCGACCACCTTATCGGCGATTATTACGTAGCCTTTGACAAGCACTATCGCGAACAGGTAAATGAGCTCAAGGCGCGCTTAGAAAAGGAAGGACTCACCGCCGACGCCGCAAAAGAGCAGGCCGAACGCGAAGCGCCTTTAATGAAAGAGGCGCGCGAAATGCTCGTAAAATGGGAGCAAAACGACCCTGAGGTGCGCAGCCTTTGGGAAAAGATGAATAATTGGGTGTATGCCGGCTTCGATCAGACGTATCGCGCACTCGGCGTAGGCTTCGACAAGATTTATTACGAGAGCAAAACCTATCTGGACGGCAAAGCAAAGGTACTGGAAGGCTTGGCGCAAGGACTCTTCTTCCGCAAGGACGACGGTTCTGTATGGATCGACCTTGCGGCCGACGGCTTGGATCAAAAACTCCTCCTGCGCGCTGATGGAACGAGTGTCTATATGACGCAAGACATCGGCACGGCGACGCAACGCTTCAACGACTACGACATTGATAAGATGATCTACGTCGTGGGCAACGAGCAAGATTATCACTTTAAGGTTTTGAGTCTTTTATTGGACAAACTGGGCTTCAAATGGGGCAAGGAACTCGTGCATTTCTCTTACGGTATGGTCGAACTGCCTAACGGCAAAATGAAGAGTCGCGAGGGAACCGTCGTAGATGCGGACGACTTAATCGCCGCGATGCAGGACGAAGCCGCAGCCACCATCGAAGCGGCCGGTAAGTTTGAAGACCGCCCGGCGGAAGAGAAGCAAGAAGTGGCGCGCATCGTAGGTCTCGGCGCCCTCAAATACTTCTTGCTCAAAGTAGACGCGCGCAAGAATATGGTCTTCAACCCCGAAGAGAGCATTGACTTTAACGGCAACACCGGACCCTTTATTCAATATACCTATGCCCGCATCCGCTCTGTCATTCGCAAGGCAGAGGAGGGCGGCATCAGCATCCCCGCGACGCTCACTGCGGGCGCGAAACTTTCGGATAAAGAAGAAAGCATCGTGCAGCGCTTGGCGGAGTTCCCCGCTATCGTTCGCCAAGCCGGCGCAGAATATGCACCGAACGCGATAGCCAACTATTGCTACGATTTGGTGAAAGAGTACAATCAGTTTTACCACGACTTCAGCATCCTGCGCGAGGCCGACGAAGAGAAAAAGCGCTTCCGCCTCGTGCTTTCGGCTAACGTAGCCAAGGTAATTCGCACCGGTATGTCGCTGCTCGGCATCGAAGTGCCGGAAAGAATGTAATTCGCTGCACCGCAACGGATGAAGAGTAAGTTTTACGTCGTTTGGCAAGGCAAAGTGCCGGGCATTTATACCGATTGGGCCGACTGCCAAGCGCAGTGAGCGGCTTCGGCGCTGCGCGCTACAAAGCTTTCGCCACGCGCCAAGAGGCGGAAGCAGCTTTTGCGGCCGGACCGGAGGCTTATATTGCGCCGCGCCGCCCCAAAGCGAGTGGCGGCGTGAAGACAGCGAAGTCCGGCACGCGCGGAAAAGCCAACGAGCCACTCAATCCGCCCGACTATCGCCACGATACGGTTCTTCCCCTCCCGCCGGAGGTGGAAGCTAATGCGTGGGCCGTAGACGCAGCCTGCTCCGGCAATCCCGGGAAGATGGAATATCGCGGCGTCGACTTGCGAACGGGCGCGGAAGTCTTCCATTTCGGCCCCATCTTCGGCACAAACAACATCGGAGAGTTCTTGGCCATCGTCCACGCCTTGGCTTTGCTCGAGCAGCGGGGCGAAACATTGACCATTTACTCGGATAGTCGCAATGCGCAGTTGTGGATTCGGCAGCGCCGGTGCAAAACTAAATTAGCGCGCAACGCAAAAACAGAAGCCGTCTACACGTATATTGAACGCGCCGAGCGTTGGCTGCAAACACACTCCTTTACAAACAAAATTCGGAAATGGAAAACGGATGAGTGGGGCGAGATACCGGCCGACTTTGGTCGAAAATAAAGCCGCCTCTTCCATACATTATATATAATAGGACGCATTAAGCCGCTCCCCCAACCCACACTCCGCCGCCAAGCGGAAGTTTGGCGGGCAAAAGGCGGCCAATATCGCCTCCCGTTGCTCAAACTCACGATATGAAAGACTTCTTTCGCCTCCTGCTTCACTACGTAGCGCCTTACAAACGCTATCTTTCGGCTCGCTGCTTTTTAATTTACTTTCGGCCGTACTCAATGTCTTCTCCTTCTTGTCGCTGATGCCGATGCTGAAGATATTGTTTCGATTAGACACGACCCGGTACACGTTCATACCGTGGGACACGCCGGACACGAGCTTCAAAGATATTCTCCTCAACAATTTATATTACTACACGACCGACCTGATTCACGTCTACGGCGCCTCTACCGCACTCCTCTTCATCGGTCTCTTTCTCATCACGGCCACTTTGCTGAAGACGAGTTGCTATTTCGCCTCCGTCGGCATTATGGTTCCGATGCGCACGGGCATTGTTCGCGACATCCGCAGCAGCGTTTACCACAAGATTGTCAGTCTGCCGCTCTCCTTCTTCTCTGATGAGCGCAAAGGAGATATTATGGCGCGCATGAGCGGCGACGTCAACGAGATCGAAAACTCTATAACGGGTTCGCTGGATATGTTGATCAAGAACCCCATTCTCCTCTTCTGCTATTTCGGTGTCCTGATTTATACGAGTTGGGAGCTAACGCTTTTTACACTCATCGTCCTGCCGATTATGGGGTGGGTAATGGGCAAAATCGGACGCAAACTTAAACACAAATCGCTCGATGCACAGAACAAGTGGAGCGATACGATGGCCCAACTCGAAGAGACTTTGGGCGGTATGCGTATTATTAAAGCTTTCACAGCTGAGAAAAAGATGTGCGAACGCTTTGATCGCAGCACCAACGACTTTCGGCGAGCATCCAATAAGGTCAACATTCGCCAATCGTCCGCCCATCCGGTGAGCGAGTTTTTAGGAACCGTACTCATCGTCACCGTACTTTGGTATGGCGGCACTTTGATTTTGGATGGCAATAATCCGCCGATCGATGCGCCGACGTTTATCTTTTATATGGTCATTCTCTACTCCATCATTCAGCCCCTCAAAGATTTATCGAAGGCGGCTTTATAATATCCCCAAGGGAATGGCAAGTGTCGTTCGCGTCAACAAGATCCTGAATGCGGAAGACCATATTACCGAGCGCCCAAATCCTGCGTCAATTGAGCATCTCACCGACGAAATACGCTTCAACGACGTATCTTTCGGCTACAACGACCACGCCACCGTCCTCCACCATATCAATATGACCGTCAAGCGCGGGCGCACCATCGCCATCGTCGGGCAGAGCGGCTCGGGCAAATCTACTTTGGTCGATTTACTCCCACGCTTCCACGACGTGAGTGCAGGTAGCGTCACGATCGACGGAAAAGACGTTCGCGACCTCAAGATTGCCGACCTGCGCGGCTTGATTGGCAACGTCAATCAAGAGGCAATTCTCTTCAACGACTCTTTCTTCAACAACATTGCCTTTGGTGTAACCCACGCCACGCGCGAAGAAGTCATTGCCGCCGCCAAGATTGCCAACGCCCACGACTTTATTATGGAGAGCGAACAAGGCTACGACACGCCTGTAGGCGACCGCGGCTGCCGACTTTCGGGCGGTCAGCGGCAGCGCATATCCATCGCGCGGGCCATTTTGAAAAACCCTGACATCCTGATCCTCGACGAAGCGACCTCCGCCCTCGACACGGAGAGCGAGCGACTCGTACAAGAGGCCTTGGAGCACTTGATGAAGACGCGCACGACCATCGCTATTGCGCACCGACTCTCCACCATCCGCAACGCCGATGAGATTTACGTGCTCCACGAAGGGCGCGTCGTAGAGCAAGGCTCGCACGAAGAGCTCCTCGCGCTCAACGGCCAGTACAAACGGCTCAATGATATGCAACAATTATAGATCGGGCTATGAAGAAGATTATCATTACAGGCGCCAACGGCTTTGTTGGCAGTTTTGCAGTCGAACAGGCGCTTGCCGACGGCTATGAAGTCTGGGCCGCCGTTCGCCGTGGCGCTGACTTGCGCTACCTTACGGATGAGCGCATCCACCTACTCTACCTCGATTATGCGGATGAGGAAGGCATGCGCCAAATCTTTTCTGATCTGCTACGCACGGAAGGGCCGCTCGATGGCGTTATCCATTGCGCCGGGGCCACGAAATGCCGCCATTTGGCCGATTTCAAACGCATCAACACGGAATATACGGAGCGCCTCGCGCGCCTTTTAGTCGAAACGGGCTTGCTCCGCGGGCGCTTTGTCTACGTTAGTTCACTGAGCGTCTTCGGCCCAATCCACGAAGACGATAATCGCCCCTACACCGCGCAAGATACGCCGCACCCCAATACGGCTTACGGGCGCAGTAAGTTGGACGCCGAGACCGCACTGCCTGCCATCGCCGGCTTAGATCATATTATCCTGCGCCCAACGGGCGTTTACGGGCCGCGCGAGCACGACTATTACAAGATGGCGAAAAGCATTGCGATGGGGATCGACTTCGCCGTGGGCTTCAAGCCGCAGACCATCACCTTCATCTACGTGAAAGATCTCGCCGCGGCTGCCTTGGCCGCTTTGCAGTATGGGCAGGCGGGCGCAGCCTACAATCTTTCCGACGGCTGCGACTACAATAGTCGCGACTATTCCGACCTGCTGCAAAAGGAGATCGGGGCAAAGAGCGTCCTCCATCTGAAAGCGCCGCTATGGGTGCTGAAGGCGGCGTGCTTCGTCAGCGAAACGGTGGCGGGATTTTCAGGAAAGGCGGCCACGCTCAACGGCGATAAATATCGCATCTTGCGGCAACGCAATTGGCGCTGCGACATCCGACCCGCACAGGACGAACTCCATTACCGCCCGCACTATTCTTTGGCGCAGGGGGTCAAGGAAACGGTCGGCTGGTACTTGGAAAACGGTTGGCTCTGACGTACTGCCGACTCTCCGCCTGTGGAAATAGTTCTCCGATATTATATTATTGTGTAACCAATACCCGACTTTGCACCCACCCAATGCGCAAAGCCGTAGTTCCTATTGAACCGTTACACAGCAAACTGCGAATTTTGACGGACTTTCTGTTTTATCGATGCAGCAATATTACGAAAAAAACTTAACGAAGGGGAGAAAATGCTGTCAAAATCAAAATATTCATTGAAAATCCGGTGAATATAGAGCGGTTAGCCTTATATTTGCGAATACATAGTTGAGGCAGAGCACGATGCCTTGTCTGTTTTCCGTCTCTTGGCGGCTTAAAAACTCGGTCGATTACCATTTATTGCAACCAAACTCAAATAATCTGATATGAAAAAGTTCATTTTGTTTTCAGCCTGCTTGTTTTTGCTCTCTGCCTGTAACAACGACAAGCCCGATGCGCCTGAGATTCAGGAAAATCCGATCTTTAAGGTAAGTATGCAAGACATACAAAAGGCTGTCCGCGACGCATTAGACAATCCCATCAACGGAATGCCAAACTTCGACGTCCCGGTAATCGACGCCATAGATTCAATACAGGCCGATTACCGTCCGGCACAAAGCACAGAAAAGACGCATTATCGGAAAACACTCTTGTATTTTGTCAAGTTGGTCAAAGGGCCTACGGTTATGGTGGGCGCAGATAAGCGAGCCGAACCTAGTTACGGAATCCTCCCTAATGCAGACCTGAAGTTTGGCAAGGGAAAACTGCTTGCACAAGACCAACTCCAAGCCCCCTGCCGCCTTATGATTGGCGCAGCAGCTGCTTCTGCCCTCTGCGCAGTAGAGACTACAACGACCCCTAATCCGCGCTGGGCTTTACTACAGACGGAGAAAGGGAGAAACATGGCCGGATGGCAAATGACCAAGTGCCCGGTTGTCTGGGGGCAAGGTTATCCTTTGAATCTCCTCTCTCCATCTTCCGAAGGACCTTATGCGGATCGCGGAAAAGCCGCAGCCGGTAGCGTGCCAGTCGCGCTCGCACAAACACTGACGGTATTCAAGAAAGATTTTTCCGTGTTCTATGGTTACAACCTCAAAACTTCGTGGGCGAAGCTGAGAAACCGTACATCAAACACCTCTTTCACAGCCGGCGACGAGCAAAACGACATAGCAGTCATCGTAAACTACATCGGTATAAGCATTGGGCAGGTTTATAACAAAGACGGATCTGCAACAGCAACGCTACGCCGAGGTTTAGACTTCCTCTCTGACTATCTCGGACGCTCCTTAGGTTATGATCAGAACTGGAACAATGTAAGCCGAAACATGAAGGCCAACAGCCACGGCATCACCCTCTTATCTGTCGGTGAGCAGAACAATGATGCGCTTTGGAAGAGACTGGGAATCGAGCGGCCAAAGTCTTCAGAAATTTGCCTCCTGTTAGATGGCTTTGAACAGAAAAACGGGGCTACGCTCTTCTATGTCAACTCGGGCTGCGGCGAAAAAGCCAACGGCTACTACTTATACGACGATAAAATCTGGCAGGAAGTGGCCCGCAGCCCCTATAGCCTGAATATGAAGGTCTACAACCTGTACACGACTACAGACTACGATGAATTTTGATGTCTGCGCCGCGGCGTGCATCGCCGAAATAAAGCCGGAAGTCCCGCCGAACACATGTTTGGCAGGACTTTCGGTATGTTGCGGGGCTCGACGCTACATTCTCTTTCCGTTTTTCTCATTCACAGAAAAAAATACTCCACTTATGCGCCGTCCGGCCTCACCATCAGCCGTCTTGCTATCATTGATGAAAAAACATACTCAGAAAAAGGCAAGACAGCATCTGGTATCATTCAGCATATATCTTGATTTTTAATAATTTGAGACAACGACCATCGTCCTGAAATCTCATTTACTCGAATTATCCTCACGATAAAAAAGGTCTACGCTCGTGAGAAAAAGAGCCTCACCTCACGATAAAAAAGGTTTGCGCTCACGAGCGGAAACGAGATCGTCCAATCGTGGGGCGTCTAACATTACATATGAACAACTACGAATCAAGGCGCGCAGTGGTCGCTTATGGAATGTCCGTGGATGAGCAACCGCACTTGGTCCGAATTATTGCGTAGCTACTATATCCAAAACCCATTTTTCGGTCTTACAGGCCAACCCGCTTTCGCCATATATTAAAATGGATAAAGCGCCTGTAAGTCGAACTATCCAATGCGTTTTTCTTGGTCAAAACTGCGCCTATCTTGAGTTGACAAAGTTGGCCCTATCTTCGGCAATTTGTTTGACAAAACCGCCCAAAAATAGATGTTTTAGCAAGAAGCGAACGAGCCAAAGCGCGCCATAAAGGCTCGAAATATTTCCAATTAGTAACTTGATAAGCCGTATTAAGTCAAGAAAAGCGCTCTTTTAGGACGCTATTGTCAATTCTTTTCTGCTTAGTTGCAAAAAAATACTTATTTTGCGCAGATTGGTCAGATTTTCCGATATTAAATTTGGTAGTTCATTCTTCTTTCTATTAATTTTGCCGGTGCAAACAGAAGTGGAGCACGCTTCTTGCAGGAAAGCCCCTCTTCCGGAAGGGAGACAGACGATATAGAGAACGATTTGCTACGTATGTGGAGCAAGTTGTTGTGACTCTCTTTTCGCATGATTTCTGCCCGAACGGATTTTGGAAATGTGTGAGCTGAATCTGATCACGGCCGAAAAGGAGAAAGCAATATGAGATCGAAACCGACTCGTAGAAGCTCTGGACTTTTCTTTGATTTATGTAGGAAAAACACGTGAAGCCATGTGGGTCTGAGGCTTGTGTTTTGAGCACTATGATAAGGAGAAATAGTCGAATTATGGCGAAATGATGTGCGTCATTGCTGCGCACAAGATAACGGAGTATATCGTTGCGCTCTTTTGAGGGCCACAGGGCCTCATTGGGCTCTCCCCCGCTTGACTTTGCTGCTCGACAATGGCCGTGCGGCCTTCTAACAAGAAGCTTGATTTATTGAACATATAACCGGTGACAAACGGCCATCGGATGCAGGAAAAAGTTAATTCCCTTTTGAAGTCCTTATCCAAACGTGAGTAAGGGAAAACTTTTTTTGCGTTAGATAGCTGTCGGGTCTTCATTTGCAGATCTATGAACCGGTTAGTGCGTAGGTGCGACTTCGCAACTATGCCACAAAGAAAAAGGCGTGGCCATCCGCCTCGAGTTCTTTGGCGAACTCACACAGGACTTCACGTGCACTACCCGCAAGTGCCGTCGCCATCCTCGGGCGGATTGGACACGCGCCTCTTTCCGTTAACGTGCAGACTGATCATTGAAATTGCCGCTGCACGCGCAGACAACTCGATGCAAGCTGCTCCTTCTTTTAATGTGCCTATTGATTAGGCAGGCAATAAGCATTCCAAACACAAAATCAAAAGATATAAAACGACGAATGTGCAAGTTTTAACCGGCTTGCGCTTCGTTTCTTTTGCCGTAAAGCGCCAGACATTTCCACCTATGTTTTCACCAAACAAATGGGGAATAAAATTGACGGATACAACGCGCCAACAAAACCAAACAAGGCATTTTTTACGCCTATTTTTCGCACAAAATTTCTTTTTCTGACAAACGTGCGAGACCAACTGAAAGTGCAGTAAATCAGTCGTATTTGAAAGATTATTCGTGGTCGTGCGGCGCAAGGTAAACGGTTTCTGTAAAGAAAAGGAACTACTTTTACCGGTTTTTACCCTAAGCGATCGCCGCCGCCTTTTTCGCGACGCAATTCGCACGTCAAGGCGCGCGCCACAAGGGCGGCCCGACGGTTTTTCCATCCCGCTTACGCCGCTTTCGGACCGGTCGCGTGTAAACACCACGAACGGGACCTCGCAGCCAAGAGGTTGCCACGCCCTAAAGAGCTTTGCCACACAGGGGGCGAACTTTTACCCTTGAAACCCCGCTCCGTAGCGTTCGAATGAAATTGGAAATAAAAACAACCTCAACCCGTCTCTCGACGAATTGAGGTCTCACAGAACTTATATAGAGATGAAAAACTATTATTTCATAAGTAGGAACTTCGCCCCTTCTGCTTGCAAAGATAAAACGAGATTTCGAGAGTTACAAACTTTTTCAAAAAAAAGATTGGCGAAGAAGGAAAAATTATTGATAAATCAGAACAATTTTTTCGTCAGATAGACGAATCAATCTTTGACGATAAAGTGTGCCTAAAGCGCGCTTAAAAGTCTTTTTACTCACACCAAAACGCTCCGCAATCGCTTCGGCCGAACTCCGATCTGAAAAGGGCAACTCTCCACCCGCAGCCTTGAGCTCTTCGAGCAAGGTTTCAGAAAAATCTCGAAAGCGATTCGCACCAATACGTTGCAACGAAACATCGAGTTTGCCGTCTTCGCGCACCGTTACGACGGTCCCGCTGCATCGGTCGCCAATATGGATCGGCTCAAAAATCTGATTGTCGTAGATCATTCCATCAACTTTGTTATCGACAATCACTTTGTAGCCAATGGGCGTCTTGCGCCAGATGAGCAACTCCACCTCTTGACCGCGATGAAAGTTTTCCGGTGTGGCCGGTTTAAGGTGACGTTCGACCTTCGCCGTGGCAATTAGGCGTTGCGTTTCCTCGTCGATGCGTACATAAACTATGTAGGAACGCCCGCGCTCCATGCGCATTCGTTGCTCGCGAAAAGGCACAAAGAGGTCTTTCATCAAACCCCAGTCTAAGAAAGCGCCGTGCTCGTTGGTCCAAGCTACACGCAAAAAGGCAAAATCGCCAACGCGGGCGAGCGGCGTTTCTAAGGTGGCAACCAAACGCTCTTGCTGATCTAAGCAGATAAAAGCCGTCACTTCATCGTCGGGCCGCATTTCTCGCTCCACATAAGTTTTCGGCAGAAGAATTTCGCCAACTTCTCCGCCGTCCAAATAAGCTCCGTGGTCGGTAAAGCGTATGATGCGCAGCGTATTGTAATCTCCTAATTTAATCATCTATCTTTCCATCTTTTAAATGAATCGTTCTATCGGTCGTTGCGGCAAGTTCTTCGTCGTGCGTCACAATAATAAATGTCTGACCCAACTGGTCGCGCAAGTTAAAAAAGAGTTTGTGCAACTCTGCCTTGTTTCGGCTATCCAAACTTCCGGACGGCTCGTCGGCTAAAATAACATCAGGCTCATTCATCAAAGCCCGCGCCACCGCCACGCGTTGCTGCTCACCGCCCGAAAGCTCCGACGGCTTATGGTGCGCACGCTCGGAAAGGCCAAGAAAGTTGAGCAGTTTGGCTGCCCGCTCTCGCGCTTTCTTTTCTGACTTGCGCGCAATGAGTGCCGGAATGAACACGTTCTCAAAGCCGTGAACTCCGGAAGCAATTGGTGAAATTGGAAGATGAAACCTATATGTTCGTTGCGAAAACGCGCAAGCGCCTTTTTGCCAAGTGCGGACAAATCGGTTCCATTAAAAAAAATCGAACCCGCATCGGGGCGATAAAGCGTGCCCAAGACCTGCAAAAGGGTTGTCTTTCCGGCACCACTGGGCCCCACAATGCTGATTACTTCTCGCTTATTGACGCTTAAATCAATGCCTTTCAGCACCTCCAAATCGCCAAATGATTTGCAGATTCCTTGTAATTCGATCATAAACAAAAAAGATTCTGCGGCGAAGTTACTTATTTTTCCGTTAGCCGGCCCGCTTGCAGCGCTTGTAGTTGTGCATCTTACGCGGCGAAAACGTTTTTTCGGAAGATAAAATCACAACGGATCGACATCAAAATACACATTCACACCCCGAAAAGCGGCTTGCGAAAGCAGCAGATCGCGAGCAGCGAGCAGCGTACGGCGTACTCCGCTGACCGGATACGCAACGGGCACCTTAATCATCAAACGCCGAATAAACTGCAACTGCACGCGGCCCACCGGCGGCCGATCCGGCCCCAGCAAATGCTCACCAAAAGCCGCGCGGAGCGAATTTGTAAATGCCTCGGCCGCATGTGCCACCACCTCCTCTTGACGATGTTTGAAGCAGACGATAATCAGTCGCACGAAAGGCGGATAATCAAAGGCCTCCCGCTCGGCCAGCTGCTCCCGATACATCGCTTTGTAGTCGTGCGTGACCACTTGATGCATCAAAGAAAGCTCCGGCTGCCTCGTTTGTAAGATCACCAGCCCCCTTTCGTCGCGTCGGCCGGCCCTTCCGGCCACCTGCGTCATCAGTTGGTACGCTCTTTCGTGCGCTCGGAAGTCCGGCGTACTGAGCAGCTGGTCCGCATTGATAATACCGACCACGTGCACGCGATCGAAGTCCAAACCTTTCGTCACCATCTGCGTACCTATGAGTACGTCCTTTCCACCTGCGGCAAAATCGGCTATGATTCGCTCATAAGCCGAACGCGTACTTGTCGTGTCCAAGTCCAAACGAGCCGTGCGCGCCTCCGGCAAAATAGCCTTTACGGCCGCTTCAACCTTCTCCGTGCCCAAACCTAAATCGAGCAATTTCTTACTGCCGCAATTGGGGCACTGCGTCGGCACTTCATAAGTCTTGCCGCAATAATGACAAACGAGCCGTTGCTGCCGCTGATGATAAGTCAGCGCGACATCACAACAAGTGCAGCGCGGCGTCCAGCCGCAAGTATCGCAGACCAGCACCGGCGCATAGCCGCGGCGATTTTGAAAGAGAATGACCTGCTCCCGCCTTTCGATAGCCCGCGCCATTTCCTCGATCAGTCGCGGCGCAAACGGCGTCTTCATCAACTTCTTTCGGCGCAGTTCGCCCACATCTTCGACAAGAATCTGCGGCATTTGCAAATCGCCGAAGCGCTGATGCAACTCAACAAGTCCAAACTTCCCTTTCTGCACATTATAATAAGTCTCCACCGCCGGCGTCGCCGTGCCCAGCAACACCTTGGCGCCGCAGCGTTGCGCCAAGACGAGCGCCGTATCTCTCGCGTGGTAGCGCGGAGCCGGGTCTTGCTGTTTGTAAGAAGCCTCGTGCTCCTCATCAACGATGATTAGGCCAAGATTTTGAAAGGGCAACAACAGCGCAGAGCGCACGCCCAAAATCAACGGAAAGGGTTCTGAAGAAAGCTGACGCAGCCACGTTTCCACACGTTCGTTGTCGGGAAATTTAGAATGGTACACGCCCATTTTATCTCCAAAGACGCGCCCAAGCCGCTGCATCAATTGCGTCGTCAGGGCTATTTCCGGCAAGAGGTAGAGCACTTGTTTACCCTCGGCGAGCACATTTTTAATCAATTCGATATAGACGGCCGTCTTTCCGCTTGAGGTTACGCCGTGGAGCAAGCAAGTATCGCGTTGCGAAAAGGCAATTTTGATCTCCATAAGGGCTTGTTGTTGAAGCGAGGACAACTGAGGTTGTAAACGTTCGGGCAAGGCTTTGAAACTTTTCAATCGACCTACGGTCACGTCATATTGCTCCAAGATGCCCTTTTTACACAAAGCGGTCAAGGCCGCACCACCATCTGCCGTTCGCTTACGGAGTTCAGCCCGACTCACTTCCATTAGTAGAGTGGCATTGCGTAGATTCAGTGCAGCCGGAGCACCCGCCGCATCAAGATAGGCCAAGAGAGCCCGCTGCTGTTTGGGCACTCGCTTCAGGCTGTCAAGCGCTTCGTTAAGCCGACCTTCATCGAAGAAAGTCGAGGCCAAACGGAGGCGCACTTCGGTCTTTGGCGCGAAGCGGCGGCCCAACTGCTCTTCGACGACAACACAACCGCGTTCGACCAAACGGCGCACGTGGATGAGGATCTCCCCGCAGCCCACCGCTTGCTGCAATTGCTTGATCATCATGGGCTTCGTTTCCGAAAGCGCCGCTAATATTTTTTTCTCTAAAGGTGTACTTTGCGTATCGTCAGCAGCCGACTCGATCGGCGCATCGCTAATTCCCTCTGCACGGCATACAAGCGTTTCACTCTGCAACTTCAAGCCCGCAGGTAGCGCGGCGGTCATCACCTCGCCAAGCGTACATATATAATAGCCGGCCATCCACTGCCAGAGTTGGAGTTGGCCTTGCGTCACCACCGGAGCGCTATCGGCCACGCCGACCACCTCCTTTAATTTGAATTCGGGCCGACGTTCGTGCACTTGCAGTACGATGCCCGTGTACAACTTCGTTTGTAGCGGCACGACAACTCTACCCCCCGGCGCGATGGTCGCGGAGAGGGCTTCCGGAATCTGATACGTCAGCGGATCAGTCAGCTTTCGGGGTAAAATAACATCAGCATATTTCATCCGCCTGCAAAGTTAAACGTTTTTCTGCTATGGAGAAGCGCAGACGCCTTTACCCTTACGTAATCTAACCATCGAAACAAGCCACAAAAGGTAAGCATTCAAGAACAGCCGCCACAAGTAAAATCTTTTTCATGCTTTACTTCTTTATATGAGCTTATAATTTCGTTATTGTTTGGCCCGAGCAAACTATTGTTTGGTACCGGCAAACCATCGTTTGATACCGGCAAACTATCGTTTGGCCCCACCAAACAATGAGAGAAACAGATGAGGACGGCCGAACATCAACATCTATCGCACCATAAACCAATAAGAATAAGCAGATTAAAGCCGTTGATGACTAACGGACAGATCTTGCGCGACAGATTAGCGACGCCAGCCAAAAATGCTCAACCGATTTTGACGCCAAACGCCACCTTGATTTGGGCGAAACCCTGCCGCAGCAGCGGCAAACAAGAGATAGACAGAAAAAAGTCTCCCTTGTCTGCGGCTGCTCAAAAAGCAGGCGCCAACAAGGGAGGATTAGGTTTTTAGAAAGTTAAGTTGTGATCGATGAAAGATCTCTGTCAGTTGAGTTAGGTATAAGTTTATGTCGTAGCCCTTTCAACGAGGCTGAACAATCAATAGGAGCGGAACGAACGCCTCGGCGCCCGCCGGCATCGACGTCAAAATAAAGTGCCGCGAAACCTGAGCTTCGCGGCACCTATAGTTTATTTTGCTTTGTAACGATCTATACCTTCTTTGAGGAATTTCACGTAGCCGTCAATATCTTCCTTATAACTGAAGGTGTGATTCAAGGGGTTACCTTCATTATCTACGGGGACGTAGAGCGGCTGCTGGTTGGAACCGAATTTGTGCCGTTGCAAGTAGCTCCACTTATCGCCGACGGTGCGCAGCGTCGTAGTCTTGCCGTCTTCTTGCACCTCTACGTTCTCCGGAAGCGGTGCTTTCTCGTCGACATAGAGAGAGATGAGGACGTAATCTTTCATCAAAAGATCGCGCACTTTAGGATCGTGCCATACGGCAAGCTCCATCTTACGGCAGTTGACGCAACCGTGGCCTGTAAAGTCTAACAGTACGGGCTTGTTAACTGACTTCGCGTAAGCCATACCGGCATCATAATCGCGGAATTTCGCTTCGACCTTAACCGGGTCAAGGTTGAAATCTTGCGTAGATATGGGCGGAGAGAATGCACTCACAGCCTTACACGGCGCACCCCAAAGGCCGGGCACCATATACACGGCAAAAGCAAACGAGATGACACCCATAAAGAAGCGCGTCACGCCCGTATGGTCCTCAACATCGTCGTGGGGGGAAGCGCAACCAACCGAAGAGGTAGCAACCCAGCGCTGCGAAGAGGATAATCCACAAGCTGAGGAATACTTCGCGGTCCAGAATATGCCAGCCGTAAGCCAAATCGGCCACGGAAAGGAACTTCAAGGCGAAAGCAATCTCGACAAAACCTAAGACTACCTTGATCATATTCATCCAGCTTCCGCTCTTCGGCGCTTTCTTCATCATCGTGGGGAAGAGGGCAAAGAGCGTAAACGGCAATGCTAAAGCCAAGGCGAAACCTACCATACCCACGGCCGGCGCCATTGCGCTACCGGTAGAGGTAGATGCTTCAACGAGGAGGAAACCTACGATCGGTGCGGTGCAAGAGAAAGAGACCAGCGTGAGCGTGAAGGCCATCAGGAAGATGCCTAAAAGACCTGCGGTGCTGGAAGCCTTAGAATCGACGGCGTTATTCCACTTGGAGGGGAGAGTAATCTCGAAGCCGCCCAAGAAACTTGCACCGAAGATGAGAAGCATGAGGCAGAAAATGATGTTGAAGACGGCATTTGTCGACAAACTATTCAGCGCACTTGCTCCGAAAAGACCGGATATGACGAGTCCCAACGTGACATAGATCACGACAATGCTGATACCATATATAATAGCTTCGCGCACGGCTTTGCGACGATCGTCACTGCGGTGCAGGAAGAAGGATACAGTCATCGGGATAATCGGCCAAACGCAGGGCGTAAACAGCGTAACAATACCGCCCAATATACCCATCAAGAAGATATAAAAGAGACTGCGACCTGCGGTAGAAGTGGCGTTGCCATACTTCTGAAGTTGGTCGATGACGGGCGTGTACCATTTAGCCACGGTAGCGCTATCAGCCTGCGGAACATCGACAGCAGCGGCCGGAGCACCTTCAGCGTTCTCCTCCGTTGCGGCCGGAGCGGCAGCAGCCGTATCTTTAGGCTGGCCTTCCTTGTCGGCCACGGCTTGTGCTGCGTCTGCGGCAGCGCCGGTCGGGCCGTCCTTGCCCGCCACCTTGCACTCAACAGTCATTGGCGGGAGGCAGTTTTGATCATTGCAGGCACCATACTTCAAGTAAGCCTTAAGTTGGTAATCCTGTTTCGTGAGTTTAACACGTTGTGTAAACGTACAAGTGTTCTCAAAATAAGAGACCGGCATGTCGAAGATCTCATCTTGTACGTTTTTAACGCCCGGTCCGGGCTTCAATTTGCCTATCGGCTCTGCACCGTCGGCCTTATCGACACCGAAACTGGCGCGCGTGGGACCGCCTTCGCCGATATTCGTCGAGTAAACGTGCCAACCCTTTGCAATGGTGGCTTTAAAGATGACATCCACTTCAGTCGGGTTGACCCGCTTGTAGGATACGGAAAAATTAACTTGCGCCTTCGCCGCCGTAGCGACTAAAAGCACCAGCGTCAGAAGGGTGAAGAACTTCTTCATGGCAGCTTGTATCATGTTTTTAAGTTGACAATATGGGCGCAAATATACGTTTTTTTTCTGAGCGACAAAGCCCTAAAAGCTCTTTTCGTATGATGAAATTCGCAAATTTATGGGCCTTGCCCACCTCAAAAGCCGCTCAAAGGGCTGCAATTCTCTCTTTGTGGCGATATTTTAGTTGATTCAGACTCCCTAAAATCGGCCTTATTTTACCCTTTTCTTTCACTTACTTGTGGGAAACAATTTTGAGAGCATCATTGTCAAACCGTTTATTGATAAAAGGAAGAGAAATTACGCACTGTAAGAACTGGAATTATTCGAACAAAATGTGCACCTTTGTAAGTTAAAAGCGTATTACTACGCAATGTTTCCCCGACAGGGAGAGGTCTATCCCTCTCCTAAAAGCTTGAAATGGAGGCTTGAGGAGTACTCGTTGCCGACAAATGGAGAAAAAGCTCATCTCCGGTTACACATATATAAAATAAGGAAGTAAACCGATCCTAAAAAGGGCGCTTTATGAATAAGTTTTCGTATGCACTTATGCGTTGTTACGTTTGGCTGTGCCGCTTCCGGCATCGCCGAGGCTACAGGGATTCACTCGCCGTTTGCCTTTGGGCTTGTCACGAAAGTTTTTACGAGCGAGGGACTTTCTATGCCTATGCACCTTTGCGTAAGATGCGCCGCAAAATAGCACGACACAACGGAGCGAGGCGACCGCCTGATGCTGCGGATCATCAATGCGTTTCAACCGGCTGATTGCTTCATCGGAGGCGAGCGAACGCAACTCACGACGCACTACCTTCGCGCGGGAAAACCATCGTGCAGATTTTGGCCGCTCGAAAGTTTGGACGAGGCGGAAGGACTCGATATGTTGTATCTCGATATGCCTGATTGGGAGCAATGGGCTACCAAAGCGCTGGCGAAGATGAGAGATAAAGGTTGTATCATAGTAAGAGGTATTCACCGCAATGCACGTATGCTGAAAGCGTGGCAGCGACTGACGAAGCAGGAAGTTGTCCGAGTGAGTTTCGATCTCTATGATTATGGTGTCGCTTGCTTTCACCAAGATTTGCACAAGCAAGATTATATCATCTGTTTTTAGCCTGCCGTCGCTAAAAACCCCAATTAGAGACAAGCAATGCCCGTCTTCACCTTAAAACAGTTTTAATAACAGCCCAAAAGAGGACTATCTTTTGTATGTTTATGGTTGATAATCAATCAAGTTAAGGAAAAACTATCCTCATGAAACTTGTCAGCAAATTTACTGACTGTTATCATTTATCCGACCATAAGGAATCGCAAGCGTAAAACGCTGCATTTATTTTTTTCACCTTTCAGCAGAAGAATATTCAGTAATGCTCTTTCATTTTCAAAGTTATCAAATGGTGTCTCTACGTGTAGATACGACTGTCTCTACTCGTTGAGACCAGCGTCTCTACTCGTTGATGCGATCGTCTCTACCCGTTGAGGCACTGAATATCCGCCTGACTGTGTTCGGAAGAAAGCTAAGCTCAGACCAATCTTTTCCGCCTTTGCGTATGTATCAGGATAAGCTTTGTTTGTTTCTACCTTAAGACTGTTTCAAAAAGCCCCCCCAAAGGAGTATGCCGACAATGGAGATTAAAGGAAGTAGATAGAGAATTGATGTCAGCTACTCCTCAAAAATTAACAATAAAACAGGAAATGAAGCAAAGAAAATAGCCATTAGAGAGTGAAAGTTTGGAGAAAAGCACTATTTTTGCGGCTCACAAACGCCTTGAGACTTTATCTCGACACGAAGGTGCGAAGCATGAAAAAGATTCTCACAGAAAATTAGAAATAAAAAAGCGAATATAGTTATGTATTGGACTTTGGAATTGGCCTCAAAATTAGAGGATGCTCCCTGGCCGGCAAGTAAGGATGAGCTGATTGACTATGCTATGCGCTCCGGCGCACCTATGGAAGTAGTCGAGAACTTACAGGAATTGGAGGATGAAGGGGAATTGTATGAGACAATCGAGGATGTCTGGCCCGACTATCCAACTAAGGAGGACTTTCTCTTTAATGAGGATGAATATTAAGCTGATGTAGACATCTGGCGAGCAACTTAAAGCAACAAGGCGACAAACGTTATCGTTTGTCGCCTTGTCGTTGGTATATATATTATGTATTGTGGGGCGTCCTCTTTAGAGCGTGCGCCCATCAAGCCTTAAAGGACGAGAGCGATATAAGGACGAAAAAGACTGCGCACAAGATTTAGACGAAACCATAAGCGGCCCGCCTCCACAAAGGAAGCGAGCCGCTGACTTTTATATCAAACTTGCGTCACGAAAGACGCAAACTTCTGCTTAGAGTTTCGGACCTGCTGCGATGAGCGCCTTGCCGGCTTCGTTGCCGGAGAACTTATCGAAGTTCTTGATAAAGCGTGCGGCGAGGTCTTTCGCCTTCTTCTCCCACTCAGCTGCGTCAGCATACGTGTCGCGCGGGTCAAGAATTGCAGGATCTACGCCCGGCAATTGCGTAGGTACGACGAAGTTGAAGAAAGGAATAGTCTTCGTCGGTGCTTTGTCGATTTCGCCGTTCAGGATATCGTCGATAATGCCGCGCGTATCGCGAATAGAAATACGCTTGCCCGTACCATTCCAGCCGGTGTTAACCAAATAAGCCTTTGCACCTACACGTTCCATCTTCTTAACCAGCTCTTCAGCATATTTCGTCGGGTGGAGCGACAAGAAAGCTTGGCCGAAGCAAGCAGAGAAGGTCGGCGTCGGTTCCGTAATGCCGCGTTCTGTACCGGGCAAGTTTAGCCGTGAAGCCGGAAAGGAAGTAATACTTCGCCTGCTCTGAGTTCAAAATAGAGACAGGAGGCAATACGCCGAACGCATCTGCCGACAAGAAGATCACTTGTTGTGCGTGCGGACCCTTGGAAACGGGCTTAACGATGTTATTAATATGATAAATCGGGTAAGAAACGCGCGTATTTTCCGTCACGCTCTTATCGTCGAAGTCGAGCTTGCCCGTTTTGCTGTCAACAGTTACGTTTTCGAGCAACGCATCACGCTTAATTGCACCATAAATATCGGGTTCGCTTTCCTTATCGAGGCGGATTACTTTCGCGTAGCAGCCACCTTCATAGTTGAAGACGCCCTCATCGTCCCAGCCGTGCTCATCGTCACCGATCAATCTACGCTTCGGGTCAGTTGAAAGCGTCGTTTTGCCCGTACCGGAAAGGCCGAAGAAAATCGCCGTGCTTTTTCCGTCGAGGCTCGTATTGGCAGAGCAGTGCATAGATGCGATGCCGCGGAGCGGATTAAAGTAGTTCATCATAGAGAACATACCCTTCTTCATCTCGCCGCCGTACCAAGTGTTGATGATCACTTGTTCTCTGCTCGTCAAGTTAAAGACAACAGCCGTCTCAGAGTTAAGACCAAGTTCTTTGTAGTTTTCTACCTTCGCCTTTGACGCATTATAAACGGTGAAATCAGGCTCAAACGTCTCAAGTTCTTCTTTTGTCGGGCGAATGAACATATTCGTTACGAAATGCGCCTGCCAAGCTACTTCCATAATGAAGCGAACGCGAAGACGAGTGGCGGGGTTTGCACCGCAATAGCCATCGACTACGAAGAGGCGCTTATTGGAAAGCTCTTTCTTTGCCAGATCTTTCAGCACGGTCCACGTTTCCTGCGTCGCCGGTTTGTTATCATTAGGATATTCGGGCGTGTTCCACCATACAGTATCTCTGCTGGTGTCGTCCATTACAATAAACTTATCTTTAGGGGAGCGGCCCGTATAAACGCCGGTGAAAACGTCTACAGCGCCGAGTTCTGAAACGTAGCCTACTTCAAAGCCTTCAAGGCCGGCTTTCGTTTCCTCTTCGAAGAGTTGTTCGTAAGACGGATTGTGCACGATTTCGGTAGTGCCCGTGATGCCGTACTTCGTCAAATCTAATGTTGCCATAGTGATATTCTTTTGTAGATAATTAATCTCTTTTCGTTGGGCTCCAAGCGGCAAATTTTACCCTTTGTAGCAGCAGCAAAATTACGGAAATTTTCCGGACACATCAAGGAATGGTCCTTTTTGTAGCTTTCTTACCCTAATTCTTACCCTAAATTTTAGGTATCGCCCAAAAAGCTTGCTAAATTGCAAAATTGAGTTTGCAAAACTACAAAATACGACTTTCCCGCACGCCGATCCTGACGCGGACCTTCGAAATGTGCGGGCAAGCATTTCGAAGGTAGTCGCACTCGATAAGGCAGGTAGGCGAAAAACATTATGATTTAATGTATTACAACGATATTTTGCGCTATTCATCGGCGCTTTTCGCCCATCCCTGTGCTGCTTGACGCGACGGCAAGCGCAAAGCGTTTTCTTGGTCGTTTGAAAAAAAAGCCGTACTTTTGGCCGATTTGTAACAAATAACAGCTTTTTCTCGACCCATGGAGGTAATAAATTTAGGGGCGGCCAACTCCGTCATCAACAGCTATATGATGCAGCTTCGCGACGTTGATATTCAGCGCAACCGCACGCTTTTTCGCAACAATCTGGAGCGCATAGCGCACGCGATGGCCTACGAACTGAGTCGCCGTTTGCAATACGATGTTCGCGAGGTGCAGACGCCGCTCGGCAAGAAGGACGTAAGCGTCTACACGGACCGCATCGTGGTGGGGACGGTCTTGCGCGCCGGCCTCTCGTTTCACCAAGGCTTTCTCGACGTCTTTGACCAAGCCGACAGTGCCTTTGTAGCGGCCTACCGCGAAGAGGGCAAACGCGAGGACATTAAGATTCACCTCGACTATCTGGCTTCACCGGACCTCGATGGCTGCACTTTCCTGATGGTTGATCCGATGTTGGCCACGGGAGGCAGCTTAGAGACGGCGTGGGAGGCTTTTCAGCGCAACGGGCGGCCTAAAAAACTACACATTTGCGTCGTGATTGCTTCGGAGGAGGGTATCAATTATTTGCAAAAACTCTTCCCTTCTGACGATGTCACTTTATGGGTGGCAGCCATCGACCCGCACCTGAACGAGGAGGCCTATATCGTGCCGGGCTTGGGCGATGCCGGCGACCTTTCGTTTGGACCAAAACTCTCGGCGCGCAAACATATTCTTCGCTAACGTCTGACGCTTATTTTTTATTTCCATACACCCACAAAGCGGGGAGCATTCTACGGAGTGCTCCTCGCTTTCTTTTTATCTGACGACGCATTTTTGCGCGCACGCCTTCCGCATTTTTCCGCGCAAACATTTTGTCCAAGCCGTTTTGTATCACGATAAAAAAGGTTTGCCATCGTGATGAAAAAGGTCTACGCTCGTGATAAAAAAGGTCTACGCTCGTGAGCGTAAACCTCCGGCGTAGGAAGTCGTCAGTTAATCCCCGAAGTTGTATGGTGGAAAATGGCAATTTGTAACGTGCTATTTTGATCGTCCCTCGCAAGATACCGACTCGTGGTCGTTTGAAAGACCAACCCTAAGGGGTTGCTCAAAGGTATGATGCGTTATGCAGGGTTAAAGCGTTGCACACTTTAACCCTGCCCTGCCAAAAGACTAACCCCGATGGGGTTATTTAAGGCGGATGACGTTTGCGGGCGGGATTGTGGTGCAGGTGGAGCGAGTTTTGACGGGCGATATTTGCGGCATTGGTCGTGGAGATTGGGAAATTTGCTCCGGCGTTTGGTGTTTATTTGGTGCAAGAGGTGAGGATTGAGGGGGTTACTTGCGGCGGGAGGCGTTGAGGGGCGGAGTGGCGTGGCGTGGACGACAAGTTTGATGGTGCTATATTAGACGAGCTTCGTTGGCAAGACAATCTTTTACAGAGCGCCATTTGCTTGCGCGGTATGGAGTACAAGCGTGGGAGGGGAAAATGCAAAAAAAGCGTGCCGCAAACCGAGAGATCAGTTTGCGGCACGCCTGTTTATTTACCCTAATTGCTAACTTATAGCCTCATTTAATGACGCTGGCGGCGCACGCTAAAGCCGGCAGCTTTGGTCGTCTTGCTGCTCTTGGGTTCTTTCGTGCTCGGCGTAGATACTTTCGGAGATTTTGTACGCGTCGTTGTACGACGACGAGCCGTGATGCGGCGCTTCGGAGCTGCGGCTTCGGTAGCTACCGCGGCGGTGTCGGTCACGACGGCTTCGGGCTTCTTCACGACGGGTTCTTCTCCCCAAACACCCTTGCGCACGTCTTTGAGTTGCTTCTCGATACGCGCCTGTTCACGGTGCATATCTGAATCGGAGGGGCAGTAATTGCTCAAGAGGCGGTCTTGCAGATTGACAGCCTTATAAATATCTCCTTCATAGCGCCCCAGCGTAAAATAGTCGTCGGCTGAAAGTGTGGCTGCATTGTTATAATTGCTCTCCATGAGCATGAGTTTACCCAACTTCGGGGCTACTTCGTCAAAGCGTACCCAAAACATCGGGTAGTTTTGATCTGTTCCGCCAAACTCGCTATCGCCGCGCACAATCACGGGGCAGATCGCAACGACCTTTGTGCGGAAAGTAGCCGTATGCTGATCATAATATGTACTCTCTTTCAAGTAGTAAAGTTTGACGTCCTCCGAAGGCAGGTCGGCATCGTTGACGCGCAAGCGACCGTCTTTCGCCTCATAATAGATATGATAGCGATCCATCAGTGTGCGCGCCGTCACTTCATTGGCCGCAGAAAAGTCTTCGTTGCCATCAAGCTTATAATCGTAAGCTTTTATCTGGCGGCGAAGCAGAAGATGGAAGAGGTAAGTAAAGAGATTGACGCGTCCATCTTGCGGGGTCGTCGGATAATACAACACGGCATTGGCGTCCTTTTTCAGATTTAAGACGCGATATAAGTCTCTTCGCCAAGCCACATCTTGAGGCATGGCCTGCGCCGTGGGGAAGTCGCGATAAGAAACTCCCGTCGGGGCGTTGCGCGTTGCGGCAGAGCGCGTGGCATCTTCAGCCCGACGTTTCGGCGGTTGGGCCGAGAGCGTCGCTATCGTAAAGGTTGCTATGAGCAGCAAAATGTATCGTTTCATATATAGTGTGGACTTATATTTTCAAAACTAAAACAACCGATTGCGCTTAGTTGACGATGATCTCTACCGGTTGCGGCAGCGTGCGGCGCAAACCGTCGGGTCCCACCACGACAACGCGTGAGACGTAGAAGCGCTGACCGCGTCGGAGCGAGCGCATCAAATTGCGTTGGTTCTCGGTGAAGTTGGCACCATCGGAATTCTCGGGACGGGCATTGCCCATTCGATCGAAGAAGACGGCTTCAAAACTCAAGACGCGGAAAGGTATGTCGAGCAGGCCGTCGTCGATGGCTGCGCCGATGCCGGCTGCGCCTAAGACGGAGCCTTTGGCGAGGCGGCCGCCTTTGAAACGGTCGTTGCCCAGCGCGATATAGGCCGTTGGGTCGGGCAATTTGCGCACTTTGAAGGTGTAAGTGCCCATTTTTTGCGTCTTTCCGTTGACTTCTCCGGTGACGGTGAAGGTGACATTGCTACCAACAGCTGCAGGACGCGCCGTATAGTGGCCCTTGCCCTGCGAGGTCAGTGAGCCGCCGGTCATAGATAAATGAACCTTATCGGGAGCTATGCCCGAAGCGCTCACACTGATGGGGTTGTTGAAGCCGGCATAGAGCACGTTCATCAAATCGGCAGCCACAGTGGCGCCGGTTGGCGGCGCTATGACGTTGTATTTCTGCACAAAATTGCGGCGGAGAACCTCTCCGGCTGCGTTTTGCGTGAGAATGTAGCCTGAAAAACTATATTCGCCGGGCCCACCAACAGTAAAGTTGTACTCACCTGAGCCGCTAATCTGCCGCCCATTGACGAAGATCTGCGGGCGCTGCGTCGTGTCGACCGCAGCCATAAAGATTTTGGAGCGGAAGACCTCTCCGGGCATCAATGTTGTAGCTTCGGGCAGTACGTAAGCGTTAAGTTCGTTGACGCGAATGTCCTTCAAATCGACATTGGCGCGCAAGGTATGCAGGACTTGATTCTCAGCTTTTCGGATGTCACTTTGAAGTTTGGAAAGCATCGTAATAGCAGCGATAGCCGGCATATCTTCAAACATATATTCTTGCCAGTTCTTACCGAGCAAGGAGTTGTCGTTTTTGGGCACGGCTGTGCTCAAATCAGACGCAATAATGGCGCGCTGACGCGGGTCGGTGATGTAGCGGAGGACGTGGGCGCGATAGCTATTGATGGCATTGAAGAGCAACTTTCCTTTCCCGCTGATTGGGGCGAGCATTATGTGGCCCGCAGCATCTAAGTTTTCTTCGTTGTTGAGCCGATCGGGATTTCCTTTGCTCCCATCTGCTTCGCGAGCGATGGCCCACTTGAGTTGTTCGGCAAAATTATAAAGCGAGTCGGACGCGAGGCGCAATTGGTTGGCTTTGGCGTACCACTCGCGCACCTTCGTCGGGTTCTTCTTCATCAAGACGGCAAAATCGTCGTAGAGAGCGCGGTTCTCCTTGGCGGCATTCGTCGTCGTACGCTCCAAACTATCGCCAATAAGGTGAAAGCCTTTCAAGACGTCGTTGGAGACATTAAGCGCCAACATCGCCATCAACAAGATATACATCAAGTTGATCATCTTCTGGCGAGGAGAAACGGGTCTTTTCTTTATTGTAGAAGGCATTTGCTTATTCTGAAATCGTAGAAAGAAGTGAGGGCGCGCTTTAAGATTCGCTTTGTTCGCGTGGTGCAGCGGCCGACTGGTTGACCATATTCACGGTCAAGGCGTCGATCATTCTTGCATATACGCTGTTGAGACGCTGAATCTGCTCTGCGAGTTTGTGGGTCTGATTGTTAATATCGTCGATCGTACCTACTTGCAAACTGATGCTCTTCAAGTGAAGCTCATACACTTTATTGATGCCGGTAAGCGTGCGATTGAGATTCTCCATCTCTTCACTGTCGCGCGTCAATCGGGCACTTGCTCGTCGACCTTCTGGAAGGTGTCCGTCAGCGTTTGTAGTTTTTCGATATAAGTCTTCGTCGCCGTTTCCATTTCAGGTGAAAGCACGGCCTGAGCGCGATGGAGCAATTCGTCGTTGGCCGCACGAATAATGGCAGCCAATTGCTCGGCGTCGCGTGGAATTTCGAGCGAGCCTTGTGCGGTCGGCGCGGCAGGTTGCGCCGATGGAGCAGGCGTTTGCGCCGTCTCTGTCGGAGCGGCTTGCGGCTGCGGCGCGGCTGTTTGCGGCGCAGGAGCAACGTAAGCAGGAGCGCTTACGCCGGACGGCGCTGTAAACACAACCGCCTGCGCAGTTGAGGGAATTGCATCGGGCGTTCCCTTTTCTTCTGTTTCCGGCGCATAGCCCTTTTCTTGCGCGGCGAGGGTTGCCGCTATTTCTTCGTCAGTCTGATAATCGTGGGGAAGTTCCTTGCCAATCTCCGTTTTGTCAAACGGGCGGTCGAAAGCGGAAAGGAAGAAAACGAAAACCTCCGTTCCCATACCGGCAAAGAGCATTAAATTACCGCCCGGAAGGTGCGTCAACTTTTAAAGAGAGCGCCCAAGATAACGATAGAAGCGCCCCAACTGTAGGCATAATTAAGGAATGTTTGCCCGGGAACGCTGTCCATCCAGTGTTGTAGGCGCGTGATGAGATTTATCTTGCTTGACATAAACGCTGCTGTTATTTAGTCTTGCGCAGAGCGATTGCAGCGCTGATGCCGCTCTCGCTCTTGCTATTTATTTTTTCTTTTTTACGCTCACTTTCGCTTTGCCTGTTGCCGTCCCGGCTTTGGAACGCACGCAACGGAAGCCAATAAATGATCGCGGTTGATTCTGATATTCCCACGTACGCCACGCTGAACGGATGTAAGAAAGCGGATCTTTCCACGAGCCGCCACGTACGCTTTTACGTTTGAGCAGATACGGATCTTCCTTGGCCGCATTATACTTAAGTTGCGGGTTAATATCGGCCATCGCAGCCACGCCTGCTTCCGTGTAAACCGTACCTGTCCACTCCGCAACGTTGCCGGCCATATCGAAGAGTCCGTTAGAGTTCGCACCGTACGTGCCCACACGGCTCGTAATCAAGTTGCCGTCTTGCGTGTAGTCTCCTTCGTCGGGCTTGAAGTTGGCATAGAAGCATCCCTTTCCGTTTTTCTTCACGTCTTGTTCTTGATCGGTCTCCCAAGGGAAGGGATTGCCCTCCTTTCCACGCGCTGCATATTCCCACTCTATTTCTGTCGGGAGGCGATAGCGCTGAATAAAGCGCGCCTGCCCGCCCAATCCTTTCATAAGATACTCCGTGCGCCAAGCGCAAAAGGCATTGGCTTGCTCCCAACTGACGCCCACGACAGGATAATCATCATAGACGTGCGAAGCAAAGTAAAGGCGCGAATAGAGTTCGTTGTTTGCATTGGGAAAGTCGTTGATCCAGCACGTCGTGTCCGGATATACATTTACTATATATGTATTCAGGAAGTCCCAAGGACCGGTTAAGGGCCGCTCGATCGTTTGTCTGACGATGTTTCCGTTGTCATCTATATAAGCCGTATCTTTAGAAATCATCACCACCTCGTCCGGATCCACCACGTGGTCCGTATTCAAGTCGCGCTCCGCCGGATTCAAGCGATATTTGCGCAGCGCAGCCTTCTCGTAGTCGTAGATTTCGTAGCGATAATTCATCTGGTGCGCATCGAGCATACGCGTTCCCTCGATGGGGTCCGTTTTATAGACGCTGTTGAGCGCTCTTTCTTGGTCTTCGCTGGGCTTTCGCCACGGAATGGGTTTGGTCCAATTGAGGTGCGGACGCACAGGGTCGCCGTTGCGGTCCTGTGTGATCTTATACGTTTCGTCGCCGCCGTAAGAGGGATCGGCCAAGCGCTCGCGGATAATGGAATCGCGCACCCAATTGACAAACTGTTTATACATCGAGTTGGTGACTTCCGTCTGATCCATCCAGAAGCCGTCGACTGAGATGTCGCGCGAGGGGATGTCAGCGCCCCAAAGCGAGTCGTTTTGTTCTACGCCCGTCTTCAGATAGCCTCTTTTTACTTCAAGCATGCCGTAGGGCGTCGGCTCAGCATAGGCTGCGCCCTTCACGCCGGTCACTTCACCGCCGCTACGCATCGTGCTGCGCCCGCCGAAGCAGGAAGAGAGCATCAGACAAAGCGAAAACAAACAACCAATGACAAGATACTTATTACAACTCATATATTTCATGCACAAAATAGTCGTATTTTTTATAGGAAGCGCACACTCTTGTGAAGATTGCGCTTGCGTTTTTGCAAATTGAGCGGGAGGCGATAGGAGACGGTCAATTCGTGTTGGCCCGCCTGTAAGCCTAAGCCGGACGTGTTGGCTTCATAGGAGTAACTCAAGTCGACTCCGTGGAAAGTGCCTCCCACAAAGAGCGTCACGGAGTGCTGCGGTGCATAAGAAGCGCCGGCATAGAGCCGTTTTTTCTCCCGTTGATAAACGATCCGCCCCGTCAAATCAGCCCGAAAATCGGCATTGCTGTAGCGCAATAACACTGACGGCACTATAACAACTAACGGATTGCGGAATTTAATATTGTATCCGGCCGTAAAATTATACTGTGGCTTCACGTGATACTGATTCGTTTCGCCCAAGCGCACGACGGGAGAGGTGAGATGCAAGAATCCGAAGCCGGCATACCAACGTTTGTGGTGATAATAGACGCCGGCGGAGGCATCAAACGACGATCCGGTAAGCTTCGTTCGCGGAAAAGCGGGGTCGTTCGTTTCGCCCAGATCGGCCTTAGAGCCGTCTAACGTTTCTTGGAGCATATCTGCCTCGCCGCCCAAACTCATTACGCCGCCAAAGAGCGGGAAATAATAAGCATATTGCACAGAAAAACGCTGATGAGAGAAGAGTCCGATCTGATCATTCTGAAAAATAGCGCCCACGCCGTGGCGAGTCGGACCGAGCATGAACGCAATATCAGCTCCGGCATACATAGTTCCGCCGCTGTTGGTATAGCCTGTGGCGTGCGTTTGATAAGCCATGTTGAGCGAAAGTTGGTCAGAGCGTCCGGCCGTTGCGGGATTAAACTGCGGTTCGAGTTCCCAATAATGGGCGAAAGCGGGATCTTGTTGGGCCAAAGCCTGAAAAGGCAGGCCGACCAAAAGGACTGCTGCCACCAAGCGTATGTATCTCAACAAGTTTCTCATTGCTATTTTATAGGGCGATGCTTTTTGCTGCCGTCATCTCTATCTAACGTTTCGGCGCGTCTTTTATTGTTTGTCGACGTGCCTACTTGCGAGCGACCGGCAACACCAATCGGCAAAATTAGAAAAAACCACGCAATAGCTTGTATGGAAGGGGCATAAACTTTCTTTCCCTCTCGACCGAGAGTGGCGGTTCGAAAGGCAAGGGAAACCGCCGTATGCCGGTTGCCGCCGCTGCAAGGAGCTACTAAAGGCGATGCCGGAGCAACGATAGAGCTTTTCGCACTGATGCACTTTGTATATTTTTAGGATTTAGTTGGTAAAACCAAGCCAAAGGAGGGATGGCTGTGTAGGAAATCTTGGTTTTTCAAACGAAAATCAAGGCAAGCAGCAAGGCGAATGGCATAAAGAAAGGCGCAATATTGAAAATTTGACTTTTCAATAAGCGTTACGAATTGATAAAAAAGCAGATTAAACAACCAAATCTTAGCGAGAAACGCGAAAAAACGGGCCTTGGGGCTGTATCTTTGCATCGTGTTTTTCATAGTATTAGATTTAGGGTTAACAAGGTTGGGATACAGAGGTATCCCTTTTTTTATGTCTAAACGTAAGTTTAACAAGCCCAACTAAGCGTTGAAAAGGTCTCTGAAACGTATTATTCTTCTTTTCGTACAAGGCGGCGGCGCAACACCACATCGGAGGCGCATCACCTTAAACTTTCATTTTATAATGGTGCAGGCTGAGAAATTAACCCGACACGCGGAAAGCAGGCCTACGGCATACAGCCTTCGTCGGCAAAGTACACCGACAGTTTCTGCCGAAATCGAGAAAAGGCACGGTCAACAGCTGGCTTTGGGCGGCGAAAAAGAGAGATGCTTTTCGTTTGGCCCGAGCAAACCATCGTTTGGTCCGAGCAAACTATCGTTTGGCGGCAGCAAACCATCGTTTGGCCCGAGCAAACGATAATATCACTTGGGCTGACAACAAGGAAAAACACTGAAACGCAAAAAAAGTCTTGGAGAGAAAACAGAAAAACAACCATTCGGCTTCGTACAGCGGCCGATAATCAAAAAAATACCGCCCAAGATGCGGGGGCGGTATAATGAAATTAAAGAAAAAGGAGTTATTCGATGCGCAATTTGGTATTTGCAGCAACATTAGTTTGCAGTTCGTAGCCCGCTTGCATCTCTGCCTTGCTGCCACAAATGAAACAAGCGGGCCAAACAAAGACAAACAGGATTACGGAAAGGGGCGTACGATTCTGCCCATAAACATGTAGGTTTCCATTGTCCAACGGTATCACTGTTCCGTTGGGCATAACGAGCTCGTTAATCATAATTCCCAATCGTCCTTTTGTACCCCACCATTTCGATTTTTTGGCCTCGGTAACTATACCTGAAGCCAATGTGCCGTAAGGTATGGCCGTAATATTACCAACCTGCACATCCCGAGAAACGCTAAAGGGAATTTTATCTCCTATCTTAACGTTGGCAGCGGCAACAGTGTTTTGTGCGCGTAACGGAATGAGAGTTCCGGCCTTTAAGGTCACTTCTTGTTGTGCATAAGTAAAAGCACAACACATACTCATGAAGAGCATTAACAACTTTTTTTCATTGTACTGACAAGAAATTAAGCACTGCAGATTCCCGGATGCAGGCATCAAATATTTTAATGGCGTGGGAACTATTGAAAGATATGCTTTTCGCTGCCTTTTATTACGCCATCAGCCCTTACCGATCTAAACAAAGACAGCCTACACACCATCTCGCTCTGCAAAGGGAAGAAAGCAACAGCACAGCCTCATAACTCAGCAATAAAACAAGACTATTTCGAGCAAACAATCAAACGCCTTGGATTCGTTGATTTGAACTTAGCCGACGATACTTCATACAAAGTACTCATTTTAGCGGCTTGCAAAAGTAACAAATCAGAACTTTACACGCATTACTTTACACACAAAATTTATATATTGCAAAGTCCTTTTGTGTAGGCTTTGTCGAATCAGGACATATTTCACACAAACATATATTATATAGGAGTGCTTGCAGCAGCCCAACAAGATATACGAAGAAATAATCTGAACAGGGTAAAAAAGAAACGGACGCGGGCAGCACCTAAGATGCTGCTTCGCGTCCGCTATCAAGCGATCATCCGCCTAAAGCCCCGTTTTTCAGGATCACTCTCCAAGATGACTTGAAAAAAGCGCCGACGGAATGATTAAATTTAGCGCACTAAGATCTTTTCTACCTTACCGGGCTTGCCGTTTACCTTCGTCTTGCAGATGTAAACGCCGCGCGTCAGACCGATTACATCGCTCTTCTTCGCATTGGTCAAGACCATCTTGCCCGCCGTGTCGTATACGTCCATCAGAACGTTGCCAACCTTCACGTTGGTTACACTCGTCGGGTTATAATCAAACGTTACTTTGATTTTCGGACCGTTCATATAAGTCGGCTCGCCCCCCGCTGTCGGCTCGTAGTATTGCAATTGGAACGTCGCAACGCACTTGCCTTTTGCTGTGGGCAACCATTCAGTAGCCATCTCCTTCACTTCGCCGGCATCCATCGTGCCAGGTTTTGTAATATACTCTTTTGCTTCGCTGTTAGAAGTACATTCTGAAGGGAAACAAACTTGGATGGCGCCGTTATCAATCTGCATAATATTGAAGATAAGACGCACGCCCGCCTTTGCATTCTTCGTGTTCTTCACTGACAAGGGCAAAACGATCTGATCATCGCCCCAAGGCGCCTCAACTTCAGTTAAAGTCAGCTCTGCGCCGTTTTCAACGACCTTGCCTTCCTTATCTACGAACTGCAAAGTCTTGTCGACTTGTGCCTGTGCTGCGAATACGCCGCAAGCAAACAGGGCTAAAATGGATAGAATCTTTTTCATATTACACTCAAATTTATTATTGGATTTTTCTTTTTGATGACTTTGCAGGACGCCACCTGCATCGTTGTAGACGAAAGCTACGACACTCACATTCTCCGGCTTGTATTTCTCAGCCAAAGTGTAGTCGAACTGCTTCGTTTCGCTGGCTGCCTTAGCCACCGTAACAGGCGTTCCGTAAGGTTCGTTGACGCTGGCGCGGAACACGTGGTTGTGCACATAGTTCTTATTCAGACTTCCGTCGGGCATCTGTTGAGGTAAGACTATATTATCTTCGATGAGCCAGATTTGCAACTTGCCTTCGACGGCTTCATTGCCGGTCATCTTCACGGCAACGTTTAACTTGCGCGATGCTGCGTCGTAAGTCGTGCCGGACAAATCCAAATCTACGATCGGTTTCATCTGTAAGCGCTTCACAACTTCAGCACTCCAAGAAGTGAACTCCAAGTTCTCGCCGCGATCAATCTTTCCTTTCGGCCACGTCGTCACGTTCCAATGTTCGTGATAGGCTTGCCTTGCTCCGTGGCCAAACCCTTCGGATTCGTTTCGGGGAGCGACAAGGCGCCACCGTGAATGGCAACGGCGATAACGTGATCTTCGCCGTAAAGACCTTGCAACTCGTGAATAACATCCGTAGCTTTCGGGCAGTTAATACATTTCTGGCCGGTAAAATCTTCGATCAAGACGTTCTTAGCCTTTTGCACATCAACGGGATCTTTACCGTAGCGCTCAGACTCACTAATATTGTCGCACGCTGCAAAGGCAACGGCCGCCAAACTCAGGAGCAAAAAATTCTTTATCTTCATATCTTAAAAACCAAAGTTGTAGGAAATCTGCACACCCTTTTGCGCGGGAACCCAACGGCAGACACCGCCGGAACAATTGAAGCCTGCGCGGGTCTTACCATAGCTCACTTGCAAACGATGCGGGCCGTTCGTGTAGCAAACGGAGGCCATATAGAAATGTACGGCGTTCTCGTGTCCGGGATTTGAGGCATCAGGAACGTGCGCATTGTATTGGTCGGAAATTGTAAACATCCAGTTGGGCATGAAAGAAAGCTCTAACAAGCCGAAAATCCAATCTTTTTGATCCTGTTTCGTATGGAGGTATTGCGCTTCTCCACGCAGGGTAAACTTACGATTGAATTGGTACTTGCCTTCTGCGATGAAGACGTTGGATTTTATGGTGCCACCCTCGCCTTCTACAACGGTCTTGTTGTAGCGTTGGTTCAAGTACATCAAGTTCAACTTAAACTTCTTCGAAAGCTTCTTCTCAACCTGGACATTGATGTCTTGGAAATAGGTTTGCTTACCCATACCAAAGAATTTTGAGGTATAGCCGTCCGTACCCTTGAGTTCGGTGATGGGTTTGCCCGCTGCATCAACGAGCGGCTGCGTCTCGATGCCGCGAATGTGGGAAGCATTTACCTTTACGTGCATACCGTATTTACCGCCCAGCGCCGTGTGACGCTTAAACTGGTAACCGAATTCGCCCTGGAAAGCCCACTCGCCCGGTACGTTTTGCGTAGCATACGGATAGAGCGCCGCAAGCGCGTAAGTTTGCTGCATAGAGAACGCGGGCAGGTGATTGATGAATGAAGACGTACCCGTCATCGTGCGACGACTGCGCCAACTCATATCTTCGCTGCGTTTGATTTGCAACAAAGCGCTGAGGCCTTTCATCGAATAAGAAGCCGACAGCATCGCCGCACGACCTTGACGATAAATATAGCCATTGTCGAAACTGGGATCTTGGCTCTTTTGCGCGTATTCGGCCAACACGTTGAAGCCGCCCTTCTGCAAGTTGGCGCGCACGTCGAAGCCGCCTACGTTTTTCGGCAGGTTAAGCTTGTAGTTTCCCATTATATCATTGCCAAACGCATCCTTTTGGCCCGTGGGGCGAAGCGCAAGGATATCCTCGTCGCCTTCGTGTTTCGTCACGGCCGACAAGCCGAACGTAAGATAAGTATCGTGCTCGCGCAACGACTTCGCCCATTGATCTAAATTCAACTCTACATCGGCGCCGGTAATCCAACTCTTGTTGTGATTCCAATAGCGGCGCTGTTTACCCGTGAGGGCTTTCAGCGTAACGCCTTTGAAGGGCCGCAACACAAGACGTGCGCCGCGCAGCGAATTGTCGATGCCGAGGCTACGTTCTTCGTAAGTACGGAAGATAAAGCCCGAACCAAACTGATCGTAAGTATCGCCCAGCGTCAATTCAGCCCATTTATAATGGCCTTTTACGTAGAAGTAAGGAATACCCCAACCGCCGTAATCTTTCTCAAAGCCCGGCAGCGGATGCTTTGTAAACTCGAAACGCGTGCCGGCCTCTACATACTTGCTCATCAAGTGTAATTCGGCGAAAGTATTGGTGCGCGCCCACTCTTTATAAGAGCCCGTACCGATCTTTTTATCCTCTTGCGGAATCAGAATATCGCTCTGCACACTGCCGACGAGTTTCAACTTACCGCCCTCGTCGCCATTTTCCTGCGCCAAAGCAGGAAGTGCAGTAGCCAATGCCAATAGGCTTATGTAAAATCTATTCATAATAAACAACAAGGCACTTGTCGCAGCGTTTTCACCCTGCGACAAGCGCTCATTAAAGTTATTTTACGCCGGCTATTTCTTTGACTTTCTCGTAGAGTTCTGCCTCTGCGCCCTCCGTATATCCACTGTGGCTGTAAGCTACTTTGCCGTTGCCATCGATAATGAAGGAGTGCGGAATGAGATTCACGCCCATTGCGCGGCGGAAGTCAGAGTTAGGATCCAGCAAGATCTGATATTCCCACCCATAACCATCTACGAGCGGCTTCACTTTCTGAATATTCTGACCCTCATCAATTGAAATCGCAATAATGCGAACACCGGTCTCTTGTTGCCAGTCCTCATATACCTCTTGGATGGCCTTCAATTCACGGTTGCAAGGTTTGCACCAAGTTGCGAAGAAGCTGATCACGATAGGTTTTCCTCCGTTTGAAAGCGTATCCGTGCGGACTGCTTTGCCATTAATGTCTTTCAACTGAATGGCGGGAAGTTGTGCGAAGCTTGCGCAAGCAAAGCCTGCGAACAAGAGAGCAGCTAATAAGAATCTTTTCATAGCTCAATTTTTATTTCTTTGGTTACGACAGCAAAAGTATATATTTAGTTGGAAACAACAACCTTTTACTCCCTTTTTTTATTCATTTATTATAGTTCTACGCAGTATGAGCGGCGCTGCAGCACAATGTATCTATAAAAGCATCAAGCTGTGATTGAGAAAGCGAAAGTCAGTCGCAACAGATCTGAGGACGTACACGGTTGCCACCTTAATGCCGCGCCGCTTTCCGATCAATCGTCTGCTTTTCGCGCACGAGTTTTGTGGCCGTCTGCAAGTTGGCAAAGACAAGCATACGCAACTTGCGCGTGGCCTCGTTCTCCGCAATCGGGCGATACTTTCCTTGATCTACGGCGTAAGTATACGCCCGTTCAGCGTCCGGACTGTAAAGATACAAATACTCGGCATTGCGCGCGGCCACCACATTATCAGCCGAATAGAAAATAGCTTCGCGGCGGCGCGTCGTCAAGTCCACGCCGAAGTTGTTTTGTACGTAAGGCTGCCGCAGCAATCCCAAGATGGTCGGCGCAATGTCCACTTGCCCCACAAAATCTTTGCGCTGCTCGCGCGGCAATCCCGCACCATATATAATAAGGGGTACGTGATTGCAACTTTCCGGCAGAATCAGGCCGTCAGTAGGCAGATGCTCGATGCGCTTGCCGTGATCGCCGACAAAGACAAACAGCGTATGCGCAAACCAAGGTTGCTTGCGAGCCTCGGCCATAAACTTTCCGATGCTCCAGTCGGCATATTCCACGATCTGGTCTTCCACCTGCTTACTTTTGGGGTGAAAATCGGGCGGAATGATGTAAGGCGGATGATTCGAAACGGTCAAAATCGTCGCAAAGAAAGGCTTTCCGCTGCGTGCACGCTGATTTATGATGGGTAGCGCATAAGAAAAGAGGTAATCATCTGAAACACCAAAATGATTGACAACCTTATCGCGCGGATAGTCTTCTTGCGCATAAACTTCGGCAAAGCCATTGGTCCGCAAGAAGGCGTTCATGTTATCATACTGTCCCTCGTGGGGAATAAAGAACAGCGTTTGGTAGCCCTTTTCTCGCAATACGGTGGGCAGTCCGGCGTAGCGAGGCACGACGGAGCCGCGCATCATGTTGCGTTTGAGTTGGGCGGGAAAGCCGTAGAGCGTAGCATAGACGCCTTGGTTCGTATGATTACCGGCCGAATAGCAATTTTCAAACTCAAACCTTGGGCAAAGAGACTGTCAAGGGTTGGTGTAAGATGCGAAGGGTTGCCAAATGTGCCCATAAACTTCGTACTCATCGACTCCATAAAGACGACTACTACGTTATCATAGCGGGGCTCGCCCTCAGGACGCACGATCTGCGCCAGCGGAGAGATACCGGGCAACCCACTGCGCCCCAGATTTTGGCGCACAAAGACGAGCGCAGCGTTTTCATCCATCAATTGTAAGGGTCGATTCTCTTTGCGCGCATCGTCGAGCGTACTGTTAAGCAGATTAAAAGTCGCATTCAGCCCTAAGTTGTTCAGATCTGCATTATCGCAATAATAGGCCGCACTAATCTTAATCGGGTTATAGCCCAAACGACCTCGCGCACCCAATACGCAAAGTCCGGCAATCGGCAGCCAAAGGGCCAAACTAACGCCTCGCTCCCGCCATTTTTTGGGAAACGCAGGTAGGCGATGCCAAAAATACCGTCGCCACCGGAAGAGACCATAGGCATAAACCGCCGTCACGACGGCCCACAAAGCAATATATTTCCACCAAGTGGCCTCTCCGAAAAGCATACCTACCGTCTGCGAAGGATAAGCGGCCCACTGCCAAATCGTGGAATTGAGGGGTTGATTAAAGTAATTGTAAAAGGGAATGTTGGCCGCAGCAGCCGCGAAGGCCAAAGCATAGAAACCGCCCATCCAGATATTCAGGAAGCGCAGCAGACCTTTACCGCCACGCCCACAAAGTTGGGCAACGAGCACGACCAATAAAGGCAAGAGCAGGATGTAAGACCCTATCACATTGTCCATCCACAGGCCGCGCAAGAAAGCGGACCAAGCCGACGTCGTCTCAGCGGCCAAGGCAGAATGCAAGGAAAAGAAAAAGCAGAGCCGAAAAACCATTAAGCAGACAAGCCCACCAAGGTGGGCTGTCGCTAAGTAGGTTAACAAGGTCAGATGCTTCTTCATTAATGTGTCTTTCGGGAGGCAAAATTAGCAAGAATTTTGAATGAGACGTATGCAAGTGTGTTAATTTTTGTACAGTCTACATTACACTTTCGCCACTTATGTGCAAAGTCGGGTCTGCAATCGAGCATAAACAATTGACAATTAGCAAGCAAAGGGAAAGAGTCAACGCGAGAATGTATGAAATAAAAAAATCTATAAAAAATTTTCGCATTCAGATATCGGGGTTTGCAGGACGCTATTATCAATTTTTACCCCATACGCGCCCCCTTATTTCAGAGGAGAAAAAGAAACAGGCCGAGCACCTACCAATCTGCACAGCAAGCCTTATGATTTTTATGAAATGACGAAGGACATAGATCGCTTAACATTCGAAAATAATACCATCTAAACCGCAAACCTCATTCCCAAAAATGGAGATTTTCACACTTCCCCTCACAAATAATCGCATCATATTTGCCCCGCATCCTATTTACATTGAAGTTTCAATGCTTCCCGCCTCAAATGAGCTTATAACATTCGTTCCACACGCCACACAAGACGAACTTTCAATGTTTCCCACCGCAAATAACCCCATCGGGGTTAGTCTCTTGGCAGGGCAGGGTTAAGTTGCGAAGCGACTTAACCCTGTCTAACGTACCACCGCATTGACAACCCCTTAGGGTTGGTCTTTCAAAAGCAGCCGCAAGCTGAGGTGGAGCTGAGCAGGAAACAAAAGCGAATGCTGAAAGCAACCATTTAGTGCGATACGCTTTGGTTTTTCATCGTACGACAAACAAACTTAAACCGACAAAAGTACGCGCCGAACCTTTACGCTCACGAGCGTACACCTTTTTTATCGTGAGCGCAAGTACTTTTTATCACGAGCGCAAACCCTTGTTGTCGTGATAAAAAACATAATCAACCATACTTCATCGCCAAATTGTGGATGCAAAGAGACGGCAAAATACACATTGAAAAATAAAAAATAGGACTGTATAGAACAGGATTGAAACAATTGTTTTTCAATGACTTATTTTTTGCGCAACAATATGGGCGCAAAGATTGTGAGGCGGGCACTTATCAATCACGCAAAAGCTTATTCGTCGCCTCACAATGGGCTTTGGGGATGGGAAAACAAGTCGCAGACGCTCGACAAGGGCAATTTGACGACGATGCGTGCGAGAAAAGGGAATAAATCGGGAAGGGCCGCAAACACAACTACCGACAAAGGTGCGTAAAACCCAAAATGCGGCGTCCCAAAGCGATACAGAGCGCCTTAAAGACGCTCTAAACGGATGCCGACATCGGAGACGCCGGGCAGGAGGTTGCGCCGCATGATGTGGTGAATCGTAATCGTGCCTCGCGCACCGCGATGAAGCTGAAAGGTATCGACGGGAAAGGAATATTGATAGACACTTACGCCCTTGCCACTCACATCTCCTTCGTGATCGGTCAGTGAGCAATAGATCGTATCTGCGTAGCGCGCCTGCGAAAGAAAGCGCGCCTCGATGCTTAAGGCCAGTGTGCGAAACGGATACGGGTAGGCCGACGAGGTGCGCACGCCGATGGTCAAGGCATATCGGCCATCGGCCGGCAGCGAATCAATGGGAAAGATGAGGGTATCGGCACTCTCCCACCCGTCGACGGGCGTAGAGCGATAAGAAAATTTGGCTACGTGGTGACGATTGCAGGCTACGAGAAGCAGCGAAAGGAGCAGGGCGAAAGCAAAGGGTTTCATGCTTCGGGCTTCTTGCGAGCTTCGTCCTTGCCGGACCGACGCTGGCGATTGCCGGAGCGGTTGCCGTTGTGGCGACGATGGTCTTTCTTGCGTTTTTTATCAAAGCGCGTCAGGCTATCTTGCTCCAAAAGGTCGGCGGGGCGCGTCTCTACAACAACGGCTTCGCTATCTAAGCGCTCGGGCTTGCCGCCTTCTTTGTTGATTCTAATCACTTCGAGCGCGCGTTCGGCAGAAATGACGACAAGATTAGCCGCCAAGCGCTTGTCGGTACTATACGTGATCATCCCCGTCAAGATATCGGCTTTATAATAATAGAAGGTGGCGTCGGCGGTCTCGAGCGTGACATCGCGCGGCGGGAGTTTCTTGCCGGCATCTATGTAGGTGTCGACCTCATAGTTCATACAGCACTTCAATTTTGCACACTGACCGGCCAACTTTTGGGGGTTCGGGAAAATATCTTGGCAACGCACGGCGGCAGTTGAAACGGAATTGAAGCTCTTCATCCACGTTGCGCAGCAGAGTTCGCGACCGCAGGGACCAATGCCGCCGATGCGTCCGGCCTCTTGGCGTGCTCCGATCTGGCGCATCTCGATGCGGACGTGAAATTCATCGGCTAAGACGCGGATTAGTTTGCGGAAGTCGACGCGGGCATCGGCGATGTAATAGAAAATCGCTTTGTTGCCGTCGCCTTGAAACTCCACGTCGCCGATTTTCATATCCAGCTCCAACTCTTTCGCAATCTGGCGGGAGCGGATCATCGTTTGGTGCTCGCGGGCTTTGGCTTCTTCAAATTTTTCCAAATCGCTCGGGCGGGCTTTGCGATAGACGCGGCGTATTTCGTTGTTGGCCTTCAATCCGGCCTTTTTCAACTGGGCCAAAACCAATTGGCCGGTGAGCGTAACGACGCCGATGTCGTGACCGGGATTAGACTCGACGGCCACTTGATCGCCTTTGACGAGGTCTAAATGGTTGTCATTATGATAATAACCCTTTCGCGTGTTCTTAAATTGCACTTCGACGAGGTCGGTCGTGGCAACATTGCCGGGAACATCTGAGAGATAGTCGTATGTATTAAGTTGCTGTCCTGACGGCCACAGCCGGAGGCACTCAGACCTCGAAGACTGGGTTCGGTGGGGTAAAAATCGTCCATTATTTTCTGTCTATATATATATTGTATCGGGAGGGCGCAAGGCCTCTCCTTAGCTATCGAACAAGTAATACGATCAAACGCAGGGCGGTATCAAAGAAAACCATTCGGGCGTTGACGTTGCTTGAGATGTCTCTGCGGGCTTCGGTGAAAAGCGTCAACATGTCTTCAACGTTACGTTCGTTGATGAAGCGAGCAAAGTTGACGGAGAATTCGGCTTCTGCGGCGGTCTCGTAATTGAGCGGGGCTTGGCGGAAATTATAAATAAAGTTCTCCCGCACTAATTTGAGCGCATAATCGAGAAAACGCTTCTGGCGCTCGCGCCCCCAACCGGCAGCGGCGTCTGACCAATCGCGCAAATCTTTTACCTTGCGCATATAGCAGAGCCGCATTAGCGTTTTGAAATTTTCGAGCAACATTTCGCCCTCTTCATCCACCCCGATGTGGCGCAAAGCTTGTACGTAACTGCCATTGCTGATATGGGCGATGTCGCGAGCGGCAGTGGGATCAATGTGATTACGCGTGCTAAGCTCTTCTTGCAAGAGGCGCTCGGGCAGCAACGGGAAGTCGATGCGCTGCACGCGACTGGCGATCGTCGGCAACAAGCGCTCGGGCGCGTCGGTCAGCAAGATAAAGACCGTCAGTTGCGGCGGTTCTTCGAGGATTTTCAGCAGTTTGTTTTGCACTTCTACCGACATCTTATCGGCCTGCCAAACAATCATCACTTTATAACCGCCCTGGTTGGCCACAAGACTCAGCTTTTCTATGACGGCATTGCTATCGGCTACGTAAAAAGTGGGTTGCTGATTCTCCACTTGCAGCGCTGCCAACCAATCTTGGTTGTCGAAGTAGGGGGAAGTCAAGAGGCGCTCGCGCCACGCTTCGAGATAGGTGTCGCTCGAACTTGTACTGCCTTTTCGTATTGTAGGGAAAATGAAATGCAAGTCGGGATGGGCGTAGCGTGCAACCATCTTGCAGCCCGCACAACAGCCGCAGGGATCGCCCTCGGGCGTCCTGTTCGTGCAGAGCAGAGACGAAGCTAAAGCCAAAGCCATCGGGAGCTTGCCGACACCTGTGGGGCCGCAAAACAACTGCGCATGCGGCACGCGGCCTTCGACGACTTGCCGCCGAAGACGCGCTTTAATCGCTGCTTGCCCGATTACGTCGTCATATTTCATGCTTTCTTCTCGCCTGCACTTGGGAGGAAGGAGGGGCGTTGGCAGATTTACTGCGTCTGAACTTTGCGCCGACTTCCTTTCTGAAAGTGCAAATTTAACGAATGCCAATGAATTGCAGACGGATTTGCGCTGAAAACAATTACTTATGCGTTCGACGCGAGCAAGCAAGCCGATCTATAAGCTACGCAAAACCACACGCCGGCCTACAAGTAAGCCAACGTGAACAATCTGCTCCGCATCGAGGGATTCGACTTACACCCCTGAAAGCTCAGCAAAGACAAAGCGGTCAAAACGAGCACACCTGCGCACAACCATTTACAAGCGGCCGATGTTGTCACGAATTGAAGAACAAGAAGCAACAAACTAAGGTAAGGTAATACGCGATAGTTTGCCATCTCCCACCGTTTACACAACATCGTAGGCCGGATATATACCGTATCTTTTCCTTCTTGATACGTGAAAGCGGCAAGCCTCTGCGAAATCATACCGAGAGCTATTAACTTGACCTCTATACGATCGCCTTCTTTAGCATCCATCTCGCAAAAATCTTTCTGTATGGGGCAAATAATTATGGGTCGCGCATTCTTGAATATCACGACGCTTGTGAGCATATTTTCAAAGCCCCGATTTACAATAATCTTCATCTGATAGAACGTGAATTGTCTTTTGATGGGATACAACAAATATTGTCTTGAGGAAATGAGCGCCAAGGCTTCATAAAAACCTTTTACTCTTCGGTTGCTTCTCGCTTTTGATTGAATCGCTCTCTGTCTTCGGGCGATAAGGAAACTTCACCCCACGCTGTTCAAGCCGACGCTTTACTTCCAGCGCCATCTTGCCATACTACTATTAATATCAAAGCCCTCGTCGAAATATTCTTGTACAGATGCAGCAACTTGAAAGTCAGGATCATCACCGGCCAAGGGGTCAGCGCCAAGGTCCATCAGGAAAAGCACCATATCCCATTCGTAAATAAGTGCTTGACCACATATTGCAGGCGTCCCCGTTTGACTATAATTGAGGTTTAAGCCCTGCTCTACTAAATATTTCAGCTTTTCTCTGCCATGGCTTTCATCTCGTAGAGCGCCCCAAATAGGACCTATACTCGTAGTATCATTCACGTTTGCACCATACTTAATGAGCAGCTTCATATATTTGATATCAAAGTATTTATGGCTCGCATACTCAAGACAAGTGGCATCTGTCTGATCATCGCTATACCCTTTTTTATGATACTCAGGATTGGTATAGAACTCACTATGAATATTAGGATCTGCCCCGTGCTTCAACAGCAGCTCCATCACATCATAATTGTGATTCAGCAGCGCATAATAAAGGTAGGTCATACCCCCTTTACTGACGTGGTTCAAGTCGATTCCTTCCTTAATCAATTTTCGTATGACGCGAGGCTTATCATTATAAATAGCAGTAGCCATCTGCAGCTCCAACCCATCAGGAAAATAAACCTCCGGCTTGGGAGCAGAATGCTTATATCTATTGAATATCAAATTACAACTACTTAAGCATAGAGATATAAGCGCTAAAGCAACTAACTTCTTCATTTTCTACAAAATTAAAAAATTATTTTCTTTACACAAAACTATTCCTTCGGTTGCTCCTCGCTTTGGGTCGAAGCAGCCGGCTTCTTAGGAAGATAAGGAAACTTCACCCCGCGCTGTTCAAGCCGGCGCTTTACCTCCTGCGCCATCTTGCCATTCTCACTGTTAGGATCAAAGCCCTCATCATAATATTGTTGTACGGATGTAGCCACATTAAACTTAGGATCATCACCGGCCATAGGATCTGCGCCGAGGTCTAAAAGGATAAGCACCTTATCCCAATTATACAGGTTAGCCTCACTACTTATTACCGTTGCCCCGGCTACACGTAAGTTTATATTAGCACCATGTTGTACCAAAAACGCTACTTTTTCTTTCCCTTGCAATTCGTCGTCTATCGAACCGGCTAAAGGACTTATATAAGTAGTATCATTGACATTTGCACCATATTTTACAAGTAGCTTCATATATTTGATATCATAAGCCCGCCGGCCGCAATATGCCAAACAAGCACCGATATGCTTATCATCGCCATATCCTTTTTTAGGATACGCAGGATTGGTATAAAACTTACTATGAATATTAGGATCTGCCCCGTGCTTCAACAGCAGTTCCATCACATCGTAATTGTGATTCAGCATCGCATAATAAAGATAGGTCATACCGCCTTTACTGATATGGTTCAGATCGATTCCTTCCTCAATCAAACTTCGTATGGCGCGAGGTTTATCTTCATAGATGGCCGTGGCCATCTTCAGTTCCTGACCATCGGGAAAATACACATCAGGATCAGGAACAACCTTATAACGCTTAGCCATAAAGTCACAACTTACTAATAATAGACCTATAAGCGTAAAAGTAATAAGCCGTTTCATATAGAATAGAGTGATTCTGCGTGATGAAACCCGTCTTTGATCATCGATGTGAAAAAAGTGTATGAGGTGCACGCTACCTTTACGAATTTTAGGAGCGAGCCAAAATCCCGCCGCGCTTTGATCGTTGACTTTTCTTTTCTCCAAAGGCCGTCCGGCAACTGTAGATCTTTCCAAATTCGGTTGATCACCATATCGTCTACTTCCACTTTTCTGCAAAGATACATAAAGCTGCCGCCCGTTTAGGGTATAGGTCTCTTTTTTATAAGCATAAAGTATTTGCCGGACGCGAATAGAGAGTTCTCATCGCCCCGAGTTGCGAAATGCCGTGTTCGTGTGTTTATAATCTGTTGCATAGCCGGAGGCAAAAAAGCACATAGATCATCCACGGCACTTATGGGCGGCGTGTCGAAGAAGTTTCTTGGTCGGCTCATTATCGCATAGCCCCCTTCGACAAGCAGACAATAGCGGTCTTAGAAGGTTTTCGGCACAACCTTCAGCTATTTGAGCCAAGCAGTTTGCAGCCTTTTATTCCGCCTGTGCGCAGTCTCGAAAAAAGAGCTTAAGGAAGTGCTGAAACTTTCATAGGTGACTCGAAAAACTTTCATAGGTGATCGGAAAAATTGTCTCCTATGATCGAAAAAATTGTCTTATAAGACAATTTTTCGTCTCTTATAGGAAAGTTTTTAAGCTCTATATATGTCTGATAATCAGTAGTTATTTTGGCTTACCTCGATGCCTTTTCTGTCTATATTTGAAGCATCTTGACGCCTTTAGCTTAGGCGCGGCGACAAAAGAGAACAAGATTGAGACCAAATACCATAGAAAAAGCGCAAGAAAAAGGAGTTGCAAGAAAGCAATATGGTAAGCAAAACTTTGAAACGCACTGAATTTCAAGTTTGTCAAAACTGATCGGCAGCCAAAACTTAAAACGATGCGCGCCTGACGCGCAGATGAATCGGCACAAGCGTAAACACAAAAAAGCGCCACGCCCTTTCGGGCGCGGCGCTTAGCTTATCTTCCCGCTGACCAAACAGGATAAGTTGATCGCACAGGGAGTTCTGCACCAAAGGTGCTTATACGTATTCTTTTACTTCGCGACAACCGGTCAATACGGCCAAGGCATTTAAGGCCAAAGCTTCCATTTCATCCTCACCAGGATAAACATAAACGGGAGCAATAAAGCCTACGCGACGCTTAATTTCTTCAACCAAATAACGGAAATAAGCAATGCCGCCGGTAAGAATGATGGCGTCCACCTTTCCGCAGAAGAAAGTCGACAAACCGCCGATGCCCTTAGAGATCTGGTAAGCCAAAGCATCGATGTAGAGCTTAAATTTCTCATCGCCTTCATTCATGCGGCGCTCCACTTCCATCATATCATTCGTACCAAGGTGAGCAGCCAAACCGCCGTGACTCTTAATGATGTTCATCACCTCGTTTTGCGTATATTTACCACTGAAGCAAAGGTGTACAAGGTCGCCTGCAGGAAGCGTTCCGGTACGTTCGGGCGTAAACGGTCCATCGCCATCAAGCGCATTATTCGCATCTACGGCGCGTCCGTGCCGGTGTGCAGCCAATGAAATTCCACCACCCATATGGCAGCAAACGAGATCCAAATCTTCGTAGCGCGTATTGTGCTCCTTGGCAAAGCGGCGAGCCACTGCGCGTTGGTTCAAAGCGTGCCAAATAGGCTCGTGCGGCATCTCAGGCAAACCACCGATGCGCGCTATGTCGTCAAGTTCATCTACGTCGCCCGGGTCTGCGATAAATGCACGGCAACCGGGAAACTCTTTAGATATAGTCAGCGCCAAAGAGCAACCTAAATTGCACGCGTGGCGGCGCACAGCCTTAGCCACATCATCGA